>Ga0265328_10000763_pt1 | contig 14870 bp, 9 predicted proteins | sample 41624metaG_FD_202086 | JGI IMG/M metagenome (GOLD analysis project Ga0265328, IMG submission 202086) | Rhizosphere microbial communities from Carex aquatilis grown in University of Washington, Seatle, WA, United States - 4-16-24 metaG | ecosystem: Host-associated > Plants > Roots > Rhizosphere >...
GCTCCTGGGAGGGGGCAGCATAGGAGTCGAAGCTCATCTGCGCGACAAACCGGTGTTCACCTTCTGCGACACGAGTTATTGGTTCGAACCCACTGCTTCCGTGTTCATAGACCTCTCCCGCATTGTGGAGTGGCCGGATGTCATCGGGCGCGCTCTCGCTTCGTCGACGAGAAACGAGGCGGACGACAAGGTGGAATTCGTCCGGAAGTGTTTGGCGAGCACGCTGCGGCTTGAAAAGGTCGGCAAAACGTGGCCGATACCAGTCCAAGAAGATTTGTCTTTGTTGTTGAAAACCTGTTGTGATCTTCCCGTTTCGAAGGATACCTGAATGGATACGTGTATTGCCAAGGTCGAATTGACCGCTTTGGCGACTTATCTGCTGCAGCGCGCAAAGCTGCGCTTCTTGTCTTCCCGGGAGAGTTCGGTCGACGTTGATATCTACCGGCATGGAGTGACGCTCGATCTACGTGATCTCGAGCAGAAGTATTTCGCTGCGGATTGCGTCCGCGAACCGGAAAACCTGCTGATCTATCTCGCGCTGGCGCAGTCGGGTCTGGCCGACTGCTTTGTCGACGTCGGCGCAAACTGTGGACATGTCGCAGCCTCGGTGGTCGACGCGTATCGATCGTTGGTCCTGTTCGAGCCAAATCCGCGACTCGCCGCGTTGCTGCGCACGATCTTTGCCGATCGCCCTCACGTCTCGATCCGAGAATGTGCTGTCGTCGGCGAGGCGTCGCGCGGCTCCATCGCGCTAACGGTTCCCGTCGACAGTTCTGGTCTGGCGACGCTCGGCGGCACCGAACTCAGTGCCCTGCGCGAGCGGGCCAACATCTTCGAGGTGCGTGCGGAGACGTTGGAGAATGAAACCCGCGACTTGGTGTTGGCGCGAGCGTACATCAAGATCGACGTCGAGGGCTTCGAGTATCAGGTCATTGAATCGGCGCGCGACCTGATCGTCCGCGAGCGGCCGATCGTCGGCTTCGAGGCGCTTTCGAAATCCGCCGCCGAAAAATGCGCTGGTCTCTTCGTAGATTACGTCTACTACTGCGCTCGCTTCGACTTCCTCGAGCCGGGCGGCGCGCTTACCCGTAGCATTTCGAGACTTTTTGGGGCGGCGCTGTTCGGCGGCGCAGTCGATATACTTCGGCTGTCCGACATCGGTGCGACCACGCTCCAGAACTTCAGCCAAATCTTTTCAGTACCGCGCGAGAAAGCCGATATCTTCGAGACGGCGATCGCCAGCTTCGTCGCGAACAATCCCTCGATCGACGCTTCGCGCCTGAAAACGTGGACAATGGCTTGAGGCCGCTACGCCGGAGTCGTGGGTTCGAGTAAGGCCCAGACGAGCGGTTCTGTTCGAACCGATAACCGTGGCGGAAGTCGCTCATGTCATTCTTTCTCATCATGGTGATCGCCTCTGCGCTGAGCCTCTTAAGAGGATTTGTGGTCGCCACTACGCTCACGCCAGAGACGTTCGGAATATATGCGATGGTCGTCTCCGCCGGGGGCTTCGCGTCGGGCTTGCTCGGCGCGGGTCGGATCGAGGCCACGATGAAGACGTTTCCACGCGCCTGGATGGGAGGATTCCCGGGAGGTGTTTGCGCGCACGCCGATGCCCTCACACGGACCGTCGCACTCCGCGGCGCCATAGCCGGCATCCTTGGCGTTGTCGCAATTCTTGTTGTCGCCCGATGGTCGCTCCTTCTCCCGGCGACGGCGACGGTCGGGGTTGCGGTCGCCGTCGCCGCCATCGGCATCCAGATATCGGCCGTGCGCGCGAGCGGTAATCTGCGTTCCCTAGGCGTCACGACCTTTTGTCGCAGCGCTCTCGCTCTTATCGCCTGTTGGTTCGGCACGATTATCCTGGGATGGCTGGGCGCGGTGCTGGGTGAGGTGGCCGCAGCGGTCGTCGGAATACTGGTCGCTCAAGGGGCCGCCCGAAGAGCAGCGGCGGCCGTCAAGGAGAAAGACCTCGTTCACAACCTCTTCGGGGCCGACGAGACGACCGCCACGGGCGGTCGGTACCTTCTTTTCGCCTTACTCTTGACCTCGACGGCGGCCTATCTCGATCGGCTCTACGTCGGCAGTCTCCTGGGAAGCGCAGCCGCCGGACGCTATGGCTTCCTCATGCTGTTCGTGACCGGAGCCGCCGTTGTTGCTGGCGTCGTCGTCCAAAAGGTGGGCCCGGCGATCGTGCGAGCGCAACACCAGGGGACAAAGGTCTCCGAGCTCTTGATGACGGTCCTGAAGTGGGGCGCGATCCAGGCCGCGCTGGTCGTAGCGGGGATGGCGTGCGTGGGGCTAATTGCATCTCTTCAACCGTTCGAGGAATTGACGCGGCGATACGGGTTGGATGGCGACGCGCTGCTGGCCGCCACAGCGTTGGCCGCGGCGCAATGGGCGGTGTTGCTCGACTGGATCCTGATGGCGATCGATCGCGAGCGCATCGTATTCTTGTCCGCCGGAATATATTTCTTTTGTATCTTGGCTATGGCGGCGTGGTTTGCGACTGCCGGGGCTAGCATAGCTGAAATCGTCGGCGCGCTCGCCGCAGCGAGGTTTATCCAAGTCGTTGCGCAGGTCACATTCATTCTGGCTTCGTCAGCAACGCTTGGTGGGAAAGGAGCTTCGTAAGCGTCTCGATGCAGCGATCTTCCAAGAACGGCGCCTGCGTTGCTAGCTCGAACTCGGATCGTAGGCCGCGCGCCGAGCGGCTTTGCGCCGAGCCGGGTCGTAAGCCGCATCCGTTGGGCAACGCGGGATGGCGGCCAACGGCGTTACGCCCGCGTTTCGAAAGATTGAATCGTGCGATCAAATATTGCTGGAACTCTGAAAACGAGATGTCGACATGCTTAAGAAAATTGCGACCGCCATCAAAATTGCAACTTCGCTGACTGGTGGGCATCAGCGGAAATTTTGGCGACAGAGGCTGGTGACGAGCGTGCCGCGGCGACTCGAATTAGCGTCTCGCTATGGCTCTGAGCTACCTCGCTTGGATGAACAACCGCAGGTGGGAGCTGTTGCTCGAGCCGCGGGGCTTCAACAAGATGGATTCGTTCTGACGCCGGGGATCGTGCCCGACGAGTGGGTCAGGGAGATGCGCGACTATTTCTTGACCGAGCCGTGCGCAGATCCATATCGCCCGGAACTTTGTAGCTTTGTCGGCCCCGAGAACGCGCCGCCTGGCACACATGTCGCCTTTTTTGACGCAGCGACTGTCGTCCGTTCCCCGCGTGCATTGGAAATTGCCAATCTCCCGAGTCTCTTGCAGACTACTGCAGCCAATTTCGGCGGCAAGCCGACGATCAGTTACATGACCGCATGGTGGTCAGTGCCAGCGTGCGACGGAACAGCGCAGCATGCGGAAATGTACCATAGAGACGTAGATGATATTGATTTTATCAAGTTTTTCCTCTACCTGACCGATGTGGATGAGCACTGCGGCCCACATGTGTTCGTGAAGGGATCGCATATTCAGAATAAGTTGACGAAGATCCGCCGCTACGAAGATGCCGAGGTTCACGACGCCTTCGGCCAAGAGAACGAAGTTCGCTTCATTGGCCCTGCGGGTACGTGCTTTCTGGAGAAAACATATGGGCTCCATCGCGGCGTCCCGCCAAGATCAAAGCCTCGCCTGATTTTCCAGGTGCTGTTCTCGATGCGCGAGACGATATATGGCCCACAAGAGCCGATTTTCGATCCGAGTACGAGAGGCTTGGCAATCGATCCATTTATAAACCGAATTTATTGTCATACCGACGCGCCCCGAAGTTTCATTCATCGGCGAGTTGACGCCGCCGGTTGAAACGGCCCGACGGCGCGGGGGTGAGCAACAGCGCATCGGGGGAAGTGATCTAGGCGATGATGTGGACGCCTCTTCCCGCCGCCTTCAAGGTGCGCGTTGCGGCGCCGAATGAAGGCCTCGCCGGCGAAGGGCAGTCCACAGTGGATATCGCAACGATTGGCTTCGATTTCACGAAGAACGTGCTTCAGGCCAAATCCTCCGGGCGGGGGTGAAGGGGGTCCGAGACGTTTCACGCCACGCACGCCGAGCTCGTGCTGCCGGATGGACGCTCGTGTCAATTTCACTGCAGGTTGAGAGGCTAATTCATCGCCCGACGTCGTTCGTCTACAGAAAAAAGTCGCGACAAAATTTAGGATTATCGCCATGTCCTATACAAATGAATATACAGAAGATTTCACGACGGGAAATCAAAATGGAAATTACTTTTATTACCTCGTCAACGGAGGTGGAGACCCCGGCACTCCATGTGGTAGCGTCAATGCCGGCCCTAATCAAGACGATAAGTATATAAAATCTGTGTTTACGACTGCAAATCCACTATTTTTTGATCCTAACCACTACTACCCTGGATCTGGGTGGCTCAATTTGGCAATGGTAGTATATTTTGCAGATAGTGGCGGCCCTTTACCGTTCGTGAGTGACATCACGAATTATCGCATGACGTGGCGTCTTCGTGCCAAAAATCTGTATCTTCCACCGCGGGCGCGGATGGTGCAGTGGATTCAGGGACACTATCCGCCATCGGGCGTTAACGTCAATTATGAGCGAGTGGTCGGCACCATCGGAGAGCAACTGGGGTTCGGCGGCTCGGCGGGGCGAAATGTTGTTACAGGCGTGGCGGACTCCGGCTGGGTCGATTGCACGACGCATTTCCGACCTCTCGACAGCGAGTGGCGCTGCATGGGCGCCAACCCGACACGCGTGGGTGTGCCGAGCAGCGGCAATTCCACAATTTACGGCTGCGCACCCACAGTGAGTGATTTTTTTGGATCGACCAAGTCTGCCACGAAGATCGATACAGGTATATTTTTCATCTTCGGCAATGCTGAGCCGTATGACACGGCTCCCTCGGAGGCCGTCACCGGAGAGCTGTGGTGCTCCAACGTAACTCTCGATCGTTGGTCGTAGCGGTAAGTGCCCGCATGTCGAGCTGGATTGGGGTGCTGTTCCCCCCTATCGTATGGCGGCGCGGGCGCGGCGGAACTTCGAGGCGGTCGAACGCAATACGCTCGAATGGTTGGATTGGTTCGGCAACCGAAGACCGCTAATGCAGTTTCTGATCGGATCGGAACCGCCCTCGATTTTTCGGTTGGAGCGAACTCTGATCGCTCGAACGTTTCCGTTCGAGCAGAGAGCGTTCTAGAGCCGATCGGAAGCAACCTACCGACAGAAGCCGAAGCGCGCTGGCATGCGCAAATTGGAGAGCCCGCCATTGCGGCGTGACTCAAACGAAATGGTCCCCGGCAATCCCGGGGCGGTTCACCGCCATCGATAGAATGGCTTCGGCAACCGCTGCTCCTCGTCGTCTACACATCGACCTGACGAAGCTCGGCGACGATCTCCTCCGATTTGCGACGCTTTCAGCCCATCTCGAATCCTCCTCGCGGCTCCAAGAGCCGGACTTCAGGGGAGGACTAGGGCAGACCATCCGCGGACAGAAAAAACGAGCTGTCCGAATAATAACGATTAGAGGTCTGCGACAAAGAAGGGGGCATTAGATGAATGGGGATAGGCGCATAGTAGAGCAACCGGATTGTGTCAGCACTTGGGGGGTGTTATTTGCATTGATATTTTTTTCTTTTCTTGTACTTAAGGATGCACTCGATTTTTATGGATTCGGCGCATTGGCGACCGGTGGAATTGCCATTGGGATAGTCGGAAGTTTGGTCGGTGGCCTCCTTAATGGAGGAATAATGTCCATCGGCAGACTGATACTCAGGCACCTGTTCGCCAAGACGCTCGTTGTCGGGTATTTATCGTCTATAGTGTATTCATACATGTCTACTGGAATAGTAAATATAAGCCCGTTCTATATCGGATTTTTTGTTGCTTTTATTATTTATTGTTTTAGCAAAGACTCCATTTTATTATTTATTGCGCCATTGGCTGTTATTAATATATTAGTACAGATTTACGAACAAGCTCTAGGATCGTTATTATTTCCGACAATCAGCGCGATCGACAATCTTACGCTAGACGCGGCCAGCTATTCGATAGGCGTTTCCGCCGTCAGAACGAAAGGGTTGTTTCAAGGCCCGTTACACGGAGTTTCAATTTTCTTGCTTGCGATTTTGCTCAAACAAAACTCATTTATATTACATATATTATTTGTTTTTGCCTCATATATGGCTGGCGCCCGCTTGGGGCTTGCGCTTTCAATCATATATTTAATCATATTTGCGCAAAAGAAGCTATATGATAATGGATCGGCTAGACTAATAACAACGATAACTATATTAGTAATTGTAGAAGTTACAATTATTTCATATGATTATATATTAGAATATTTAGACAACGACAGAATTACATTTATCGCTATGGCGTTTGACTTCGATAATAATGAATCAAATATAACTAGGATTGATGCGTGGTATAGCGCGATTGCAACGTTTTTCTCATATGATATTGCTGGAATGCTATTTGGAAACTTTGATTATATTAGGCTGTTCACAATGCAAAGAAGTGCCGAAAGTGATTGGTTGAGAATGTTGGTTGACAATGGACTTATTTGCTTTATTTCATATGGAATGATGTTTCGTCTAATATTTAGTTTGTCTAAATGTGAGAATTCGCGCTGGAGCTTGGCCCATCTAATAATAATTATCGTATCTATGAATCTATATCCGTGCCTAGGTTGGCTCACGGCGGCGACGACATTCTGGGTGTTCGCTCTCTCCGTGATAGATCGTTCCAGTTCGGAAGCAGCCGTTCCACGACGAAATAATTACAGCATACCTTTAGCGAGGACTTACTGATGTTGGCGCTGATTACCGGAGGTGGTGGCTTCATTGGCAGGAAACTCGCGTCCACCCTCCTTGCCGAGGGCGTCGCAGTTCGTATTCTCGATCCTCTCACGCCTCAGATCCACGGTGAGGCTCCTCGAGACCTCGACTGGCTCACCGGCGAAGGCGTCGAATTCCTGCGTGGGTCCGTCTGCAACCGTCGCGACCTTGAAAAGGCGATCGATGGGGTGGATTACATCGTCCACCTCGCTGCCGAGACCGGCACCGGCCAATCGATGTACGAGATAGAGCGCTATAACGGCGTAAATTCTCAAGGCACCGCTTTGCTCCTCGACGTCCTCGTCAACGCCCGTTCAGCTCGCTTGCGCGGCATAGTCCTCGCCTCGAGCCGTTCGATCTATGGCGAGGGGGCCTATGTCTGTACCCGGTGCGCCTCCGCGGACGAACGCGTCTACCCCGGGGCGCGCTCGACCGCGCAGCTCTCCCGCCACGAATGGGAGCCGACTTGTCCAATTTGCGCGAGCGCACTCGTCGCCGTCGCCACACGCGAGATCGATCGCGTGCGTCCGGCTTCGATCTATGCGGCAACCAAATTCGCCCAAGAGGATTTGGTCCGCGTCGCCTGCGAGGCTCTCGGCGTCGGCCACGCGATCCTGCGCTTCCAGAACGTCTATGGCGAAGGCCAGTCACTCAACAATCCCTACACTGGCATTCTCTCGATTTTTTCGACGCGCGTGCGACGCGGCCTCGAGTTGACCGTCTTCGAGGATGGGCTCGAGAGTCGAGATTTCGTGCATGTGGAAGATGTCGCCAAGGCCATTGCCCGCTGCATTACGCTCGAGGCCTCGGTTAACGAAATTATAAACGTCGGGTCTGGCGTCGCCACCAGTGTCCTCGATGTCGCGATCACCCTGTCGGAGGCTCTGGGCTTCGAGCCGAACGTGCGCGTCACAGGTGACTATCGGATCGGCGACATTCGTCACAACCATGCGGACATCGGGCGCATGAAGACGCAGCTCGGTCTGATTCCGAGCATCGCATTGCGCGATGGCCTGCGAAGATTCGCCGATTGGGTGACGACGCAGCCCTTGCCCGCAGATCTCTCAGGCCGGGCGAACGCCGAGCTCAGGGCCCGCAAACTGATGAAAAGCTGAGAAATCAGAGTTTGTCCATGACCTCTTTGCCAAAATTCGGCCTGCTCGGCCTATTGCGCGCTGATCTCCTGCGACAATGGACGTTGGCGCACGGTTCGAACGTGCATTCGCCTTCCGTGCTCCGCCTCGTTCTCATTATTGTATCGCCGCGCTTTCAGCCGGTGCTCCTTTGTCGTCTCGCCTATCAATGCGACCGCCTCGGGCTCTCCCCGATCGCCAAGGCGTTCTCATTTCTGAACTTCCTCCTATTCGGCATCGAGATCGCAACACGTTGCCCGATCGGCCCGGGCTTGTTCCTGCCCCACACTCAGGGGACCGTGATCGGCGCATTGTCGATTGGCGCGAACGCCACAATTTATCAGGGGGTGACTCTCGGAGCGAAAGAGGTCGACTTCCATTATTCGGAGGCCTCACGCCCGATCATCGGGGACGGTGTCATAATCGGTTCGGGCGCCAAGGTGCTCGGCGGAGTCACCATTGGGGATCGCGTGCGGATTGGAGCCAATGCCGTCGTGAACCGGAGTGCGAAGGCTGACACTCTTCTCGTCGGCGTGCCTGCAAAGCAGATCGACATCGGACAGCCAGATGAAACCACTTGAAAATGCCGACGTTCTCCTAATTGCGCCCGTCTTTTTCGGCTACGATCAGAGCATCGCGCGGGAAATCGAGTCACTTGGAGCTCGGGTTCGCTTCTTGGCGGATCGGCCCTTTCGCAGTTCATTATTTCGCGCCCTGACGACTAAGGCCTCTGCCGCGACGCAGTGGTACATCGATCGTCTCTACGCCCGCCTTCTCGGGGAGATGTCGAAGACGTTTTCTCCGGCGCATGTGTTGGTGATCAATGGACAGACGCTATCGAAACGGACTTTGTGTGAGGCCCGTCGTCTCTTTCCCTCGGCGAAGTTCACGCTGTACCTTTGGGATTCGCTCGATAACCGCAATAGTGTCGTCGATAACCTCAATCTATTCGACCGCATTCTGACGTTTGATCCACGCGATGCGACCAAATACGGGCTGATATTCCGTCCCCTTTTCTATGTAAGCGAACTGACGCCCTTGGCCGATTCGCAGAGATGTCGCTATGATCTGAGCTTCATCGGCACTTGTCACAGCGATAGATACGCGATTATCCACAGACTACTCCGATCATCCTCTGACAAATCTCGCCTTTACGTCTACCTTTTCCTTCAAGGGCGTTGGGTCTATTGGATCTACCGCCTCCTGAAGCCGGAGTTCCGTGGAACCAAACCCGATGACTTCGCTTATGTTCCTCTTGACAAGGCGACGTTGAAGTCGGTCTTCGACCAGTCTGCCGCAGTCCTGGACATTGAGCATCCAAAGCAGTCGGGTCTAACCATGCGCACGATTGAAGCTATTGGCGCGCGCAAGAAGCTCGTTACGACCAACCAAAATATTCGCGACTACGACTTCTACGGCGACAACGTGCATATTGTGGACCGCAATAATCCCTCGATCCCACCCGGATTCCTGGTAAGCCCCTTTCGTGAGTATTCTTCCAATATATACGCTAAATATGCTATTGGAGGTTGGCTACGCGAAGTTCTCGACCTCCCTGCGCCCGAGCTGCGCCGCCACGTCGATGGCCCTTGCTGAGAGCTGACTGGAGCTCAGGCGCCGAGTCCGGAAGATCGGCGACGACGGCGCCGATCTCGACGATGGGGCGGGCCAGGGGCGACCAGCGAATTGTCGAATCCGACGTTCCGAACGATTTGCGCGCAGTCATGACGCCGCCCCGGTGAGGCGCAGGCGCACGGCGTCCGTTCGTGTGAGTGCCCAACGACCCCGCAGGCTGTCAAATAGCTGCAACATGAATGACGCAAAGCGAAGCTAGGCTGTATCCCGATATTTTTGTGGGGTCGGCTGATGTCTATGGCGGAGTCATTTCAAAATCGCGGGCGGCGCATGTCGTTCCTTCGGCTTTTCAGGCCGCAGGGGACGGCAGACGGACGGTCGCAGCTAAAGAATTCGACCGCTCTCGTCCCCCCGACGCCGAGCCGGCGGGCGAAGATCGTGTTCGACACGCTGGAGCAACGCGTTCTGCTGAATGCGGATGTGCTCGCCGTAAATCTGGCGGCGGCCGCCCCGCAGCAACAGGCCCATGACGTCGTCGTGCAACTCGTCGATCCCGCCGGAACCCCGCAATCCGCGTCGACGGCCGGGTCCGCCGCAGGCCCCCGGATCGAGGTCGTCGACCGCAGCAATTCGACAGTTCTCGCGAGCGCCGATCTCGCTGGCCTCGAGCGGGTTTCGATCACCGGCGGCGCCGGCGCGGACACGCTCACCATCGACGCGGCCTCTTTCGCCGGCCGCGAATTGCCGAATTTCGCCTTCGCCGGCGGCGATGGCGCCGATACGCTGATCTGGGGCTCCAGCGCCGCGGCGACCTGGACGCTTCACGACGATGGCTCGGGCGCGATCAGCGGCCCCGCGAATGTGAGCTTTGCGGGGGTCAAAAATCTCGTCGGCGGCGGCGCGGACACGCTGATCGGCGCCGTCACGGACACCGACTGGCGAGTCGAGGGCGCGGGCTCCGGCTCCGTCGGCGCATTCGTCTTCAGCGGCTTCGCCAATCTCACCGGCGCGGCGGACAATAACGACATTTTCTCCTTCTCGACGAGCGGCAGGCTCGCCGGCGCGGTGGACGGCGGAGCAGGCGGATTCGACACGCTTGTCCTCGACGTCGGCGTCGCCCAGAGCCTCGTGTCGACGGCGACCGGTCCGGACAGCGGCGCCATCGCCTATGACGGCGGACTCGTGACCTATCGCGGGCTCGAGCCGGTCACGATCAACGGCGTGGTGGCCGATCTCGCCTTCGATCTCGGAACGCTCTCTGGCAATTCGAGCGGCGTGCGGGCGCGGCTGACGGATGCGGGAACCGCGACCGACGGGGTCATGACTCTCCAGAGCCTCAACGGCAAGTTCGAGAGCCAGACCTTCAGCGCCCCGACGCATTCGCTCACCGTGAGCGGCGGCTCGGGAACCGACAGCGTCGACATCGTCTCGCTCGACAGCACCTTCCATGCGGCGTTGACGGTGAACACGCTGCTCTCGGGCTATGACCCGTTCGACGAGGGCGGCCTGCTGCCTGGCGACAATAATCTGACGCATAAGAGCGTCGTCAGCGTCTCCGGCGACATTTCGCTGCATGGCGGCGCGCTCACTCTCGAGGCCGACACGATCTATGTCGGCACGGTGGCCGACCAGACCGGCTCCAGCGGCTCCTGGACCGCGGGTCAGACCTACACGCATGTGGCCGCGACCGGAGGCGCCGGAACGGGCGCCGAGGCGACCATCGTCGTCGATGCGGATGGCGTCGCGACGGCGCGGCTCAGCGCCGCCGGAACGGGCTATAGTGTCGGCGATGCGCTCACTTTCGCGCCGAGCGGCGGCGGCTCGGTGACGATGACGCTGCGCAATGTCGCCGGTTCCGCGATCGTCTCGACGGAGCTCGCGGGCGGCAACGCCGGCGAGATCTTGTTCGGCAAGCAGAAGACCAATGCGGATGGCACGACGAGCCTCGCCGGCGGCGCGCGCATCGCGCTCGGCGCCAATGCGCAATTGCTCGCAGGGGCCGATACGGCGAACGGCCACAAGGCCGGCAAGATCTCGCTCGCGACCTCCGATGTCGCGACGCGCCTCGTCAGCTGGCCGGGCGATTTCACGGCCAAGGACGCCGCCATCGACATTCGGGGCGCGATCATACGCGGCGGCTCGATCAAGGTGAACGCCACCGCCAAGGACATCAACCTCAACAGCGATGCGCCGGCCGCCGCCGCGGGCTTCACCGGCACGCTGACGAACCTGCTCGGGCAGATTCCCGGCGTTCTGCTCAGCGCTGCGACGGGCATCGATCTCTCGGTGATCCTGCGCGGCGCCGACGCCAAGATCAATGTCGACGATGCGACGATCGAGGCCGAAGGAACCGTCGACATAAAGGCGGAAACCAAGGTCGACACGCAAGTGTTCTCGATCGCCTCGGCGCTCGGCAGCGGCGGGCTCGCCAAATATACGGGCCTCGAATTCGCGGGCGGCTATGGTCTCGCGCAGAGCGACGTCGAGGCGAATATCGGCGGCTCGACGGTCATCGACGCCAGCGGCAGCGTCACCATCTCGGCCAAGGGCTCGACCTCCGCCAAGACGGTCTCGCGCGCCTCCTCCAATCTCGACAGCACGGTCAATCCCAACGCTTCGTCCATCGCCATCGCGATCGCGCACACGGACCTCACCGCTCTCGCGACCGTCGGCCTCGATGCGTCGATCACCTCGCGCGGCGGCAATGTCAATGTCATCGCCAATGGCGCGACCAAGACGACGCCGGACGCCAGCACGATCAGCCCGGTCGACGGCCGCGCCGGCGTCGGCGTGGCGCTCGCCTTCGAATTCGGCACGGTGAAAGCCTCGCTCGACGGAACGATCAAGGCCGTGGGCACGGTTGCCGGCGATAGCGCGGACACCAAGACATTCGATCCGATCGGCGGGGTCGATCCCACCACCGACATCATCACCCTTCCCAATCACGGCTTCACCAACGGCCAGGCCGTCGTCTACACGCCCTATCTCGTCAACACATCCGTCGCCGGCTCCACCGTGCTCGCGGTGCAGGGGCAGCAGAGCGACTCGGTCGGCGGGCTCGACAAGGGCAAGACCTATTACGTCATCGTCCTCGATCAGGATCATATCCAGCTCGCCAAGGAGCCGTCGATCGATCTCGATCCGTCGGGCGTCGATCCGACCGCGACGCAGACGCTGAACGTCGTCAAATCCAAATTGTTCGACATAGACGCGATCGACGCGAGCGCCGATACGATCCATATCGCCGCCCATGGATTCGAGACCGGCGATCTGGTCGCCTATGACGCCGGCGGCAATACGGCGATCTCCAACCTCACCGACAAAGCCATCTACACAGTCGACAGAATCGATGACGCGACGTTCCGCCTGAAGGACGCCTCCGGCGCTGTCATTCCGATCGCGCAGGGCGCGGCGCTCGGAACGCAGAGCTTCACGCGCACATCGGACAATAAGAAGGCCGAGGTCGATCTCGCCAGCGTGGACGCCAATGGCCGCATTCACGTCAAAAATCACGGCTTCGCGATCGGGACGTCGATCGATGTGACCTATGATTCGCTCTCCGAGAATGATGTGACGCTCGGCGGCGTGCAGGCGGCGCATCCGTATAAATTGGTCGCCACCGACGCCGACACATTCGAGCTGCGCGACGCGCAGACCAATGCGCGCATCACGCTGACCGATCCCGGCTCGGCGGCCACTCATGCGCTCGCCTATATCGGTTCCGTCGCGAGCTTCGACCCCGCCACGGCGGTCGACGGCGCGCACGACACGATCACAATCGCCAATCATGGCCTAAAGGACGGCGACGCCGTCATCTATGCCGTCGATCCGACCAAATCGACGACGCTGTCGCGCGCCTTCGAGCTCGATGCGATCGACGCGACGGCGAAGACAATTCACATCACGGGACACGGTTTCTCGACCGGCGATCAGGTCACTTATGACGCCGGCGGAAACACGCCGATCGCGAATCTCACGAGCGGCGCCGTCTATACGGTGCAGAAGAGCAGCGACGATCTGTTCCAGCTCAAAGACTCGAACAACGTGGTCGTCTCGGTGGCGCAGGGAAGCGCGCTCGGGACGCACAGCTTCTCCAACGCCGCGACGCAGACGACGGCCAGCGTGACGCTGGCGCGCGTCGACACGGCGACCAACCGCATCTACCTTCAGAACCACGGATTCACCGCCACGGCGGCCAATCCGCTGCTCGTCGACTACGCTTCGCTCGAGGCGCTCGGCGCCTCCGCCATCGGCGGATTGCAGAGCGATCATCAGTATAAGCTCGTCGCCATCGACGCCAATTCCTTCGAGCTGCGCGACGCGACGACAGGCGCGCTCGTCACGCTGACCGATCCCGGCGCGGCCTCCGTGCATGTCATCGCCGAGGACCGCGTCTATCAGGCCTCGCACGGCAATGTGCATGATCTCACCGCCGGCGACCGCGAAATCCGCGGCCTCACCGCAGGCGAGCAATATTATGTCGTCAAGGTCGACGCCGATCACATCCGTCTCGTCGAGGATGCGAGCGAGGTCTCCGCGGTCAAGGCGATCAATCTCACCAGCGACGGCAAGGGCGCCAATCACACTCTGGCGGCGAGCACGAATACGGATGGCATAGGCGTTCAGGCGATCCTCGATTCGCAGACGCGCGGCAAGGCCAAGCCGGAGGTCGGCAGCAAGTTCAATCCGACGAAATACAAGGATGTCTTCACCAAGCCGGACATTGCGCTCGCGACCATATTCGGCCAGGCGTCGGCGACGAGCGGCAAGCAGACGGTCACCGATCCGACCACCGGAAAGGACGTCACCAAGGACATCACCAATGACGGGCTGAGCGCCGGCGGCGCCATCGCGGTCAATGTGGTGATCAATGATGTCGAGGCGACGATCGGCAAGAATGCGACCGCCGCCAAGCCGACGACGCTGCAGACCGATCACAATGTCGACGTGCTGGCGACGAGCACGCAGCGCACGCAGCTGATCTCGCAGTCCGACGTCTCGAAATCGAAGACCAAATCCGCGACCGCCAAGGCGGTCGATCTCTCCTTCGCGGTCGGCGTCTATCTCAATGACGCCAATGCGACGATCGCCGGAAACACGATCGTCGACGCCGGCGAGACGGTGACGGTCGCATCCTCGCTCTCCTATCCTTTCCTCATCAATCCGCTGGATCTCGTTCTCGGCGTTCCGCAGGACATCGTCACGCGCGGCGTCAGCGGATTGACCGATCTTCTGGACGGCACTTTCGGCGTCAGCTCGAAATTCATGAACACTTGGGTGATGGCGCGCGCCAAGGCCCAGGACACGCAGGCGACCTCCGTCTCCGGCTCCATCGCCGTCAACGCCTATATCGAT
>Ga0265328_10000765_pt1 | contig 14814 bp, 14 predicted proteins | sample 41624metaG_FD_202086 | JGI IMG/M metagenome (GOLD analysis project Ga0265328, IMG submission 202086) | Rhizosphere microbial communities from Carex aquatilis grown in University of Washington, Seatle, WA, United States - 4-16-24 metaG | ecosystem: Host-associated > Plants > Roots > Rhizosphere...
ATGAGCGGCGGCGGGCTGACCGCTGCCGCGCTCACGGCGGCCTACGTCGCGCGGATCGCGCGGTTCGATCGCGCCGGACCCGAATTGCGCTCCGTCCTGGCGCTCAACCCGGCGGCATTGAAGGTCGCGCGGACTCTCGATTTCGAGCGTCGGCGCGGCAACGTGCGCGGGCCGTTGCACGGCATCCCGATCCTGATCAAGGACAACATCGAGACCCGCGATCCGCTGCCGACGACAGCCGGATCGCGGGCGCTGCGCGCCTCCTTTCGGGACGTCGATGCGCCACTCGTGGCCCGGCTGCGCGCGGCCGGCGCGATCGTGCTCGGCAAGAGCAACCTGAGCGAGTGGGCGAACTTCCGTTCGAGCCACTCGACCAGCGGCTGGAGCGCCGTCGGCGGCCAGACGCGCAACGCCTACGCGCCGGACCGCAGCCCGTCGGGTTCGAGCGCCGGCTCCGCGGTCGCGGCGGCCGCGAGCTTCTGTGCCGCCTCGATCGGATCGGAGACGAACGGCTCGATTCTCGCGCCGGCCTCGCTTAACGGCCTCGTCGCGCTCAAGCCCTCTCCGGACCTCGTCAGCGGCGAGGGCATCGTGCCGATCTCGCCGCGCCAGGACGTTGCCGGGCCGCTGGCGCGCTCCGTCGCGGACGCCCGGCTGATGGCGACCATCATCGCCGAGCGGCCGCTCGGGTACGGCCGGTACGACCCGGACCTCGACGCCTTCCGCCTGCGGGGCGTGCGCATCGGCGCGCTGCCGGTGCCGGCGTCGGCCCATCCGGAGGTTGCGACGCTGTACGCGGGCGCGCGTGACGTCTTCGAGCGCGAAGGGGCGAGTCTCGTCGACCTCACGCCTCCCGCAGTGCTCGATGAGCTGGAGGGCGCGGAGCTCGAGGCGCTGCTGACGGAGTTCAAGGACGCCATCAACCGCTACCTCGCGCGCCTCGATCCCGTGCGCGTGCCGACGCGGACGCTCGCCGACCTGATTGCGTTCAACCGCCGCGAGGCCGCGCTCGAGCTCGCGCTCTTCGGGCAGGAGCTCTTCGAGCTCGCCGATGCGCGCGGTCCGCTGACGGGCGCGGGCTACCGGGAAGCGCTCGCCACGCTCCGCCGCGGCGCGGACACCGAGGGCCTCGCGGCGCTGCTCGGCCAGCAGGGCGTCGAGGTTCTGCTCGCGCCCGGCAATGGTCCCGCGGAGCGCATCGACACGGTCTGGGGGGATCGCAGCGATGGCGGCGGCTGGCCCTCGATCGCCAACGCTGCCGCGATCGCCGGCTACCCGAGCCTGACGGTGCCGGCGGGCCTCGTTCGCTCCCTGCCGGTCGGCATTGTGCTGGTCGCTGCAAGCGGGCAGGAGGGCGCCCTGCTGCAGGTCGCAGGCGCCTTCGAGCGGGCGGGCAACGCGCGGACGCCGCCGCGGTTGCCGGTGCTGGCCTAGGCCGCGATCGGTGCCGTGAATTCCCCCATGCGTCCGTATCGCCTGCGATCCGACCGGCTCGGCATCGGCATCTGGACGGCCGACGATCTCGGGCTTGCACTCGGCCTGTGGGGCGACCCGGAGGTCGCGCGCTACATGGGCGGACCGTTCTCGCGCGACCAGGTGGCCGAGCGCCTGGGGCGCGAGGTCGAGACGTACGCGCGGCATGGCCTGCAGTACTGGCCGCTGTTCCTGCTCGACACCGGCGAGCACGTCGGCTGCTGCGGCGTCACGCCGCACCTTGCGGACGGTCCGGTGTACCAGTTCGGGTTCCACCTGCGGCGGGCACACTGGCGGCAGGGCTACGTGCGCGAGGCGGCACCGCTGGTCATCGCCGACGCGTTCGGAACCCTCGGCGCGGCGGCACTCTACGCCGGGCACCACCCCGACAACGACGCCTCGCGGCGCGCGCTCGCCGCACTTGGCTTTCAGTACACGCACCACGAGTTCTACGCGCCGACGGGCGCGGTCGAGCCCTGCTATCGGCTGACACCGGCGGATCCGCGCTAGCCGCGCCGGCCGCGCGGTTGCTCAGCCGCGCAGCGCCTCGAGGCTGACGGGCGTGCCGTTCAGCGCGGCATTGCCGCTCGGTGCGTCGATCCTGAGCGGGTCGGTCAGGTCGTTGTAGCTCACGCCGTCGACGGCGCCGGCACGCGCCATGCGGCTGCCGGCCCGGCCGTGCCCGAAGCCGTGCGGCAGGCAGACGACCCCGGGCAGGAGCGCGTCGCTCGCGCAGACCTCGACCTCGACGGCGCCCGTGCGCGAGCGTACGCGCGCGACGTCGCCGTCCGCGAGCCCGCGCGCCGCCAGATCGGTCGGGTGGACGTGCAGCTGATGACGGGGCTTGCCCTTCACGAGGCGCGGCGCGTTGTGCATCCAGGAATTGTTGCTGCGCACGTGCCGGCGGCCGATCAACGCAAGCTCGCCCGGTACACGCGGCACCAGCGGCGCCTGCCGGACGCGCACGAGGTCAGCGAGCAGGAAGTCCGGCGCGCACTCGATGCTGCCGCTCGCCGTCTCGAGCCGCCGCAGCAGCGACGGCTCGAGCGGCCCGAGGTCGAGTCCGTGCGGCGCACGCTCGAGTGCCGCGAGATCGAGGCCACTGCCGCCGCGGGCGAGGCCCGCGGCGATCAGCGCCCGCGGCTCGGGCATCGGGCTCCAGGCCTTGCCCGCGGCGCCCGCATAGGCCGCACCGAGGCCGTTGACGATCTCCCAGTCCGCGCGCTCGCCCGCGTCCCGTTCCCGCAGCGGCACGTTGAGACGTGCGACGCGCCGCACGGCGAAGGCATTGAAGACGCTGTCGTAGTGGTATTGCGTGAGCGGCGACGCCGGCGGCAGGATCAGGTGCGCGTGCCGGGTCGTCTCGTTGACGTAGATGTCGATCGCGACGTAGTACTCGAGCGTCGCGAGCGCCTCGTCGAGCGCGCCGCCGGCGGGCGTCGAAAGCACCGGGTTTCCGGCGCACGTCAGCAGGCCGCGGATGGATCCGTCGCCCGGCGTCGTGATCTCCTCGGCGAGCGCCGCGACGGGCAGCTCGCCGGCGAACTCCGGCAGGCCGCGCACGCGGCTCCGCCAGCGGTCGCGATGGCCCTTCGATGTGCCGGAACCGGTGACCGGCATCACGGGCTCGTTGGGCAGCATGCCGCCCGGTCGGTCGAGGTGACCGGTGTAGAGATTGAGCAACTGGACGATCCACTGACACACGGAGCCGTGCGCCTGAGTCGACAGGCCCATCCGCCCGTACACACATGCCCGCGGCGCCGCGTGGAGCTCGCGCGCGAGCCTCTCGATCGTCGCGGCCGGCACGCCGGTGCGTGCCTCACCCTCGCCCGGCGAGACGCCGGTGAGCGCCGCGAGCGCGCGATCGAGGCCCGCGAGCCGATCGCCGTAGGCGGCGACGCGGGCGGGGCCGAGCGCGCGCACGGCGTCGAACAGCGCGAGCAGGAACCAGACGTCGGTGCCCGGCCGGATCGGCACATGCTCGCTCGCGATTTCGGCGGTCTCGGTCCGCCGCGGATCGACGACGACGAGGCGACCGCGCCGCGCCAGTGACTCGAGTCGGCGGCCGATGCCGGGCGCGGTCATGAGGCTGCCGTTCGAGGCGACGGGGTTCGCACCCAGCATGAGCATCCAGTCGGCCCGGTCGACGTCCGGCACCGGGATTAGCTGCTGGTGGCCGTACATCGCCCACGACACGAGCTGGTGCGGCCACTGATCGACCGACGAAGCGGAATAGAGGTTGCGCGTCCGGATTTGCCGGAGCAGCGCCGGCATGTAGGCGAAGTGCCCGAAATGGTGAACGATCGGGTTGCCGAGATAGGCGGCGAGCGCGTCCGCGCCGTGTTCCCGCTGCACGCGTGCAAGGCGCTCGCCGGCCTCGGCAAAGGCCTCGTCCCAGCCAATCTCCTGCCACTCGGTCCCGCGCCGGCGCAGCGGCCTGCGCAGCCGGTCGGGGTCGGCCTCGAGGTCGAGGATCGCATTGCCTTTCGGGCATACGTGACCCCGACTGAACGGATCCTGGTCGTCGCCGCGGATCGCGGTCGGACGACCGTCAGTCACGCGAAATTCGAGGCCGCAGATCGCCTCGCACAGCGGGCAGGCTCGGAACTGACGCTCCGTCGACATGGCAGCACCCCTTGCAGGCATGCTAACACCGCGGTCGGCGGCTGACCGGCCGGCTCCGGGCGGCCCGGCCCGAGGTTGCATCTTGCAGCGCGCCACGGCACTGTCTCGCGTGCGAACAAGAGCCTGCGGACCACCGGCACCGCGGCACAACAAGAATGGACGGACTCCCAACCTCCCATGGCACCAGCGACACATGCGAGGTCGGCGCGCCCGATCACGGCCGCCGAGGCCGCCGGCCTCGTCCGGTCCGGGGACTGGGTGGACTACGGCGCGAGCATCGTGCAGCCGGACGCCTTCGACCGGGCGCTCGCCGCCCGCAAACCGGAACTGCGGGACGTGAAGATCCGGGCGTGCCTCAGCACGCGGCCGCGCGCCGTGCTCGAGGCGGATCCAGAGCGCGAGCACTTTCACTGGTACAACTGGCACTTCAGCGGCTACGACCGCCGCAAGCACGACACGGGCGTCTGCCACTACATCCCGTGCAACCTCGGCGAAATCCCGGATTACTACCGGCGCTTCATCGACCCACCGGACATCCTGGTGGTCAAGACCTGCGCGATCGACGAGAACGGGTTCTTCAACCTGAGCGCCTCCAACCTCTGGCATCGTGCCGTCGCGTCACGGGCCAGGATCGTCATCGTGGAGATCAGTGAGGGGCTGCCGTACCTCTATGGCGCCGACAACGGACTGCACGTCAGCGAGGTCGACTACGTCATTCCGGGCGATGCGACGCCGCCGGCGGAGTTGCCATCCGTACCGCCCTGCGACGCCGATCGCGCCGTAGCGACGTTGATTGCGCGCGAGATCGGCGACGGCGCCTGCGTACAGGTCGGAATCGGCGCCATGCCGAACTCGGTGTGTTCGCTGCTGCTCGAGAGCGGCGTCCGAAACCTCGGCATCCACACGGAGATGCTCACCGACGGTCTCATCGACCTCTACAAGGCCGGCGTCGTCACGGGGTCGGCCAAGACACTCGACCCCGGCAAGATCGTCTGCAGTTTCGCGCTCGGCTCGCGGGAGCTCTATCGGACGATCGACCGCAACCCGGACTTCCTCTGCCGCTCCGTCGAGTACACGAACCTGCCGCACATCGTCATGCAGAATGCGCGGGTCGTCGCGATCAACAACACGACCGAGATGGACCTGCAGGGCCAGGCCTCGTCAGAGTCGTCGGGCCACCGTCACATCAGCGGCACCGGCGGCCAGTTGCAGTTCGTGCGGGGCGCCTACGCGTCGGAGGGCGGCAAGTCGTTCGTCTGTCTGTCATCGACTTACGAGAGGCGCGGCACGCGCAAGAGCCGCATCGTGCTCAACCTCACGCCCGGCAACATCGTGACGACACCGCGGTCGGACATGATGTACGTCGTCACCGAATTCGGGATCGTCAACCTGAAGGGCAAGTCGGTGCACGAACGCGCCAAGGCGATGATCGCGCTCGCACACCCCGACTTCCGGGATGGGCTCGAGCGCGAGGCCCGCGAGCATGGCCTCATTCCTCGGGGCACTGCGTGACCGTGCCCAGCGGCGCCGCCATGGACGACTGCTGTCACCGGGTCGTTCCCCGATAGTCGCCGAATGGGTCCGCCACGGCTGCTCGCGTAGCAATCGAGCGGGTATGTCCGCTACCGCCCTTCGCGCTCAGACCTGCTCGCGCACGCGATTGCCGTGCCGTTCTTCCTGACCGGCAACCTGCACTGGTCCTCGCGCCGCTGCGCGGCTCGATCGTGGGCGCAGCGCTCGCGCTCACCGCCACGGGGCTGTCGCTTGCCGCGCCGGGCCGCGGCCACGCGCTCGAGCGGCCGCTGACCGGGCCGTTCACCAGCGCAGGCAACGCCGTGGCACGCAGCATGCTCGGGCAGTGGGTCACTGTCCCGGGGTTCGTGCTGGCGGGAGGTTGGCGTCGGGCGCTGCGGGAATCGGCGCGCGGCGCGGCTCAGTAATCGGCCGCCTCGTCCGCCGGCAGGCCGAGCCGGCGCATGAGCTCGACGCGGCTCGCGCGGATGTTGAGCAGCGGGCTCTGGCGCGCAGCGTGGACCTCCTCCGCCGTATACGGTCGCAGGCCTTGGGGCCGGTCGGCGCCGCCGAAGCGTGCGACGCACAGGTTCATGACCTCGGCGAGCGCGGCATCCGACAACTGCGAATTGGCCACTCCGGGGAACCGGAGCAAGAGTTCGCGGCCCCCGTCGGCGCGCAGGAACCGGGCGATCGTCACGTTGAGCGCCGGGACGCGGTGCGCGACGCCGTTGCCGCCCACGCCGTGGCAGCCACCGCAGAAGAGCACGTAGTTCTGCTCGACGTTCGCGGACTCGGGGCGCTCGAGCGCGCCCGCGACCGACGACGCGGTCAGCGTCGCGACGACCAGCGCGGCCGCGGCAGGGCGTCGTAGCGTCATGGCGTCATGGCGTCATGGCGTCATGGCGTCATGGCGCGAGCTTGGCGACGATCTCAACGCGGTGCTCGTGCACCGCGCTCCCGTCGAGCGCCCGCGGCCGCTCGGCGGCGAGCTCCGCGGCCGTGAGCGGCGCCGCGTCGGCGGGCGCGTGGCCGAGGTCAAACACCACGTAGTTGAGCACGGCCGCGAGCGTTGCGTCGTCGAACCGCGTGAACTCCGGCATCTTGAAGTTGTAGTGGCGCTCGCCGACGACGATGTCGCCGAACATCCCGAACAGTACCGTCAGCGCGAGCTGCCGGCGCCCCTCGGCCGTCGCGACGAATCGTGGCGGGAACTCCGTCACCGGCGGCGCCAGGCCCGGGGTCCCCGCGCCGTTGGCGCGGTGGCAGACCGCGCAGTTCGCCTGGAACGTCGCCGCACCGTCCGCAAAGCGCGGTCCGTCCGCGGCCCGGGTTGCGGGAACCGCGAGCGCCGCGGCGGCTATGGCCACCGCGAGGCGCAACGCGCGGCGCCGACCGCGCGGGCTCACTTCCCGGCGACCCCCAGGACGACCGACACCGAACAGTGGTAGTTCGGGTTGTCGTTCGCCATGCACCAGTTGACGTCGTTGTTGAGCGACATCCGGTACATCGGCCTCTCGCCCTCGTTGCGATTGCAGAAGCAGCTGCCGCAGCTCGTCTTACCGCAGCAATCGTTGTACGACATGATGTAGTCGCGCCCGTCGGCCGGGTTGTGACACGTGCCGATCCACGTGATCGGGGACTGCTGCGTGCCCGGCGGGCAGGAGGAGGAGCTGCCGCCGCAGCAACCGCAGAGGAAGCCATCGATCGCGCAGTACTTCCAGTACTCGCACGCGTTCGGGTCGGTGGTCGCGGCCTTCGACGCCGGCTCCGCGGCGAGCGCCTGCGAGCCGCGCATCACGGGCAGCAGCGGCAGCAGCGCAACGCCGGTCAGCGTGCGACCGAACGCCGACAGGAAGCCGCGGCGCGACGTGCGCCGTGCGATTCCCCGTGAGACGCGCTCGGCCCAGTGGTCGAGACGCTGCTGCATCGTTATGGGTTCAACAGGTACCACGATGACTGCCCCAGTTTCGGTTCCGCATACAACGACTGCCCGGTCATCGCGTCGAGAACCAGCAGGTCCGACGCTTCGGTCAGCACGAACAGCAGCGGCTTGTCGTCCTGCGACACTTTGACGGCCTGCACGCCACCGTGCTTCTTGACGTCGATCGGCCAGCGGGCGACGCGCTTGTGAGAAGCGGTGTCATAGACCCAGACCTCGTCGCCGGTCACCTTGTGCGTGCCGTCGCCGCCCTTGTGGACCTGCAGGTAGAGCCGGCCGGACTTCCGATGCAGCGTGACGACCTGCGCGCCGCCGGGCCGCCACTTGCCGCGCTCGGCGGCCGTCATCGTCGGCCAGACCGGCGCGAACGCCGGCTCCGCGCCCGACAGGTCCACGCCGTAAACGTCGCCGAGGAAGGACACGAACACGATCCCGTTCGAGGTCGGCTCGCCCTGGATGAAGATCGGATCCTTGTCGACGTTGAAGAACGGCGCCGAGACCTTGCGCGAGGCCTCGTGCCCGGTCTGGTCGAGCGTGACGGTCAGCAGCCGGCCGTTCTCGCACAGCGAGGACACGCGACGCGGGCCGGAGGGAATCACGAGCACGCAGCCGTCGGTGTCGATTTCGGCGACGACGGCCTTGGTCGACAGGTCGACGACCGAGTAGGAGGTGGCGGGCGACAGGTTCGTCACGTACACCAGGCGACCGTCGCCGCTGAACGCGGCGTTGTGCAGCGGTATCGTCTGCGCGTGCCGTGCGGGCAGCACGATCTCGCCGGTGATGCTCAGCGTCGAGTTGTCCGTGAGTTCGAGCACGTCGGTCCGCGTGCCGTGGCTGCCGCGCGAGAAGTAGGTCGTCGCAACCGCGGTCGTACGGCCATCCGGCGACATCGCGACGCCGGGCCAGAAGCCGGTGTCGATCTGCCCGAGCTGGCGGTGCGCGTCGCCGTCGTACAGATACAGCCGCATGTCGGTTTCGTTGTTGTTCGACTCGTCGAACACCCACACCCAGTGAGGCGACGCGGCGCCCAGCTTGGCAAGCCCGAGGTGTTCGGCAGGGAGAGGCGGCGGCACGGCGGCGCCGACGGACAATGCCGTCAGCAGCGCAAGACAGGCGCCCGTTGCTCTCGGCCACATAGAAGTATTCCCCTCCCCCCTTGCAGTCCGCATCCAGTGTGCCACAGCCGGGCAGCCGATGGCATCACGGGCTCGCCGAACACGGCGAAATGCGCTCTGGTCGCGCGTAGGGCCCGATGGACCGCCGGCGTACGGCACGCGATACTCGATGGCGACATGAAATCGAACATCGATTCCGCCGCGACCGGCCTGTACTACGGCTGGAAGGTCCTCGCTGCGCTCTTCCTCGCGGGCTTCTTCGTGTACGGCGGCGGGCTGTACTGCTTCGTGCTGTTCGTCACGCCGCTCACCCAGGAATTCGGCTGGAGCCGCGCGGCGACGGGCGGCATCGTCTCGGCGTTCTGGATGAGCTCGCCATTGCTGATCGTCGGCGGCCTCGCGATGCGGCGCTTCGGGGTGACCCGCCTGCTCGTGACCGGCATCATCGTCGAGGCGCTGTGCGTACTCATGCTCGCCACGGTGTCAACGCTGCCGGAGATGTACCTGCTGCGCGGCGCGATGGGCTTCGGCAAGATCATGTTCGCCGTCACCATTCCCGTGACGCTCGCGCGCTGGTTCTCGCGGCGCTACGGCCTCGCGCTCGGCGTCGCGTGGGCCGGCTGGCACGTCGGCGGCATGGTGCTCGCGCCGGTCACCGAGGCGATCATCCGCAGCTTCGGCTGGCGGGGCGCGTGCGTCGCCCTCGGCCTCGCATTGCTCGCCTTCGCTCTCGGGCCGATCCTGTGGGTGCAGCGCATCCGCTCCCCGGCCGAACTCGGCGTCGGCCTCGACGGCGAACCGCTCGCCGACGGCGACGCGGCCGCGGCGGTCGATGCGCGGCTCGCGCCTGCCCCCGACGAGCCGCAGGGCAGGCTCGGCGATCTCCTCGGCTCGCCGCTCTTCTGGCTGATCGCCGCGGCGACGCTCTTCTTCTACACGACGTACGGCGGCGTGCTCGCGCACCAGGGTGCGATCGTCAACAGTGCCGGCTACAGCGGCGGATTCGCGTCGCTCGTGCTCGGCTCGACAGCCGGGTTCGCCGCGCTCGGCGGACTCGCGACCGGCTGGATGGTCGACCGGTGGCCGCTCGGCCGCGTCGGCGTGCTGATGCACGGCCTGCTGCTCGCCGGTGCGCTCGCGATGTTGAGCGTGAGCCATACGCCGTCGATCGTCGCGCTGGTCGTCTATGCCGCGTGCTTCGGCCTCATGATCGGCGGCTCCGACATCTTCTTCGTCAAGCTGATGCGCGAGCGGTTCCCGCACGTCAACGTCGATCACGCCTACAGCGTCTGGTACTGCATCGAGCTCGTGACGCTCGGTCTGTCCGGCGTCGCCGCGGGGTGGGTGTTCGATCTGACCGGCAACTACGGGCGCACGCTCGCGCTGCTGGTCGCGAGCGCGATGGTGGCCGCGGTGCTGTCGACCCTCGCCGTGCGCAGCCGCCGGAGCTGACGCGCCCCGTGCCCACGCCGCTCGAGCTCGACGCGCCTGGATGCCTGTACGCGGCGACGGCCGTGCCGCCGGTGCCGACGCCGGCGCTCGCCGGCGAGGTCCGTGTCGAGGTGGCCGTCGTCGGCGGCGGCTACACGGGACTCTCCGCGGCGCTGCACGTCGCCGAGCGCGGCCGGCGCGTCGCGCTGCTCGAGTCGCACGAACCGGGCTGGGGCGCCGCGGGACGCAACGGCGGGCAGGTCAACGCCGGCCTCAAGCACGAACCCGATGACGTCGAGCGTGCGCTCGGCGCTGTCTACGGCCCGCGGCTCGTCCGCCTCGCCGGCGACGCGCCGGACTTCCTGTTCGAGCTCGTCGCGCGGCACGGGATCGAGTGCGAGGTCCGCCGCGCGGGCACGCTGCGGGCCGCGTACCAGCCGGCGCACGCCGCGTCGCTGCGCGCATCTGCCGGGCAATGGGCGCGTCGCGGGGCGCCGATGGAGTTCTGGGACGCGGCACGGGTCGCGGTCGCGACCGGGACCGACCGCTACGTCGCGGCAACCTTCGATGCGCGCGGTGGTGCCGTCAACCCGCTCAGCCTCGCCCGCGGCCTCGCGGCAGCGGCGCAACGCCAGGGTGCCGCGATCCACGGCGGTACGCGCGCACTGCGCCTCGAGCGGGACGGCACCGGCTGGCGCGTCACGACGCCGGGCGGCGCGGTGCGCGCGGACAAGGTCGTGCTCGCCACCGACGGTTACAGCGACGAACTCTGGCCGGGGCTGCGAACCAGCGTGGTGCCGATCTACAGCTCGATCATCGCCACCGCACCGCTGCCGCCGGCGCTGCGCGATTCGGTCGTGCCGGGCGGGGTCGTGGTCTACGAGGCCGGCAACATCACGGTCTACTACCGGCTCGATGCCGGCGGCCGGCTGCTGATGGGCGGCCGCGGAGTGCAGCGCGGCGCGGCCGGGCGCCGGCACTACGAGCACCTCGTACGCTACGCGCGGCGACTCTGGCCCGGTGTGGCCGGCGTCGAATGGACCCACTGGTGGAACGGGCAGTTCGCGCTGACGCCGGACTTCTATCCGCGCTTCCACGCGCCGGCACCGAACCTGTACATCGGCCTCGGCTACAGCGGCCGCGGCGTGGCGTTCGGCGCCGCGATGGGCGCACAGCTCGCGGCCGCCGCGACCGGTGAACGGCTCGAGGCGCTCGCGTTGCCGGTGACGCCAGTGCCGCACCTGCGCTTCCACCGCTTCTGGCGCGTCGGCGTCGCGGCGGGCGTCACTTACGGGAGGATCCGCGACCGCCTCGGCCTCTGAGCCTCGCGCCGACTCAGTTACCGGGCGGCTTGTACAGGTCGATCGAGACGACGCACGCGCGCCGCTCGCCGGGCGCGAGCGCGCCGACGTTGACGACCTTGCGCGCGATCTCGGTGCCGCGCTCGTCGGAGATCGCGACGACCACGGCGTACTCGCAGTGCGCGGCTTCGGGATTCTCGATCAAGCCCTCGACGCGGAACACCGACTGCGCCGGCGCGCTGGCCGCCTGCCCGGCCGGATTGAACCGCAGGTGATGCCGGCAGGCGGGGCAGACCGCCGCGCTCTCGAGGATCGTCGCCTTGCAGTGCGGACACGCCCGTGTCCGGCCCGCGACAGGCGGCCGAGCCGTGCTCATGCGGCCGGTCCGCTGCCTCTCGGGACGTCGGGCTTCGGTGCGCCCTTCTCGCCCCAGCCGAACTCGATCTGGCCCCGCATCCGCGACCCCGCGGCGATGCTGACTGAGCCCGCCTTGACGTCGCCCACGAGCACGCCCGTCTCGAGCACCTCGACGCGGCCGGCGCCGTCGATGTTGCCATGCAGTTCGCCCGCGACGGTCACCTGTTTAGCGCGGACCTGCCCCGAAAGATGGGCACCGTTCTCGATCGTCAGGTTGCCCTGCACCTGCACGTCGCCCTTGAAGCGCCCCGCAATGCGGACGTGACCGGCACCCTCAATCTTGCCCTCGATCGTGAGGTCGGCGGCAATCACGGATTCCTTGGCTTCCACCCGTGCCGCGGGCCTCGGCTCGGGCGTCTCGACGACCCGGCGCGGAATCTCGGGGACCGCCGGTCGTTCAGGTTCGCGCTGCATCGCGTCACGCGCCGGCGGGACGGGATCGCGGGTCGAACCCACCGTGTCTTTGAAGAACGCCATGTGGACCCCCTGGGTGTCGATTGACTGGGGGTCCGACAGTACGGCGGCGGGATGCCGTCGTCACCGCCAAAAGCGTCGGTCCGCGGCGACAGGCTAGTGGCCGGCGCGCCGGCCGCGCGAGCCTTCGTAGGCGACCCAACCGATGATGATGCCGATGCCGATGCCGAACAGGACGCGCGCGGCCGAATTGATCGCGATGCCGCTCTGGAGCGCAGGTCCCGTGCCCGGGTCGGCACGCGTGAGGTCGCTCAGCTTGGCGAGCACGATCCCCGCGGCGCCGAACGCGACGAGTTCGACCCACTGTGGCGCGCGGCGCGACGGCATACCGCTGCGGGTCTCGTGGCCGGCCTGCCAGCCCGACCCGAAGATCACCGCGCCGAGGACGCCCATCAGCCAGCGCGGTGCCGCGAGCTGCTCGGCGATCCCGGGCAAGTCGCCCGCGGTCATGCCGACGAGGCCGAGTCCCGCCATGATCAGGCCGAGCGCGGCGATCTTCGGTAACGGGCCGTCGGGAAGGGGATTGGGCTGCACGGGTACGCTCGCTTCGGTCAAGTCGTCGACGCGGACGGGCACGACGCCCGCGTTCCGCCGGTCGCTACCGTACGCCGGCGCCCCCCGACCCTCAAGCGCGGACCCCGCGAGCGTGACGCCTTGCTCAGAAGAGGATGACCTGCCGGACGGCGAGCCCGTCGGCGAGGGTGTCGAATGCCGCGTTGATGTCCCCGAGCGCGAGCCGCGCCGACAGCAACCGATCGACCGGCAGCCGCCCGTCCTGGAACCATTCGATGAACCGCGGGATGTCGCGTTCCGGATCGGCGCTGCCGAGGTAGCTGCCTTTCAGCGTGCGTTCCTCCGCGACCAGGCTCACGTGCGGGATCGAGAGCATCGACTGCGGATGCGCAAGGCCGGCCGTCACCGTCGTGCCGCCGCGGCGCGTGATCCGGTAGGCCAACTCGAGCGCCCGCGTCGAGCCAGCCATCTCGAACGCAAAATCGACGCCGCCGCCCGTGAGGTCGCGCACGATTTCGGTGGCGCTCGGGTCGGCAGCGTCGCAGGTGTGCGTCGCGCCGAGCTCGCGCGCCAGCGCGAGCTTGTCCTGAGACAGATCGACGGCAACGCGCACCTCCGCCCCCGCGGCGCGCGCACCGAGCAGCGCCGCGAGCCCGACGCCACCGAGCCCGACGATCGCAACGCGTGATCCGGGTTCCATTCGCACCGTGTTGACGACGGCACCGACTCCGGTCGTGACTGCACAGCCGAACAGCGCTGCCTGCTCGAACGGCAGCGAGGCGTCGACGCGGACCAGCGACCTGCGCGACAGCACCGCGTGGTCGGCGAAGGCCGAGACGCCGAGGTGGTGGTTGAGCGGCTGCCCGTCGCGATGCAACCGGCGCGCGCCGCCGAGCAGCGTGCCGGCGGTATTGCTCGCGGCACCGGGTTCGCAGAGCGCGGGCCGTCCGCGCATGCACGGGTCGCAATGGCGGCAACTCGGGACGAACGCGGCGACGACGTGGTCGCCGATGCGAAGGTCCGTGACGCCGGTGCCGAGCGCTTCGACGACGCCGGCGCACTCGTGCCCGAGGACCATCGGCAGCGGCCGAGGGCGATTGCCGTCGATCACCGACAGGTCCGAGTGGCAGAGCCCGGCGGCGCGCACCGCGATCAGCACCTCGTCCGGGCCGGGCGGATCGAGCGTGACGTCCGCGACGACGAGCGGTCGCGATTGTGCATACGGTCGCGGGGCGCCCATCGTCGTCAGCAGTGCGGCACGCGTCTTCATCGAGCTCCCGCGCGCCGCCGCTCAGTGCGCCGGCGCGAGCGGCGGCCGCCCGGCGGCCACGAGACGCGCGCTCAGTTGCGCCACCGCGCCGGAGGTGAATGCCTGCCAGGCGGCGAGCGTCGACTCGCCGGTCGCGAGGAAATGCGCGGTCCCGGCTGCCGCGTCCGACGTCGGCGCCCCATCCGCGCCGTCAACGGCCCGCGCGATCCGTGCGCCGTCCGTCGCCAGCGCGCGCAGACCGGCGGCATTCGACGGCTCGGGCCGGACGGTGGGACGGGACCCCTTGTCGAGGTCGAGGTCGGCGATGTGCTGCAGCTCCTCGGCCGCCGCGCGCAACTCATCGGCGAGCGGCGCGCCGACCCCGGTCGCCGCCGACACGAGCGCCGCGTGCAGCGCCTCGGCGGCGCGCGCCGCGTCCGCAATGCGCCCTCGCATCGCCTCGACCGATGCGGCGCTTGCGAACTGGCGGGCGTGGTCTGACGCGGACCGCGCGGCGCGCGGATCGGCCTTGACCTCGAAGGCAGCGCGCAGGCGCTCGCCGCCGGCCTCGAGCACCACGGCGTAGCGGCCGGGTGCCGCCCAGACGCCTTCGGCCGTCGGGTCGTCGGCCAGCCGCCCGGTGGACGCCGGGTAGTGCAGGTCCCACACGAAGCGGTGCAGGCCCGCGGTCGTCGCCGGTACTGCAAACGGCGCCTCCCATTCGGGCGCGGTCTCGATCTTCTCCTTGGGCGGGGCCGGGGC
>Ga0265328_10000773_pt1 | contig 14763 bp, 13 predicted proteins | sample 41624metaG_FD_202086 | JGI IMG/M metagenome (GOLD analysis project Ga0265328, IMG submission 202086) | Rhizosphere microbial communities from Carex aquatilis grown in University of Washington, Seatle, WA, United States - 4-16-24 metaG | ecosystem: Host-associated > Plants > Roots > Rhizosphere...
CGTTGTCGAAGTTGGCGCTGAAATACAACGACGCATGCATGACCAGCAGTTCCGAGCTGATCTCGAACATCAGGTAGTACAAAGGATATGCGACCGTGTCGACGTTCGCCGTCATCAGGTACCAGTTGCCGACCAGCATCACCGCGAGCGCAGAGAGCAGGATGTAAAAGGTGCGCTCGGGGGCGAGACGGTCCGCATACGCCGCGTAGACGGTGCTCACGATCGCCATCAACACGCCGAGACCGAGATACATGAACGGCAGATACTGGATGCCGAATCTTTTCAGGAACAACGCGTCGGCGGTGCCGCGACCGATCGCAAGTCCGGCGCTGATTACCAGAAAAAGGCAGAAAAAATAGGCCAGCCGGGGCCATTCCGCCTTTTTGACCATCAAAAGCTTAGCCATACCTGGGCATCGTTATATTAGTTTTTTGCCAGAATTCCCCAAGTGCGTGATTATCCACACTAGCATATAGGATTACAACAGCAGCACAGGGAAAAACCGTCTTGAAACAAGATCGAAACGATATGTCACCGGGATACCCATCGGTCCGGCTGCGCGCGCTGGCCACCGTGGCGCTGGCGCTCGCCTGGACGGCTGCGGCAGCCGCGCAGCCAGCCTGGAAACCTGTCAAGAATGTGGAAATCATCGTCGGCGTGAGTCCGGGCGGCGGGGTCGACCGCACGGCGCGCACGCTGCAAAAAATCCTGCAGGACCGGCGGTTGCTCGAAGTGAGCTCGGCCGTCGTCAACAAGCCCGGCGGCGGCGGCGTTCTGGCGCAAGCCTATCTCAATCAGCATGCAGGGGACGCACACTATCTTGAAGTCTCCGCGACGTCATTGCTCACGAACCACATTACCGGCAAGACCGCCAATGCGTGGAGCGATTTCACGCCGATCGCGATGCTGTACGACGAATTCATCGGGTTCGTCGTGAGAGCGGATTCGCCGCTCAAAACGGGGCGCGACCTTGCGGACCTGCTGCGCAAAGATGCCGCCGCGCCGCCCGCCGGCATTGCCACCAGCGCCGGCAACACCAACCACATCGCGCTCGCCCTGCTCGCGAAACGCGCCGGCGGCGACGCCAGGAAACTCAAGGTGGTGGTGTTCGGTTCCGGCGGCGAATCGACCACCGCGCTGCTCGGCGGCCATGTCGGCCTGGTGACGACACCCGCCGCCACGGCACTGCCGCAAATGCAAAGCGGCGCCCTGCGCATGCTCGCGGTCGCCGCGCCCCGGCGTCTCGAGGGTGCATTCGCGCACGTGCCGACCTGGCGCGAACTCGGCTACGACATCGTGGTGTCCAACTGGCGTCCGGTCATGGCGCCGCGCGGACTCAATGCCGAGCAGATCGCTTATTGGGAAGACGTGATGCAGCGCTTTACCCAGACCGCCGAATGGAAAGATGAACTCGCCGCCACCGGCGGAATCTCCCACTACATGGGCAGCCGCGAACTCGCGGCATTTCTCGAGACGCAAAGCACGTCGTTCCGCGCGATCCTCACCGAACTCGGCCTTGCCCGCTAGCGCACGCGCAGCGGCGCAAGTGATTTGTGACACCGGCTCTAGTATCATGCCGGTTCTCCCGCTTCGTCCAAGGACGCACTTCATGAAACCATTCGACTGGCAGTTTCCCTATCCATCGCAGCGCATGCCGATACTCGCGCGCAATTGCGTCGCGACGTCGCAGCCGCTGGCAGCGCAGGCCGGATTGCGTATGCTGATGAAGGGCGGCAGCGCGGTCGATGCGGTACTCGCCACCGCGATTTCGCTCACGGTATTGGAGCCGACCAGCAACGGCATCGGCTCCGACGCGTTCGCGATTTTGTGGGACGGCAAAAAACTGCAGGGCCTCAATGCGTCGGGCCGCTCGCCCGCGGCGTGGACGCCAGACCGCTTCAAAGGCCTCCCTGCAATGCCGCAGCGCGGCTGGGATGCCGTCACGGTCCCCGGCGCGGTGTCCGCGTGGGTCGAACTCTCGCGCAAATACGGCAAGCTGCCGTTTGCCGATTTGTTCGAACCGGCGATCGACTATGCGTCCCGCGGCTACATGGTGTCGCCGACCATCGCGCGGCTGTGGGACAAGCAGGTGCCGGAACTGAAAGGCATGCCGGGTTACGCGGAAGCTTTCATGCCGAACGGGCGCGCACCGTTGCCGGGCGAAAAATTCACGTTTCCCGACCAGGCGCGCACGCTGCAACGCATCGCGGAGACCAAGGGTGAGGCGTTCTACAAGGGCGACCTCGCGGAAAAAATCGTCGCCCACGCCAAACAACATGGCGGCGCGATGACGATGGCCGACCTTGCCGCGCATCAATGCGACTGGGTCGAACCGGTCGGACAAAATTATCGCGGCTACACGCTGCACGAAATTCCGCCCAACGGTCAGGGTATAGGGGCGCTGATTTCGCTCGGCATCCTCGAAAACATCGACATGGGCGCCCTGCCGGTCGACTCCGCCGACAGCCTGCACGTGCAGCTCGAAGCGATGAAACTCGCGTTCGCGGATATTTACGAATACGTGTCGGACCCCGCCACGATGCGCGTGACGCCGGCGCAAATGCTCGATCGCTCCTATCTCGCCAGCCGCGCCAAGCTGATTGACATGAAGAAAGCGCAGGACCCGAAGTTCGGCACGCCGCCAGCCGGCGGCACGGTCTACCTGACCGCGGCCGACGCGTCCGGCATGATGGTCTCTTACATCCAATCCAACTACGCCGGCTTTGGTTCCGGCGTCGTCGTGAACGGCACGGGCATCAGCCTGCAGAACCGCGGCTATGGATTCGTATTGAAACCCGGGCACGCCAACCAGGTCGGCCCGCGCAAGCGTCCGTTCCAGACCATCATTCCGGCGTTCGTCACCAAAGACGGCAAGCCCGTGATGAGCTATGGCGTTATGGGCGGCTCGATGCAGGCGCAGGGACACTCGCAAGTCATGGTGCGGTTCGCCGATTACGGGCAGAACCCGCAGGCCGCCGCCGACGCGCCGCGCTGGCGCATCGACACCGGGCTTGCGCTCGGCATCGAGCAAGGCGTCAGCCCCGACGTTATCGCCGAACTCAAACGCCGCGGCCACAACATCACGCAGGCCGACCGCTGGAGCACCGATTTCGGGCGCGCGCAGTTGATTTACAAAATGGAAGACGGTTATCTCGCCGCATCCGAGCGGCGCACCGATGGACAGGCTGTCGGCTTTTAGTGATTAAGTGACTGTGAGATCATGTGATTAAGTAACAACCGCAATCTCCAAACTCACTGAATCGCTCAATCACCCAATCACTTCGCGAAGCAAATCATGTCCGAACATAAAGCCAACATCGTCTGGGCGCGCAACGGCGCCGACTTCGGCTACAAGACCTATCCGCGCGACCACGTGTGGCGATTTCCGAACGGCGTTGAAGTGCCAGGCTCCGCGGCGCCTGCATATCTCGGCAACCCGCAGCGCGTTGATCCCGAAGCGGCGTTCGTCGCGGCGCTGTCGAGCTGCCACATGTTGACGTTTTTGGCCCTTGCATCAAACAAGGGCTTCGTCGTAGACAGCTATGAAGACGCCGCGGTTGGTCATCTCGGGAAAAACGCGAACGGCAAGCTCGCTATCACGCGCGTCGAACTGCATCCGAAGATCGTATACAGCGGCGCGAATCAACCGGCGGCGGCCGACCTCGAGTGGTTGCACGACAAGGCGCACAAGGAATGCTTCATCGCCAATTCGGTGACGACCGAGGTCAGGATCGTAGCCGACTGAGTCAGGGCCGTCCTATTCGATTTTGACTTTCGCATCCTTTACGACTTTCGCCCACTTTTTCGTTTCACTCTGGATGTAAGTCGCAAACTGCTCGGGCGTGCTCGGCGTCGCCTCGATGCCGGATTCGAGCAGCCGCTGTTTGGCGTCCGCCATGTGCAGTATCTTCACGATTTCGGCGTTCAGGCGCGCGACGATTTCCTTCGACGTGCCAGCCGGCACGAACACGCCGTACCAGTTGTTGACCGCGAATCCCGGCACGCCCGCTTCCGCGATGGTCGGCAACTCCGGCATCAGCACGAAGCGCTTCGTTCCCGTCATGCCGAGCGCGCGGATTTTGCCGCCTTTGATCTGGCCGATCGCGGTCGATACCGTCGCGAAAATAATCTGCACGTTGCCCGACATCAGGTCGAGCATCGCCGGCGCACCGCCTTTATACGGAACGTGCACCATTTTCGTTCCCGTCAGCATGTTGAATAACTCGCCGGCAAGATGATCAGTCGCGCCGGGACCCGATGAACCGAAGAAGAGTTCGTTCGGCCGCGCCTTGCCCAGGGCAATCAACTCCTTCACGTTTTTCACCGGCAGTGCCGGATGCACGACGAGCACGTTCAACGCGTCCGCGGCGAGCGTCACCGGCACGAGATCCTTCACCGGATCGTAAGCCATCTTGGCATAGAGGCTGGGATTGATCGCGATCGGGCCTATCGTCCCCAACACCATCGTGTAGCCGTCGGGCGGCGCCTTCGCACCGAGGTCCACGCCTATCATGCCGCCCGCCCCGCCGCGGTTGTCGACCAGTACCTGCTGGCCTAGCGTTTCCGTCAGTTTTTGCGCGATCACGCGCGACGTGATGTCGGCGCCGCCGCCGGGAGCGAACGGGCTGATGAAACGCACCGGCTTGGCAGGCCACGTTTGCGCGTGGACACCGGCAGCGGCCACAAATGCGCACGCGAAAATTGTCGGATATAGGGAACGCTTCATGCCGCAGTCTCCATCGTTGATTTCATACTCGCACAAAAGCAGGAACCATACCCGCGGCCGGCTACGTACGGGCGCCTGGCGGCGATGCTAGAATTAAGCCTCACATTTATCTACGGGAAACCCACATGCCGCTCGCCCAACTATACATCGCCGCCGGTCGCGACGATGCCAAGAAAAAAGTCCTGATCGAAAAAGTGACGCAGGCTTTCGTCGACGCACTCGGCGTCAAACCCGATTCGGTGTGGATCACCGTGCAGGACATCGAGAAAACCGCGTGGGGCGTCGGCGGCAAGACGCTCGCGGAACGAGGATAGCAGCCATGGCACAGCGCCGGATGTCGCTTGCGATCAGCGCCGCCAGCATGCGCCCGACCGTGATCGGCCGCCAGCAGGCGGTCGCGTGCGGTCATTACCTCGCCGCGCTCGCGTCCATGCGCGTGCTCGATGCCGGCGGCAACGCAGTCGATGCGGGAGTCACCGCGGCGATGGCGTTGGCGGTCCTGCAGCCGGACATCGTCAGCTTTGCCGGCGTCGCGCCGACTTTGATCTATCTCGCGAAAGAAGACCGCGTCATCTCGCTCGCCGGGCTCGGCTACTGGCCGGCCGCCACCGATCTGAACCGTTTGATTGCAGCCGGCGATGGCAAGTCCATTCCCGAAGGACTGCTGCGCACCGTCATGCCCGCCGCGCCCGCTACCCACATCGAAGCACTGCGCCGCTACGGCACGATTTCGTTCGCGCAGGCAGCGACGGCGGCAATGGAACTCGCGCGCGACGGCTTCGCGATTTACCCGTTCCTCCGCAACAATCTTAACGGCGCGCAGGATCAATACCGCCGCTGGCCGGAGAGCGCACGCATCTTCCTGCCGGGAGGGGAGCCGCCGCGCTACGGCGAGTTGTTCAAACAGGAAGACCTTGGCCGCACCATTGCGGGCATGATAGAAGCCGAGCGCAGCGCGCGCGGCGACCGCGACAAGAAATTGCGCGCCGTGCACGACTTCTTCTATCGCGGGCCAATCGCCGAAGCGGCCGCCGCATTTCACGCGCGGAACGACGGTTTCCTCACGAAGGCGGATCTCGCCGACTTCGAGGTGCCCGTCGAAGCCAGCCTCAGCGTCAGCTTCCGCGGCTACGAGGTTCACGCGTGCGACGTGTGGTGCCAGGGCATCTCGCTGCTCGAGACCCTGAAAACGATCGACGGGTTCGATCTCGCCAAGCTCGGCCACAATACGCCGGACTACGTGCACGCGGTGACCGAGGCGCTCAATCTCGCGTTCGGCGACCGCGAAGCCTACGTCGGCGATCCGAAGTTCGTGACGGTGCCGGTCAAAGCGCTGCTCTCCGATGCCTATGCCGTACGCCAGCGCGCGCGCATCGACATGAAGCGCGCGTTCGGCAAGCTGCCGGCCGGCGGCAATCCGGAAAACAATCCGGCGACCGCGGGCAGTCACGAGCACATGTATGCGGCGGCGCGCGGCAAAGTCGGCATGGCGCCGGACACCATATACGCGGCGGTCATGGACAACTACGGCAATGCGTACTCGGCCACGCTGTCCGACACTACTTACGATGCGCCGGTCATCCCCGGCACCGGGCTGGTATTTTCCTCGCGCGGCCAGCAGTCGCGCCTCACCGCAGGCCACCCGGCGCAAGTCGCACCGGGCAAGCGTCCGCGGCTGACGCCGAGCCCCGCGCTCGCGATGAAAGACGGCAAGCCTTTCATGTGTTTCGGCACGCCGGGCGGCGACGTGCAGTCGCAGTCGATGCTGCAGGTGTTCCTGAACGTCACGCAGTTCGGCATGCAGGTGCAGCAAGCGGTCGAAGCGCAGCGCTTCTCGAGCGCCAATTTCCCGAACTCGTTCGCGCCGCACGATTATTTCCCGGGCCGGCTGTGCATCGAGGAAGACATGCCCAACGGCGTGATCGACGAAATGAAGCAGCGCGGCCACGACGTGCAGGTGCTGCCGCGCCTGCCCGCCCAGAACGGCGCGGTGTGCGCGGTCGTGCGCGATCCGCAAACCGGCATGAAGCATGCCGGCGCCGATCCGCGCCGCGAAGCCTACGCGCTTGCCTGGTAAACGGCTGCCGGCTTACCGGCCGCGCGCGCGGAATCCGGCCAGATGCAGCCGTTTGGATTCGTCGACGATCGCCTGAAAGATTTTTTGCGTCATTTTCGGATTGAGGCCGCCGCGTTCGGCCCACGCCTTGCGCTGCGCGAACATTGCTTTCCGATGCCGCGGATCGCCGATGCTCTTGCGGTCGCGCTTGAAGCGCAGCGCCGCCAGCGCGTATTGCTGCCGCCTCGCGAGCAATTTGATGAGATCGCGGTCAAGCGCATTTACCGCCGCGCGTATGTCAGTCAGATCGCGGCATGCACCCGGTCGTTTCATGGTTAAGTCTCCTCAACTTTGCGTTTATCCGCTAGCCATCATATTCGCATTTTTCAATGCGTGCGCCGGCGCGCAATCGTATCCGGCGAAATCCATCCGCGTCATTGTGCCGTGGCCCGCCGGCGGCACGACCGACATCCTCGCGCGCATCGTCGGCCAGCAGTTGAATGCGAACCTAGGGCAACCGGTCGTCATCGACAATCGCGGCGGCGCGAGCGGCAATATCGGCTCCGAAGTCGCCGTGAAATCACCCGCCGACGGCTACACCCTGCTCTTCGGCTCCATGAGCACGCACACGATGAACCAGTTTCTGTACACGAAGATGGCGTACGATCCCGTCAACGATGTCGCGCCGATCTCGCTGATCGCCAACGTCGCAAGCGTGCTCGTCGCGCATCCTTCCCTGCCCGTTAAAAATATCCGCGAGCTGATCGCGCTCGCCAAAGCGCGGCCCGGCCAGCTCAATTTCGCGTCGGGAAGCAGCGTCTACCAGTTGTGCGGCGAACTTCTGAAATTGACCGCGCACGTCGATCTCGTGCACGTGCCGTATAAAGGCGGCAGCCAGGCGATCACCGACATCATCGGCGGGCAGATCGATTTGCTGTTCACCGGCGCGCCGGTCACACTGCCGCATATCCAGTCCGGCAAGCTGAAAATCCTCGCCGTTACCAACACGAAGCGCGCTGCGGTTTTGCCGGACGTGCCGACGATAGGCGAAACCCTGCCGGGTTACGAATTCAACAACTGGTACGGCATCATGGCGCCCTCAGGCACGCCGCGCGCGATCGTCGACCGCCTGAACGCCGAGGTTGCGCGCGTGCTCGGTCAGCCGGAAATCCGCGAGAAGTTTTTGACGCTGGGTGCCGACGCGCTGCCGAGCACGCCGGAACGTTTCGCGGCCGTAATACGCATCGACGCCGAAAAATCCGGCCGCCTCATCAAAGCGGCCGGGGTTCGGGCAGATTAATCGAGGCGCGCTCCCGCGCGCTTGACCACCTCGCCCCACCGTGCCTGCTCCTTCGCCATATAGGCGGCGAACGGCTCGGCCGGCATCAGCGAAATTTCGAGGCCAAGTCCGCGAATCCGTTCCGCATTGTCGGGCTGCTGCACGATGCGCGTGAACTCGCCGGACAATTTCGCCACGATATCTGGCGGCAATCCCGCCGGGCCCGCAAAGCCTATCCACGAAATGACCTCGAATCCCTTGATGCCCGCCTCGTCTATCGTCGGCACTTCGGGTATCTGCGGGAGCCGCTCGAGCGTCGTCACGCCCAACGCGCGCAGCCGCCCCGCTTTGATTTGCGGGATCGCCGCAGCGGCCACGATGAACATGACCGGGACCTGTCCGCCGATCACATCGGCCTGCGCCTGCGCCGCCGCCTTGTACGGGATATGCGTCATGTTGACGCCGGTGCGCGCCTTCAACAGCTCGGTGGCGAGATGCGCCGGACTGCCGTTGCTCGGCGACGCGTAATTGAGTTCGCCGGGGCGGCTTTTCGCGAGCGCGATCAGCTCGCGCAGATTCTGTACCGGCAGCGACGGATGCACGGTCAGAACGAACGGCGCGAACGCGACGCGCAGCACCGGCTTGAAATCCTTCAGCGTGTCGTACGGCAGCTTGCTGTAGAGGCTCGCGTTCACGACGTGATTGGCCGCGATCATGATCAGCGTATAACCGTCGGGCGCCGCTTTGGCGACCGCCGCAGACGCCGGGATGCCGTTGGCGCCGGGCTGATTGTCGACCACCACCTGCTGCCCGACGCTGTCGCTCATCTTTTGCGCGATCAGCCGCGCGAGCGCATCCGTCGCACTGCCGGTGCCATACGGCACGATGATGCGCACCGGCTTCGCCGGATACGTTTGCGCGCCCGCATGGACTGCGAATCCGGCAAGCAGCGCGAAGAGGGCTGTGCAGAGAACGGCTTTGTTCCGATACATGCGCTGCTCCTTTGCAATTTGTGTGCAGATCACGCGCTGACGAACTCTCTCATGGCGTCGACCACCCAGTCCCACAAGTACGGTGCGACGCTGCGTTCGACCAACACGCGATACGCGGTGCGCTCGTCAGTCTGTCGCAACGCGATGCGCACGCGCGCGAGCGACGTCAGTGCGCAATCGCCCGGCCCGAACACGCGCGGATGCAGATCGATTCCGCATCCCTTGCGCAGCACGTCGGCCGCGTGCGGCCCAGCCAGTTCGAACTCGGCGCGCAAGTCGCTTACGTCGACCGCCGAACGCGCTGTCGCGTTGAGCGCCCGCACCAGCGTCGCAGCATCGGCAGCCGGCGCGACTATCAGCCATTGATCGGGCCCGAACCACCATGCCATGCGGTCTGCGCATGCGCTCGTCTTACCCGGCGTCAGCGGCAAATCGAGCGCCAGAATTTGTTGCGTCGCATTCAATGCGGCGGCATCCGCCGGATCGAGCCGCACGTCGATCATCGCCGACGCCGGCAATTCGCGCAGCATGATGAGCGCAGGCGCGCCGTGGATGCGCAATTCGCTGCCGGCGCAGCCCAGGGCGGTGCACGCTGTCAATGCATCAACCATGGAGGCGCTCGCCCTTCGGATCGTAAAATCGCGGCTCGACGATGCGCGCGTTCACGACTTTACCGTGAACGACGACCGCGACTTCTTCGTTCATGCGGCTGCGGCCATTATCGATCAGCGCCATCGCTATCGAACGCTTGAGCGTCGGACTCAGGTAACTCGAGGTCACGTGGCCGATCATGGGCACGGGCGGACGCGCGACGCGCGCGGCATCCTGCGGGCGTATGAGCTGACTGCCTTCGACCAGCACCGTTTGCGCGTCATTCGTCAGCAAGCCAACCAACTGCTTGCGGCCGGCGCGCGCGCTGTCGCTGCGCTTGAGTCCGCGCCGTCCCAGAAAGTCCGTTTTGGTATTGCCCACGATCCAGCCCATGCCGAGATCGTGCGGCGTCACGGTGCCGTCGGTGTCATGACCGATGACAATGAACCCTTTCTCGGCGCGCAGCACGTGCAACGCCTCGGTGCCCAGCGGCGTGATGCCGAGCGCCGCACCCTCCCGCATCAGCAGTTCCCACAATGCGAGCCCGTAACGCGCGGGCACGTTGATCTCGTACGACAGTTCGCCGGTAAAACTCACGCGCGCGATGCGTGTCGGCACGCCGGCAACCGTACCGGTCCGGATCGCCATGTGTGGAAACCGCGCCGGCGCAAGATCGATGTCGCACGGCAGCTTCTGCAGAAGCGCGCGTGCCCGGGGACCCGTTACGCATAACGTCGCCCAATTCGCCGTCACCGGCGTCACATAGACCTGCCAGCCCAACCACTCGCACTGCAGCCATTCCTCGAGCCAGTTCACTACGCCATCGGCCCCGCCCGAGGTCGTCGTCATCAGGTAATGATCCTCGCCCAACCGCGCGGTCACGCCATCGTCGAACACCATGCCGTCTTCGCGCAGCATCAGCCCATAGCGGCATGCGCCGATTGCGAGGTTGTCCCACGCGTTCGTATAGACCATGTTGAGGAGCATTAGCGCATCGCGTCCGCAGATTTCGATCTTGCCGAGCGTCGAGGCGTCGAGCAGTCCTATGCCATTGCGCACCGCCACACATTCGCGCACAACCGCCGCGTGCATATTTTCGCCTGTCTGCGCGTAATACTGCGGACGCCGCCACAGGCCGACCGGCTCGAATACCGCGCCGTGCGCCGCATGCCAGTCAGACATCGGCGTCCTGCGGACGGGCTCGAACAGCGGGCCGATCTCGCGCCCCGCCAAAGCGCCGATCGTGACCGGCACGTAGGGCGGACGGAACGTCGTCGTGCCTACTTCGGGCACGGTGCGCGACGTTGCGTTGCCGAGGATGCCGAACGCGGTGATGTTGCCGATCTTGCCCTGATCGACGCCCATGCCGGTCGTTGTATAGCGCTTGGCATGCTCGACCGAGACGTAACCCTCGCGCACCGCGAGCGCCAGATCAGCCGCGGTAACATCGCTTTGCTGATCGACGAATTTTTTATCGCCACCCGCCGCGGAAATTTCCCAGAGCGGATGCACTGCGAGCGCCGTGCGCGTCGTTACCGCGGGAACCGTGGCAGCGAAACCCGCGGCGCGCGCCGCGGCCGCCCCCGCCGCGCAGCCCTGCGCAACGCAATCGGCAAGCGTGAATGCGCCGTTCGCGGCGCCCGCGACATGCGTGGCCTGTGCCGCCGCGCCCGGCACAAAGCAATGCTGCACGTCGTCGTACGCGAGTTTGCCGCCCGACTGCGAAAACAAATGCACCGCGGGGTCCCATCCGCCGGACACGCAGATGAGATCGCACGCCACGGTTTCGATCGCGCCCGTTATCCGGCCGGTTACCGGATCGATCGACGCAATATCGGCGCCCGTCACCCGCTTCGACCCGCGCGCAGCGACCACCGCCTGACCGGCGCGCACGCCAAGCCCGCGTACCGCATGCATACCAGCCTCCGCACGCAAATCGACGAGCGCGGCGATTTCTACGCCGACGTCGGCCAATGCCAGTGCGGCATCGTAAGCGCTGTCATTGTTCGCAAACACCACTGCGCGCGTGCCGCTGCGAACTGCATATTGCGCGGCGTAACGATGTGCCGCGCCCGCCAGCATCACCCCGGGCCGGTCGTTATTGGCAAATACGAGCGAGCGTTCGTTGGCACCGGTGGCGACGACCACCTGCTTCGCCCGGACTTTCCACATCCGCTGGCGCAATTCACCGGCGGGCGACGGCGGCAGATGGTCGGCGACCCGCTCGAGCAGCGTCACCAGATTGTGATCGTAGTAACCGGTCGCAGTCGTTCTCGTCAGCACGCGCACTTCGGGCATTTCCGCGAGTTTGGCGCGCGCGAGCCGCCGCCACGCGCCCGCCGCGGCGCCGTCGATGACGCCGCTGCCGTACGTGAGTTGCCCGCCGACCTCCGCGCGTTCCTCCACCAGAATCACGCGCGCGCCCGCATCACCCGCAGCGAGCGCCGCCGCGATGCCCGCGGGGCCGCTGCCCACGACCAATACATCGCAATGATCGAAGCGTTTTTCATAGCGGTCCGGATCGGACGCATCCGGCGTGCGGCCGAGTCCCGCCGCATTGCGGATGAATTTTTCATACCACATCCAGGCGCCGCGCGGCCACATGAAGGTCTTGTAGTAGAAACCCGCTGGCAGCACGCGCGAGCACAGGTTGATGACGGCGCCGCAATCGAACTCGACGCTCGGCCAGCAGTTGATGCTTGCAGCTTCCAGACCTTCGTGCAGTTCGACCACGGTCGCCGGCAGGTTGGGCAACGCGAGCGCGCCGCGCCCGATACGCACCAAGGCGTTCGATTCCTCGGGCCCGGCGCTGACTATGCCGCGCGGACGGTGATACTTGAAGCTGCGCGCGACGAGGTGCACGCCATTGGCGAGCAGCGCCGAGGCGAGCGTATCGCCGGCATAGCCCCGATAGGCGGCACCATTAAACGTGAAATTCAGCGGCTTGCTGCGGTCGATGCGGCCGCCGAGCGCGAGCCTGAACGCCTGCCCGCTCATGCGGAGACGTCCGGCGGCGACTCGCCCATCTTGTATGCGGCCGTGATTTCGTGCGTCACGCTGTCGCGCGCGACGCCGAACCAGCGGCGGCAACCGTGCGCGTGAAACCAGCGCTCCAGCTGCGGGCCCTTTATGTTCTTGCGGAAATACAGGTACTCGCCCCACTGCTGATCGTCCACACCGGGATCAGGACGTGCGATATGCGCTTCGCCGCCCGGCGTAAACTCCGCGTCGTTGCGCGGGCCGCAATATGGGCAAGGAATTAACAGCATCTCAAACCCACTTCGAAACCGCCGATGAACGCAGATGAACGCAGATATAGAAAACCGCAATTCTTGATGCAATTCCTGATCGGCGTTTATCGGCGTCCATCTGCGGTTCCACGTATTAGTGTGCGACGCCGGCGGCGGCGGCTTCGTCGATCAGCCGGCCCGTCGCAAAACGTTCAAGACTGAAGTTTTTGTTAAGCGCGTGCGGCTCGCCGTTGGCCAGCGTGTGCGCGAACACCCAGCCCGAGCCGGGCGTCGCCTTGAATCCGCCGGTGCCCCAGCCGCAGTTCACGAACAGGTTGTCGACCGGCGTCCTGCCGATGATGGGACTCGCATCGGGCGCGCAATCGACGATGCCCGCCCACTGCCGCATCATGCGCAGGCGGCTGAACATGGGAAAGAGTTCGAGCAACGCGCGAAGTTGCTCTTCTATGAGGTTGAAGCTGCCGCGTTGCGCATAAGAAACATAACCATCGCGCGCGGCGCCGATCACGAGTTCGCCTTTGTCCGACTGGCTCAGGTATACGTGCACCAGCCCCGCCATCAGCACGGTATGAAAAACCGGCTTGACCGGTTCCGACACGAGCGCCTGCAATGGATAACTCTGGATCGGCAATTTCACGCCGGCCATTCCCATCACGACGCCGCTGTGGCCCGCGGCAACCACGCCGACGCGCCCCGCGGCAATGGTCCCTTGCGCAGTCTCGACCGCGGTGACACGGCCGCCTTCGCACTTGAGCCCGGTGACCGCGCAGTTTTCGATGATGTCGACGCCCAGCGCGCTCGCGGCGCGCGCATAGCCCCAAGCGAGCGAATCATGGCGCGCATTGCCGCCGCGCCTTTGCACGATGCCGCCCAGCATCGGATAACGCGACGCCGCGTTAAGATCGATCAGCGGCACCCAGCGTTTCACTTCCGCCGGCGTCAAGAGTTCGCAGTCGATGCCGTTCAGATGCATGGCGGACGCGCGCCGCTCCATTTCGTTCAGCTCGTGGCGCGTGAACGCGAGATTCACCACGCCGCGCTGGCTGAACATGGTGTTGAAGTTGAGCTCCTCGCTCAAGCCTTCCCACAATTTCAACGCGTGCTCGTACAAATGCGCACTGTCGTCCCACATGTAGTTGGAGCGCACGACGGTCGTGTTGCGTCCCGTATTGCCGAGCCCGATCGGCCCTTTCTCGAGTACTGCGACGTTATGGATGCCGTGATTTTTGGCGAGATAGTAGGCGGTCGCGAGACCGTGGCCGCCCCCGCCGACGATCACGATGTCGTAGGATTTTTTGGGTTGCGCGGCGCGCCAGGCACGCGGCCAATGGCGATGGCCCGAGACTGCGTTGCGCGCGAGATTGAACAGCGAATAGCGCATCGGGCGCGCCGCTACTCCATGCGGAACATCGTGGGGCCGCCCACCGGAACCACCATCAAGTCCTCACCCCAGACGATGTTCCCGGTATACGTCTTAGCGATTTCGCGCACGATGTGCTCGCGCATGCCGGGCTGGTCGATCTGCTCGAGGAAATGCGTGAGTACCAGCGTCTTCACGCCGGCTGCTTTGGCGACCGCGGCGACGTCTTCATGATTGCCGCAAACCATGCGGTAACTTTCGGTGGGCTCGGTGCCGCTGTAGTAGTGGTTCATGTGAATCAGCACGTCGCAGCCGCGCGCGAGGCCGATCAACGCGGGGGCGACCCCGCCGCTATCGCCCGAATAGCACACCGCCCCCTCCGCGCTATCGATGCGGTAGGCATAACACTCGAGGTAAGGCTGGACGTGCGATGCCGGTGCCACCGTCAGCATCCAGCCCCTGCCCTGCACCTTGTCGCCGGATTTCAGCTCGGTGATTTCCGGGCGCG
>Ga0265328_10000774_pt1 | contig 14751 bp, 13 predicted proteins | sample 41624metaG_FD_202086 | JGI IMG/M metagenome (GOLD analysis project Ga0265328, IMG submission 202086) | Rhizosphere microbial communities from Carex aquatilis grown in University of Washington, Seatle, WA, United States - 4-16-24 metaG | ecosystem: Host-associated > Plants > Roots > Rhizosphere...
ATCCCCGCTGTTTTTTGCTTTTCACCCCTGACCCTGTTAACAATTTCATAACATTGGTGTAATACAAAGCTATTGTGGGAAGTGTATTTTAGCGCACGCTTGAAGCACACGATGGCATACCAGGATTGTCATAAATTCAATCAAACCTTATTTTTTCCATCTATTCAGAAAGGATACAAATGAAGAAGCACTTGTTTCTGCTGGCGGTTGGGCTCTTCCTCGTGTCGGCGACTGCTTTTAGTCAGGGGAAATTCAGCGGCTACATGTTCGGCGACTACTATTATAATGTGGCGCGCGACTCTTCGTTCAACCACACGGCTCCCGGCGCGGCGGCGTCCAGCTCAAGCGCCCCCGGATCGACGTCAATGCAGGCATTTCAGATCCGCCGGATTTACCTTACCTATGATAATGATATTTCCGATATCTTCACGTCGAGATTCCGCCTCGAAGCTGACCAGGGCGCAACGCCCGGCGTAACGGCTCCGGTAGCGAATACAACTTCCGGTGCTATCACTTCGGCCGATGAACTCCCCAGCGGCAAAACAAGTGTGTTTGTGAAAGACGCCTACTTAATGTGGAAGAACGTTTTTGCCGGAAGTAATTTAATTTTCGGTGTACAGCCGACTCCTGCGTATGATGTTTCCGAAACTGCATGGAGTTATCGGTTCCTCGAAAAAACTATTATGGACTTGCGGTCAATCGTTCCATCCCGCGACCTCGGAATGTCTCTTAAAGGTAATTTGGTTGGCAACGGCATGGTCAATTATTGGTTAATGATCGGAAACGATGACGGGAATATTCCTGAGAACAATAAATACAAACGGTATTATGCTCACATACAATTGAAGCCGATGACGAACTTTCTAGCTACGGTCTATGTGGATTACAAAGATGCGGCGGATGTTAAGAACGCGAGCGGTTCGCTGGTGAGCGCGAGCACGATGACGGAAGCGGTCTTTGTCAACTATGCGGTGCCGTTCATGTATAACTTCGGAGTTGAGTTGTTTATGAACTCGGCGTCTAATGCATTCACACCCAAGGGAGGCACATTAGGTTCGAAAGATGCTCTTGGATTCACCGTTTATGGTGCTTACAATCTAATACCGGAACTAGCCATAGTGGCTCGATACGACAACTATGATCCGAACACGAACAGCGCCGTAAACGCAAAAGGCGATTCACGCAATTATATCATAGCGGGACTTTCATGGAAAGCAGACAAGAACGTTTCTATTTCTCCGAACATTTTGTACGAGACATATGAAACTCCCGTGAACGTGGTTACCGGCGCAAATGGTGCGGCTATCAATGCGTCAGTGACGGCTCGTCTGACATTCTACTATGTGTTTCTTTGATCACGAATGTAGTTAACCATCAAAAGTGAAGGAATTTAAAAAATGAAATCTCTAATTATCGCAATGCTGCTGCTCGTCTTATCGCTGGTCGTCGGCGAAGCTGCCCTTGCCCAGATGAAGCTGAACGGGGCAGGAGCGACATTCCCGTACGTGATTTACTCAAAATGGTTCGACGTCTACAGCAAGAAGAGCGGCGTGGAATTCAACTACCAGTCGATCGGCAGCGGAGGCGGAATTAAGCAAGTGACTGAAGGAACGGTTGATTTCGGAGCGAGTGACGGTCCGATGTCGGACGCGCAGCTTCAAGAGGCCAAAGGAAAACAAGGAACAGACGTTCTTCATATTCCGACTGTGATGGGTGCCGACGTCGTGGCATATAATCTTCCTGCGGCGGGGAAAGACCTGCGATTGACACCCGACGTTCTCGCTGGAATTTTTTTGGGACAGATTACGAACTGGAATGATTCCAAGATTACTTCAATTAATCCGGGAAAGAATCTTCCCGACGAAGCAATCATTGTTGCACACCGGTCGGACGGAAGCGGTACCACCTACATTTTTACAGACTATTTGAATAAAGTCAGCAAAACGTGGGCGGTAAATGTGGGCAAAGGTACTTCCGTTAACTGGCCCGCAGGCTTGGGAGGCAAAGGAAATGAGGGCGTTGCCGGTATAGTGAAACAGACCGAAGGTGCCATCGGGTACGTCGAACTTGCGTACGCGGTGAAGAACAATCTCCCGTACGCGCTTATTCAGAACAAAGAAGGCGCCTTTGTTGAGGCGACATTTGAATCTGTTTCTGCGGCTGCCGTGGGAGCGAGTAAAAATATGCCGGAGGACTTGAGAGTTTCGATTACGAATCCGGATGGCAAGGATTCATACCCCATCTCCGGATTTACGTGGCTCTTAATTTATCAAAACATGAAAGAAAAATCGAAAGCGCAGGAAATAGTAAAATTTCTAAAGTGGGCGATGGCCGACGGCCAGTCATACACAAAGGATCTTTACTATGCGCCGCTTCCGGAAGCTGTTGTGAAGCTTTGTCTGAAAAAAATTGATACCATTTCAACCAATTGATGTCTCGTGGCGGATACTTCATCTAATATCGCTTTATCAGTTGCGCAACAGCCGGGTGGAGGAGCCGAAATGGCTCCTTCGCCCGATGTTTTTGTGGAAGTGAAGAAACGAAAGAGCGCGAATCTGGGCGATTTGATTTTTCAAGGCTCTACGGCATTTTTTGCCTTCCTCGTATTTGCGCTTGTTTTTCTGATGGCATATGAAATGTTCCGCGGTTCGACCCTTTCTATAGATAAATTCGGCTGGTCGTTCCTTTGGCGGGAAATTTGGGACCCTGTTCAGGATGAATATGGGGCGCTCGTTTTTATTTTTGGAACACTCGTATCATCTGTTCTCGCACTTGTGCTTGCGCTGCCGTTGAGCATCGGTGTCGCAGTGTTTCTCTCGGAGCTGGCCCCCCGTTGGCTGGAGAAGCCGGTGTCGTTTCTTATCGAACTTCTTGCAGCGATCCCCAGTATCGTGTACGGCTTATGGGGAATCTTTGTCCTGGTCCCGTGGCTGCGCGTTTCGGTGGAGCCTATGCTGGCTAAGAATTTAAAATTTCTCCCGTTATTCAAAGGGGCGCCGTATGGATTTGGAATGCTCGCTGCGGGAATTATCCTGGCGATCATGGTCTTGCCGATCATCACCTCGATCTCCCGCGACGTATTGAAAGCAATTCCTACCGCCCAGCGCGAGGCGGCATTGGCGCTGGGAGCTACTCGGTGGGAAACAACAAGAATTATTTTGTCGGATGCAAGATCGGGAATATTGGGCGCGACATTGCTCGGGCTGGGGAGAGCCATCGGCGAGACTATGGCTGTCACGATGGTCATTGGAAACCGTCCGGAGATCTCCTCATCGCTCCTTGCGCCGGGCTACACAATGGCGAGCGTAATCGCAAATGAATTTACCGAAGCGACCTCGGACATGTACATCAGTTCTCTTATCGAGATTGCGCTTATACTTTTCGCGGTGACGGTGCTCCTCAACGCTGCAGCCCGAATCATTGTCTGGAGCGTCACGAATAAATTTAAGAACGCATGAAACAGGGTTATTCCAAATCTCATTATTGGCGGAAGTCGAAGAGCGCGATTACGACGTTCCTGTGTTTGCTGAGCGCGTTGATTGCCGTTGTTCCGCTCTTTCTCATCTTCTTTTATTCCCTCTCGCAAGGCATCGGTGCGCTGAATTTAGATTTCTTCATCAAAATGCCGAAGCCTGTGGGCGAGAGCGGCGGGGGGATGGCGAACGCAATTGTCGGAACGGGAATTCTCATCGGTCTTGGTACGCTCTTTGGACTTCCGATCAGCCTCTTTACCGGAATCTATCTTGCAGAACATAAGCATGGTGCGTTCGCGTCGGTCGTCCGCTTTTTAACGGACGTCCTCAGCGGAATACCGTCGATCGTTGTCGGCGTTGTTGCCTATATTGTTGTAGTGCTGCCGATGAAACATTTCTCGGCGCTTGCCGGAGGAGTTGCGTTAGGCATTCTCATGATTCCCACGGCAACGCGAACGACGGAGGAGATGCTGCTACTTGTTCCTCAATCTATCAGGGAAGCGGGCCTTGCGCTCGGTATTGCACGCTGGAGGGTGACACTGAGAGTGATTCTCCCTACCGCCCTGCGAGGGATTACAACGGGAATACTTCTTGCTCTTGCCCGTGCAGCTGGCGAAACTGCGCCTCTGCTTTTTACCGCGCTGGGGAATCGTTTCTGGTCGACTGAAATCGGCCAACCGATTGCATCGTTAAGCGTGTTTATTTATGATTACGCAAAAGCGCCGTTTTCCGACTGGAACAGACAGGCGTGGGCCGCAGCGTTTGTTCTCATATTTTTTATTACCATCCTGAATGTTATATTTCGATTCGTAACGAGAGGACGCTATGCAGGAAACGGCAATTGATGAAAAAGTAACGAAGGTGCCGCTCGTTATCGGCAGTCAACGTGAAGCGGAAAAAATTATGAATGTCAAAGTTTCTACTAAGAATGTGGAAGCCTTTTTTGGCAAGAGCAGGGCATTGCACGGTATCTCGCTCGACGTACCGAAAAATACCGTTGTGGCCATTATCGGTCCGTCGGGTTGCGGCAAGTCGACATTTCTTCGTTGCCTGAACAGGATGCACGAAGTGGCGGGGGGCACGCGGAAAGGTTCCATCATGCTCGATGGCGAAAACATCGACGAATACGATCCCGTCGTGCTGCGCCGCAGAGTGGGGATGGTCTTCCAAAAACCAAACCCGTTTCCGACGATGTCAATTTTTGACAATGTTGCAGCCGGGCTGCGTCTCAACGGCATGGTGAAAAAAAACTCGCTTGCGGAAACGGTGGAACGGAGCCTCCGGCAAGCGGCTCTCTTCGATGAAGTAAAAGATATTCTTGACAGGTCGGGGATCAGCTTATCCGGCGGACAGCAGCAACGCCTCTGTATCGCGCGCGCCCTCGCCGTGGACCCGGAAGTAATTCTCATGGACGAACCGGCAAGCGCGCTCGACCCGATTGCAACTGCGAAAATAGAAGAATTGATCCAAGAGCTTAAGAAGAACTATACGATTGTGATCGTCACCCATAACATGCAGCAGGCCGCCAGGGTGAGCGACGAGACGGCGTTCTTTTACCTCGGCCAGCTCATCGAGTTCGGCGGGACGGAACGTTTATTCACGTCTCCTCAGAAAAAGCAAACAGAAGATTATATCACAGGACGCTTCGGATAGACGATTGTTGTTTCCGATTCATAACTCGAGACATCTGAAAAATGGTCTCTCGCCAAGCCGCCAAGGCGCAAAGAATTTGTTTTTGAATTATTTTGCGGCTCTGCGTCTTTGCGCGAGCCATAATTTTAGAATTATTCAGAAGCCTCAATTCTTAAATATTAATTCTTAATTCCTAATTCTTAATTCCTCATCCCCATGCCCCGACACTTTGAAATAGAGCTCGATCAACTCCGCACCAATATCATCAAAATGGGAAGCTTGGTCGATGAGCAAATTGACATGGCCACGATGGCATTGCTGGAATCCAATGTCGAACGGGCGAAGCTTGTGATCGAACGCGACCGGAAGGTTGACGAATTCGACATTCTTATCGACTCTCAATGTGAGCGTATTTTCGCGCTGACCCAGCCCGTTGCGACCGACCTGAGGCTCATTATGGCGGCGTTGAAAATAAATCATGAGTTGGAACGCATGGGCGACATCGCCGTCAATATCGCCGAGCGCGCAATTTCGCTCCAGTATCATCTTGAGCTTCTGCGGAAATCACGGGTGATTGAAATGTCGAGCATCGCACGGGAAATGGTTAAGCACGCGATTGATTCGTTCGTGAACAACGACCCAGACCTTGCACGGGAGATTCTTCCCAAGGACGACCTCGTCGATAACCTGAACAAGAACATTTTTAAATTCCTGGTTTCCGAAATGAAGGCAAATGCGGAGATCATAGAGCCGGCCGCACACATCATCGTCTTATCCCGGCATCTTGAACGCCTTGCCGACCATGCAACAAACATCTCGGAAGATGTTGTCTACCTTGTCGACGCGAAAATCGTCAAGCACCACGCCCAAGAGCTGGAATAAGTTTCTAAACCTTGCCAGGGCTCGGAGCATTGACAGGGTTCTTTGGCCTCATCTTCTTGCTTCCCTCCTCAATTTTTAATATTTTCATCTGGTCGAGCATCCCAATTCCCCACAACTACTTCGGAGTTAGTGCAGCATGCCAGTCATTATGCTTGCAAATGAAAACAGGACGATAGAAGTTCCCGTCGGCGCAAACCTTCGCCGTGTGCTTCTGAATAACGGCGTCTCTCCCTACATCGGTTTTGCGAAGCTTATCAACTGCCAGGGATTTGAATTATGCGGCACATGCCGTGTGGAAGTTGTCGACGGCAAAGGAGCGTCGGCAAGAAGGGAAGATGAGGAACAAACACTGATCAGCAGCACGCCATTCTACGCGCGCAAGATTGAAAAAAATATTCGCCTTTCGTGTCAGACTTCCGTAACCGGGGACATGACTGTCAAAACCTATCCGAAAGTCGCGATCGACCGGGAGCGGACACGTGAGATGATGATCAAATCCGGTATCTCCGCTGTTTTCCTTCTTCTTTTCGGCTTGTTCTTTTTGGCGATGTTCCTGGATATGATCAAGTTAATTTAAAAGTGAATGGTGAAGAGTTAATGGTGAAAAGTGTGAAGGATCACATTATTGGTTCGTTTAAAAAAAGAAGTATATATTGTTTTTCACCATTCACTATTAACTAGAAGCTATCTCAAAAACTCCAATAAATGTCATTCTGTCCCAAAGGGATCCCTTCGGGAAACGGAGCGAAGCGAAGTGAAGAATCCATGACAATCATGCATTGTGAATCTACGAGGTTTCAGTGTCGTGGATGCTCACGAAGTGATGCCTTCGGCATTCTCCCGCCAAAATGCGGCGGGATCAGCATGACATTTACAAATGTAATCTACATCGAAACCATTTTTGAGATGGCTTCTATTTACTATTAACTCTTCACCATTAACTCTTCCCCATTGATTCAACGCTTCGATGAAAATTCTTCTCGCATATTTCCGCCTGCATTCCGTCCGGACAGCGGCGTTGCTCTATTTTCTGATCGCCGGGGCGTTGACGCAAGTTCCGCTTTTCAATTATGTCGGTTATGAATTCTCCGCTGCGTTGACAATCCCCGCTGCAATTATCAGCGGGCTATTGGCCATCGGCTTCATCAGAATTCATGTCCACCAGCCGATTTCGCGGAAAAAATTTCTTACTGTGCTCGCTCATTACTTTATTGTCAACGGCGTTCTCCTGCTCATTCCTCTTGCCGTAATGTCTGCGAATGCCGTTGCTGTGAAAAATTGCTCGTTTGTCAACGGGCTGATATACTATACGCTGCTTCCCGTCTGTTCGATGGTCTTTGCCGTGTCGCTTGCGCTGCCGGTGGGAATTGCCTTTCGCCGCGCCCGTCTGGTGTTCATCGTCGTCATTGCCGCCGTCCTTGCCCAGATTGTTATCGTTACGTACACAGAGCCGCAGTTATTCGCGTACAATTTTGTCCTCGGATATTTCCCCGGCATCACGTACGACGAAACGCTGAACGACCTCTCGACCCTCATCCTTCACCGCGAGTTTATGCTTATCGCCTCGCTTTTCTTTATCATTGTTTTTTTTCTGCTCGTCAGAATGGCGTGGTCCGACTACAAACTCCACGAGAATATTCAGGCGTTCAGAGTCAGGAAAGGAGACGGAATCCTTTACGGCGCGGCGTTCCTTTGTCTCGGCCTCCTCGTCTATGGCCACCTTGAACGCAGCATGCTGGGGTTTCAATTCTCTCCATCCGATATTCAATCGGAATTGGGCGGGATGGCAACGACGGCTCATTTTGTGCTGTTCTATCCGAAAGAACAAGTATCGGAGCGGGATATTCAGTTTCTGAAAGCTGAGGCGGAATATCATTACGGCGTTGACGTTGCCCGAATGAAAGAATCGCTCGGCAGCGGCGAAAAAATATCGGTGTATCTGTATCCGTCCGGTGAGGCGAAACGTCGATTTATCGGAACAGCGACGACGAATATCGCTAAGCCGTGGCGAAAGGAGATCCACCTCACGCTCGATTCATTTGAAGATACCTTCCGCCATGAATTGGTGCACGTGCTGGCGGCCAATGTCGGCCTGCCGGTCATCGGAGCGAGCGATCGCATGGGGTTGAACGAAGGCTTTGCCACCGCCGTTGATTGGAATTGGCAGGAATTTTCCCCGCACGAGTATGCGGCGGCGATGCAGCGCGAGAAATTGCTCGGCGACCCGGCAGCGCTGTTTGGCTACACGGGATTTGCGATGCAGCAGGGGTCGTACGCATACATTGTGGCCGCTTCGTTCACGCGGTATTGTATTGACCGCTTCGGCGTGAAGCGTTTTAAGGAAGTGTTTCCTGCGGGACATTTCGTTGAGGTGTACGGAGTATCTCTCGCCGTGCTCATTGATGATTGGGAGAGTTTTTTGAGAACGGTCAACGCGTCGGCCCTCCCGGGCGAAACTGTGAGGACGTTGTTTGCGCAGCAGTCAATCTTCCGGAAGACGTGTGCGCGCGTAACGGCGGAAAGAAATTCGAAAGCCGTGCAGGCGATCCGGGTGAAAAATTACGTGCAGGCAGAAAGCGAATTCTCGGCGTCGTTCGGCGATGCTCAGACGGCGTTTGCGCTCCGCGGAATGCTTCAATCTCTCATCGGCCAGCGGAAGTTTCACGAGGCGGTCGATATCTATGATGGACTCGACGAACGCTCGATGCTGAGGTTCAATCCCGGAGTTCTTCTCTTGCTCGGCGATGCGTTGTGGTTCCTCGGGGATGTTCCTCGGGCATTGCAGGTCTACCGCCACATCGAGGGAATGAATTACAGCGGCACTTTTTCAGAAGCTGCTGCTCTCCGCTGCGCGATCGTGCGGGATCCCCGGCTGAACCTCGGACTGCGGGATTTCTTTTACGGAAATCCTTCAGACTCTTCCCGCGCTGAAATCTTAAAAGGTCTGCACGGGTTTAGCGAGTCCCGCGCCGTCGCGGAATATCTTCAGGCGTCGGAATTGCTCCGGGCAAAACGCTACCGCGAAGCGGGAGCCGCTTTTCACGGCGCTTCAGGGTTGTTAAAAGACAATATCCTTTTATATCAATGCCTGATGAACGGGGCTGAGGCGTCGTACTGTGCCGGTGAATTCGAAAAGGCAAAAAGCATGTTCTGGGAAGCGCAAAATTTCACACAATCTCCGACGGCGGTACAGCAGATTGGAGGATGGATCGAACGATGCGATTGGATATCATCGGAAATGGATTAATTGCCGCCCTGCAAAGAACCGTCTTTGCCATCGCGGCGTGCGTTGGGCTGCTGCTCTCCGGCTGCTCGTCGAGCATGAATACTCCCGGCGAGTGCTACTACACGGCGAAAGCAATGCAGCATACGCTGCCGGTGTGTGAAACGTTTAACCTCAACGTCAAAACGAAGGATGGAAACCGGCTTGACATCTACTTTCAAATTCCTTACTCGCGCATTCATTTCGAAAAGGACTATGACATTTTCAAAGCGTCGTACACCGTCTCGTTTGTCTTGCGCGATAACAACGGCGCGATTGTCCGCGCCAACGATGTCGACCGCGCTGTTGTTGCGCAATCGTACGCGGAAACTGTTTCATCTCTCCACGATGCATTTCTTAAGATGCTCTTCGTCCCTCCCGGCGGCTACACCCTCGATATTATCGTCGTGGACAATCGGTCTCGCCTGCAATCGCACCGCCGTCAGAATGTGGAGGTAAAGAGTTTTTCGAAGGAGGATTTCTGTGCGGGCGATTATTTGCTGTTTGAGTATGCCCGGCCGGAACAGCACGCGATTTCCCTCAAGCCGATATTCCCTTCGGCGCTTTCGTCCGTACGAGATTCAATCGGGATGTTTCAAGAGCTCTACAATGTCCGGCGGGGCGATACCGTGCGCCTCTCTCTTTCATATTCCTCCGCTGCCGCGCATGACACGGCCGATGCGAAACTCGATTCGTTCATGCCTCCGTACAATCTGCATATGCCGCCGTGCATGCGGGCTGCCGATTCAATCTGTTATCGTTCCGATTCGGTATTTATTTCTTCCGTTGACGGCGTCCTCCAGGTGTTCCAGTATTTTCCAAAACCGACAGCGGGAATGACGACCGTAACGAGAGAGATTTTTCTTTATAGGAATGGGACGATCGACAGCAGCGTCAGCACGGCGAAGTTTCCTGTCTATACGTCATCCTTCCCGCACCTGAACGGCGTTGATGAAGAGATTGCCGCCGTTTCGTACATCGCCCGGCCGCAGGAGATCGACAGCATTCGCGCCGGTTCGACGCCGGGCGCTCGCCTCGGCCGCCTGCTCCGATTCTGGGAGGACCACGGCGGAACCGTACGGCGGAAGGAATTTCACGACCGTGTCGAAGAAGCGAATGAATTGTTTTCGTCCTGCACCGAAGGATGGGAAACTCCGATGGGAATTTCGTATATTGTCTGCGGCTCTCCGGATTACGTTGAGTGCCGGGGGCTCGTCAACGAGGTGTGGTACTACGATTTAGGGAACAGCCGCGCATTTGCAATTCCATTTCGGAAAACCATCGAGTTTGAGAATGGACGGTATTTTGAGATAGTTCCTTTCTCGGTGAACGATTTCATCTGGGGCGACTTTGTCAGCCGGTGGAGGAGGCAGTGAGGCGGAGTAGGAGTTTTAAGTTGTGAGTTTTAAGCTATAAGTTTTATGTAAATAATCTGCCGATTCCTTTTTACCAACTTATAACCTATAACCTATAACGTAAAACTTCACCCATCCACTCCCGCCGCATACGCACATTTTCTATGGCAGTACACTACAACCGTATCCTTCTCACGCGCCTGAAATACATCGGCGATATTGTATTAACGACGCCGCTCATCCACACGTTGCGCGACAGATTTCCGGATGCGTATATCGCGTACCTCGGCGATAAGAACGGTGTCTCGCTCCTTGAACAGAATCCGTACCTTGACGAAATTTTCTCCATCGATTTCAGCAGGAACGCAGCTCTCCAGCAATTGCGCTTGTTCTACAGGCTCTATCGTAAACGGTTTGACCTTGTCGTTGATCTCTTCTGCAATCCGAGGAGCGCCTTGCTTTCGTACGCCACGCAGGCGCCGGTGAGGGTGGGAGGTGACCTGCATGGCCGCGGAAAGCTGTATACTATCAGGATAAAAGATGACGGCACTCCGAAATCGGCGGTTGAATTCCATTATCAATCGCTGAAAGCGGCCGGCATCGAACCGAAGTACTTCGCCCCGGAAATTTTTTTGACCGACGATGAGAAGAAGGAATCACGCCGGTACCTGGAATGGCAGGGAATCGATTTTTCCAAACCTGTCGTCGCTCTTCACCCGGGAGGGACATGGCCGGCAAAGTTGTGGCCCGCGGAACGGTTTGCCGATTTGGCCGACCTCCTTATCGCGAAAACCCATGCACAAATTGTGCTGACGAAAGGACCCCGGGACGGCGAGGCGGCAGGAAAAGTTGAAAGCGCTGTTGTCGGAGGGGTGTTGTCGCTCCCCGTTCTTCCGCTTCGCCAGCTCGCTGCGATTCTCTCGCTTTGTTCCGCGTGTGTCGCGAACGATTCCGGGCCAATGCACATCGCCGCCGCGGTCGGAACGCCGACAATCGGACTCTTCGGGCCTGGTGAAGAAAATATCTGGTTTCCGTATACGCCCGCGTTTCCGGGCGGTTCGTCAAAAAATATTGCTCTCCGAAAAGATGTTCCGTGCCATCCGTGCCATCTCAACATCTGCAACCGGACCGGCAGCGGATACATGGAATGCATGAACCTCCTCTCGGTGAGCGAAGTTTTTAACGCGGCGAGAGAAAGAATATGACGCCCTTCGACGCTCCCGTTCCGCTGAAACGGAACGGGATTGCTCAGGGTGAGCAGATTTTTGAGTTAAAAAATAGTCATGTTCATCCTGTCCCGAGGGGATCCCTTCGGGAAGTAAGTCCCGCTTTAGCGGGACACATCTTCAATCTACGATTCTACAAATCGTAGATTCGTGGAACGACTCGATGGGTCGTTGACCCGTCGGGAAGGATGAATGACTGCCCTTCGACTCGTCCCGATTAAAAAACATCGGAACTCGCTCAGGGTGAACATGTTTTTTGATCATGCACATTTTATATAACCAGGGGGAAGAAACTCACACTATGCCGCCTCAAAAAGAACGCCAGCAGCTTACGCTTCGGGGAACGCTTCACAAAATCATTTTCACGAACAACGAAAACGGGTACCTCATCGGTGCGCTGAAAACTTCCGAAGGAACCGTCTCCATCGTGGGCTATATGATGGATCCGCGCGAAGGGGACGAGTACGCCATCTCCGGCGCGTGGACGACGCATCCGAAGTACGGCAGACAATTTCAGTTTGAAAACTATGAAGTGAAACAGCCGACGACGCTGCACGGCGTCGAAGAATACTTGTCGTCCGGACTTATTCACGGCGTGGGGCCGGCGCTCGCGTCGCGCATCGTCAAAAAATTCGGCGTCACAACGCTCGACATCCTCAACAAAAATCCTGAACGGCTTCTCGAAGTTGAGGGCGTCGGAAAAAAGAAACTCGACAAGATCGTCGAATCGGCGTCGGCGCTCCGCGAAATGCAGGACGTCATGACGTTCCTGAAATCATACAACATCAGCACAAGCCAGGGAATCAGGATTTTCAAGGCGTACGGCAAAGGCGCAGCCGGCGTGGTGAAGAATAATCCATACCAGTTGATCCAGGACGTCCAGGGCATCGGATTTCAGATCGCGGATTCGATTGCCCAGCGCGTCGGCGTCCAGCCGGAAAGCATGTACCGTCTCGAGGCCGGCATCCGCTTTGTCCTGAACGATGCCTGCCGCGCCGCCGGACACTGTTATCTTCCGAGAGAGGAATTGGCCCGGCGTGCGGCGGAACTTCTCATGGTCGACGAAACAAAAATTGAGCGTGCAATCGATGAGAGCGTCCGCAACGGGTTTCTCGCCGCGGAAAACGACATGCTCTTTCCCTTTCTCCTTCACCAGGCGGAAAAGGATGCGGCCGAAAAGATCGAGCAGCTTCTCCGCAAAGGTTCGAAGCCGTTTTCCGAAACCAAGCTTCTCGCATCGCTCTCGCATATCGAAAAACGGCACCGGATCGAGTTCGACGCCAAGCAGCGCGACGCCATTCTCCATTCGATCCAAAAACCGATCACGATCCTCACCGGCGGACCGGGCACGGGAAAAACTCTCTGCGTCAACGGCATCATCGAACTGGCGGACGAGCTGGGCGTGAACTACCTTCTCTGCGCGCCGACCGGACGGGCGGCGAAACGCCTTGCAGAATTGTCCAGCCGCGAAGCGAAAACGATCCACCGGCTGCTGGAGTACGAGCCGCAGTCGGGAATGTTCCGGCGGGATGAGGATTCCCCGCTCGAATGCGACATGCTCATCGTCGACGAGGTTTCGATGGTGGACATCGAGCTGTGCGCGGCGCTCCTCGCCGCCGTGAAGCCGGAGGCGCAGCTCGTGCTCGTCGGCGACGTGGACCAGCTTCCTTCCGTCGGCCCCGGACAAGTGCTGCGCGACCTGATCGATGCGAAGATCATCGGCACGGTCCGCCTCGACACAATTTTCCGCCAGTCCGAAGAGAGCACGATCATCGCGAACTCGCACAGGATCGACGCCGGAGAAATGCCGGTCTTTTCTCCCGATTTCAAACTTCTCGAAGAAACATCTCCGGAGCATATGCAGGAGACGATCGTGCGCCTCTCGTCCACCATCCTCCCGCAAAATTATCAGTACGACTCGTTCGACGATATCCAGGTGCTCTCGCCGATGCACAACGGATCGGCTGGCGTGCGCGAACTCAACAAGGAACTGCAGCGCTCGCTGAACGGACAGTCGAAAGTCTGCTGGCAGGGGAGCGAACGAAAATTTTTGATGGGGGATAAGGTGATGCAGACGAAAAATAATTACGACAAAGATGTCTTTAACGGCGACCTCGGACGCGTTGCCGGCGTCGATAAAAATGACGGGATTCTCATTGTGGATTTCTATGGGAAGCAGGTTGAGTATACGTTTGAACAGCTGGACGAACTCACTCTCGCCTATGCCATGACGATCCACAAGAGCCAGGGGAACGAGTTCAAAGCGGTCATCATCCCCGTGACCATGTCGCACTATATCATGCTCCAGCGAAACCTGATCTACACCGCGGTGACGCGCGCGCGCGAACTCCTTATTCTTGTGGGGGAAATGAAAGCCCTCGCCATCGCCGTCCGCAATGACGAAGTAAGGGAGCGAAACACGATGCTCCGAAAACGGCTTAAGGAGACACAAATTAATAATTAACAATTAATAATTGATGGTTTTAAACGGTCTTTAGCAAGACTCCTATATCTCTTAATTCTTAATTTTTAATTCTTAATTGCTCCTCTGTCCCCCGTCACACTCCCGCCCGCTTCCCCTTGACATTCCCCTCCACATTCTCTAATTTTGTTGTAGAAAAACAATCCCCGCTTCACAGGAGATGGCTGCGCCGCCATATTCAAGGGTATTGATTCACATCATTCACTTACTTTTGGATAAAACTATGAAAACCATTCTACTTCTTTTTGCGGCCATCCTCTTTGTGGGGATTTCGGCTGAGGCGCAGTTTAACACGGGTGATAACGCATCGATTGTTCTGGGACAGCCCAACTTCAATACTGCTACTAATCCCGGTTCGCCGTCAACAACAACGATGGTACCTTATGGTGTTGCGGTAGATGGCGCCAACGGCAAGCTTTATGTCGCCGATCAATCCTTC
>Ga0265328_10000775_pt1 | contig 14735 bp, 13 predicted proteins | sample 41624metaG_FD_202086 | JGI IMG/M metagenome (GOLD analysis project Ga0265328, IMG submission 202086) | Rhizosphere microbial communities from Carex aquatilis grown in University of Washington, Seatle, WA, United States - 4-16-24 metaG | ecosystem: Host-associated > Plants > Roots > Rhizosphere...
CACGACGAAGAACAGCGCGACATTGGCGAAGCCGAAGATATAGATCGGAATGATCGTCCACACGATCCAATGCGCGATCATGCAGGCGAGATCGACCCAGCTCTGCCAGTTGCGGCGCTCATCGTCACGGAGCTCGCGGACGAGGAAACGCCAGCCCTTGAAGGCGACCCCGAAAGAATTGCCGAGCAGGACGATGGGGAAGAAATAGCCCTGATGCTCGAACCACCATCTGGCGAGGCCGGAGGCGTTCTTCAAATCGCGGTCGTTGAGCGTGAACACCGGCGTCAGATCGGCGTCGTCGTCCACGCCAATCACATTCGGATTCGGATGATGAACGACAACATGCTTATGACGCCAGTAGTTTCCCGACACTCCGAGGAAGAACGGAAAGTCGAAATACATGATGAATTCATTCACCCACGGCCTATTGCTGATCGCATGATGCGAGGCGGTGTGGCCGTTCGTCGACATGCCCATGCAGCCATAGGCGACGAGAACCATGCCGAGCGCTTTGACGATCAGCAGATCCGAGACGATGACGAGAGAGACGCCCGCTATGGTCAACGCCACGAACAACGCGCATTCGCCGATGATGATCGCCGTCGTTTTACGGCCGAATCCCGCGCGACGGACGTGCTCCCGCAGACGCGCGAAATCCTGATTGGCTTCCTTTGACATGATGGACCCCCGAAATTGAAAATTCGCCTCACACGCGCTGCAGGCGATACGGCGCGTGATAATCATTGGTGAAGAGGAGCTGATAGAGCGCCTGGTCCCCCGCGGTCGCAGAAGCGACGCCGCAGCTGAGGTAATATTCCCACATGCGCTTGAAGACCGTGTCGTAGCGCACGGGATCGAGCGTCCCGCTATTTTGCAGGAACGCCTCCAGCCAGCGGCGCAGAGTCACGGCGTAATGGCGCGCCATATTCTCGACGTCGAGAATGGCGAGGCTGTTGTTCTCGAGCTCCGTCGTCATCGCCGAGAGTTTCGGCGTGTCGGAGCCGGGGAAGACATATTTCTGGATGAAGGGATCGTGGCGATTGACCGCCGTATTGCAGCCGATGACATGCACGAGGCCGCGGCCCGTCGGCGCGAGCAGACGCTTTATCGCGCCGAAATAGGCGGAATAGTCGCGGCGGCGCACATGCTCCAGCATTCCGACGCTGACGATGCGGTCGAAGGAGCCTTCGATCTCGCGATAATCGCCGAGGATGAAGCGGACACGATCGGAGACGCCGTATTTCGCGGCGTTTTCTTCCGCGCGCTTGTGATGCGCGACGCTATTGGTCACGCCGACGCCGCGCGCGCCGAAGTTCAGCGCCGCATGAATCAACATGCCGCCCTTGCCGCAGCCGATGTCGAGCAGCGACTGGCCGGGTTCGATCTCGAGCTTCTGGCAGATGCGATCGAGCTTGCGCTGCTGCAGCAGATCGGCGTCGTCGTCCTGCGAATGCGCATAGCCGCAAGAATAGACTTGGTAGCGGTCGAGCAGAAAGGCGTCGAACACATCCTCGCCGATGTCGTAATGGCGACGGACATTGGTCGCCGGGCTCAGCAGCCGATTGCCGGCGAGCAGCCCGGCGTAGCGCAGGAGAAAGCTCCAATCGGAGCGCAGCTTCTTATGCAGGCCGGCGCGGCACAGCATGATCAGGCAATCGACGAGGCGATCGTCGTCGACCTCGAAATCCTGCGCCATGAAGGCTTCGCCCATGCCCAGATTGCCATAGGCGAGCACGCGGCTGAAAAAATCGTCGCTGAGCACGCGCAGCACGACAGGCGCCTCGTCGCCGGCGCCGAAGCGATGATCGACACCATTGTGGCGCACGATCAGCGTTCCGCGATCGAGATGACGCGACAGCATTTCGAAGAAAGCGTCTTTCGGCCGACGCGCTCCTAGGATCGGCGCGACAGAGATGGATCCGCGCGATGTCTTCGCGTCGAAAGCGTGCGCGGCGTGTTCCGGCATGAATCTCGTATTCGTCATTCTGACTCTCCAAACGATGTTGCGCGCTTCCCTAAAAGAATTTCCGCGCTCTCTTGTGCCGGAAACGACACGCGAAACCTTTCGCGCGCCCGCGCCATTTGCGCTGCGCCTTGCTTTTCATGCCGTTCGCCTTGCTGCGCGGAGACGCCGCACGACAACACTGTGACAATATTTGTCACATTATTTCTGCATGTTGACAAGCTGCTCAGCTTGCGCTCGTCCTCTTGTCGCCGTTTCTTGCCGGCGACGATCGGCTCGAGCCTGTCCGAATGTGTTAGAGACGAGCGGAATGAAATTGTGTGCGCCGCCACACAGGGCGTGTCGGCGCGCCCGCTCTATAGAAAATGAGCGCGAGCGCGATCGCTCCGCGCATCGATTTTATTGGGCGGCGAGGAGACGGACAGATGAACGCAATCGAAATGTCGCGCTGGTTGTGGGCGGACCGGCGCGCGCGCGCCGCTCGCAGCGAGGCCGGCCCGACGCTGAATGGCGCAAAGGGCGAATTCATCGAGACGCGCGGCGCGACGCTGCGCACGCTGGTCGTCGAGAAAAAGGACGGCGCGAGCGACAAGACTCTGGTGATCGTGCCCGATCCGCCGAATGTGATCGAACAATATCTGCCGATCATCGACGAAATGTCGAACCACGCCCGCGTCATTTGCGTCGAGACGCCGGGCTTCGGTCAATCCTTCGTCAAATCGGGCTTTCGCTTCGACGTCTCGAGCTATTGCGAGGTCTTCGACGAATTCTTCGCCCGGCTCGACATAAGAGACGCCGTGCTGGACATGGCCTGCCTCGGCGGTTTTGCGGGCGTCGCCTTTTCCGCGGCGCGGCCGGATCGCGTGCGCCATCTCATGCTGCAGCAGACCGTGTCGATCTCGCAGGCGCAGAAATGGGCGGCGGGAACCGATCGCATGAATTTGATTCGCCGGCCCTATGTCGGGCAGATCTTCATGCGCGCGCTCGATCATGTGGTGACGCGGCATTGGTATAAGGTCGCCATGCCGCCGGCGACCTCGGCACTCGCGCCGCAACTCGCGGATCAGGCGATCGCGGGCCTCGATCGCGGCGGCTGCTTTTGTCTCTGCAACGCCTATCAGGCGTTGATGGCGACGCCGGAAAAACCCTATGCCGCAAGTCCGCGCAAGGTGACGATCGTCTGGGGCGACAGCGACCCGACGCATAATCTCGTGCAGACGATCGGCGATTCGTTGAAGCGCTTTCTGCCGGAGGCGGAATTCGTCGTCTTCGAGAATTGCGGACATTTTCCGATGCTGGAAAATCCGGGGCGCTATCTGCCGATGCTGCGCGCCGCGCTCGCGGCGTGAGGCTCGACCGCGATCAGCTCGGCTGCGACAAGCGGCGCATTTCGGCGAGCGCCGGATTTCCTTCCGCCTCCAGCCGAGCGATGGTCTCCAAACCCCAATTATAGGAAAATTCGGCGACTTCGCGGTGCTTGTCCCAGGTCATGAAGCTCGCGCCGGGGCAAACGGGCGGCTGCACGGTGAGGTCGAACGCTCCAGAAAAATCCGGCTTTTCGCGAATATTGCTGAACACCGCCTGCTGAATGACGCTGGCGAGCCCCGGGCAATTGGGCAGGGGCTTGCGACGCAGCGGATTGAACATTGCGGCGAGCAGCTCATTGCGGCCAGGCAGCGCGCGATAGTCGAAATCATAGAGTCGCGGATCGGAATTTCTGAGATCGACGATCACATTGGGGCCGTTCTTCAACCCATGCATCGGCGCGATCGGCGTATTGTCGGAGACTGCGCCGTCGACGAGCATATGCCCATCCTCGTCGAAGAAGGGCGGCAGCACGCCCGGAATCGCGCAAGAGGCGCGCACCGCCTGCCATGTCGGGCCGGAGCGAATGACGCGCATCGTATAGGTGGAGAGGTCCGTCGCTATGGCGAAGCTCGGCCGCCAGAGATCTTCGAAAGCGATGGAGCCGTAGGATTGCGCCAGAGTCGCCTCGAGAATCGTGTGGTCGAGCAGCCCGAATTTCGGCAGAGTGAGGCGCTTCAGCGCGGCGTTCTGCACGAAGATTTCGTGAATGGCCGCTTCCACCTCTTCCGGGCTTTTCAATTGCGCGAAGGCCACCGCCATGCCGGAGCCTATGCTGCTGCCGCCGAAAATATCGAAGACGACGCCCGCCTCCTGAAAGGCTTTGACGATTCCGATATGGGCGAGACCGAGCGCGCCGCCGGCGCCGGCGACGAAGCCGATCGCCTGGCCGGTGAGAAAGCGGGCGAAACAGTCGAAATCCGCGCCGGAATCCAAGGCGACGTGATGCAGCATGAAGACTTCGCGCTCGCGCAGCCACGGCGTCGAGGGCTCGTCGACTTGTGGCCGCTGCGGATAGAGCCTGACGATACGCCGGCGGTTCGCGGGAAAGAGCGTGAAGGCGAAATTCTCGATCGGATTGAGCGCCTGCGACCCGCCATTCACGGCCATGACCAACAGATCGGCCGAGTTCAGGACGGCGCGGGTCCATTCGTTCAATTCATTATCGGCGACGCAGACGACGAAATCGCTTTCCTGCTCCAACGCGCCGAGCCAATCCGCGACGGCGTAGCGATCGAAAGCGCCGTTCGCAAAATGCGCGCGGGCGTCGGCGGAGGCGCGCACGCTGCCGCGCGCGCGCGCATTGATCGCCCGCAGCAGGCGCGCGCTGAAACCTTCCGGAATCGTTCCGCCGCCCGCGGCGATCAGCGCGATCACGCGCACGCGGGGGCTCTGGCGGAAATTGCGCCGGGTGATCTCGCCGAGGCGGGAGAGGCGTTTGGCCAGCGAGCGCGTGACGGCGCGCTGCATGTCGGGGAAACGCGCGACGAGCGCGTCGAATTCGACGCGGTCGATCTCCAGCACCTCGGAATCGCGCATGGCGATCACGCTGGCGCCGCGCGGTTCGCCGGTGAAGAAGCCCATTTCGCCGATGAGTTGGTCCTTGCCGATCTCGGCGACGATCTCGCCTGTGCCGGCGTTGGTCACGCCGAACTGGCCGAAATTGACGATATAGAGCGTCTCGGACGGCGCGCCTTGCTCGATCAGCGCTTCGCCGCGCGCGATTCTGCGGATCTCCACGCAGGCCTTGATCTTGCTGCGATCCTCATCGTCGAGATCCTGCCAGAAGCTCTGATCTTCCGGAACGAGCGTCTTCGCCATGGAACTGCATTCGTCCTGATGCGGTTCGTCGCGCCATGCCACGCAACCATGCGGGGCGCATGATCATCGGCCGGGCGCGAGAATGCAAGGGCGGTTTCTCGGGGATCTTCCGAGGCGGTTACTTTGCCGCGGCGAGCCCCGCGGTCGATTTGCGCGCGGGCGCTTCGGCGTGGCCGCGTTCCAGCGGAATGAGGCGATATCCCTCCTCATGCGTCAGCCAGGAGAGATAGACGACGCCCTTGCTCTCGACGAGCAACGGATGGTCCGAGGCCTCCGCCGTCTGCGCGAGGAGCCGCGGCGCGTCGAAGCTCTTGCCGCCGTCGCGCGAGGTCTGACCGAAAATCGTCGACGTCGTTCCGTCGAATTCCTTCCAGGCGCGATAGAGCCTGTCGCCGGAGACGAGCAGCTGCGGGCGCTGCGGGGCGCGCTCGGCGTCGCCGAGGCGCTCGGGCTCGGAGAAGCTCTTTCCGCCATCCTCGCTGCGCGCATAGAACAGGCCCTGGCGCGTCTTGCCGCGCGTGAACCAGGCTACGTGCCAGCGCCCGGCGGCGTCGATCGCCATCGCCGGCCCCTGATGCGGGCAGCTCGTCGACCAATCGTCGAGGCTCACGCGAGAGCCGACGAGCGTCTCGCCGTCGGCGGAGAGCTTCGCCGCCATATGGTCGCGACGATTATTCTCGAACACATGACGCCACATGAACACGGGCTGGCCGTCGCGGTCGAGCGCCGCGCCGATGCGGCAGCATTCGCAGGAATGGTCGAGCAATATGCTCTTGCCCGCAAAGCTCTTGCCGGCGTCGTCCGACCAGGCGACGGCGATTCCGCTGCCCTCGAAGCTCTCGCCGGCGGCCTTGGCTTTCGTGGCGTCGCGCTTGTCGAGCCAGGCGGCGTAGACGCGCCCCTTCGGGCCGACGATGAAGGTCTCGAAGCGCTGGCCCTTGTCGTCGATGAGCGGCTGCGGCGCGGAGAAGCTCTTTCCGCCATCCGTGGAGCGCGTGACATAGACCGTGCCGTCGTAGCTCTTCTCCGGCCGCGTGGTGTAGCTCGCCACCAGCGTCGCATCGCCCAGAGCGACGATCTTGGGCCGCGCCTCGCCATTGTCGTCGAGCGTGCCCGCCGGCGCCGCTATGACGAAGGGCGGCGCGAAGCTCTTGCCATTGTCGCGGGACATTGCGCCATAGACCTTGCCGGCGACGGCGTAGGTCAGCCAGAGCCGCCCGTCGGCGCCGAAGGAGGGCGTCGCGCTGACCGCGCATTTGGGCAGCGGATCGGCGCAGGCGGGCGGCGCGGCGTGACCCATCTGGCCCGCTCTCTCCTCGCGGCCACCCTTTTCCTGGGCGAGAGCGCCGGTGGCGACGAAAAGGGCGAGGAGGGCGAGCGGCAGGCGGGCCATCATGTCTGCGATCCTTGTGATCAGTGGAAGTTGAACCGCTGCGAACCCTCGAAAGAGCCGCCGGGCGGCGGCGGGGTTTCGAGGCCGGTGAGGATCTTGCGGACGATATCCGCATGTTTCGGGCTGCTCGACTGGGCGATCGTCACCTTGTCGACCTTGCCGGCGGCGTCGATGTGGAAATTGGCGGTCGCCGAGCCGGCGCCGGCCGGACTCGCCGTCGGCGTGCGCTTGGCGATCTCGCTATAGAGCAGGCCGAGATATTTGCTCTGCGAGAGGCCGGAGGGAGCCGGCGTCGTCAGAGCCGGCGTCGTCAGAGCGGGCGCCGACGGGGCGCTGGCTTTGTCGGCCTCGGTCGCGAAAGCGCCGGCGGCGGGAAGAGCGAAGAGAAGAACGAGCGTCGCGCGTTTCATCATCTTTGGTCCGCATGTCTGTTCGCGCGGCGACCCTCGGGCCGCCGCGCGGGGCGCCTCAGTGGAAGTTGAATTCCTGCACCGCGGAGAAGGAGCCGCCGGGCGGCGTCACCGTGTGGACCGCGGCGAGTATCTGATTGACGACGGGCTCGAGCGCCGGATTCGAAGCGCTCTGCACCTTATGCGACACGACGCGGCCGCCGGCGCCGATGGTGAAGGCGACATGGATCGAGCCCGTCTGGGCCTCCGACGCCTTCGGCGTGTGGCGCTTGATCTCCGCGGCGAGCAGCTTGACATAGGCTTGCTTCGAGATGGCGGGCTTCGCCTTCTCGGCCTGCTTCTTGTCCTTGTCTTTATCCTTGTCCTTCGCCTCGGCGCTGGTCGTCTTGGCGCCAGTCGTCTTGGCGCCAGTCGCCTTGGCCTTGACCGGCTTGGCCTCATGGGCATGGCCCGCGAGGGCCGGAGCGGCGACGGGCGTTTCCGTTGCGGGAGCTGTGGTCGCCGGCGCGGCCGCATCATTCTCGACCGCGAAGACGGCGGTGGAGACGAGCGTGGCCGCGATGGCATAGGAGATCAGTCTCATAATGTGGCCTCTTGTTGCTCTCAGTGGTCGCTGAAATTGAAGTGTTGCTGGAAGAAAAAGCCGCCTTCTGGCGGACGCGGAGCATGCACGGAGGCCATGATCTGGCGCGCCAACGCGGCATGGGCGGGGGATGAGCCGGTGGCGGAAACACTGGTGATGCCGCCGCTCGCGGTCACATAGAAGGTGACGTTCGCGGAGCCGACGCCGACCGACGATCTCGCCGGGGTATGTTCGCGAATCGCCTTCGCGAGAAGGGCCCTATAGACGCTCTGCGACATTCCCTGGCTCTGCGATTGCCCCTCCGGCGCGCCGATCTGGCGTTTGGCCTGCGCCTCGCGCTTCTTGTCGTGATCGATTTCTTTCTTCTTCTCGACGACCTTCTTCTTCTTCTCGACGATCTCTTTCTGCTGCGGCAGCGCCGGCGCCTCGGGCGCCATCACCTGCGGCGGCGGAATGGCGAGATCGGGCGTCTCGATCTCCTCGGGCGGCGGCGGCTCTTCATCCGCTGCGCTCACTTCCTGCGATTCGAAGAAATCGCCCTGTGGGACGAGCTCCATGCTGATGGCGTCGAGGCTGGCGATGCTGGGTATCGCCAGTTTCAGCAGCAGCCAGCCGACGGCGGCGTGGGCCACAATGACGCCGGTGACGCTCGCCGGCCGCAGCCAGACGGGCTTGACGGGCGGAGGGGCGTCCAATGGCGCGCCGCCGCTCGCGAAGGACGAGAGGATCGCATCCGTCATTTCGCCGCCCCTCCCGCGGGAGCCGCCGTCGCCGCCGCAGGAGCGGGGCTCGCCGCCGGAGTGGCGGCCGCGCCCTGACCCGTCTTCGCGCGCGAGTCGGTGAGAATGGCGATATGGGTGATGCCATTCGTCGCCAATTTGTCCATCACGGCGATCACCTCGCCGTAATTGGCCTCCTTGTCGCCGCGCACATGGACGATGCGGCTCGTGTCGGAGCCCATCATCGCCTTGATCCCGTCGACGAGCGCGTCGGCCGATACTTCATCCGCGCCGAGCGCCACCTTGCCGTCCTTGGAGACGGCGACGACGATCGGCTCTTTCGGATTGAGCGGCTGCGCCGCCTTGGCCTGCGGGAGATTGACCTTCATGCCCTTGGCGAGCAGAGGCGCCGTCACCATGAAGATGATGAGCAGCACCAGCATGACGTCGACGAGCGGCGTCACATTGATGTCGGCGAGCGGCTGATAGAGGCTGTCGCCGTTTTTGAAGCGCGTCGGAAGTCCGGCCATCACGCAGCCTCCCGCTTTCTCGTCGTGACGAGGTGGCCGCTGGTGATGGCGAGCGCCTTGTCCTCGACATAATGGGCGACCTGCTGGCCGGCGCGCGAGAAGGCGGCGCCGATGCGATTATAGCCGACCGAGGCGGGAATGGCCGCCGCGAGGCCGTAAGCGGTGGCGGCGAGCGCCTCGGCGATGCCCGGCGCGACGACCGCGAGGCTGGTGTCCTGCGATTGGGCGATGCCGGCGAAGCTCGTCATAATGCCCCAAACCGTGCCGAACAGGCCGACGAAGGGGGCGACGGAGGAGATGACGGCGAGATTGGGCAGGCCGCCCTCGGCCTGGGTCAGCAGCTCGCGGCCGACCCGGCTCATGATCTCGGCGACGCGCTCGCGCTTTTCGCCGATCGACTCGCCCGGCAGATCGAAGCCGGCGGCGTGCTCGCCCGCGGCCTCGATGGGCGAGAGCAGGCCCGCCGGCCCGCCGGAGCGCGCGGAGCGCGCCGATTTGGCGATGCGCACGACGGCGACGACGCCCTCGACGATCAGCACCCAGGTCCATACCGACGCCAACAGCAAAACGGCCATGACCACCTTGCCCACTGGGCCGGCGTTCAGGAACATGGTGACAGGAGAAATTGAGCCATAATCCATGGGACGCACTCGCGCTTGGGGTTCCCCGATCGCGCGGCGGCCGCCGCGGATCAGCAGATTGTTGTTGCTTATGATTTTGTTCGTCCGACGGCGATGTCCCACTCGCGGGGGAGGGGAGGGCCGTCGAAACTCTGCTTCGCCGATCCCGCGCGCGAAGGGCGCGAAATCCGTCTTTCGTCAGGAGGGAGTGCGGCCCGCGGGCGGCGCTCTTGCGCCATTGACGGCCTGCGATAAAGCGAAAGGCGGCGGCGCGGCGGCAAAAGCGCGATAGACGGCGGGCGCTGCGGCCGTCTCGCGGCGCAGGGCGACGGAAATGCGGTCGGGAAGCACGGCCGGACCGGAATGCGCGGCGAGGCAACAGGGGCAGCTCGCCCCTTTTTTCGTCGGCCTGTCCGGCGTTCCGCCGCGCGTGTCGGGGAGCGCGTCATGGCACATGCTGCGGGCGGCGACGTGCTCGCCCGCGCGTCCATCGGCGGCCGCGCTCGAAAGATGGTGCGGCGCGCCGGAAACGAGGAGAGCGAATACGAGCGCGCAAACGGCGGCGATCGCGCAGATCGCGCGCAATTCTATGCGCTGTCCCCCCGTGTGTGACATAAATGTCTCTTAACGGATTTTTTAACTTCTGACAATCAGCGGGGTCTTGGATTTATTTGGAGGATCGCGCTAATTCGCAGCTGGTTTATCGACAGAGTTAACGCGCGCGATGGCGGCGACGATCGCCCGAATCCTCTTCCTTCTCGCCCTGCTGGGCCAGGCGTTGTCGGCGCCTGTCGGCGGCTGGCGAACGCACGCCGCGGACGGCGAGGCGGCGCGGATCTGCCTCATCGCCCATGCCGACGCGAGCGCTTCGTCCGGCGTCGGCGATCGCGCCGAGCAGGCCCCCAAGAGCGACCGATCTCACCGTCACGCCGAATGCGCCTTCTGCGCGTTCGGCATGGGCGGCCCGCCGCTTCTCGCGCTGACGGGATGGGTCGCCGCTGTGGCGCTCCGCGCCGAGGACGCGGGCGTCTCGATCGTTTTCGCCGGCATTCCCTTCTCTCGCGACGACAGCAACGCGCCGACGCGCGCCCCGCCCTTCTTCTCCTGACGCGACACCGCCGCGGCGCCCACGCGCCGCAACTCGACGCGCGCCCTCCAGAGAGGGCGTCAGGGCAAGGACATCAGAATATGTTTCGTCATCATTTGCTGCGCGGCGTCTCCGCCGGCGCTCTCTTCGTCGTCTGCTCCGCCGCCATCCTCCCGGCCATGGCCCAGGAGGCGCTGCCGACGATCGACATCGCCGGGGAAGGGCAACCCGCGCAATCACGCCGACCCGCGCCGGCCACGACCTCCGTCTGGTCGCCGACGCTGCCCGACGGCAAGCCGGCCTTCGTGGAGAAATTCCAGCTGCCCAATACGGTGGCGAGCGTCACGCGCAAGGACATAGAAGAGAAGCTCAACATCATCGACACGGAGGATGTGGTCAAATACATGCCCTCCCTGTCGATCCGCAAACGCAACAATGGCGAGACGCAGGCGGTGCTCCAGACCCGCACCTGGGGCTATGGCTCCTCGGCGCGCAGCCTCGTCTATGCGGATGATCTTCTGCTCTCGGCGCTCGTCGGCAATGACAACAGCATAGGCGCGCCGCGCTGGGGCCTCGTCTCGCCGGAAGAGATCGAGCGCGTCGACTTCCTCTATGGCCCCTTCTCGGCCGCCTATTCGGGCAATTCGATCGGCGGCGTGCTGCAGATCACGACGCGCATGCCCGAGAAGCTGGAAGTCACCGCCAAGCAGACGCAGTCGCTGCAGGATTTCTCGCTCTACGGCACCAGCAAGCTGTTCCACACCGAGGTGACGAGCGTCACGGTCGGCGACAAGGTCGGCGATTTCTCCTGGTTCTTCGCCGGCAATTTCGCGCATGGCACGACGCAGCCGTTGACCTATGTCACCACCGGTAACGCCACCAATTATATCGGCTCCTGGTGGGCGCAGACGAAGTTCGGCGTTCCGAACAATGTAGTCGGGTCGGCCGGCAATCTCGAGAATGACCAGATCAACGCAAAGTTGAAACTGGCCTACGACATCACGCCGACGGTTCGCGCCGCCTATACGGTCGGCTTCTGGAGCGACGACGGCACGTCCAAGCCGGAGAATTATCTCGCGCCCGGCTATGACGCTTTCGCCGCCAGTCCGGCCCTGCCGGCCTCGGCGCTGAGCGGCTTCGGCTCCGCCTATTACCGAATCCAGGAGCAGATGCTCACCAACGCCTTGTCGGTGAAGTCGAACACGCATGGCGTATTCGACTGGGAGCTCTCGGCGTCGCATTTCACCTATCTGAACTCCGCCCAGGTCAGCCCCAACACCGCCGTCTCGCCCTTCGGCTATTCGTCGACCGGCAAGGTCGCCGTCAACACGGGCACCTATTGGACGCTGCTCGATCTCAAGGGCATTCTGCGGCCGGAGGGCGATGGTCTCCTGCATGGCCATGAAGTCAGCTTCGGCCTGCATGGCGATCAGTACCACCTCAACAATCCGACCTATCTGACCACCAGCTGGCCCTCCGGCCTCTCCGCCTCGACCGGCGTCGCCTCGTCGATCGGCGACGGCACCACGCGCACGCAGGCGCTGTGGGTGCAGGACGCATGGAAATTCGCGCCGGACTTCAAGCTGACGGTGGGTGTGCGCGGCGAGCATTGGCAGGCCTCGGACGGCTATAATCAGGCGCTCTCGGGCCTCAATGCGCTGGGCACGTCGGCGACGGGCAATCTCGCCTCGACGCTGCCGATCTACCAGAAGAACCTCTATCACACGCGCTTCTCGCCCAAGGGATCGCTGCAGTGGACGCCGGATTCCGACTGGACCGTCACGGGCTCGATCGGCCTCGCCAATCGCTTCCCGACGGCCAAGGAGCTCTATAATCTGACGTCGCTCTCCTCGACGGGCCAGAACATCAACCCCAATCCCAATCTGCTGCCGGAAGTGGCGCTCAGCAGCGAGCTCGCCATCGAGCGCAAGCTCGGAACGGATGGCGAGGCGCGGCTCTCCTTCTTCGACGAGGAAGTGCGTGACGCGATGATCTCGCAGAGCACCTATGCGGCCGGCACCAATGTGCTGACCTCGGCCACGGTCAATGTCGATCGCGTCCGCAACCGCGGCATAGAATTCGCCGCGCGCAAGGACAATGTGCTGATCCACGGCTTCGAGCTGTCGGGCAGCGCCACCTTCCTCGACTCGCGCGTTCTGGCGGACAGCCGCTGGGTTCCCACGGCGGCCTATCCTTGGGACACCTCGGTCGTCGGCAAAAATGTGCCGAGCATTCCGAAATGGCGTTGGACCGCGACGGCCACCTATCGGCCGGACGATCATTGGGCCTTCACCGTCGGCGCGCGCTGGCAGAGCCGGTTCTGGACGACGCTCGACAACAACGACGTGGCCAGCGGAGTCTATCAGGGCTTCGATCGCTTCTTCGTCGTCGACACGAAGATCCATTATCGTTGGAACTCGCACGTCTCGCTGGACTTCGGCATCGACAATATCGGCAACTACAAATATTTCCTGTTCCACCCCTTCCCGCAGCGGACCTTCGTGTTCTCCGGCAAATATGAGTTCGGCCGCGAAAAGGGCGAGCACGGAATCTTCTTCGAAGGAAACGAGCCGAGCCTGTTCGACGGCTTCAAGGTCGCTTTCCAGAAATAAAGACGAAAGAGGCGATCCGAGGCCCGCTCGGATCGCCTCTTCGCGATCGATCGACGCAAAAAGAAGCGAGCCTACGGGCTCGCTTTTTTTATTCGATGACGCGGCTCGGCGCGCGCATCGTCACCAGCTCTTCCGCGAGCGTCGGATGCAGCGCCATGGTCGCGTCGAAATCCGCCTTGCGCGCGCCGAGCCGCAGCGAAATGGCGAGAAGCTGCGCCATCTCTCCCGCCTCCGGTCCCAGAATATGCACGCCGACGACGAGATCGCCGGCGGCCTCGACCAATATCTTCATGAAGACTTTTTCGGCCCGCTTCGACAGCGTCGCGCGCATCGGCCGGAAGCTCGTCTCGAAGACGAGGATGCGGCCGTATTTCGCATGGGCCTTGGCCTCCGTGAGGCCCACGGTTCCGATCTCCGGCGTGGTGAACACCGCTGTCGGCGCCAGCGCGTGATCGACGGCGATGTCCTTGCCGCCGAACACCGTGTCGGCGAAGGCGTGGCCCTCGCGAATGGCGACGGGCGTCAGATTGAGGCGATCCGTCACATCGCCGACGGCGTAGATGGATGGAACATTGGTGCGCGAATAGGCGTCGACGATGATCGCGCCATTCTCCTTCGTCGCGACGCCCGCTGACTCGAGGCCGAGGCTTCGAGTCAGCGGCGTGCGGCCGGTCGCCAGCAGCGCCGCGTCGATATCGAGACGCGCGCCATTCTGCAACGTCGCCGCCAGCCCTGCGGCGGTCTTCTCGAGCTTCGTCGGCAAAGCGCCGCGGTGAATCTCTATGCCGGCGGCGACGAGGCCTTCGTCGAGCAGGCGGCGCAAATGCTCGTCGAAGCCGCGCAGCGGCAGATCGGCGCGCAGCGACAGATGCACCTTCGATCCCAATCGCGCGAAGACGCTGGCGAATTCCACGGCGATATAGCCGCCGCCGACGACGAGCAGACTCTTCGGCAATTCGGGCAGGTCGAAAATCTCATTGGAGGAGATGGCGAGGTCCAGGCCCGGAATTTCAGGCCGCAGCACGGGCGCGCCGCCCGTGGCGACGAGAATAATGCGCGTCGAGACCCGCTTTCCGCCGGCGAAGGAGACTTCATTGGGGCCGGCGATGACGCCGCGCTCGCGGAAGATTTCGACGCCGGATTTTTCGAGATTTTGCGCATAGAGGCCGGAGAGGCGGGTGATCTCCGCTTCTTTCGCCGCGACCAGCGCCTTCCAGTCGAATTCGATCTCGCCGACGCGCCAGCCGAAGCCGGCGGCGTCCTCGAAATCGTCGCGGAAGCGGCTCGCCATCACATAGAGTTTTTTCGGCACGCAGCCGCGGATCACGCAGGTGCCGCCAATGCGGAACTCCTCGCAGATCGCGACTTTCGCGCCATGGCCGGCCGCGATGCGCGCCGCCCGCACGCCGCCCGAGCCGGCGCCGATCACGACGAGATCATAATCATATTGCGTCATTTGGAACCCCGGAGTTTCCGACCCGGGGGCGAAGGCCCGCCCGCCCGGGTCCCGCCAGAGTTCTCCCGCTCGAGGGGGCGGCTAGAGCTCGTGGCCCTTCTTGCGCATTTCTTCGCGCACGCGCGACATCATGTCGACGGAAATCTTCTGCGACCACGCCTGCATGGCGACGAACA
>Ga0265328_10000780_pt1 | contig 14708 bp, 13 predicted proteins | sample 41624metaG_FD_202086 | JGI IMG/M metagenome (GOLD analysis project Ga0265328, IMG submission 202086) | Rhizosphere microbial communities from Carex aquatilis grown in University of Washington, Seatle, WA, United States - 4-16-24 metaG | ecosystem: Host-associated > Plants > Roots > Rhizosphere...
TTCGACTGCCTATCGCCCCACTGCCGACCGCCCGTTTTCGACGATCGTCTACGCCGAACGCCTCACAATCCGAGAGCGGCCTTCAGCTCCTGGAGCTGGCCGAGCTTCTCGGCCGCGAGGCGGCGGGCCTCGTCGGTCTTGGCGTCGGCGACATCCTCGCCAGCGTCCTTTATGTCCGCGTCGATCTTGGCGGCGTCGAGCTCGGCGACCGGAATGGCGTATTCGGCCAGAATGGTGAAGCCGCTCTGCCCGACGTCGGCGAAGCCGCCGCGCACGAACAGCTTCGCCTTATTGCCGGCTTCATCGATCTCGACGACGCCGGGCTTCAGCACCGTCATCACCGGCGCGTGGTCTTTGAGGACCGTGAACAGGCCTTCGGCGCCGGGCGCGACGACGGCGTCCACCTCTCCCGAGAACAGAAGCTTCTCGGGAGAGACGAGTTCGAAATGGAACGTGGCCATGGAGGGCTCCGTCTAGCGATTAGAGGATCAAGCCGCTTCCTTGGCGAGCTTGGCGGCCTTCTCGACCGCTTCCTCGATCGTGCCGACCATATAGAAGGCGGCTTCCGGGAGGTGGTCGTATTGGCCCTCGACGAGGCCCTTGAAGCCCTTGATCGTGTCGGCGAGCGCGACGAGCTTGCCCGGCGCGCCGGTGAACACTTCGGCGACGTGGAAGGGCTGCGACAGGAAGCGCTCGATCTTGCGGGCGCGCGCCACGGTCAGCTTGTCCTCTTCCGAGAGCTCGTCCATGCCGAGAATGGCGATGATGTCCTGCAGCGACTTATAGCGCTGCAGAGTGGACTGAACCTTACGAGCGACGTCGTAGTGCTCCTCGCCGACGATGGCCGGCGACAGCATGCGCGAGGTCGAATCGAGCGGATCGACAGCCGGATAAATGCCCTTTTCGGCGATGGAGCGGTTCAGCACTGTCGTCGCGTCGAGATGGGCGAAGGAGGCGGCCGGCGCCGGGTCGGTCAGATCGTCGGCCGGCACGTAAATGGCCTGCACCGAGGTGATCGAGCCCTTGGTCGTGGTGGTGATACGCTCTTGCAGCGCGCCCATGTCGGTGGCGAGCGTCGGCTGATAGCCCACCGCCGAAGGAATGCGGCCGAGCAGAGCCGACACTTCCGAACCCGCCTGGGTGAAGCGGAAGATGTTGTCGACGAAGAACAGCACGTCCTGGCCCTTGTCGCGGAAGTCCTCGGCGACGGTGAGGCCGGTCAGGGCGACGCGGGCGCGGGCTCCCGGGGGCTCGTTCATCTGGCCGTAGACCAGCGCGGCCTTGGAGCCGGCGGCGGAGCCGTTGACGGGCTTCTTGTTGACGCCGCCCTCGATCATCTCGTGATAGAGATCGTTGCCCTCACGGGTGCGCTCGCCGACGCCGGCGAAGACGGAATAACCACCGTGCGCCTTGGCGATATTGTTGATGAGCTCCATGATGATGACGGTCTTGCCGACGCCCGCGCCGCCGAACAGGCCGACTTTGCCGCCCTTGGCGTAGGGCGCGAGCAGGTCGACGACCTTGATGCCCGTCTCGAGGATCTGCGCCTCGGTCGCCTGCTCGGCATAGGAAGGCGCCGGCTGGTGAATGGCGCGCCGGGCGGTGGTGACGATCGGGCCGGCCTCGTCGACCGGCTCGCCGATCACATTGATGATGCGGCCGAGCATCTCGTCGCCGACCGGCACCGAAATGGGGGCGCCCGTGTCGGCTACCGGCGTGCCGCGCACGAGGCCTTCCGTCGAGTCCATGGCGATGGTGCGAACCGAGTTCTCGCCGAGATGCTGCGCCACTTCGAGAACGAGGCGATTGCCCTGATTGGTGGTCTCCAGAGCATTCAGGATTTCCGGCAGGTGATCGTCGAACTTCACGTCGACGACAGCGCCGATCACCTGCGTGATGTGACCCGTGGGCGTGGGGGTAGCCATTGTCTCGTCCTCTCGGCTGTTGTTCTGGTCAGAGCGCTTCGGCGCCCGAGATGATCTCGATGAGTTCCTTGGTGATGATCGCCTGGCGAGAACGATTGTAGAGCGTCGTCTGCTTTTTGATCATGTCGCCGGCGTTGCGCGTGGCGTTGTCCATCGCGCTCATGCGCGCGCCCTGCTCGGAAGCGGCGTTCTCGAGCAATGCGCGGAAAATCTGCACCGATATGTTGCGCGGCAGCAGCGTCGCCAGAATCTCGTCCTGGCTGGGCTCATATTCGTAGGAAGCCTGCGGGCCGCTCGCCGCCGCGTCGTTCTCATTGGCGGAAATCTGCGCCGGGATGAGCTGCAGCGCTGTCGGAAACTGCTGAATCACCGATTTGAAGCGCGAGAAGAACAGCGTCGCCACGTCGAACTCGCCGCTCTCGAACAGATCGATGACCTTGCGGCCGATCGCGTCGCCCTGCTCGAAGCCGAGCTGGCGTATGCCGCGCAGCTCGACCAGCTCGATGATGTTCTTCTCGTAATTGCGGCGGAGCTGATCATAGCCCTTCTTGCCGACACAGAGAATCTTCACCGTCTTGCCCTGGCCCTGCAGCCGTTGGATATGCTCGCGGGCCAGACGCACGATCGAGGAGTTGAACGCGCCGCAGAGGCCGCGCTCGGCGGTCGCCACGACGAGGAGATGCGTCTCGTCGCGGCCATTGCCGGAGAGCAGCACCGGCGCGCCGGAAGAGACGCCCCCGGCGAGATTGGCCAGCACTTTCTCGATGCGCTCGGCGTAGGGACGCGCCGCCTCGGCGGCGACCTGGGCGCGGCGCAGCTTGGCCGCCGCGACCATCTGCATGGCCTTGGTGATCTTCTGCGTCGCCTTGACGGAAGATATGCGGTTTCGAAGATCCTTCAACGAGGGCATGAGAGAACCCGTCTCATTGCGACCAGAACCGACCCGTCGTCATTGTGAGAAGCGAAGCGGCGACGCGATCGCAGAGCCGCCGGGCGGCTCTGGATTGCTTCGCTTCGCTCGCAATGACGGGCCATTGCTTCCGGTCCTTGGTTGCGCGCGTCAGGCGAAGGATTTCGCGAAAGCGTCGACGACGCTCTTCAGCTCTGCGGCCGTCGCATCCGGCAGATCCTTGGTCGTGCGGATCGTCTCGAGGATGTTCGGATGCTGGGTGCGCAGCAGCGCCAGCAGTCCGTCCTCGAAGGCGCGCACGCGAGCGACCGGCAGTGGATCGAGATAGCCGTTGACGCCGGCGTAGATCACCACCGTCTGCTCTTCCATCTTCAGCGGCGAGAATTGCGGCTGCTTCAGCAGCTCGGTCAGGCGCGCGCCGCGATTGAGCAGACGCTGCGTCACCGCGTCGAGGTCGGAGCCGAACTGCGCGAAGGCGGCCATCTCGCGATACTGGGCGAGCTCGCCCTTGATCTTGCCGGCGACCTTCTTCGTCGCCTTGGTCTGCGCCGAAGAGCCGACGCGCGACACCGAGAGGCCGACGTTCACCGCCGGGCGGACGCCCTGATAGAACAGATCGGTCTCGAGGAAGATCTGGCCGTCGGTGATCGAGATGACATTCGTCGGAATATAAGCCGACACGTCATTGGCCTGCGTCTCGATGATCGGCAGAGCGGTCAGCGAGCCGGAGCCGCGCTCGTCATTGAGCTTGGCGGCGCGCTCGAGCAGACGGGAGTGGAGATAGAACACGTCGCCCGGATAGGCCTCGCGTCCCGGAGGACGGCGCAGCAGCAGCGACATCTGGCGATAGGCGACGGCCTGCTTCGAAAGGTCGTCATAAACGATCACGGCGTGCAGGCCGTTGTCGCGGAAATACTCGCCCATGGCGCAGCCGGCGAAGGGCGCCAGGAACTGCATCGGCGCCGGATCGGAAGCGGTGGCCGCCACGATGATCGAATAGTCGAGCGCGCCGCGCTCCTCCAGCACCTTCACGAATTGCGCGACGGTCGAGCGCTTCTGGCCCACCGCGACGTAGACGCAGTAGAGCTTCGCCTTATCGTCGTCGCCGTCGTTCAGCGACTTCTGGTTCAAGATGGTGTCGAGCGCGACGGCGGTCTTGCCGGTCTGGCGGTCGCCGATGATCAGTTCGCGCTGGCCGCGGCCGATCGGGATCAGCGCGTCGATGGCCTTGAGGCCGGTCGCCATCGGCTCATGCACCGATTTGCGCGGAATGATGCCGGGCGCCTTCACGTCGACGCGGGCGCGCGTCTCGGCGTTGATCGGGCCCTTGCCGTCGATCGGATTGCCGAGGGCGTCCACGACGCGGCCGAGCAGACCCTTGCCGACCGGAACGTCGACAATCGCGCCGGTGCGCTTGACGGTCTGGCCTTCTTTGATCTCGCGGTCGGAGCCGAAGATCACGACGCCGACATTGTCGCTCTCGAGGTTGAGCGCCATGCCGGTGGTGCCGTTCTCGAACAGGACGGTCTCGCCGGCCTGGACATTGTCCAGACCATAGACGCGGGCGATGCCGTCACCGACGGACAAGACCTGACCGACCTCGGCGACTTCGGCCTCATTGCCGAAATTGGCGATCTCGTTCTTGAGGATCGCGGAAATCTCTGCGGCGCGGATAGCCATCAGCCGACCTCTTTCATGCGTGTTCGAATGGAATTGAGCTTGGTCTTCAGCGATGCGTCGAGCATGCGCGAGCCGATTTTGACGACGAGACCGCCGATGATCGCCGGATCGACCTTCACTTCGAGGTCGACGGTCTTGCCGCTGGTCACACCGGCGAGCGCCTCGCGCAGCGCGCTCTCGTGATGCGGCGCGAGCGGCGCGGCCACGGTGACGTCGGCGCGCACGATGCCCTTGGCGGCGTCATGCAGCTTGCCATAGGCGACGACGATGGCGGGGAGAAGGAAGAGGCGACGTTTTGTCGCGACGAGCTTCACGAAATTGGCCGCGACGCCCGTGACGCCAGCGGCGTCGAGGATGGGAGTGAGCGCCCTGATCTGTGTTTCGGACGAATACACCGGGCTCTTGATCAGGCGCTCGAGATCTTCGCTCTCGTCGATCAGCGCGGCGAAGCCGCGCAGCGCCGCCGCGATCTCGTCGGTGGAGCCTCTCTCCACTGCGAGATCATAAAGGGCCGAGGCGTATCGCCCCGCTACTCCGGATAGATCGTTTCCGCCTGAAGCCACTTGCGTATCGCTCTCGGATCGCCGTCACTCGAGGCGCCTCGCGCGCAACGCGGTTCTGCGTGCGACGAAATCCGCAATGGCCTCGAACAACGTGTATTGTCGGGGGAAGGAGCCAAGGGCGACGCCCCAGCTCCAAGGCGATCGTCCCCTAACACAGCATATTTTGCGGCGCAACCCTGCGACGGCTGCGGAGAGGGCAGTTTTCAATGATCGCCCAAAAAAGCGTCATGTCTCTTTCGTCTCGCGCTTACCGTCGCCTTGGCCTTTGACAACGCTGAATTTTTTGGTGCTTCGCCATTTTTCCGTGCATGCCAACGGACGAAGGCGGCTTGCGCTCCTCGAGCGCCCATGGCACTGCGAAATCAAATCCACGGTCGGAGAATGCGGATGACGCGAGCGGTGGTCGGCATCATCGGAGGATCGGGCGTCTATCATTTGCCCGGCTTGCAGGATCTTCGCGAGGAGCGCGTCACGACGCCCTGGGGCGACCCTTCCGACGCGCTGCATTTCGGCGCGATCGGCGAGACTCAGGTGGTGTTCCTGCCGCGTCATGGCCGCGGTCATGTGTTCTCGCCTTCGGGCATAAACTATCGCGCCAACATCTACGCGCTGAAACAGGCGGGCGTCACCGATCTCGTCTCCGTCTCGGCCTGCGGCTCGTTCAAATCGGAACTCTATCCCGGCCTCTTCGTATTGCCGGATCAATTCGTCGATCGCACTTTCGGCCGGCAATCCTCCTTTTTTGGCAATGGTTGCGTCGCGCATGTCTCGCTGGCGCATCCGGTCGCGCCGCTGCTCGCCAAGCGCATCGCCGCCGCCGCGCAGGCGGAGAATATCGAGCATTCGGTCGGTGGAGCCTATGTCTGCATGGAAGGCCCGCAATTCTCGTCCTATGCGGAATCGCTGACCTATAAGGGCGCCGGCTATGACGTCATCGGCATGACCGCCATGCCCGAGGCAAAGCTGGCGCGGGAAGCGGAGCTCTCTTACGCCACTATCGCCATGGTCACGGATTTCGACTGCTGGCATCCAGAGCACGACAATGTCGATGTCGCCGCCGTCATCGAAGTGGTGCGCAAAAACGCCGACAAGGCGAGCCGTCTGCTCGCACGCCTGCTCGCCGATTTTCCACAGGAGCACGAGTCCTGCCCCATCGGCTCGGATCGCGCGCTCGATAACGCCATTCTGACGGCCCCCGACGCGCGCGACCCGGAATTGTTGAAAAAGCTCGGCGTCATCGTCGCGCGGGTGAGCGGCGCGGCGGCCTGATCGCGCGTCGCTCCGTGCGCCGCCGCACAGACGCAGACTGGCCGACGATCGAGACTTTCCGCACAGGAAAGGAGGCCTCCCCCGCCGTCCGAGGGATGGCGAGACGCCGGCCGCCGAACCAGGAGCAAGCTTCCGTGCCTATATCGCCGAGCCGAACCGCCTTTTCCCTCGCGGCCTGCGCGCTGACGAGCGCCGCCTTCGCCAAGGACGTCGCGGGCGCCAAGGATCATCCGCTGGTCGGCCGTTATGCGGGCTCGGAGATCACGAAATATGTCTCGGCCGAATTCGACGAGCAGCGCTTCGTTCAGGCGCCGCTCGACGTCACGACCGACGGCGAGGCTTTCACCGATGCGAACAGTTTCGCCCTGAGGGGCAAGGTCGCGCGCATCTGGTACAATGCGCCGAAAGACCGCTCGTCCCTGGAGATCATGGCCAATTACGAAGAATCGCTGAAATCCAAGGGCTTCGAATTCGTCTACAGCTGCGCCGACGCCACTTGCTTCAAGGGCCGCGCGAGCGTCTATCGCTTCAATTTCGTCGGCGGCGACGCCGGCATAAATTACCGCTATGGCGATGGCGTGCGCTATCTGCTCGCCAAGGCGACGCGGCCGACTGGCGATGTCTATGCGGCGATCATCATCGGCGACAGCAATAGCGGCCCGCTGGTGCGCGTGATCGCCGTCGATATGAAGCCGATGCAGAGCGGACAGATCGCCTTTGTCGACGCCGACGCCATGGCGCGCGCCATAGCGACCAACGGACGCGTCGCGCTCTATGGTGTGGAATTCGACTTCGACGACTCGCAGATCAAGCCGGGCTCGCGCGCGACGCTCGACGAAATCGCCAAATTTCTGAAGGCGAATCCGTCCATTTCCGTTGTCGTGGCGGGCCACACCGACGGCAAGGGCCTGTTCGACTACAATGTCGATCTGTCGAAGCGCCGGGCCGCGGCCGTCGTCGCCGATCTCACCCAGCGCTATGGCGTCGCGGCGCCGCGTCTCACGCCCTTCGGCGCGGGCATGGCGTCGCCGATCGCCTCCAATGACGATGAAGCGGGCCGCGCCAAGAATCGCCGCGTCGAATTGGTGAAGCGCTGACGCCTCGCTCCCGGGCGCCATCGCTCGGCCCGAGGCCGCGTCAATCCCCGCAATTCTCCAGCCACACATCGGCGAAGCCGCGCCGCGCGCAGAGTCCGGCGAGATATTTCTCTATGCGGCGCACGCGCTCGGCGTTGGCGGGCGTGCCCGGCGCATAATCCTTCGGATCATTGGCGGTGGCGACGAGCGAGAGAAACTCGTCGTCGTCCAATTCCGCGAGCGGCTTGCCGAACCATTTGCGCGCCGCGGAATCGAAGCCGTTCACATCGATGAAGGCGGCGAGCTGCGCATTCTTCGAGGTGAGCGAGCCGACGGCGAATTGCGCGATGAGCGTCTGGCGGATCTTCCCGAAACCCGGCTTGAAATCGGCGAAATAGAGCTTTTTCACCACCGATTGCGTGACTGTGGTGGCGAGCGGCGCGCTCCAGTCGACGCCGCCATGCGTCCAGAAGCGCGGATCCTGCACCTTGATGAGCGTCTCGATCCTCGCGCTCGAAAATCCGGGTGGGAGTTTCGCGCCATTCTCGGTCTCCGCCTCATAGCGCGCGAACAGCGCCGGCGTGGCGACGCGGGCGAGCGCCACGGAGACCGCCTCATATCCGACGACGGCGGCGAACGCCGCCCCCGCGAAGGCGGCGAGGGCCGAACCCGCCGTCGCCGCCCCGAACGACCGAGCCCTTCTTTGCGCATCCAACATATGACAACTCCCGCCGATACTTCCGCGCACCTTGCCGATCGGGAGATTTGCGAGGAAAATAGGCGGCGACGCGACGAGCCCGTGGCCATCTCGCGGCCGACGCTCCAGCGATTGCGGCGACGAGGAGTGGACGCCTTTCGGCCGCGAATGCGTGAGGATAAGGACGAGAGCCGCCCGATCCGCATCGCGAAGCGCAGGCCGAAGGCGTCCGCTCCCGGAATAGAGCTACGGGAAGCGGGGAGAGAGCCTGTCAGCTCCCGCAGCTCTCCAGCCACACATCGGCGAAGCCCTGCCTGTCGCAGAGCCCGGCGAGATATTTCTCGATGCGGCGCACGCGTTCCGCATTGGCGGGGGTGCCCGGCGCGTAATCCTTGGGATTGTTGTTGGTCGCGACGAGTGAGAGAAACTCGTCGTCGTCCAATTCGGCGAGCGGCTTGCCGAACCATTTTCGCGCTGCCGGATCCAATCCGTTCACATCGATGAAGGCGGCGAGCTGCGCATTCTTGGAGGTCAGCGGCCCGACCGCGAATTGCGCGATCAGCGTCTGCCGGATCTTCGCGAAGCCCGGCTTGAAATGCTCGAAATAGAGCCGCTTGACGAGGGATTGCGTGACCGTGGTGGCGAGCGGCGCGCTCCAATCGACGCCGCCATGCGTCCAGAAGCTCGGGTCTTGCACCGCGAGCAGCGTCTCGATCCGCTCGCTCGAAAGTCCTTCGGGCAGTTTCGCGCCATTGTCGGTCGCTGCCTCGTAGCGCGCGAATATCTCTGGCGTCGCCGCGCGGGCGAGCGCGACGGAGACCGCCTCATAGCCGATGAGGCCGAGAAGCGCCGCGACCGCGGCCGCCGCCAGGATCGAAAAGAGTCTTCGTTTCGAATCAGCCATGTAAATATCTCCTCACTTGAACGTCCTGATCTTTGCAGTGAAAATGGGAGACGTCTCGACGATCCCGCGGCCGGAATGCGGCAAGGGCGGCCTCGCTGCGGCGGCCGGACGAGATGCCTTTCGGCCGAGAATGAGCTATGAAGCGACGAGCCGAACAAAATCCGACGAGTTTTCGCACATGACCCTCGCCTCCACGATTCGCACGATTCCCGACTATCCCAAGCCCGGCATCATGTTCCGCGACATCACCACTCTGCTCGGCGACGCCAAGGCGTTTCGCCGCGCGGTGGACGAGCTGGTGCAGCCCTGGGCCGGCACGAAGATCGACAAAGTGGCGGGAATGGAGGCGCGCGGCTTCATTCTGGGCGGCGCGGTGGCGCATCAATTGTCGGCCGGCTTCGTGCCCGTGCGCAAGAAGGGCAAGCTGCCGCACACGACCGTCTCCATCGCCTATTCGCTGGAATATGGCGTCGACGAGATGGAGGTGCACGAGGACGCCGTCGTGAAGGGCGAGCGCGTGATTCTCGTCGACGATCTCATCGCCACCGGCGGCACGGCGGAGGGCGCCGTGAAGCTGCTGCAGAAGATCGGCGCGCAAGTGATCGCCGCCTGTTTCGTCATCGACCTGCCGGAACTCGGCGGCGCCAAGAAGATCGAGTCGCTCGGCGTGCCGGTGCGCAGGCTCGTCACCTTCGAGGGGCATTGAATTTGTCGGCCGAGAGCGCTTTTAGCCGCGCCTCCGCCGCTCCTTCGCCAATATCGCGTTTCGTAATCCGTATTTCGCTGATTCTGTAACGACCGCCATGACGTCGAAACCGTCGCGCCCCATCCTGCTCGCCACGGCGCTCGTTCTGAGCTTCGTCGAGATCGGCGTTTTTGCCGCCTTCGCGTCGCGCGGCCCCGCGCAGCGTGCGGAGGCGCCGCGCGCATCCTTCGCCGAGACGCCGGCGACGAGCGCGCCGCTCCGAGCCGTCGAGGGGCGCTTCAATCCCTTCGGCGCCGTGCTGCAAAATCTGCGCGGCGCCATCGTCGAGACCGCGCGGCTCGAGGAGCCGATCGTCGCGGAGCCGGCCGTCGCGGAGCCGATCGCGCCGCCCGTGCGGCCGCCGTCTTTCCTCGCGGCGCTGCCGCCCATCCGGCTGCCCGAGCCCGAGCTTCCGACCGTCGCGCCCGGCGAGGCGCCGCTGCCGCCGGCCAGGCCGCGTAATCTCGTCGTCGAGCCGTCGACGACGTCCCTGCCGCCCGTCACCGTGACGCCGCCGTCGGAGCCCGTGGCCATGCCGGCGCTCGCCCTCGCCGCGGCTCCGCCGGCCAATGAGCTGCCGCCCTTCACGCGTCGCGACGACGGCAATTTTCGCATGGGCGCGGCGGTCTTTGTCCGCATTTTCAAGAAGGAAGGCGAGCTCGAGCTCTGGCAGAAGCAGGGCGGGCGCTATTCCCTCTATCGGACCTATCCGATCTGCAAATGGTCCGGCCATCTCGGACCGAAGCTGAAATCCGGGGATTATCAATCGCCCGAGGGTTTCTACAGCGTCTCGGCGCGCCAGCTCAATCCGAACTCTCACTATCATCGCGCATTCGACGTCGGTTTCCCCAACGCCTTCGACCGGCAGAACGGCCGAACCGGCGGCGCTCTGATGGTCCATGGCGCCTGCAAATCCGTCGGCTGTTTCGCCATGACCGACAGGGTCATAGAGGAAATCTACGGTCTGGTGGAAGCCGCGCTGCGCGGCGGCCAGCATGAGGTGCCGGTCCATATCTTCCCCTTCCGCATGACGGATCTGGCTTTCGCCAAGGAGACGCAGGGCGATTGGACCACTTTCTGGTCGGCTCCGCCGGAGCATCAGCAATGGAGCGGCTTCTGGCGGAATTTGAAGGAAGGCTACGACCTCTTCGAGCAGACCGGCGAGCCGCCGACCGCCTATGCCTGCGGATCGCGCTACGCCTTCGGTCCCGCCGGCGACTCCTGCCGCCGTATCGCCGGCTGGTAAGCTATCGAGCCCGACTCTCTCCGAGCCGCGCGGCCACCGCCGAGCGCTCATTATCCTGCTGATTTAAGCTGTAATACCTCGTCGAGCTGGACGAAGTCGGCCGCTCGAGCCACATTGGGGGCCTTCGGGAGCGGCCGCCGGCCGAGGCGAAACGAGGAGACGCCGATGGGAGCGACGCAGGAGAACGGTCGCGCGACGGTCGTCACCGACGCGGAGACTCGTGATGCGTCTCGGGACGCGCTCTGGACCCATATCCTCCGCGAGGCCGAGGACATGCTGGCGCGCGAGCCGGCGCTGGCGAGCCTGCTGCTGACTTTCGTCCTCAACCGGCCGTCCTTCGAGGATGCGGTCGCGCGACGATGCGCGGCGCGTCTCGGCGGCGCGGTGACGGAAGATCTGATCTTCGACGCCTTCGCACGCGCCCTCGACGCCGACGCCGCGATCGGCGAGGCCTTTCGCGCCGACGTCAAGGCGGTCGTCGAGCGCGACGCCGCCTGCGGAAGGCTGATCGAGCCGCTGCTCTTCTTCAAGGGCTTTCACGCCATTCAGACGCATCGGCTGGCGCATTGGCTGTGGACCAATGGCCAGACGGATTTCGCCCTCTATCTGCAGAGCCGTTCGTCCGACGCCTTCCAGACCGACATTCACCCGGCGGCCCGCTTCGGCCGCGGCATATTCCTCGATCATGCGACCGGGCTCGTCGTCGGCGCGACGGCGGTCATAGAGGACGACGTCTCCATTCTCCAGAATGTGACGCTCGGCGGCACCGGCAAGGAGAGCGGCGATCGCCATCCCAAGGTCAGGCGCGGCGTGATGATCGCCGCCGGAGCGAAAATTCTCGGCAATATAGAGATCGGGGCCTGCTCGCGCGTCGCTGCGGGGTCGGTCGTTCTGCACGCTGTGCCGCGCAACGCCACTGTCGCCGGCGTCCCGGCCAAGGTGGTGGGAGCCGCCGGCTGCGCCGAGCCCGCGCGCGACATGGATCAGTTCCTGAACGGCCTGTCCTACGACTCTTTCAGCTATTCCATCTGAGCGCTCAGCGCTCGGGCGGCGCCGGCTCCCGCTGCGCCTGCTCGGGCGGCGTTTCCTGGCCGATGCGGCCGGCGAGCTGCGCGAAGGAAAAGGTCGCGCCGGCCGCCGATTCGCGCTGGGCGAGGCGTAGCAGCCGGGCCGGAAAGCAGATCGCTTCGAAATTGGCGTCGCGCAATTCACGCGGCCGCAGCGGATCGCGCGCGAGGGAGCGCTCGACGCCGACGAGCAGCGCGTCGATCTCCTCGGCCTCGAGGACACCCTTGTCGCGCAATGCGCCGAACAGAGCCGAGAGTATCGCATAGACACCCTCGAGCTGAAGATTGGCCGTGTTCATTTGTCGCCTCCGCTCTGGACACTCATGAGCGGAACCGCCGGCGCGGCGATTCGATCCATCGGCGGAGAAAATTTATTTTCGGCCTGCCCTCATCGCGAGCAAGAGAACGGCGAGCAAGAGAACGGCGAGGGAAGAGAGCGCCGACGGGCGCAGGCTCAATGCGCCTCGTCCCAATTATGCGCGGCGCGCGCCTCCACTTGCAGCGGCACGGAGAGCGTCACCGCCGGATGCGGCGCCTCTTCCATCACGCGCTTGACGAGGCGAATCGTCGCCTCGGTCTCGTCCTGCGGCGCCTCGAACACCAATTCGTCATGCACTTGCAGCAGCATGCGCGCGCTCAGCTTTTCATGCGCCAGCGCCGCGTCCATGCGCGCCATAGCGCGGCGGATGATGTCGGCGGCCGCGCCTTGAATGGGGGCGTTGATCGCCGCGCGTTCGAAGAAGGCGCGTTCTGACGCATTCGACGAGCCGATGCGCGGGAAATGGCATTTGCGGCCGAAGATGGTGGTGACGACGCCGGTTTCGCGCACCCTCTTCTTGGTCGCGTCCATATAGCCGCGAATGCCGGGGAAGCGCTCGAAATAGCGCTTGATATAGGCGGCCGCCTCCTCGCGCGGAATGGAGAGCTGATTGGCGAGGCCGAAGGCGGAGATGCCGTAGATGATGCCGAAATTGATCGCCTTGGCGCGACGGCGCACGTCCGAGGGCATGCCCTGCACCGGCACGCCGAACATTTCGCTCGCCGTCATCGCGTGAATGTCTATTCCGTCGGCGAAGGCCTGTCGCAATTGCGGAATGTCGGCGATATGCGCGAGCAGCCGCAGCTCGATCTGCGAATAATCGGCCGAGATGAGCGCATTGCCGGGCTCGGCGACAAAGGCCTTGCGAATCTTGCGGCCGGCCTCGTTGCGCACGGGAATGTTCTGCAGATTGGGATCGGAGGAGGAGAGCCGTCCCGTCGTCGTCGCAGCGAGCGCGTAAGAGGTGTGGACGCGATGCGTCTCCTTGTTCACGAAGCTCGGCAGCGCATCGGTGTAAGTGGATTTGAGCTTGGAGAGTTGGCGCCAATCCAAAATGCGCGCGGCGAAAGTGTTGCCGCTCTCGGCCAATTCGTCGAGCACGCTGGCCGAGGTCGACCAGGCGCCGGTCGCGGTTTTTTTCGCGCCGGGCAGGCCCATTCTGCCGAAGAGAATGTCGCCCAATTGTTTGGGCGAGCCGAGATTGAACGTCTCGCCCGCGAGCTCGTAGATCTCGGCCTCCAGCCGCGCCATATCCTGCGCGAATTCGCCGGAGAGGCGCGAGAGAATATTGCGGTCTATGGCGACGCCGCGCCGCTCCATCGCCGCGAGCACGCCGACCATGGGCCGCTCCAGCGTCGCATAGACACTCGCCATATGTTCGGCCGCAAGTCGCGGCTTCAGCACACGCCACAGGCGCAGCGCCACATCCGAATCTTCCGCCGCATATTCGGTCGCCTTGTCGAGAGGCACGCGGGCGAAGCCGATGAATGTGCGGCCCGAGCCGGCCACCGCCGAGAAGGGAATGCACTCGTGGCCGAGATGCTTCTTCGACAATTCGTCGAGGCCGTGATTGTTGCGGCCGGCGTCGAGCACATAAGAGATCAGCATCGTGTCATCGATCGGCGCGACATCTATGCCGTAGCGCGCCAGAACGAGGAGATCGTATTTCATATTATGCGCGATCTTCAGCACGCCGCGCGCCTCGAGCAGCGGCTTCAAGAGGCCGATCGCGTCTGCGAGCGGAATTTGCGCGGGCGGCGGCTCTGCCCCGAGCAGATCGGCGCCGTTCGGCGAGACATGCTGGAGCGGAATATAGCAGGCGCGTCCCGGCGCCGTCGCCAGCGAAGCGCCGACGAGATCGCAGGACATGGGATCGAGCGAGGTCGTCTCCGTATCCATGGCGACGACGCCGGCGGCGAAAGCTTCCGCGATCCAGGCGTCGAGACGCTCCAGCGTCGTCACCGTCTCATAGAGAGAGCGGTCGATCTTCGTCGCGACGCCTTCCTCGCGCCGCGCCTCGGCGAGCGCGGCCGGCGTGAAACCGCCTTTCTCTGCCGCAGGAGTGGCGGGCGCGGCGGCCGCCGTGGGCGCAGGCGCGGGCTCGGCCGACGCCTCGACGACCTCGCCATTGCGGCCGCGCCAGCCGGCCGGTCCGACGAAGGCCGGGTCCGGCTCGATCTCATTGGCCTCGACGCCGTAGATCTCCGCAGCGCGGCGCGTGAGCTGCGTGAACTCCATCGCCTGAAGGAAGGAGACGAGCGTCTTGCCATCCGGCTGATGCAGGCCGAGATCGTCCAGCGGAATCTC
>Ga0265328_10000784_pt1 | contig 14689 bp, 12 predicted proteins | sample 41624metaG_FD_202086 | JGI IMG/M metagenome (GOLD analysis project Ga0265328, IMG submission 202086) | Rhizosphere microbial communities from Carex aquatilis grown in University of Washington, Seatle, WA, United States - 4-16-24 metaG | ecosystem: Host-associated > Plants > Roots > Rhizosphere...
CATCCGCCCAGGGCATAGTCCAGCCGGGGCCGATGGGTCAAGTCACCTGGTCATCAGCGCCAGGTCGATGGTGTCGGCCATCTTCTGATAGCCTGCCGGCGTCAGGTGCAGGCCGTCGCCGCTGTCGTAGGCGGCCTTTAGCTTGGGTGGATTGGCGCCGTCGCTCACGGCGGCATCGAAATCGATGTAGCCGTCGAAGGCGCCGCTCTTCACGTAGGCATTGACGGCCTGGCGCTCGGTTTCATGCGCGGGGGAGTAGTACGCGTTGGCGCCGAACGGGGTGACGGTCGCGCCGTAGATCAAAAAGCTCTGCGCGTGGGCCTGGCTGATCATCGTCGCGAAAACGGAGGTGATCGCCGACGCCGAGACTCCCGCGCCGAGGTCGTTCACGCCCTCGAAGACGATCACCCAGCGCACGCCGCTCTGGCCGAGGATGTCGCGGCCGTAGCGAGACGCGGCCGTGGGACCGAGTCCGCCTGCCGTGACGGCGTTGCCGCCGATGCCCTGGTTCATCACGGCCACTCGCGATGTCGGCGCGTTGGCCATCAATCGCCTGGCCAGATCGTCGGGCCAGCGATCGTTGCCGTTGGTCGTCGAACCTCGCCCGTCGGTGATCGAATCGCCCAGAATGGCCAAGCCCTTCGCCGCCGCGGGCGCCATCACGTCGACGCCCGACAAGACGTACCAGTGATCGGCCGTCATCGCCGACGTCATGTTGGCAGCGCTCACGTTCCCGCTGCCGATCTGCTCGTACGAAGTCGTTCGCGATCCGGGGTGGCCCGTCACGTTGGCGGGCACGGCGCCGAAGGCGGTCGTGATCGCCAGATTGCTCAGCGCCGCCAGGTTGAACACGAGCGGGTCCGACCACGCGGCCATTCCCTGCGCAATGGTGATCGACGATTGTCCGGAGAAGGTGATCGGCGTGTCGGTCGTCGTGTCGATCACGCTGCTCACCGGCGTTACGTTGCAAACGGCGGCGTGCGACTGGTTGATCGTCAGCGGACCGTCACCGAATTCGTTCGAGAACCGAACCCGGATCTGCGCTCCGCCCAGGGACACGTGCACGAGCTGGCGAAGGGCGCTGTTCGCGAGCGGCGCCGGTGGCAGGTTGGCGGTCTCGGTGAGCTGCGGAGCGCCGGTCCAGGTGCCGACCCAGTGACTGGGTCCGCCGCTTCCGCCGGTGCCCGAGGAGCCGCCGGCACTCGAGGAGCCGCCGGCACTCGATGAGCCGCCGGCGCCTGACGAGCCGCCGGTGCCTGATGAACCGCCGGCGCCTGATGAACCGCCGGTGCCTGATGAACCGCCGGTGCCGGCGAGCGCGCCTCCCTCGCCGCTGGCTCCGCCTCCTCCGGCCGACCCGCCGGCCGCCGGATTTCCGCTCGCGCCCGACGCTCCGCCCGTCGCTTCGACGTCGATGACGGGGCTCGGACCCCGACAGGCCGCGAGCGTGGCAAGCGCAGTTACGAAGAGAAAGCGGCTCATCGAGACTCCTTCATACGAGATCACAGTTCATTCCCGCTACCGCGCCGATGGATCACGGCGGCGCGGAGAGCGCGGAGATCGACGATTGACATTCTGTTCGGGCCGTCCGTACGATGCGGCGCGCGATGGCTCTGTCTGGTTAGTGATTGACGGCTGGGAGTGGGCGGATGTCGTGTGTCCGACTCGTTCGAGGTCGTTGCGACGTCACTTCGATGAGGTGTGCAATGGGGAAGGTGATCGGTTGGAACGCGAGGAGGCGGGTTTGGCTCGGAGTCATGGCATCGGTGGCCCTCGGTGTCTTTGTCCCTGCCAGACCGGCCGCCGCGCAGGTGGCATTGAACGTCTTCGGTGACATCGACTATCAAGCGACGCACGACAATGGCAGCCCGGCTGCGGGCATCGCGGCGGGGACCACCAATTCATTCTCCGCGCCGCGCTTCGAGCTCTTTCTGACGTCGACCCAGGGAAAGCTCGCGTTTCTCGCGGAGACGATGTTCGAGGTCGGCGGTGCCAACGAGTTCGGGATCGACATGGAGCGGATCGAGGTGGGTTACCTCTTCTCGGATCAGTTCCGCCTGAGATTGGGGCGATTTCACACCGCCATCGGTTACTTCAACGACGCCTATCACCATGGCCGCTACTTCCAGCTGACGGTCGACCGGCCGGTGATGGTGCGCTTCGAGGATGAAGGCGGCCTCATCCCCGCCCACTCCGTCGGCATCCACGTCGACGGGCGATTCGCGCTGGGCGGCGCCGGTCACCTGCGCTATGACGGCGAAGTCTCGAACGGGCGTGGATCGGTGCCCGACGAGGTCACCAACCTCGACGATCCCAACAACGGCAAGATGTACAACCTGCGCGTGCGCCTCGAGCCGAGCGCGATCGACGGCCTCATCATCGGCGGCAGTGCCACTTACGATCGAATCTCGGCGATGCAGGCGGCGCCACCGCCGGCCTCGATTCGCGAGCTGATCTTCGGCGCGCACGTCGCCTACGTCGAGAACCGACTCCACTTCATCGGCGAGTACCTCTACATCTCGCACGAGAACGCCGGCTCGACCGGCGTCACCCACGGGGCGTTCGTGGAGCTCGGGTACGAGATCGGAATCATCACGCCGTACCTGCGCGGCGAGTGGATCAAGTTCCCGGCGAATACGGCGACCAACGATCCGTTCTTTGCGCAGAATCTGCTGTTCCTCACGCGCGGGAGCTCCAAGTCGGGCGTCGCAGGCTTCAAGGTCACCGTGTCCGACTATCTCGTGCTCAAGCTCGAGGGGGAATACGTCAGCCGCGACAGCGGCGGCTCTATCAAGTCCGGCGCGGCCCAGTGCGCGTTTGCCTTCTGAGGGAGAGTCAACGCCATGTCGAAAATCATGCGCAACGGGGATCTCTCGAACGTCGGCGTTCGTCCGCGCGCCGCTATCGCTCTGGGGCTGATCGGTTTCATCAGCCTCGCGATCACCTGGCCGCTGCGGAGCGCGCAAGCCGGCGACTTCGTGCTCATTCACAACGTGAAGACGTCGACGGAGTCGGTGAGCCATGCCGATCTCAAGGACATCGCGATCGGGCGCAAGAAAGCCTGGTCGTCGGGCGTGCCGGTCCAGCTGGTCTTGGAGCCGCCCGGAACACCGGAGATGCAATGGTTTGCCATGCTCACGGCCGGGGTCTCCGCCGAGACGCTCGCGTCGAAGATCAAGCAGGAGGTGTTCAAGGGCGAGCTCCGGCGGCCGGTGACCGTCACCTCGGACAAGGACTGCGTCAGCGCGGTCGGCAACGATCCCGGTGCGATCGGCGTCGTGTCGGCGGAGACAGCCAAGAGCCTGCCGAATGGGGTCACGGTGCTGGGGGTGCAATGATCGGACGTCGGACGCTCACGGTGCGCGTGTCGCTGCTGGCGCTCTTGCTGGCGGCCGGCAGCGCGCGCGCCGAGCTGATCGAGGTGCGCCAGGTCGCGGGCGGCATGGAATGCGCAGAGTGCGCGCGTCGGCTGCGCATGGACGTCGGACGGCTCGACGGCGTCGACGCGACCGAGGCGAGCTGGAACCGGCGCATCCTGACGGTGCACTTCCGCGCGCGCAGCCGCGCGACGCTCGAGGAGCTGCGCGCGCTCGTTCGCCGCAATCACTTCAGCGTGCGCGAGGCTGACGTCATCGTTCGCGGCCGCGTCGGGCGCACGCCGTCGGGTGCGCTCGAGCTGGCGGTCACCGGGTCGGGCGCTGTCTATTCGATCGCGGCCGCCGCTGCGGCGACGGGTGCGAACGACGCTCTGGCCGCCCGCCTGGCCGGCGCCGCCGCCGACGGTCGCGACATCACGGTCCGCGGCCGCATCGCCGGCGACGAGGCCTCGCCGGGGCAGCGTGCGGCGACCGGCGCCCGCGCGCTCTGGGTCTTGCACGTGACCGACGCCGGTTGAGCGCGAGGCCCGGGGGCCCCTGCTAGTGCGGTGTGGCGCCGCCCGACCGCGAGGCGGCGGCGCGGAAGGTGACTGCGGCCGTCGTCGTTCGCGATGGCGGACGGGCGGGCGCTCCGCCCAGCAGGATGCGCGCGATCTGGCGGATGTCGTGGGCCAGGTCGGGGCGCCCCTTCGCCGCCGCCAGCTCGGCGAGGACTTGCAGCTTGCATGCTTCGGTCAGGCGATAACTTGCGATGGCCACGTAGGGTCAACGCCTTCGCGGGCCGGTATTCCCGGACAATGGCCGCGCGGTTCGCCGGTGTGTGATCTCGCTCGCTCCTCGACGGTTCCGGGCGACGCCGCGCCGTGATAAAGAGTCGGCATGCTCAAAGGCCTGACGCGAAGAGGATTCTTGGGCGTTTCGGCGGCCACCGCCGTCGCGGCGGCGGGAACAGCCAAGGCGGCCGGCAAGACCAAGGGAAAGGGCGACGACAAGGACGCGCCGTTTCCCAAAGGCTTCGTCTGGGGTGCGGCCACCGCCGCCTATCAGATCGAAGGTGCCGCCGCCGAAGACGGCAAGGGCCCGTCGGTGTGGGACGTCTTCTGCAAGAAAAAAGGCGCGATCTTCGAGGGGAACACCGGCGATGTCGCCTGCGACCACTACCACCGGTACAAGGAGGACGTCGCGCTGATGAAGGCGCTGGGCATCACGTCCTACCGATTCAGCATCTCCTGGCCGCGCGTGCTGCCCGATGGGACGGGCGCGCTCAATGCCAAGGGCCTCGATTTCTACAGCCGCCTCGTCGACGAGCTGCACAAGAACGGCATCCAGCCGATGTGCACGCTCTTCCACTGGGATTACCCGCAGGCGCTGTACAAGCGAGGGGGCTGGCTCAACCGCGACTCCGCCGATTGGTTCGGGGAGTACGCGGCGCTCATGGGCGACAAGCTCGGCGATCGCATCAAGGTCTGGATCACGCAGAACGAGCCCCAGTGCTTCATCGGGCTCGCGCTGCGCGATGGCGTGCACGCGCCCGGCGACAAGCTCAAGGACCCCGACTATCTGATGGCGGCGCACAACGGCATGCGCGCGCATGCCAAGGCGGTGCAGGCGCTGCGCGCTCACGCCAAGGACGGCAAGGTCGGCTACGTCGTCGCGACCCAGCCCACGCAGCCGGCCAGCGAAAAGTCCGAGGACATCGAGGCGGCGCGCCAGGCGATGTTCTCGGTGCTCGAACGCCACGAGTGGAACAACGCCTGGTGGATGGATCCGGTGCTGCTGGGCAAGTACCCCGAGGACGGGCTCGCGACGTATGGCAAGGACGTGCCGAAGTGGAAGGCGAGCGACCTCGACGAGATGAAGCAACCTCTGGATTTCCTGGGCCTGAATATCTACAAGGCCGAGACGTTCCGGCGCGGCGCCGACGGCCAGCCGGAGCACGTCGCGGCGCCGCCGGGTTTCCCGCGCTCGGGCGTCGACTGGCAGCCGATCACGCCGTCCTGTCTCTACTGGGGCCCGCGCTATTGCTGGGAGCGCTACAAGCTGCCGATCGCGATCACCGAGAACGGCCTGTCGACGCGCGACCAGGTGTTTCTCGACGGCAAGGTGCATGACCCGCAACGCATCGACTACATGCACCGCGTGTTGCTGGAGACGTCGCGCGCGATCAAGGACGGCGTGCCCATCACCGGCTACTACGTCTGGTCGTTGATCGACAACTTCGAATGGTCCGACGGTTACAAACAGCGTTTCGGCATGGTTTACGTCGATTACCAATCACAGAAACGCGTGCCCAAGGATTCGTACGACTGGTACAAGAAGGTCATCGCCAGCAACGGCCGTAGCTTGCTGGCGCACGGCATGCTGCCGGCGACGCAGGTGACGCCGGCGTAACGGCGCGGCGTCAGGGCTTGGGCGTGACCGCGGCGGTCGTCGAGCCGGCGGCGGTCGCCGCGCCTGCCTTGTGGGTCGACCCGAGCCAGTCGGCCAGCGCGTTGCCCCGCTCGGCTGGGGACAGCTTCATCAGCATCGAGATCAGCACGTCGCCCGCCGCGGCGCGCTCGCTGCGCGCCAGCCGCGCGCGGTAGGTCGCGAGCGCGAGGTGCGCGACCTTGGGATCGGCGCCGTTGCTGGCGGCGATGACCTGCGCCAGGTTGTCGAGCGTCGACGCCTCGGCGGAGACCAGCGCCAGCCCGCGCAGCTCGGCGTCGGTCTTGGCGTCCAGGAACGGCCGGAACGCGCCGAAGGTGTCGCGCGCGCCGCGGTTGATGAGCGCGCGCGTCGCGGCCAGCTGCACGGCCAGGTTCGAGCGCTTGAGCAGGCGAACCAGCAGCTTGGTGGCCTCGTCGGTGCGCAAGTGGTCGAGCTCGGTGGCGACCGCGGCCGACGGGCGCGGGTCCTTGTCCATGAAGATCACGTAGAGGTCGTCGAGGTTGGAGTTGCCGGCCGCGCGCACGATCCCGGCGGCTGCCGCCGCGCGCATCTCCGGCGACGGGTCGCGCAGCGGCGTCACCAGCGCGAACACCTTGCCGCGCCCGCTGCCCGGCGACGCGCCCGCCAGCGTGGCGGCGGCGCGCACGGCGACGACGCTGTCCTTGCCGGCCTCGGCCAGCGCCTTCCGGGACGCGTCGTCATTGGCGATCGCTCCCAGCGCGACCGCGGCGGCCACGCGTGCCTCGGCGCGCGCCTTCTGGTTCTGCAAGAGCGCGATCAGACCCGGGGCGCACTCGGCCTCGCCGGCGGTCGCCAGCGCGCTCGCCGCCGTCTGCTGCTCGGCGGGCGACGGCGCCTTGGCAAGAGCCGCGGCCTCGGCGGCCGGTAGCAACGCTTTCACGATGGGGCAGACCGGCACGTGGTGCGCCACCAGCGCGCGGCCCGCGGCGGCGGCCGTGTCCGGGCGCTTCGCCGCGGCCTTGAGCCAGGTCACGCCCGCTTCGTCGCCGAGCGTCGCCAGCACGTCGGCGACTGGCACGGTGGCGTCGGGCCGCTTGATCGCCACCTTGAGCCACTCGGTCGCCAGCGTGGTCACCATCGGGTCGACCGGCGCGCCGGCGGCGCGCGCGAGGCGAATGCGGCGCACGACCTCTTCCTCGCGGCCGTCGCGGACCAGCTTGGGGATCGCGATCGGCAGCGGCTCCTCGAAACGAATCAGCGTCACGCCCGAGCAGCGCCGCTGGTCGCGCGCGAAGATCCAGGACAGGTGCACGAGCCCGTCGTCGGAGCGGAGATCGACAGTGGCGCGCGGGAAGGGGACGCTATCGCGCAGCACGTCTTTCGCGGCGTCGTCGAAGCCGCCGAAGCCCGAGCTCTTGGTCGTCTCCACGGTCACGACCTCGCCCTCCGCGTTCAGCACCAGCTCGACCGTCGTCGCGCGGGTCGGGTCGTTGATCGGGTCGGTCTCCGGCAGCTTCTGCGAGGCCAGGGCCAGAAAATTATCGGTCCAGCGGCTGTGAGCGCGCGCATGGACGCGGCTGAGGTACGAGGCCTCGGGGCCGCTGGTGGCCGCGAGCGGCGTCTCTTGCTCCTTGTCGGCCGCGAGCGGCGCGGCGAACGCCGTCGCGGCGGCGATCAGGATGCCGAGCGCGACCGCGGCGGCCAGCAGATAGTTGGATGACGACCGAGCTGACGACCGAGCGTCCATGGGCAACGTTCCTCCGCTTATGTCCTCGACTGCTTCGTGATATGCCGATAGGGATGTCGTGTAGACGGAACCCCCATGCTTTCATCGGCTTTTGCGCAGCGCTCTTGAGCGGCCTCGGTCTCGGTTGCGCGGGGCTCAAGCTCCAGCTCGTCGACGCTTCGGTGCGCAAGCCCTCGAACGTCGCGGTCTACTTCACCGTGGACACCCGCAGCGGCGAGCCAGTCGCCGACCTGGCGCCCGACCAGTTCCACATCTACGAGGACGGTCAACCGGTGTCGGTGTTGGAGAGCCGTCAGACCATCTTGCAGCCGGAGGTGGCAGCGATTCACTACACGCTGCTGCTGGTCGACATGAGTGGAAGTGTGGTCGATTCGGGCGACATGCCGACCTTGATCCAGGCGGCGTCGTCGTTCGCCGAGCGCGTGGGGCCGTACCAGAAGGTGGCGATCTACACCTTCGACGGCAGCCCGCACCTGACGCCGCTGGTCGGCTTCGGCGGCAACATCCGCGGCGGCATCCACGCGCTGGCGACCCGCCGGCCGCGCGACCCGTCGACCAACCTGAACGGCGCGGTCATCGAGGGCGTCCACGTGCTGCACCGGCAAATGGAGAGCGCGCCCGTCCCGCTGCGTTTCGGAACGCTGGTGGTCTTCACCGACGGCACCGACCGCGCGCACCGCGCGTCGCCCGACGACGTGAGCCGCGCGCTGGATTCAGCGGGCTTCGAGACCTACGTCATCGGCGTCGGGCAGGAGGTCGACCGCGGCCAGCTCTCGCGCATCGGGCGCTCGGGGACGTTCGCGTCGCGCAACCGCACCGACATCCAGCGCGGCTTCGACGAGGTCGGCGCGCGCATCGAAGCCTCGTCGAAGCGTTACTACCTGCTGTCGTACTGTTCGCCGTCGCGGGCGGGCCAGCACCAGGTCGAGATCGAAGCGGTCGCCCACGGCCGCGCCGGCCGCTTGTCTCATCCCTTCGACGCCAGCGGCTTCGGCCCCACCTGCGATCCGAACCAGCGCCCGGCGTTCGACGTGCACCACCCGCGCGCGATCCCGCCCGACGCGGTGGCGCCGCCGGTCGCCGAAAAACGCCCGGCCAATCCGCCGCCGCCGGGCAGCGGGCCGGGCTGGCAGCCCAAGCGCTAGCGAACGGCGAATCAGCCCGCGGTTGGCGACGCGTCAGTGCGCGAGGACGTCGATGAGCGTGCCCAGGAAGAAGACCACCGAGACGTAACCGTTGAGGTTGAAGAAGGCGACGTTCAGCCGCGAGAGATCGTCGGGCGTGACGATGGCGTGCTCCCAGATCAGCAGCGCGATCACCACGGCGATGCCGAGCAGGTACGGTGCGCCGAGGTGCGCCGCCACCGCGAGCGCGATCAGCATGCCGGCGGTGATGCCGTGGAGCACCGCCGAGATCCGTAGCGCGCGCGGAACGCCGAAGCGCGCGGGGATGGAGTGCAGGCCCGCGCCGCGATCGAAGTCGGTGTCGGCGATCGCGTAGAGGACGTCGAAGCCGCCGATCCAGGTGATCACGGCGATCATCAGGAGCGCGGGTGCGAGGGTGAAGTCGCCACGCACCGCGATCCAGGCGCCGGCGGGGCCGGCGGCGATCGCCAGGCCCAGGAACAGGTGGCAGAGGAACGTGAAGCGCTTCGTGAACGAGTAACCGAAGAGAAACAGCAGGGCGACCGGCGCCAGCGTCAGGCAGAGCTTGCCGAGGTACGCGGCCGCGCCGACGAACACCGCGGTGCTTGCCAGCGTCAGCGCCCAGGCGGCGTTCAGCGACACGGCGCCCCTCGGCAGCTCGCGCTGCGCGGTGCGCGGATTGCGCGCATCGATGTCACGGTCGACGATGCGGTTGAATCCCATCGCCGCCGTGCGCGCGCCCGCCATGGCGAGCACGATCGCGAACAGGCGCGACACCGGGAGCCCGTGCCCGTGCGCCGCCAGCGCCGCCGCGGCCAGCGCGAACGGCAGCGCGAAGACGGTGTGGCTGAACTTGATCATCCGCCCGAAGGTCGCCACCGCGTTGCCGCCGCTGGCGACAGGGTTGGCGGCGCTCTCGTCGGCGGCCAGCGGGTTACCCGGCTCGGTCATGCGCGCGCCCTCCAGCGCACGTCCGGGTGCGCGTCGCCCACCAGCGTCGCTTCGGGCGAGGCGGCGAGGGAGGTTGCGCTCGGGCCGGTGTGCGGCATGACCTCGATGATACCGGGGCGCTTGCCCGGCGTCAGCGATCCGAGCGGGCCGAGCTGCATCGCCTCGGCGCCGGCGTGCGTGACGGCGTCGAGCCAGATCCGTGGCGGGACTTGCGGGAAGCGCGCGGCCAGCGTCGCCAGCTCGCCCCACAGCGAGAGCTCGGGTGTCGAGGCCAGGCTGTCGGTCCCGATCGCCAGGTGGACGCCGTCGGCGAGCAGCGCGCCGACATCGGGCAGGTCGCCGGTGATGTGCAGGTTGGATCGCGGACACAGGACGGCGGTGGCGCCCGCATCGCGCGCGCGCCGGCGATCGTCGGCGTCGGCATGCACCATGTGAACCAGCAGCGGCGGCTGCGCGGCTTCGAACGCGCCCAGCGACGCCAGGTAGGCGACCGGGGGCTGGCCGGGGACACGCGTCGTGGGGTCGACGCCCATGCGCTGGAGCACGGCCGGCCAGCGGCCGCTGCCGTCGCGCAACAGGCGGATCTCGTCGGCGTCTTCCGCGACGTGTACTGACGTCGGCACGCCGGCGCGCGCGGCGACGTGGAAGATCTTGCGGAGGAGCTCGCGCCCGACGGAGTAGGGGGCGTGCGGCGCGGGAACGTAGGCGAGGCCGGTCGGCCAGGTGGCGGCCCCGCTCTCGGTCGGCCCGGCGAGGAAATACTCGAGCTCGCGACCGGCGTCGGCGAGAGCGCCGCCCGCGCGCGCGTCGCGCGAGCCGACCAGCTCGTGGAAGAAGATCCCGCGCAGTCCGGCTGCGCCAATCGCCGGCACCGCGGTCAGGCTGTTGCCCACGTCGCCGACGGCGGCGGTTCCCGCGGCGACCATCGCCGCGGCGGCGGTGGCTGCGGCGTCGGCCGCGGCCGCCGGGTCGAGCGCGCGGACCAGCGCGACCAGCTTCGTCGCCCAGGCGACGAGCCCGTCGCCGCCCGGCACGGCGCCCGCCAGCGCCGAGAGCTCGAGGTGGCAGTGGGCGTTCACGAGCGCGGGCAGCAGGAACCCGTCGGCGCGCTCTTCGCTGGCTTCGGGGTGCAGGCGCAGGAGATCGGCGCGCCGGCCGATCGCGAGGATCGTGTCGGTGGCGTCGACGACGACGCCACCGTCGGCGATCGGTGGCTGCACGACCGGAAGGATCCAGGGCGCGCTGATCAGCCGCGTCATTGCACGCCCCGCACCGGACGCTAACTCCGCAGGCGCTCGTAGCGCATGTTGCGGCGCTGCGGAGCGAACCCTGCGCCGCGGATGTACCGCTCGATGTCCTCCGCGCCCAGCTTGAAAATCGCGCCCGCCTGCGACACGACGTTCTCTTCGATCATCGCGGAGCCGAAGTCGTTGCCGCCGAATCGCAGCGCCACCTGCCCCACCTCGGGGCCCATCGTGGGCCACGACACCTGCAAGCTGGGGAAGTTGTCGAGGTAGAGCCGCGACAGCGCGAACACGCGCAGATAGCGCATCGCCGTGGTGTCGTCGCGCAGCTTGAGCCGCGTCCCCTCGGCCTGGAACGGCCAGCAGATGAACGCGGTGAAGCCCGCGGTTTGATCCTGCAGCGCGCGCAGCCGTTCGAGGTGGTTCATGATGTGGTGCGGCCGCTCGCCGAAGCCGAACACCATCGTCGCCGTCGTGCGCAGCCCGAGGGCGTGCCCCTGGCGCATCACCTCCATCCAGGTGTCGGTCGTGCACTTGAGCGGTGAGATCGCGTGCCGGATCTCGTCGTCGAGGATCTCGGCGCCGCCGCCCGGGATCGAATCGAGCCCGGCCGCGATCAGCCGCTCGACGACCGCGCCGATCGACATGTTCTCGATCTCGGCGATGTAGCGGATCTCCTCGGGCGACAGACCGTGGATCGCCAGCGGGAAACTGGCCTTCATCCAGCGGAACAGATCCTCGTACCAGGTGAGCGGCAAGTCCGGGTTGAGCCCGCCCTGCAACAAGATCTGCACGCCGCCGAGGTCGACCGTCTCCTGGAACTTCTGCGCCAGCACCTCGCGTGACAGCGTGTAGCCTTCTTTGCTGGTCGGCGGCCGGTAGAAATTGCAGAACTTGCAGCGCGTGACGCAGACATTGGTGTAGTTGACGTTGCGGTCGATGATGTACGTGACGACGCCTTCGGGGTGCAGCGCGCGCCGGCGCGCATCGGCCGCCGCGCCGAGGTCCAGCACCGTCGCCTGATCGTACAAGCGGATCGCGTCGTCGGGCGACAGGCGGACTCCCGCGCCGGCGTCGGAGAGCAACGCATCGATTGAGCGCGCGGGCGCGGCGCTGGCCGTCGCGGTTGCCGCCACGCTCTCGCCGCCGCTCCCGGCACCGCCGCCGAAGAAGCGTGCGCGCACGGCGCGCTCGACGGCTCCGGCCTTGCGCATCCGATCGAAGAACGCCGCCAGCCCCGACAGCTCCTCGGCGCCCAGGCGATAGCGGATGTTGTCGGTGAGGTAGCGTTCGTACAGGGACGGCGGCCCACCGTGCGCCTCGGCCCACGCCGACGCGATCTCGCGCCGGTGCGCCAGACCGTCGGCCAGGCTGCGCTGCAAGAGCGCCACGTCGTCGTCGCCGATCACGCCTTCGCGGCCGACCCAGAGCGCGTAGACGAACGGCAGGCCGGTGACGCGCCGCCACTCCTCGCCGAGGTCGACCATGTGCTTGCGCGCGGTCGCCGCCGCGAAGCCGGCGTCGCCGATCACCAGCGCGCCGGTCGTGCCGGTCGCCGCCGCCAGGATCTCGTCGTGAGGCACCTCGCGGAAGCGCGGCGTGACCCCGCGGTCGCGGCAGAGCAAGCGCAGCAGCATCGCCGAGCTGCGCGACGCGCCGTCGAGCGCGATCTCGGTCATGTCGTTCCAGGGCACATCGCCGATCAGCAGCACCGTGCGAACCGGCCCGTAGCCGGCGACGGCGATGCCGGGCACCGCGCGCAACTCCATCGACGCGCCGAGGTCGGCATAGCTGGCCGACGGCATCAGCGCCAGGTCGACCTCGCCCGCGCGCAGCGCCTCGGCGCAGCGCGACGGCAAGTCGAACGACAGGTCGAAACGAGCGTCGCCTAGCCCCTGGGCGAAGCCACGCTCGAGCCCGTAGGTGATCGGGCGCGCGTTCAGGAATGAGACCGCGCGGAGACGGATCTTGCGGCTCGTGCTCACGACGTGACTTCCAGCGATCGCCGCACGTCGCGCCGGTACGGCTTCTGCGGCGCCAGCGCGTCGCCCTCGGCGAGCACGTTGTAGAGCGTGTCGCGCTCGACCGGCGTGCGGCCCGCCGCGCGGATGATGCGCACGATCTCGGCCGGCGTCATGGCCTGCGGCGTCTCCGCGCCGGCCATGTGATAGATCTTCTCTTCCTGGACGGTTCCGTCGAGATCGTCGGCGCCGAACCAGAGCGCGGTCTGCGCGGTCTTCACGCCCAGCATGATCCAGTACGCCTTGATGTGCGGGATGTTGTGGAGCAGCAGCCGCGCGACCGCATAGGTGCGCAGATCATCGGTGCCGGTCGGCGCCGGCAGCCGCATCAGCGCGTTGTTGTCGGGGTGGAACGCCAGCGGGATCAGCGTCTGGAAGCCGCCGGTCTCGTCCTGCAGCGCGCGCAGCTGCAGCAGGTGATCGACGCGATCCTCGACGGTCTCGATCGTGCCGTAGAGCATCGTGCAGTTCGATCGCAGGCCCATGCGGTGCGCGATCCGGTGCACCTCCAGCCACTCGTCGCCGGTGCACTTGTCGTCGCAGATCCGGCTGCGCACGCGCGGCGCGAAGATCTCGGCGCCGCCGCCGGGCAGCGAATCGAGGCCCGCCTCGCGCAGCCGGCGCAGCACCTCGGCGATCGGCAGCCCGAAGTGCTTGTGGAAGAAGAAGATCTCCACCGCGGTGAACGCCTTCAGGTGGATCGACGGCTTGATGCGCTTCAGCCCGGCGAGCAGCTCGGTGTAGTACTCGAACGGCAGGCGACCGTGCAGGCCGTTGACGATGTGGATCTCCGTGATGGGATCGTTGGCCTCGACGCGCGCGCTCAGCTTCGACCACGCCTCCTCGTGCGACATGGTGTACGCGCCGGGATCGCCCTCTTTCAGGCGCGCGAACGAGCAAAACATGCAGCTGGCGACGCAGACGTTGGTCGCGTTGATGTGCAGGTTGCGGTTGAAGAACGTGCGGTCGCCGTGCAGCCGCTCGCGCACCTCGTTGGCCAGGGCGCCGACCTCCAGCAAGTTCGGGTGCCGGAAGAGCGCGACGCCGTCGTCGTGCGACAGGGGTTCCTGCGCGCGAACCTTGTCGCGGATCGACGCGAACTTCGACGTGGGCGCCGCCGCCGGATTGCTCATCGTGGTCATCAAGCTACCTCCTCGTACCCCAGATCGGAGAGCCGCTCGCACGGCATCAGCCCCGCGCCGCGGATCAAGATCGCCGCCTCTTTCCGGGTCATCGCCGGGTTGCGCGCGTTGTCGCCCAGGCGGAGCGCCCGTTCGGACACAATCGGCGCGAACAGCTCGTCGGCGCCGAAGCCCAGCGCCATCTGCGCCAGGCGCGGCCCCAGCGCCGGCACGTCGGCGATGACGTGCGCGATCGCCGGCAGCGCCAGGCGGCAGGTCGCGGTGAGGTGCAGCGTGTCCAGCCCCTCGGGCTCGCTGCCGTCCTCGGGCGTGGGCAGCACCCCCCAGATGGAAAGGCCGGCGGCCACGCGCGCGCGCAGGGCCTCGACGCGCGCGACGCGCGCGTCCCGTGCGTCGCCATTCTGGCCGCTGCGAAAATAGAGCCGCCAGATCGACCGGGCGCCGCTGGCAATCGCCGCCGCGTGCGCGGCCGCATCGCGACCGCCGACCAGCACGTCGACGCCCAGCGCGCGCGCCGCGTCCCAGCCGCCCACAGCCGCGAGATCCGTCTCCTCGACGAACGATTCGGCGGCGTCGCGCGGTCCGCGCCAGGCGCCGGTCGCCAGCAGCTGCCGCGCGCGCACGAAGCTCGCCCGATCGCCCAGCGCCGCGCGCCGCGCGGCCGCCGCCCG
>Ga0265328_10000786_pt1 | contig 14685 bp, 13 predicted proteins | sample 41624metaG_FD_202086 | JGI IMG/M metagenome (GOLD analysis project Ga0265328, IMG submission 202086) | Rhizosphere microbial communities from Carex aquatilis grown in University of Washington, Seatle, WA, United States - 4-16-24 metaG | ecosystem: Host-associated > Plants > Roots > Rhizosphere...
TTTTTCATGCGCCAAATCGTGACCGATTTTCAGCCCTTTGAAAACCACAAAAAGCTATTGAAAAATATGGCTGATCGCCATCTCGAGTCCCGGTTTTTGCCCACTAAAATCCGCGAAGAGCCCGAAAGAAATTCCGCCTTCGGCCGCGCCCACTCACTTTGAGAGATAAGTGTGCATCCAATCGGGGACACTCGCCAAATTCGTGATCAATCGCAGGTAGACCAATCGTTCACGTAAATAAATTGGCGCCGTGTTCTTGCCTGGCTCTTGGCAAAACTCAAAGATCAGCCTAGGTCCTACCTTGGCGCCTGCGCGGCTGTTGTCGAATACAAAGGTCTTATTCGCGACCGAAATCGCCTCTGGAAGGGCGTTCATCGTGCGATGAAAGCGGGCGAAGATCAGATCCTTTGGCACGGAATGACCGCCCGATTGTACGCGAACGCCGACGCGCGCGATATTGATGCGCGGATCCTCCGTGCCCACGAAATACAGGGTCACATAGAAGCCTGCCGCTCGCGCGCGGCGCATAATCTCAATCTTGCTTGGGTGCGACATCACCGTTTCAAAGGCAAAATCGCGCCCGGAGAGGATGCAGTCCTCTCGCCGCGCATCGGCGATTTGCTGCGCGGCTCTCACCCGTTCGTCATAGGACCCCTGCAAGGATGCGGCGATATCGTCTGGATTGATGTATTCTCCGAATTCGACGCCGCGCGCGTGCAAAAATCGTGTGAGCGTCGTCTTGCCCGAGCCGTTGGGGCCGGCGATGACTGCAAGTTTCGGTTCTCGCGGCAAAAATCAGCCCGCGACCTTAAGGTGAGAAGCGGGTTCGGTCGCTGGGCCCGCGTCGATCCATTCTATGGAACCATCGGGGTATAGACGGCCAAGCCTCAACTTCCCGTTTTTGTCGGCTATGAGCCCCGTAACAGGCAATCCAAGGGCGAAAGTTGCGCGAACCGCCTCCTCCCCCGCAGCCGCCGCAGCTTCGGAGAGTTCCTCTAGGGAAAGTTCGGATACGTGTCTGCCCATGGGGGCAACATAGCGCAAAAGGTCTCACGCGCCAATTGGCTTTCTCTCTCGGCGTTCTCTCGGACAGCGGCGTTCACTCGGATAAAACCCTCACGCCCGCCGCGCCCGCATGGCCCGCGCGCCGACGCCGACGGTGATCGCCAGATGGACCGCGACCGCGACCGCGACGACGAGGCCCAGCACGTGCTGCGCGCCGGTCGCCGGGACGAGCCACAGCGTCGCGGCGCCCAGCGGAAAAAACAGCGCGAGGCTCGTCCACAGGCCCGGATTGTGGCCCCGCGTGCGCGCCGCCGTGCCGAGATGAACCAGCGCGTTGACGACCATCAGATAAGGCGCGGCGAGGCCCCAGCCCGGCTCCACGAAAAAAGCCAGGTAGAGCGCCGCCAGATTGAGGCCCCAGACGCCCGGCAGATTGATCCACGACGCCGCAACCGTCGTCAGCGCCTCGACGCCGAAGATGCGCTGGTTGAGGAAGCGGCGGAAGCGGTCGCCCGTGTGCTCTTCGACCTGATGCAGCATGTAGCCGGGCGAATGCAGGTAAATCAGCAGCAGTTGCAGGCCGCAGGCGGAATAAATCAGCGGCGCCAGCGCCAGCAGCGCGCCCGCCATGAACAGCGCGCCTGGAACCCAATGTTTCGCCAGCCAGTCCGTCACGGGTGCTGCTCCGAAATCGCGCGCAAACGAGCACGCAAGCATCGAGTCGCTCCCTCTCCACGCAAGAACCTAAGGGAGTCACACATCTCCTAAGCACGTCATGGCCGGGCTTGACCCGGCCATCCACGCCAAGACGTCGAGGTTTGTTGCCGGATTATATAACGCGAGACGCCTCATGCCGAACGCGCGAAGGATATTCCATGTCTGGGAGCCTTCGAATGAGCGTGGAACGTTGGCTGATGTTGCGCGGCGTGGATGGCCGGGACGAGCCCGGCCATGACGGAAAGACAGCGCGTTCGCTTCCTTATACGAAGCTCGTCAAACCTAGCGCCTATGCCGCCCCCGCCCCACCCGCCGCCAACTGCTCCGGCAACGCATAAGCCCATTGCGTAATATTCCCCGCCCCCAGCAGCACCACGTAATCCCCCGGCGAAACGATCTCCCTGATCATCGCCGGCAGCACCTCCGGCGACGGCAATCCTGCGGCGCGGCGGTGGCCGTGGGCTTTGATCGCCGTGACCAGCGCGTCGCGGTCGACGCCCTCGATCTTCTGCTCGCCGGCCGGATAGACGTCGGCGACGATCACCGCGTCGGCGTCGTTGAAGCAGGTGGCGAATTGGTCGAACAAGGATTGCAGCCGCGTGTAGCGATGCGGCTGCATGACGGCCACGACCTTGTTCTTGGTGGAGGCGCGCGCGGCGCGCAGCACGGCGGCGACTTCGACCGGATGGTGGGCGTAATCGTCGAAGATCTGCACGCCGTTCCATTCGCCGGTCTTGGTGAAGCGCCGCTTGACGCCGCCAAAGCCGGCGAGCGCCTTGCGGATCTGATCGGGCGTGAGACCAAGCTGATAGGCGACGGCGATCGCCGCTGTGGCGTTCAGCGCATTGTGATGGCCCGGCATCGGCAGCACGAGATTTTCGAGATAGACCGCCTGCGAACTCTTGCGGTCGCGCAGCAGCACGTTGAACTTCGACACGCCGCCGTCGAGATTGACGTCGAGCAGGCGCACGTCGGCCTGCGGATTTTCGCCATAGGTGATGACGCGGCGGTCCTCGATGCGGCCGACCAGCTCCTGCACGGTCGGATGGTCGAGACACATCACCGCGAAGCCATAGAAGGGCAGGTTTTCGATCAGCTGGCGAAAGGCTTCCTTGATCGCGTCGAAAGTGTGAAAATGATCGAGATGCTCGGGGTCGATGTTGGTGACGATGGCGACGTCCGCCGGCAGTTTGAGAAAAGTGCCGTCGCTTTCGTCGGCCTCGACCACCATCCAGTCGCCGCCGCCGAGGCGGGCGTTGGTGCCATAGGCGTTGATGATGCCGCCGTTGATGACCGTGGGGTCCAATCCGCCGGCGTCGAGCAGCGTGGCGACGAGCGAGGTCGTCGTCGTCTTGCCATGCGTGCCGGCGACTGCGACGCATTGTTTCAGGCGCATCAGTTCCGCGAGCATCTCCGCACGGCGGACGACGGGCAGGCGGCGCTCGCGCGCGGCGGCGAGTTCGGGATTGTCGCGCTTGATCGCCGTGGAGACGACGACGACGGCCGCGTCGCCGAGCGACTTGGCGTCGTGGCCGATCGTCACATGCGCGCCCTTCTCCATCAGCCGCTTGACGTTGGCGTTTTCCGAGGCGTCGGAGCCCTGCACCGTATAGCCCTGATTGAGCAGCACCTCGGCGATGCCGGACATGCCGATGCCGCCGATGCCGACGAAATGAATGGGCCCGAGTTCGCGGGGCAGTTTCATTTAAGTCTCCGTTCTTGCGCCTGCGCGCCTCACGCCGCCGCAATCTTCAACGCTAAATCCGCCAGCCGCTCCGCCGCGTCGGCGACGCCGGCGCTTTTCGCCTTTTGCGCGCGCTCTTGCAACTCTTCCGGGTGGGCGACGAAATGCGCGAGGCGCCCGGACAGGAACGCCGGGGTGAAGGCCTCCTGCCGCACGACCTCGGCGCCGCCCGAAGCCTTCAACACAGCGGCGTTGGCGGCCTGGTCCTGATCCAGCGCATGCGGCAGCGGCGCCAGGATCGAGGCGCGGCCGATCGCCGCGAGTTCCGACACGGTGGAGGCGCCCGAACGCGCCACGACGAGCTGCGCCGCGGCGATGCGATGCGGCAGATCGGAAAAGAAAGGCGCGATCTCGGCCTTGACCCCGGCCTTGGCGTAGATCGCCTCGACGCGGGCGATGTCTTCCTGGCGCGTCTGCTGCGTGACGATCAGCCGCGCGCGCGTTTCCTCCGGCAGCGCGGCGATGGCGTCCGGCACGACGTCGGCCATCACTCTCGCGCCCTGCGAACCGCCGGTGACGAGCAGCCGCAGCCGGCCGTCGATCGGCGGATAGGCCTCGCCCATCGCCGCCAGCGCATTGGGGCGCAGCGGATTGCCGGTCACGACGATTTTCGCCCGCAGCGCCTCGGGGGCGTCGCCGAGCGGAAAGCCGGCGGCGATGGCGTTCACGCGGCCGGCCAGGAAGCGGTTGGCTTTGCCCATCACGCCATTGGCTTCATGCACGATCGTCGGCACGCCCAGCAGCGACGCCGCGAGCAGCGGCGGCACGGTGGGATAGCCGCCGAAGCCGACGACGACCCGCGGCCGCAGGCGGCGCAGCAGCTCATAGGCCTTGACGGCCCCCCAGCCCAATTGCGCGATGGCGCCGAGGCGCGCGAGGGGCGAGCCGCCGCGCGGCGTCGCGGCCGGAATCGTGTGCATTGCGCGGGCGGGAAAACCGTCGCCATAGCGCAGCGCGCGTTCGTCGGTGACGAGTTCGACCGCAACGCCGCGCGCGCTCAGCACATGGGCGAGGGCTTCGGCCGGAAAGAGATGGCCGCCGGTGCCGCCGGCGGCGAGCAGAACGGGCCCCTGCGTCATGCCGCGGCGCCCATCGCGGCTTCCGCGCCGAGGCCCGGCGACGCGGTCGCGGCGGCCGTCAGATGCGCGCGCGGCCGCTTGCGCGTCACGGCGAGCAGAAAGCCCATGCCGAGCGCCAAAGAGATCAGGGACGAGCCGCCGTAGGACACGAAAGGCAGCGTCATGCCCTTGGCCGGCATGAGTTGCAAATTCACCATCATGTTGATCGATCCTTGCAGTCCGAAGAGCATGGCGAGGCCGGCCGTGGCGAAGCGGCAGAACGGATCTTCGTTGCGCGCCGCCGCGAACAGGCTGCGCAGCACGATGAAGCCGAACAGCGCGGCGAGCCCCATGCAGACGATGACGCCGAACTCTTCGCCGATGACCGCGAAGATGTAATCGGTGTGGGAGTCGGGAAGGATGCGCTTGAGCGTGCCCTCGCCCGGACCCTTGCCGAACCAGGAGCCGGTGATGAAGCTGTCCAGCGCGGTCTCGCCCTGAAAATTCGAGGGCACGCCCGCCGTGACCGCGGGCGGCGGCTCCAGGAAGGTCTGGATGCGCGCATGAACGTGCGGCACGAATTTATAGGCGAGCAGCGCCGCAGACGCGCCGACGCCGCCGATGCCGACCACCCACAGCCAATGCAGTCCGGCCATGAAGAACAGGATCGCCCAGACCATGGAGATCAGCATGGTCTGGCCGAAATCGGGTTGCAGCACCAAAGGCGCGACGCTCAGCGGAAACAGCAGCAGCGCGATGGTGTTGCCGGGCACGCCCTTGCGCTGCGCGCCCTCCGCGAAGGCCCAGGAAACCAGCACGACGAAGGCGGGCTTCAAAAATTCCGAGGGCTGTATGCCGAAGATCCAGCGCCGCGCGCCCTTGACCTCCTGGCCAAAGAACAAAGTTGCGACGACGAGCGCCAGCGCGACGACGAAGACGACCAGCGCGGCGCGACGGATGTGGCGCGGCGACAGCAAGGAGACGCCGAACATCACGGCGATGGCGGGCGCCAGGAAGATCGCCTGGCGGTTGACGAAATAGAAGGTGGCGAGATGCAGGCGCTCGGCGACCGGCGGACTGCCGGCCATGGAGAAGACGAGCCCGGCGACGATCAGCATGACGATCGCCGCCAGCAGCCAGCGATCGATGGTCCAGGCCCAATCCGACAAGGGCGAGCGGTTGGCGCGCGAAATCATGATGCGTCTCCCTGCATCGAAGCCGCGACGCTTTGCGCGGCGGCGCGAAAGGCGTCGCCGCGGGCTTCGAAATTGGCGAATTGATCGAAAGAGGCGCAAGCCGGCGCGAGCAGCACGGTCGGCTCGGCCGCCGCGCTCGTCCCCGCGTCGCGCGCCGCGCATTCGACCGCGAAGGCCAGCGTTCCGCAAAGCTCATAGGCGACGTAGCCGTCCAGCGTGCGGGCGAACTCCTCCGACGCCTCGCCGATCAGATAGGCTTTCGTCACGCGCGGGAAGAAGGGGCGGAGCGGCTCTATGCCGCCCTCCTTGGCCTTGCCCCCGAGGATCCAGAAGATGTCGGCGTAACAGGCGAGCGCCTTGGCGGCGGCGGCGGCGTTGGTCGCCTTGCTGTCGTTGACGAAGCGCACGCGTCCGCCGCGCGCGACTTCCTCCAGGCGATGCGGCAGGCCGGGAAAGCTCGCGAGACCGCGGGCGATTTCGGCGTCGTCGAGCCCCAATTCCCAGCACACGGCGGCGGCGAAGACGGCGTTCTGCAAATTATGCGCGCCGCGCAGCGCGGGGTTCGTCGGAACGACGCCGAGCACTTCGCTCTCGACGCTTTCATGCCCGCGCGCTCGATGGAGAATTTCTTCGCCCTCGACGAAAAAGCCCCAGTCGAGCCGGCGTTGCGCCGAGATCGGCATGACTTTCTGGTCCGCCGAAGCGCCGGCGATCAAACGCGCGCCGATCGCATGGCACTCGGGATCGTCGACGCCGACCAGCGCGACTTCGGCGCGCGCCAGCAGGCGCTCCTTGATCGCCGCATATTGCTGCATCGAGCCGTGACGATCGATGTGATCTTCCGCGAGATTGAGCAGCACGCCGATGGTCGGCGCGAGCGAGGGCGAAAGATCGATCTGGAAGGACGAGACTTCGACGACGTGAATGCGCTGGTCGTCCGGCGGCGTGAGCGACAGCAGCGGCGCGCCGAAATTGCCGCCGAGCTCCACGTCGCGTCCTGCCTCGCGCAATATGTGGGCGATCAGCGCGCATGTCGTCGATTTGCCGTTGGTGCCGGTGACCGCGACGAAGGGCGACGCCGCCGCGCGCGCCTCGCGTTCGCGGCAGAACAATTCGATGTCGCCGAGAATCTCGACGCCCGCCGCGCGCGCGCGCGGCACGGTCCAATGCGGCGCGGGATGCGTCAGCGGCGCGCCCGGCGTCAGGATCAGCGCGTCGAAGGCGCGCCAGTCGACCTTGTCGAAGTCGACGACGCTGATTTTTTCCGCGATGGCGCGCGCCCGCGCGACCTCGTCGTCGTCCCAAACGGCGACGCCCGCGCCGCCGGCGATCAGCGCCTTCGCGGCGGCGAGCCCGGAGACGCCGAGACCAAAGACCGCGACGTTCTTGCCGCGAAAGGATGTGACCGGCGTCATGCTCACCTCAACTTCAGCGTCGAAAGGCCGACGAGCGCCAGCACGAAGGCGATGATCCAGAATCGAATGACGATCTGCGGCTCTTTCCAGCCCTTCTGCTCGAAATGGTGATGAATGGGCGCCATCAGGAAGATGCGCCGGCCGGTGCGCTTGTAATAGGCCACTTGGATGATGACCGAAACGCCTTCCAGCACGAAGAGGCCGCCGACGATGGGGAGCAGAAACTCCTGTTTGACCGACACGGCGACCGCGCCGATGAGCCCGCCGAGCGCCAGCGAACCGGTGTCGCCCATGAAAATTTGCGCGGGCGGCGCGTTGAACCACAGGAAACCGAGGCCAGCGCCGGTCATCGCCGAGCAGACGATGGCGAGTTCGCCGACGCCCGCGACGTGGTTGACGCCGAGATAGGAGGAGAACACCGAATTGCCGACGAGATAGGCGACGATCGCGAATGTGCCGGCCGCGATCATCGACGGAACGATGGCCAATCCGTCGAGGCCGTCGGTGAGATTGACGCAATTGCCGGCCGCGACGATGACGAAGGCGCCGAACACGACGAAGAACACGCCGAGATTGACCAGATAGCCCTTCATGATCGGCACGGCGAGCTTGTGCATGTCCTCGCCGCCGATCTGCGCCAGCAGCCAGCAGGCGACGAGCGCGACGGCGAACTCCAGCGCGAGGCGCATGCGCCCCGAAAACCCGAGATGCGACTGCTTCGTCACTTTGAGATAGTCGTCGTAAAAGCCGATCGCGCCGAAGGCGACCGTGACGAACAGCACGATCCAGACATAAGCGTTGCGAAGATTGGCCCAGAGCAGCGTGGCGGCGACGAGCCCGAACAGGATCATCAGCCCGCCCATCGTCGGCGTGCCCTTCTTGGTGAGGAGATGCGAGGCCGGCCCATCCTCGCGAATGGGTTGGCCCTTGCCCTGTTTCACGCGCAGCGCGGCGATGATGTCGGGTCCGAAGAAGAACACGAAGAACAGCGCCGTCGCCGCCGCGCAGGCGGCGCGGAAGGTGATGTATCTGAAGACGTTGAAGGGGCTGAAGACATGGGAGTATTCCGCAAGCAGCGTCAGCATGTCAACGTCCTTCCCCGGCGTCCGCGGCAGATTTCGATTTGTCGCGCAGGCTCTGCGCCAACAGACTCATGCGCGAAGCGTTCGAACCTTTTATCATCACCACGTCGCCGGCGCGCAGACCGGCGAGGAAAGGTTCTTCCAGCTCCGCGCTGGTCGCCCGATGCGCGCCGCGCATCGCATCCGGCGCGGCGTAATAGGCGCGCGCCATCTGCGGACCCGCGGCGAAGAGCAGATCGACCTTCGCCCGCACGAGGTCTTCGGCGAGTTCGGCGTGCAATTCGCCCGAACGCGGCCCAAGCTCCAGCATGTCGCCGAGGGCGGCGATGCGGCGGCCGCCCGGACCGGGCCGAGCATCGGCGAGAAGCGCGAAGGCCGCGCGCATCGAAACCGGATTGGCGTTGTAGCTCTCGTCGATCAGCGCGATTTCGCCATCGCCGAGCGCGAGGTTCTCGCGACGGCCCCGCCCCTTCGTCCCGGCGAAAAGCTCCAGCGCGGCCGCCGCCCTGTCGACGTCGAGCCCGAAGACATTCGCCATCAGCAGCACGGCGAGGGCGTTTTGCGCGAGATGCGCGCCCGGCGCGCCGAGGCGAAAGCCGACGCGCATGCCGAGGATTTCCGCGTCGGCGACGCCCATCCCATTTTGCGTTTCGTAGGAGAGCAGGCGCGCCTGAGCCTCGGGATGCGCGCCGAAAGTCAGGACATGCGCGGCGCCCGCGGCTTGCGCCGCATCGAACAGCCGCTCGAAGGTCGCGTCGTCTCGATTGACGATCGCGACGCCGTTTTCGAGAAGCCCGGAAAAAATTTCCGCCTTGGCGTCCGCGATGGCCTCCACCGAGTCGAAATGTTCGAGATGGGCGGCGGCGACCTTGGTGACCAGCGCGACATGCGGCTGCACCTGACGCACGAGCGCGGCGATCTCCCCCGCGTGGTTCATGCCGATTTCGAAAAGCCCGTAATTGGTCGCCTCCGGCATGCGCGCCAGCGACAGCGGCACGCCCCATTGATTGTTGTAGGAGGCCGCCGAAGCATGCGCCAAGCCGAATTGCGACAAGACCTCCCGCGCCATGTCCTTGGTGGAGGTCTTGCCGACCGAACCGGTGATGGCGGCGACATAGCCGCGAACGCGCGCGCGGCTCGTCAAGCCGAGACGCTCCAGCGCGGTCTGCACGTCCTTGACGACATAGAGCGGGCCCGCGCCAGACAATTCGCCGGCATGCGCCTCGTCGACGACCGCGGCGGCGGCGCCCTTTTCGAAAGCGGCGCGCACGAAGTCGTGGCCATCGCGCGCGTCGCCCTTGATCGCGACGAAGAGGTCGTCGCGCGCGAGCGTCCGCGTGTCGATGGAAACCCCGCCGACGTGGCGCGGCAATCCGCCGCCGATGCGCGCATTCAGCGCGCCGACCAAGGCCAGTCCGGTCCAGAGTGCCTCGCGCGTCATGAACCATGCTCCGTGAATTCGTTCAAAGCCTCGACGACGACGTCGCGGTCCGAAAACGGCAGCGTCACGTCGCCGACGATCTGGCCGGTTTCGTGACCCTTGCCGGCGACGACGAGAATGTCGCCAGCCCCGAGTCTTTCGATCGCGGTCTCGATCGCCAGGGCGCGATCGGCGATTTCGAGCGTCTCGCGTCCGCCCGCCGCCGCGCAGCCCGCCAGGATTTCGCGACGGATTTGCGCGGGGTCTTCGCTGCGCGGATTGTCGTCGGTGACGATGACGGAATCGGCGCCGCGCGCGGCGATTTCGCCCATCAAGGGACGCTTGCCCTTGTCGCGGTCGCCGCCGCAACCGAAGACGACGACGAGCCGCGACTTCGTCAAGGGCCGCAAGGTCGCCAGCACTTTCTCCAAGGCGTCGGGCTTATGCGCGTAATCGACGAAGACCGGCGCGTCCCGCTTTTGACCGACGCGTTCGAGACGCCCCGGCGCCCCCTGCAAATTGGCGAGCGCGGCGAAGACGCGCGCCGGCTCTCCGCCGCCGGCGATGGCGAGACCCGCGGCGACCAGCGCGTTGGAGGTTTGAAAGGCGCCGGCGAGCGGCAATTCCATAGCATATTCCTGGCCCGCGTGGCGCAGCAGCAGATGCGTCGCCAGCGCATGCGGCTCGGACTTCGCCAGCGCGATCGCCGCGCCGCGCGCGCCGACGCCGAAGGGAACCAGTCCGCGCGCGCGCAGCACCGCCAGGACGCGCGGCGCAACGTCGCTGTCGGCGTCGTAGACGACGGTTTGACCGGCTTGCAGCAGCGTGTCGAACAGCCGCATCTTGGCTTGAAAATATGCCTCCATGTCGCGGTGATGATCGAGATGATCGCGCGAGAAATTGGTGAAGGCCGCGAGACTCAGGCGCACGCCGTCGAGACGGCGCTGCTCGATGCCGAGCGACGACGCCTCCATCGCGAGATGGGTGACGCCGCGCCGCGCGATCTCGTCCAGCATGCGCTGCAATTCCACCGGTCCCGGCGTCGTCAAGGCGCCGTAATGCGCGCCCGAGGAATCGACGAGGCCGACCGTTCCGAGCGACGCGGCCTCGAAGCCGAGCGCCGCCCAGATTTGGCGCAGGAAAGCGACGACGGAGGTCTTGCCGCTGGTGCCGGTGACGGCGGCGATGGTTGCGGGCTGCGCCGGATAGAAACGCGCGGCGGCCTTGGCGAGCGCCTCGCGCACGTCGGCGACGACGATCAGCGGCAAGGGGCATTCCGCCGAACGTTGCGCCACGACGGCGACCGCGCCGCGCGCCTTGGCGTCGGCGACGAAATTCATGCCGTCGCCGGCAAAGCCGGGCACGGCGAAAAAGACGAAACCCGCGGCGGCCCGACGGCTGTCCGCGGTGAGGCCGGCGGCGTCGAGATCGGCGAGACCGGCCGGGAGATGGGCGCCTTGCAGCAGTTCGGAAAGGCGCATCAATGCCCTCCGCCGCCGGTCGCCGGCGTGTTGGCGAAGCCGTAGCCGGCCCGCGCCAGCAGCGGGAAGGGCTGCGCGGGTTGCTCGAAGCGCGGCGGCAGGCCGAGCAGAAGGCCGACGCGCTCGACGATCCTGCCGGTCACGACGCCGGCGTTCCAGGCCGCGGTCGCATAGCCCTGAGTCTCGGGCAAGGCCTGCGGTTCGTCCATCAGCGTCAGGAACAGATATTTCGGCTTGTCCGCCGGCGCCACCGCCATGAAGGTCGTGAACAGACGATTCTTGTTGTAATGGCCGTGAATGACCTTTTCGGCCGTGCCGGTCTTGCCGCCGACGAAATAGCCGGCGACGTCGGCCTTTTTCGCCGTGCCCTTTTCGGCGTTGAGCCGCATCAGATAGCGCATCGCCTCGCTGGTCTCGGGCTTGACGACCTGCGGCGCGTTCTTCTTGGCCTCCTCCTCGCTGCGCTTCAAGAAGGTCGGGGTGATGAGATGGCCGCCGTTCATCAGCGCGGCGACCGCCATCATCGCCTGCATCGGCGCGACCGCGAGGCCGTGGCCATAGGCGATGGTGATGGTGTTGAGTTCGCCCCAATTCCTCGGCACGAGCGGTTCGGCGCTTTCGGGCAATTCGGTCGTCATGCGCGTGAGCTGCCCCATCTTGCGCAAGAATTCCTTGTGCCGCTCGACGCCCTGGCCGAGCGCCATGCGCGCCGTGCCGACGTTGGAGGAGTAGGTGAAGACTTCCGGCACGGTCAGCGCGCGATTTTGCGCATGAAAGTCGTGGATCGTGAAGCGGCCGAAGCGCAGCGAGCTGCGCGCGTCGAAGCGCGAGTTCAAATTGGCCTTGCCGCTGTCCAGCGCCATGGCGATGGTCAAGGCCTTGAAGGTGGATCCCATCTCGTACGTGCCGACGTTGAGTCGGTTGATGAGATCGAGATCCTTCATGTTCGGTGGCGTGTTGGGATCGTAGTCCGGCAGCGACGCCATCGCGATGATTTCGCCGGTGTTCACGTCCATGATCGCCGCGGCGCCGGCTTTGGCTTTGAAGTGCTCCACGCCCTTCGCCAATTCGTCGCGCAGCGCATGCGTCGCCTTGATGTCGAGCGACAGCGTGATCGGCTGCAGCGTTTCCGGGGTCAGGTTGAAGCCCGCGCCGTGGAGATCGGCGAGGCCCTGCCGGTCGATGTATTTCTCGATGCCGGCGACGCCATTGTTGTCGAGATCGGCGAATCCCAGCACATGCGCGCCGATCGGCCCGTTGGGATAGACGCGCTTGTTTTCGGCGATGAGGCCGACGCCGGGAAGGCCCAAGTGGAACACTTCGTCGCGCTGATGCGGCGTGACCTCGCGCTTGACCCAAACGAAACCTTTTTTCGATCCGAGCCGATCGCGCAGCGTCTTGGCGTCGACGGGCAGCGCCGCGGTGAGCAGTTCTGTGGCCTCGTCCTTGTCGATCAAGCGTTTCGGCTCGGCGAACACCGACATGGTCTTGACGTCGGTCGCCAGGACTTCGCCGTTGCGGTCGAGAATGTCGGGTCGCGCGGCGGCGACGGCCTCCGCCGCGGCGTGGCGCGAATTGGCCGGATCGGGCTTGGAGCCGAGATAGACGAGCTTGGCCCCGATGATCGCATAGAGCCCCATGAAGGCGAAGGCGACGAGGCGCATGCGCTTCGGGCTCGACGCGAGACTGGTGGAGAACATCGCGCGCGCATAGGCTGCGGCGCCATCCGCGGAAAACCCGAATTTCCTGGCGGGCGCGCGCGGCGCGTCGAACGATGCGTCGTCCTCTGTCGTCATCTTGCGTGTCCTGTCGGCTTGGCGGCGCCGGCTTTCGGCTTCGGCGTCGTGGGCGCGGCGGCGGGGTCGACGGCCGGCGTGCTGGAGACGCCGAGGCCGAGCGCGTCGATCTCCGCCCCGATGGAGTCGGCATGCGCGACGCGCTCCGGCAGCGCGCGCGCCGAGGTGATTTTGTCCAGCCCGGGCTGCTGGAGATCGAGATATTGCTCCGAGAGTTTTTGAACGCGCTCCGGCCGCGTCAGAAACGAATATTCGGCGCGCAGCACGGCGAGGGCGTCGTGCTCGGTCTTGATCTCGATCTTCGTCTTGGCGATCTGCTCGGTGCGATAGCTCGTCTGATATTTGATCGTGTAGGCGTAGCCGGCCGAGCCGAGCAGCGCGACGATGGTGACGAGATTGAGGAAGCGCAGCATCACCCTCTCCTCTTGTCGGCGCCGGGAAGCCGGGCGAGCCGCGCCAGCGACTCTTCGGCGCCGCGCGCCGGCGCCTTCGTGCGCGTCGCAAAGCGCAGCTTGGCGGAGCGAGCCCGCGGATTGGCGGAGATCTCCGCCGTGCTCGGGACGACGGGCTGGCGTCCTTCGACCGCGAAGGTCGGCGCCGGCGGCGCGATTTCGCCGGGCAGGCGGCGCGAGCCGGTCTCGCCGCGGCCGCCGCGCGCCGCGAAGAAATTCTTGACCAGACGATCCTCGAGCGAATGGAAGGTCACCACGGCGAGGCGTCCGCCGGCTTCGAGCGCACGCTCGGCGGCGTGCAGCGCTTCGACGAGTTCGACCAGTTCGTCGTTCACCGCGATGCGCAAGGCCTGAAAGGTTCTGGTCGCCGGGTGAATCTCGGTCGGCTTGGCCGGCGCGACGCGTTCGATCATTCCGGCGAGCTGGCGGGTGGTGACGAAGGGCTTTTGTTCGCGGTCGTAAACGATGGCGCGGGCGATGCGTCGCGCCGCGCGCTCCTCGCCGTAATAATAGAGGATGTCGGCCAGCGTGTCTTCCTCGGCCGTATTGACGATGTCCGCGGCGCTTGGGCCCACGTCGCCCATGCGCATGTCGAGCGGGCCGTCGGCGCGAAAGGAGAAGCCGCGCTCGGGCTGGTCGAACTGCATCGAGGAGACGCCGATGTCGAAGACCGCGCCTTGGAGCGGCAGGAAATCTTCTCGAGCCGCCGCCGCCTCGAGCCCAGAAAAGCGCGCTTGCGCCAAGCGCAGCCGGCCGTCGAACGTCGCGACGAGCGCCGCGCCGTCCCGCACCGCCGCCGGATCGCGGTCGAGGGCCAGGATGCGCGCGCCTGGATGGGCCAGCAGCGCGCGGCTGTAGCCGCCGGCGCCGAAAGTGGCGTCGAGATAGCGTCCGCCAGCTGCGGGGCGCAGCGCCGCGATCGCTTCGTTCAGCAGCACGGGGATGTGGCGGCCATCGTCTTCGGGCGGGGGAGTCATGACGGCGCTCCGAATGGCGCGGGGCCTTCGCGCAATGCGCCGCGCCGCGCCGGGGCGGGGGGCGCCGGCGCGGACGGGACGGGGATGCGGCGAAAGGCTGTGCAAGGAACCGGCCCCGCGCGGGCGAAAAGCGACGAGCGGTCGCCGTCGCGCAATCCCGGCGTCCATGCGGCATTAGGCTTCGTTAGTGTTAAGGGAGAGTTTACGGCAAGGCTCTAAGCTCGACTTTGCGCATTTTTGATCTTGGATTTACATGGAGGCCCAGAAGATCGAGGCTTCGGCGACGATGCGGAGCGCCTCGTCGAGGGTGGTTGCGGTGCGGCCAAATGGGCCGAAGTGGAC
>Ga0265328_10000791_pt1 | contig 14628 bp, 21 predicted proteins | sample 41624metaG_FD_202086 | JGI IMG/M metagenome (GOLD analysis project Ga0265328, IMG submission 202086) | Rhizosphere microbial communities from Carex aquatilis grown in University of Washington, Seatle, WA, United States - 4-16-24 metaG | ecosystem: Host-associated > Plants > Roots > Rhizosphere...
GTGGCTTTAATAGGTTCGAGGCCGCCAACTTCGTCCCACCGAACGTTAGGCACTTCCACCGCGACCTCGCGCAAACCCGACGGCGCGACTTCGCTCAATGCTTCTCTGAAATCGGCCATTCGAACCTCCATGGCCATTAGCGCTTCATATGAAACAGGGCCGGAATCAAAAGACAAATGCGGAAGTTCGCGACGCAGCGCGGCCATCGCCGCTTCACGGCAGAGCGCATTCAGGTCTGCGCCGGTGAAGCCGTGCGTGCGCTCGGCGAGAACATCGACGTCCACGTCGGCGGCTAGCGGCATACCACGTGCATAAATGTCGAGCACTTGACGTCGCGCGCTCTGGTTGGGAATGCCGATCGCAATCTCGCGATCGAAGCGTCCCGGACGACGCAGCGCGGGATCGAGACTATTTGGACGATTGGTCGCCGCCATCACGATCACATCGCCGCGACTTTTCAACCCGTCCATAAGCGCAAGGAGCTGCGCGACGACGCGCTTTTCGACTTCACCTTCAACTTTTTCGCGCTTGGGCGCCAGGGAGTCGATTTCGTCGAAGAAGATGATGCAGGGCGCGCGCTTTTGCGCATCCTCAAAAATCTTGCGGAGTCTCGCTTCGCTTTCACCATAAAATTTCTGAATGATCTCTGGTCCGCTCACATAAATAAAATCAGCATCCGATTCATGCGCGACGGCGCGGGCCAGCAGCGTCTTTCCGCAGCCGGGCAAGCCATGGAGCAACACGCCTTTTGGCGGCGTTATGCCGAGACGTTCGAAAATTTCCGGATGTGTGAGCGGCAACTCGATCATTTCTCGAATTTTGGCGACTTCCCGCTCAAGCCCTCCAAGATCGTCGTAAGTGACGATATCCTCCGACGGCGTCTGTGCCGCGGCGCTGCGCGGCGCTTCAAGCGTTAGCAAAGTGTCGGGATGAATGATGACAGGCCCCTCCGGCTCAGTGCGCACCACGTGGAAGTCGCGGTGGCTGCCGCCGAAAAGCGCAATCCGAACCCGATCGCCGGCCTTGACGGCCAGACCATCGAGGCGCCGCGCGGTGTGCTCGATTTCGTCGTTGTGAAGAGCGCCGCCGCCCAGTGCGGCGACGCAGATGCGGCGCGCAATTGAATGGGCGACTTTCCGAACGTGGATAGCTTGTCCGAGCGCCACGCTCGCGTTCGTTCTGCCCACGCCGTCCAGTTGAACGACTTGCTGGCCTCGAAGCTCCTTGAATGTCGGCATGGCTTTGGCGACAGTCCTCGCGCGGCCTTCAATTTCCAGAACGTCGCCCGGCGCGGCGCCGATCAAACGTAGCGTATCCGGATCGAGACGAGCGATGCCGCGTCCGACATCGTCACGGCGCGCCTCGACGACCGTAAGACGCAATCTATCGTCTTTTTCTGATGCATTGCCGGACATACGGCCTCTCCCGTCATTCGTCGTCGCTCGACACTGTCAGCGTCCGCAAATCGACACATAGTCAACAATGATGCGCGCGGGCAGATAATCCGCGACTTTGTGCAACGCGCCGATGAACAAAATGCCTGTTTCGTCCACGCCGAGGGTTTCGTCGATTCGCGTCGCGATGAAGCGATCGCGTTCGCGAAGCAACTCAGCTTCTTTCGCCTCGGTGCGATCCTGCGATTGCAAGAGCCTGTACTCGTCAAGCAACAGGCCCGGCGATTCGGTGCCGACAAGCGCGGCGCCTTTTTGCGCGAGAGCTTCCAGCATTTGATGATTGCGGCTGCCGCGCGCCGCAAGATCGTGAACAAGCGCCGCTTCCTGACCGCACACGGGAAGACTGTCCTGATAGAGCTTGACGCGTCGAAAATTGATGCAGAGCGCATCCAGCTGCTTGCGGATTGCGCGCCAGATTTCGTCGAATTCCGCCGATCGCTCCGCCCATTTGAGTTCGCCATAGCGCGCGATGAATGCGGCTTTGTAGGCCGAAGCTTCGGAGCCCATTTCCACTGTGCTGTGAACCACAGGAACATAGATCAATCGCGCCATTTATCTCGATCCTGCTTCGAATAGCTCCTGTGTGCGGTATCGGTCGGTTCACGTCTCCTTGTGCAAGCGAACCTCCAGCACGCCATTATGGAAACCGAGACGCGGCGCTCCGGGCGCGAGCCTTCCCTCGATCAACGTTTCCTTTCGGTAGAGGCGTTCTCCCGCTTTTGCTTCCAGCAGAAGAATGTCTCCATCCAGAATGCAGCGAATCGCGCTTTGCTCAACGCCGGGCAGCTCGAACAACAACACGACTTCATTCTGCTCGTCGAAAATATCGGTGACCGGCTCCAGCACTTCGAGCGCGCTTCGCTTCGCTGTCCGGCGCGGCGGCGATTCGGAGCGCTCGCTTGCGTCGTCTTTCGTCTGCCGCTCGCCCATTGCTTCATCCAACGCGCGAGAGCCGAATGAATATTCCATCACCCGACCATCCTTTTCGTGCCGTCCGCGTCGCGGAAGACTGTCGAAGTCGGAAAGGACGTTGAAAAGTTCGGACAGGCGTCGCGCTATTTTTCCGAGCGCGGCGGCCCCGGTGACATCCTCGTCGTTTTCATCGCGCTTCTTCGTCATGCGTCGCACTCCCCGTTTGCGTGGCCTTCACCGGCCGTGCGCCAAGCGCCTGCTCGATGCGTCCGAGCCTTTCATCCATTGCCTGCATGGCGGATCGTTGATCCGCTGCGAGACGCTCGGAACGTCCGTCGTGTTTCCACCAATCGAGGCCCAGTTCACACGCCTTGTCGACGGAGCAGATCACCAGCCGAAGTTGAATGGTCAAAAGCTCGACTTCGACGAGCTTCACCGAAATATCCCCCGCGACGACGACGCCTTTGTCGAGGATGCGTTCAAGCAGATCTGCGAGGCTCGTACTTTCGACAGAATGCATCGGGGATCTGCTTGTCGACATGGGAACGCCTTTCATAAAGAATTGTCTGAGACGCCGAGGTTCAAAGAAACGTCGTCGTCGGAAAAGCCGAACTGGCGTTGAAGGAGTCGAATCTGCTCGGCCTGAGCAAGCAGCGCTGCTCCAAGACGATCAATCTGCGCATCCGTGAGCCGATCATCCTGCATCCGTCGCACGGCCTGGCGTTCGAGCACGTCATGCAGCAGTTTCACAACCGTTAGCACCAGCCGAACGAGTCCTTGCGCCGTCGACGCCGTCGGGACCGAAGGGTTGCTTTCACGGGTGACCGGCGGCGATGCGACGAAGCTGGAAGTGATGGCGGACGATAGCTCCGGCGCGGTGTCCGGGCGCGCTTCATATGGCGCGTGCGTCGGCGCCGAGCGAGGCGGACCGGACGGCGCGCGTAAATTCAAGGGAGGGATCGTCGACGCGCGATTCGGCCAGATGGAGTCGACGGAGCCTAAAAGGACTCTCAGATCGAGGTAGATCAGCTCGACGTCGGCGAGACCGATGGCGACGGTTCCTTGTAGTGCGACGCCGCGACAGAGTATCCGATCGAGCGCTTCGGCAAGGGCGACAGTCCCGCAGGTTTTTGGCGTGGCGGCGTCACGAATGTTCATGGGGTCACGCCCCCCGACCGCAAGCGGTCAAGCCGACGAAGCAGTTCTTGCTCGCGCGCGTCGAATTCACCTTCCGCAATGGCCCCTTCATCGAGAAGGCGATGCAGAGAGGTCAAATCCATCATGATCGCTTGATCTTCGGCGTCTATCTCCTGCTTCACCGCCTCGTCGATTTTTTCGAGAACAAACAGGAGTCCGCGCACTGGCGCGGACAGAAGGCTATCGATGAGGATCATTGCGGTGTTCTCCGTCAGCAGAAGGCGAAAGAAAGCGCTTTTTCCAACGCGGTTTGCGAACTCTGGCCCCGTGCCGAACAGTGAAAAGCTTCGATACGATCGAAATCACACCGCGAACGGATGCGGACAAGAGATCGTCGATGATGAACATGGGCGGCTCCTCCGGACGCTATGCAAGGGAGGTCTCAATCATGCGTCGTCGAGGCTGAATTGCACGAAGTTATGCGGCGCCCAGGGGCCTCCGATGTTGATCGCGATTTCGTCGACGATCTGCGTCGCCAAAGCATGGACGGCTGCTTCGAATTGCGCGATCCCGGTGCGCGGGACCAGCGCCGCAACATTGACGATCTCGCGCTCTTGACGCACGGGCAAAGATTGCAATTCCGTACAGACGCCGCCAAGCTGCGTGATAAGCTGCGATGTCTGCACGTCTCTGTATTGGCGAAGCGCCTCGTCGAACATTCGTCCGAGGCGGAGCTTGCTGTCATGAGACGGCGGCCGGCGTCCGCCGAAGGTTCGCTCGCGCGCCTGTTGCAGAATGGGCGAGCGTTGAACGACGTAGGCGATCGGGTCGGCCACGTCGAGATGAAGGCGCAAGCTCATCTCTACCGCGCCCGAAATTCGGTTGAGTTGCGTCGTCAAGAGGTCGCGATGGTCGGAAACGAAGCTGCGAAGATCTTCGCGCGACTGCGCGACGGTCCCGAACGCCATCGGCAAAATGTCGAAGCGCGCGCTAAGGCTGGTGAGGACGCGTTGCGTCGCAGCAATGTGGCGCCGTTCGGGGCGCACGGAGGTGTCTGCGCATTCGCTCACGAACACGCCAAGTGCGCCTTCCTCCAGTCGAATCACCGGCTCATCAAAAACGCCTTGAACCGGAAGCGGATTTTGATCGTCTTCTCCGCCGATGGCGTAGACATAGAGCCCCATCGCATTCTCCTGCAAATCACGTCCGGTCGTTCAAGGACAAGCGATTCCTAATCTTCGTCCGAACCCAGATGTTCGTATGAACGAATGCTCAAATCCGCTTCAAGTTCGATAAGATAGCGTTCACGCTGGAGCACCTCCTGCGTTAGCGGCAGGCCGAGCATCTTCATTCCCAAATTCGGGATAAGGATTTCGGCCTCGGCGCGCCAACCCGGCGTTCCGTGATCGCCTGGCGCCAGCTTGGTTATGCGGATTTCCCGGGCGCCGAGCTCCATCGACAGAAATTGTTGCAAAGCGGCGCGCGCCGCCGACAATTTGCCAAAGGAAATTGGCGCTTGCTCCGCCAAGGGAATCTGTTCCTGCGTCAAAGCGGCGATGGTCGGCGGAATCGGCGCCGACGCCTTGTGCGCTTGCGGATGGCCGCTGTGCTCGCCCGATCCTGCTTTATGACTCATGTTCTGTTTTCCTTGATCTTGTCGAGGTTCCGATGCGTTGGGGAATGAGTGCGTATGCGTTCACGGCGCGGTTGCGCTGCGCGTCAGTAGGTGAGTTGGAAACGTCTCGCCTGCGGCGTTTGCGCGAGGGGCGATTTCGGACGCGGCTCGATTGTCGGCGCCGGTTGCGCGCTTCCGTCAAGGTTCGCGCGCAGCGCGCTCATTTCCGCGTCGATTGCGCAAAAGCGGGCGCGAATCGTATCCACTCGACTACGACACGTGCGAATTTCTTCCATGCGCCGCGCTCGTTCAAGTTCGAGAAAGCTCATACGGAGATAGGCTTTATGGAGGGGAATCCGTGTGTCGGAACGCCCGGTTGCCGTTCGAAGATCGGAGAGGCCGCGCGAGGGGCGCTTCTGCAAAGCCATGTCATTTGCCTCCAATCGGTCGACGCGCTGGCGCGGCGAGGTCGGAACTCTCCAACCGACGGAGGAGAAGGTCGATGAAAGCCGGCGAGACCGCTTCGCTTTTCCCCGCGGGCGCAGCGTGACACAGAATGTCCCGGCTCGCCCAGACGAATACGGGATTGCGCAAGCTCGCTTCACCGCCGCGCGCCTTCAGAACGCGCGCGATCGCGATCGAGGCGCGCAGCGTCGGATAATTGGGATCGCGTCCCTCCGTCCGACAGAGTCTCACAAGATCCACGACTCGCGCTGCGCGTTCGGGATCGAGCCGGGATTTCGCCGCCGTGATCGCGATTTCGGTGTCGCGGTCGTAATGGTCGAGATGCAGTGTGATCATGCGATCGAGCAAAGCGTCCTGCGTGCGAAAAACGCCCGCATATTCCGCTGGATTCGACGTGAATATGGCGCGGAAGTGCGGATGCACCTCCACATATCCCTCGCCGCGACCATGCAGTCCGGGAATGTTGAGCATCCCCTCGGAGAGAATGCTGAGAAACGGATTGTTCGCCTCCGGCTTGCTGCGGTTGAATTCGTCATAGATGATCGAGTGGCCGAGTCTGCAAGCCGTGGTGATGCGGTTGTCGATCCACAGCGCGCGGCCTTCTTCCTGGAATTTGAACACGGAGGAAATGTAGTTGTCGACGACGCGCGATTTACGATAGCCGCTTTCGCGGCCGATCAAATCGGAGCTGCCGAACTCATGATCGCCATGGACGAGGATGGCGGGGCGGCCCAATTGGGTCGCCACATGGAATGCGAGCGTGGTCTTGCCGGTGCCGGCGGGACCGGAAAAATGCACCGCGTAGCCGGCTTCAAGATAAGCAAGCGCGCGGTCGGTGATTTCGCTCACCCGCGGCGATGTGACAAAGGCCTCGCTCGGCCCCAATGCAATGCCGCCGTCATCATTGGCGGCCGGCGTGTCGGCGACGGATTCGTTCCTGGGAAAGGCGGCGATAGAGCTCACTTGGACGCCTCCATATGACGCTCGCCGGGGGCTTTCTGGTTGAGACCGCCGGACGATCGTTTAGGGTGTCGGAGCGCTTCCTGAGGGGCGCTCACGGGCGGGATGATTGTCGGGGGCTCCACATGCTGCTCTTGCAGGGGCTCTGCGATGGATACGCTCGGCGGCGCGGGTTGTCGGCCGGGACCCGGGAGATTCCGGGAGACGACAGGGACGTCGCGTCTCTTCGGCGCGTAGGGCGCGAGGCGCTTGCGGATAGCCGCCGCACGATCACGTCCGTCTTTATCGAAGCCGTCGAGCAGCGCGCCGACGCCATCGGTGAGATTGCGCATGAAAGCTGTCGCGATTTCTCGCTGCATGATGACGAGCGTTTTCCGCCCCTGGCGGCGGCGTCGCAAGAAAGAAGCGACCTCATTGCGGCGCTGCGTCAAAGTCACGAGCGCCCCGGCACGGTAATCGCGCGCTGCGCGTCGGCGCAGGCTTGCCAACCCACGCAGCAAGGAATGAACGGCAAAGGCGCGGTCACGCATCATCTGCTGTGCTTCCGCATTTTGCTCTTTTCCGATTTTTTGGCGCGTGCTTTTGAATTCCTTTAGCAACAAAATAGTCTCGCGCCGACGCGCCCTGGCGCCTCTTTCCGCCGCCTGCGCCTGCGCAGCCGTGGCCTCTATACGCGACGCCCTCATGCTGCTCAGCATGGAGCGAACCTCCCGACGTCGCGCTCTTGTCGCGCTCTTGATCGCATTCGCCATATCACTGCTTTGCCGACGATCGGATGTGATGTTGTTTACGACGCGCTTAATGTCATCCGCCACTTTCGCCATGTTTTTCCTCCTCCGCCACACTCTTGCGATCCGTCATGCGGCCGGGGGCGTTGACAAACTCACGCCTCCGGCCAGCAATGCCGCTTCGCTTACGCCGGGGCGGCGGCAGAGGCCGTGAGGCCGACAGCTTCGGCGTATTTGAGATAGGTCTCGACCGAGGCCACGACGACGCGGGCTTCGACGGTGATCAGCTCGATGCCGACCAGCGAAACCTTGACCCAAGCGTCGATCACAATGCCTTTGTCGAGGATTCTGTCGACCACTTCGGCGAGGCTCGACGAGTCGGTGGTCTTTTGTACGCGTGCCATGGAGCTCTCCTTGAATGATGGCTTTGCGTTTCATCCGGAACGGATCGAACATCCTCCGGCGCTTTGAAAGGACAGCAAGCCCGAGGCCAATGCGACGGCGTTACGAAAAAAAAATCGATCAACGCGTTTTCAGTAATTTGCAGAGCGGCAATTGCAGTTAGTCAAAGAATGAAAAAGCGGGATGCGGGTGATGACGCCCGGGTTACAGGCGGCATTCCCCGGCATTTGTCGCCGCGACCGCAGCGATGATGGCGTCTATCTGAAACGGCTTGGCGAGAAATGCGTCGATGTGCGCGGCGCGTATCGCTTTCGCGATGCGAATATCGTCGTCGAGATAATATCCGGAGATCATCACTATGCGCATTGCGGGACGAAGCGCGCGCAAGCGCTCGACGAGACGCAATCCGTCCATATCCGGCAGACGCGCGTCAACGAGAGCGATGGGAAAGGATGCATCCGTCGCCGAGGAAATGGCGCTGCGTGCAGAGCAAGCCGTCGTCACGGCGTAGCCGAGATCCGAGAGCGCGAGTTCCAGTATCCAGCACATGTCCCGATCATCGTCGACGACGAGAGCCGTTTTTAAAGCGCTCGGCGAGAAAGAGCCCATTTATGGCGACTCTCCGGGAACGGCGTGATCAGATACGCGACGCTGCGCTGCGGGAATGCGAAGGACGAAGGTCGCGCCCTCGTGCGGCGCCGTGCGCGGAACAAGGCTGCCGCCGTGCTGACGAATGATCGAATGAGAAACGGATAAACCAAGCCCCGCTCTGCGACTATCGGATTTCGTTGTGAAGAACGGATCGAAAATTCTGGAAAGATGCGCTTCCGGTATCCCGGCGCCGGTGTCGCCGATCTCCACAAGGATTTCGCCCTCCTCGTGTCGCGCTGCGATCGTCAGACGGCCCCCTTGCGGCATCGCCTGAAATGCATTGAGCATGAGATTGACGACGACAAGTTCGAGCAAGTTTTGTACGCCTTCGGCGTCCAGCGATTCGGATTCGGGCGGCAGCTTCCATTCGACAGCGACCCCGGCCACAGCCTCACCTGAGGCGAACATAAGCGCGTTCTTCAGCACGTCTCGGACGTCGACGGTCGTCGTGTCGGCTATGCGTCCGGGCCGCGCGAATCGGAGGAGGCTTTCCACGACCAAAGAAGCGCGATCAACCCCGGCGATCACCTTCTCAATGCATTCGCCAAGCAGAACGGGATTGCTTATTCGGTTCTTCATCAGCTGCGCCGCTGCGGAGGACACTCCCAGCGGATTTCGAATCTCATGAGCGATTCCGCCGATGACCATTCCAAGCGCGGCAAGCTTTTCGCCTTGCTGGACCTGAGCCTCCAGAGCGCGCTGTTCGACGAGACTGCGTCCCACGACGACGACGCCAATGACATCGCCTGCCGGGTCGGTCATCCGGGACAGGCGCCACGATACGGGAATGCACTCGCCATCCCGGCGACGCATCGGCCATTCCATCGAGCGTTGATCGTCGATGTCGGCGATTCCGCGAAAGCTGGCTTCAATCTCGGACTTCCTGAGCTCGTCGATGTGATCGGCCAGATTGGTGCCGTGGACTTCCCGGGACGAATATCCCGTGGCTTTTTCGGCGGCTGCGTTCCAGGTGGTCACGGCGCCGTCGGGATCGGTGGAGATGATGAGGTCGCCGGCGCTTTCGACAACGCTCGCAAGATGCAGCTGCATACGTCGCACCTCTTCGGCGAGTTGCAGGAGATCGGTCACGTCATCCATAAGCAAAATGGCGCCGTGCTCGCCTTTACGCAGTTGCAGGGGGCAAATGCTGTATGAATAGACGCGCAAGGGGACGCCGGGACCGCGATAGGTCATACGCTGGCGGCTCAAGGTCGTTCTCGTTGCGATCACCTGGGTGATCTGCAAATCCAATGTGAACGCCGCCGGAAAAATTTCGCTCAGTCTCCGGCCGAGGACGCTTTCCAGGCTTCCGCGAGATTTTTCCAGGAAGTTATGATTGACTGAAACGATCGCCAGACGTTCGTCGACAACGACGATCGACGACGGAATCGTCGCCATAATCGCATAAAAGAAGCTTTCATAATCAAGGGCGGCGTGAAACATTTGATCCACTCATGTCAACCGCTACTGAATAGAATCGAGGTTTGGTCGAAAGCTGAAAGGCGGCGCGGGACCAACAATGTCGATTGTCAGATGAGAGTCCGACCTTCGCTCGGCGAATGCGGCGATCCGCGCGCGCGCTTCAGCCGATTTCGGCTTCGGAACAAGCAGTGCGTAGCGTGAAATGAACTCTGCGTGACCGCTGTCGGCGCGGTGTTCGATGTCGCGTCGACGCACATCGGCGGCGCTCGGTCCAAGCTCGGTCAATAGTTCTTCGACATGCGTGTGCAGCGAGACGCGCCCGAAGTCCAGAAGAGCTGCTCGATCACGACACAGACGCAGATAGCGTGCGCCTTTTGGCAATGTTCGCCACTCCGGCCACGCCTCGCACGCCAGCTGATCGAGCGCCTGCGGCGTATCGAAGCGCGCCTCGGCGCGCAATTCCCACTCTTCATGTTCAAAGGTCGCCCGCAGAAACTCCAAAATCGTCCGGTGGTGTGCGTCCACGAATCGCGCAAGGCTGGAGGCGCTCGAATACAGCGTGCCGAAAGGCGTTGGAAAGACAGGCGACAGGCGCATGGCGGCGTCGATCACCTCCGCGTGTCGGCGTAAACGCGGGGTCAACCAGGCGAGATCGGTCAACCTGTTCGCAGCGTCGGCGCCGCAATAGTCGCGGATCGATGTCGATCCGACCAGCGCGGCAATATCGCCAATGTGATGGATTTCGACCTGTTCGGCGAGGGTCGCAGGGAGTTCTCGCAATCGGGAGCCAACGCCAAAGGCAAATAGATAGAGCGCCTTCTCGTCGCTCCCGTCGTCGATGCGCGATGCAGGATCTTCACGCATCTTGCGTTCCCTCGCGTTGTGTTTCCAGCAATTTCAGCTTTATGCGGTATGTCTTGTAGTCGATGCCGAGCAAGCGGGCGGCTTTGGCTTTGTTTCCGCCGGCCTGTTCGAGCGCGTGAATGATCGCATCGCGTTCGAACTCGCGGACATGTCGTTGAACGCGATGCCGCAGCGTGGCGTCCGCTTCCTCAGTGTGACGGTCGCTTCGACAGGCGCAATCGTCGCCCAACAGGCCGCTGAATTCCTTTGGCGTGACGATGTCGGACGGCGCAAGAGCGACGCGTCGCATAATGTTGCGCAGCTCGCGAACATTTCCCGGCCAATGGTAGTCGCGAAGCAAATCCAGAGCCGTCGGATCAATATCCGCCGGGCCGCGCCCCAGAGCGTCGCGCGCTTGCGCCAGAAAGCGTCGGGCGAGGAATTCGAGATCCTCAATTCGCGAGCGAAGCGGCGGGATCACAATCAGATATTCGGACAAACGAAAAAACAGATCCTGTCGAAACGATCCGGCCCTTGCGCGCTCCCTTAGATCGTCATTGGTCGCGGCGATGACGCGCATGTCGAGATCGATCACTTCGGATCCGCCGACCCTGCGAATTTTTCGCTCCTCAAGCGTTCGCAGCAGCGCTTTTTGTCCCGATGTCGGGAGGTTGCCGATTTCATCGAGAAAAATCGTGCCACCGTCGGCGACGCCTTCGAAGCTTCCCTTCCGTCGTTCGACGGCGCCTGTGAACGCGCCGCGTTCATGGCCGAAAAATTCGCTATCGATCAGGCTCTCGGTGATCGCGCCGCAGTCGACGACAGCGAGGGGACGCGCCGCGCGCCGACCGAATCTGTGCAGGCTGCGGGCGACGACTTCCTTTCCGGCGCCGGTCTCTCCCTGGATTACAACCGAGTAATCGGTGGAAAGGACGGCGTTGATTTGAGCGATGAGCTTCCGAATAATCGAACTTTGCCCCATCGCGGAAAGCAATGCGCTTTCCAGTCCGCTCGTGGTGGAGCGAATGATTTCGCGTCGGGCGATGGCGCGCTTCACGGCATCAAGGAGATGTTCGTTACGGAACGGCTTGGTGATGTATTCGAAGGCCCCGTCGCGCACGGCGCTGACCGCGCCGGAAATCGTGCCATGCGCCGTGATGATGATGACGGGCAGGGCGGGATCCAGATTGTGAAGCTTGCGCAGCACTTCCTCGCCGTTGATGCCCGGCATTCGCATGTCCAGCAACACTGTATCGGGCGCTGTGGCGCCGGCGATCTTGAGGCCTATCCCGCCGGTTTCCGCTTCAGCGACGGCAAAGCCCGCAGCAGAAAGAATGTTGCTTATGGCCCACCGCATGTCTTTGTCGTCGTCAATCAGCAACACCGTTTGCTGCCGAGTATCAATGTGCGCTTGATTAAAAGAAAACATTGCCCGTTATCCCGAATGGCAGTCAACGTCTGTGCAGGCGGCAAGCATGTTCGACCGGCGCAGAACATGCGTCGGGGTCGTGCGACATCTTTGTCTTTTATTTTCGTCCGAACAAAATTTTAGCGGCTGGACGCACTTCTTGAAATTTCGACAATCTAACGCGGGCACAAAACGCTTCGTTCGGATCGATGCTCTCTCATATAGCACGCGATCCTGAGCGGCGAAATCGCGTGCATAGTTATGCACCGGGTAACGGACATTTCGTCGCATGTGCAATGGCGGCGCTGGCTGCGCTCACGCTGTTGCAACGCAAGTTCATCAGAACTGTGCAGTGCTGTTTTTGTCAGTTATCAGAAGGCGATGACGCTCGGCGTCTCAGACGCCGACCGAAGCGAAGAGGTTTATGGTCGCTGAGGTTGTTGAGTGCGCAAAGGCGTCTCCGCGGCGAATCGCCGAGCGCGTGACGGCGGATTATCGCCTCATCTCTTTCCTTCGCTGCGACGCGGAACGGTGTGGACGCGACATTCAGCTTTTCGAGTCGTTGTCGGAGTTGTTGTCTGGTTCCGATTGCGGAATGCCCCACAGAACGCTTGTCCGTTTGCATATGAGGTCAGGTTGGATACAGCTTCGCACGCGCACACGGGATTTATCAACGGGCCGATTTCCGAAGGGTGGAACCGATACGGCGATCGACAAATCCTGGAAGTGAGGCGCGAGGAAACATGTGCGCGATCACTCGCTGCCGGACCCGGGCGTCAACATACGTCGCCGAAAGTGCGCAGGCGGCGCTCGCGCCGCGCGATGTTGATACGGTCGTGCGCATTATTATGATCCAGCCGTCGCGCAATTTAAAGCATCGAGTCGGGCTTTCACTTTCAGGTGCAGTCGCCGGCCATTCCTATACCCGGGCGCCGGGGTTGCGTGCGCAAGCGGGCGCTGATCGCTTTACGGACGCCGTGATGGGTTGCATTTCGATTGAAGAACCGTGAATTCGAAACTAAATCGAAAAAAGCGCCATCGCCGTTCCCGCGCCTCAATGGCAATACGCTGTCTGTGCCGCTTCCCGCGCTTGTGCGGGGGCGAGATCCGGAGGTCTGTGTCGGGCCTCCCGCCAAGGGACGCGGAATTGCATCTGCGGAATGCGCAGCCATTTATTGATTGGCGGCGCCGGCTGGAGATGGGCCGCCCCCGCGAAATGCGGCGGGCGATCAGGCCCCGCCCGCCGAAGGTGGCGATCAGGTCCCTCAAGCGCTCGTGGGTGCTTTCGCCTTATCCGAATGATGCGCCAGGTCGCGCGACTTCTTCGAACCCGCGCGTGGATTTTGACAAGCGAGACATGCGCGGCGACTCGGATTGTGAGGACGCCTCAACGAAACGCTTCGCTTCGTTGAGGCGTGACTTTGACGCAATCGACGCCATTACGGGGCCTCCGTCCCGTCACGCATGTTCTTCGCTTATCATTTCGGCTTCGGCCAATAACCCTGCGGCGCGTTTTGCGTGTTGACAGGCGTCGTTTCCACGGGCCCCTCGCCGATGATCTGGACGATGGTTTCTTCGTCGGGCCCCGCTCCGTCCCAATGCACGCCGCCGGCGGGATGCAGTGTGTAGGAGCCGGTCTTCAGCGGGACAGCCTTGTTGAAATCAAGTTCCTCGCCGACGCCGTTCCACCAGACGCCCTTGATTACGGTCGCATGGCGGTCGCGAGAGTGAAAATGCGGATTGGAATGCGCGCCGGGTGGGAAGCGCACGCGCACAACATAGGTGCCGGGTTTTGTGGGATCGCCATACAGGACGGCCTGTTCCGGGCCGAGGCCAAAGGGGCTTTTGAAGGCGACCTGCTCCGGCGCAATGCGCAAAAACTCTTTTGTCGCTTCCGCTGCGCTCGCGCAGCCAAAGCCTATGGCTGCAACAAGGGGAAGGGCCCAAACAGTCCGTCGACGCATATTTATCCTCCTGTTTATGCGCTGCGCCGCTTTCCGGCGCCGGGTAGTGTCTCAGTTTGAAATTTTACGGCCTTGACTCCCGCTCGCCCCGCCCTCATTTCGTGGTATGCTTAGCGGAAAGCAGGGGTAAAAATGACGCCGTATCGAGTTTGGGCCTCCGATAGAAACCAGAGCTGCTTGCTTCTCGCCGCCAACGAGCAAGAAGCTTTCGAAATCATCGCTGAGATGAAAATTTACGGCGATCAGCCTTTAACCGCAGAGGCAGATTCGGATAAATGGGAACTGCCGAACAACTATGTTGTTCTTTCCACTGGCGCAACAGCGCCAATTCCTGGACGAAAGTGATGCCCACAGGCCCTAAAGGCGAGAAGCGCCCCGCCGACGTGATCGGCGCCGCCGTCAAAGTCATGCGCATAGCCACTGGCGAGGAGCCGGAGGATTACGGCCCTGAGACCATCAAGGATAAGGCAGCTCAAGAGCTGGGCCGCAAGGGCGGAAAGAAGCGCGCCGAGAGCATGACGCCAGAGCGGCGCGCCGAGATTGCGAAAAAGGCAGCGGCGAAAAGATGGCAAAAAGATTAAATTCCCTTCCCGTCATCTTCTTCTGTTCTGTAATCTAAAGGCAACTGCATTGTATCGCCGTATCTTGGATGTATTGTGTCAAGTTT
>Ga0265328_10000792_pt1 | contig 14609 bp, 9 predicted proteins | sample 41624metaG_FD_202086 | JGI IMG/M metagenome (GOLD analysis project Ga0265328, IMG submission 202086) | Rhizosphere microbial communities from Carex aquatilis grown in University of Washington, Seatle, WA, United States - 4-16-24 metaG | ecosystem: Host-associated > Plants > Roots > Rhizosphere >...
CGCCGCCAGAGCCGCTGGTGCTGCGCGCGCGTCATCTGGAACCAAAAAATGTTCCACTTCACCGCGAAAGCCGGTCAAGCGCTGCATAATCGCGGCTAGGCGCTTCTCGCCTTTAGGGCAGTTAGCATAACGATCTACTCCATAGTTGGCGATGAACTTGTCCAACCGCTCCACCTCAAGATCGAAGGCCCGCGCCTCCTCTTCGTTGCCGCGCTTCCGAGCTTCAGACGCGAATCTCTGCGCGTCATCGCGTAGCCGCAAGGCCGAAAGGCCCACATCGCGAGCTCGCGCTTCATGGTCATCCGGCATGGCGCCCTCCTGCTTTGCGCCAAGCATAGCACGGGAGATCGGGGCCGGGCGCGTCAAAAGGGTCGAATTTCAAACTGAGACACAGCGCGAGCGAGCGATGGCGGGGTTCCGATCGTGGCGAGGGCTGCAAGATTTCGTGGACGTCTTCTCCGCAGTCCGCAATCTTTTCGGTCCATGCCGACCTTCTGGGCGCTCCGCCATTGCCATCCGTCTGCATCACCTCAGGGCGATGGCCGAGTGGAAGTCCGTGACGACAGCGGCTTTGAAATCAGGACAGGTGGCGTCAACACGCCAGAATCGAGTTACGTAACATCGCTCGCCGGAGAGGCCGTTGACCGCTTCGCTACGCTACGCGCTCGACCGACGGATCGCGAGGCAGCTGCGCGAACCGGCGCGCCGCCCCGATCGCGCGTCAGTTTCTGAATCTTTGCCGACGCCCTCTACCGAATCGTCGCGCGCAACCGCCATCGCTGGTTCGGCTGCCTCGGCGCCCCGAATACTTCCTGTCAAGAAAGTGTCATGCCAATTTCTCAATGTTCATGCAAGACCATCTCATGCAAGATCATCTTAAGTGTGGTTTTCCCCTTTGCAAAAGGAAGCGAGACGATGAGCGGCCATTCTCACGAAGGTCATGCGAGCACGGCTGAGAGCACGAAGGGCGTGGCTGACGACACCGACGAGTTCGAACACGAAGCCGAGCTGAGCGAAGACGAAACGAACGTCTTGGCGACAGTCGCGACGGTCGGAGTTGTCGGCGTCGGCGTGCTCGTGTTCGAGGCCGCCCTGCTTCCCGGCGTCGCCCTCGGGGTCGTTGCGATGGCCGCTCCGAAGCTTCTTCCGAGAATAGGCTCCGCGCTCAATCCGCTATTCAAGTCGACGGTGCGCAGCGCGTATAAAATCAGCCAGAAAACCAAGGAGTTCGTAGCGGAGACCCAGGAGCGGGTCGAGGACATCGTCGCGGAGGTCGACGCCGAAACGGGTCGGCCGGCTGGGGACGCCCAGCAGGCGGCCGACAAAGCCTGATGTCGTCCCCAAGCGCTCCGAACGAAGAAAAGATGCGTGCATTGGGCGATGCATTCCAACCGAGCGCTCTTTCGCTGTCGCCGGACGGCGAGTCTCCGGCTCCCGCGCCTCAAGGCGTAGACTCCGGCCTCCGAGAAGTCGCCGCATCGACGTTCCACGCCCACGACGTGAGGGCAGAAGCATTGGTCGAGAGTGGCGAGCCGATGACTGAGCCCGAAAGTTCTCGGCCTTCCGCGGCTGCGGATAGCGCTTTCGCCGCGTCGTCTGCGGTGCACGTCGATCAAACGAAGAAGAAGAAAAAGAAGAAAAAGACGACGCTCAAACTGGAGATCGCCCATCGGACGCCGGGGCGCGTACGAATGAAGATCCCGAACGCTAAAGGCGATGCAGAAACGCTCCACAAAATCGCCGAGACATTCGGTGCGATCCCGGGCATACGGCGCGTGACTGTGAATCCGACGACGGGAAGCGTCGTGCTCCACTATGACACGACGGGCCAATCGGCCTTCAACGAGCGCCTCGCGGGCCATTTGGCGGCTGCGGACGGATTTCATCCCCCCAGCACCGAGATCGACGAGCTGGCCAATAAGATCGAGAGCGAAGCCGAATTCTTGGCTAGTCATTCGGAAAGCGCCAAAGCGGTCGTCGACTTCTTCAAGTCGCTCGATCGCGAGATCAAATTCGCCAGCAATAATTACGTCGACCTCAAGATCGTACTGGCCGTCGGCATCATCGGCCTGACAGTGTTCGAAGTCGGCGCGAGCGCTGCGACGCCGGTCTGGCTCACGCTGACTGTGTTCTCGCTCAACCACTTTATCGACCTGCACCAGCATCCGGCGCCTGCCCGCGTCGGCGCGCCGATCATGTTCAAGCCGGCCTGACCACCCCCATCGGCGATCCCCGACAAGGCAAATTCGAGAATGCAGGTCGTCATCCGTCACTTCATGCGGGGCCGAGCACGCCTCTATGCGCCCGCGCTTTGCAAGAACAAGCCGCTGGCCGAGGCGGCGCTCGCTTGGCTTCGAGGGCAGAACGCCGTCAGAGCAGCGCGCATCAACTACGATTGCTACAGCCTCGTCGTCGAATTCGATCCTCGCTACGAAGAATTGTTTCGCCTGCTGCTCGGACGTTTGCGGCTGATGACGCTCGACGATCTCATGGTGATGGTCGGCGCCGGCGGCCCGGTCGAAGCTAGCCGCCACGAGGCGAAGGAGTTGCTGGCGCGGCCGAAGATCGGCGTGAAGCGCTACCCGCTCGTGCTTCCGACCCTGTCGCTGGCAATGGCGTTCCTGCCCAATCCTCTGGCCCGCGCGGCGAATATTCCGCTGATGCTCTGGAACGCCTATCCGATCGCGCTGCGCGCACACCACATCTGGAAAACAGAAAGACGCCTCAACGTCGACTTCCTGGACGCGCTGGCGATCGCGGCGTCGCTGATCCAAGGCAATCATGTCGCCGGCGGGTTGATCATCTGGCTGATCAAGCTCGGCGATTGGATTCGCGATCTGACCGCAGCGGGCTCGAAGCGAGCGGTGGGAGATCTTCTGGAGTTCCGTAACAAGGCGGCCTGGATCCTGCGCGAGGGAAGCGTCGTTTCGATCCCTTCGGAAGACGTCCAGGTCGGCGACGATGTTGTGGTGTTTCCGGGCGAGATGATCCCCGTCGACGGCGAAATCGTCGACGGCGAGGCTCTCATCGATCAGAAAACCATCACCGGCGAAGGCCTGCCGGTAACCCGCGGAGTGGGTGAAGCCGCCTTCGCGGCGACCGTCATCCGAGAGGGCCGCATCGTCGTTCGCGCTCAGAACGTCGGCGCCCAGACCACCGCGGGCCAAATCGTCAACCTCATCGACAGCGCGCCTGTCGGCGACACGCGAATGCAGAATCATGCCGAACGACTCGCGGACCGCTTGGTCCTGCCGACGCTCGGTATCGCTATTGCCGCATCGGCCGTCTCCCGCGATCCGAGTCGCTTTCTATCGCTCGTCATCGTCGACTACGGCACCGGCATTCGCGTCGCTGCGCCAACCGCCGTGCTGTCTTCGATGACCTTTGCCGCTCGGCAGGGGATCATTATCAAGAGCGGACGGCACATGGAGCGTCTCGCCGAGGTCGACACGATCGTCTTCGACAAAACCGGCACGTTGACGCGCGGCGTTCCGGAGGTCATCGACATTGTCTCTTATCGGAACGGCCTCGATGCGAGCCGCCTGATCGGCCTCGCGGCCGCTGCAGAGAGCCGTTTGCAACACCCGGTCGCCGACGCTTTGCGTCGAAAAGCGTCAGCGCTCGACATCGCAATCCCGATATGCGCCGAGCCACGTTATTCCGTTGGTCTCGGGGTCGAAGGCGAGGTCGACGGGCATTACATTCACGTCGGCAACGAACGCTTCATGCGCCAGAACGACGTGCGCGTCGACGAGGCCGGGAACGACCGCCGGAGCCTCGAGGAGCGGGGATACTCCTGCCTCTATGTCGCGACGGACGGCCAATTGGCGGGTCTCGTTCCCTACGCCGATCAGGTGCGCGAAGAGAGCCGCTCCATCATCCGACGCCTGACGACACTCGGCGTGAAGAACACGATCATGCTGACCGGCGACAATGGCGTCGTCGCACGCGCGGTCAGCGAGCGCCTCGGGCTCGCCGGATATTTCGCCGACATGCTGCCCGCCGACAAGGCCGAGATCATTCAATCGCTGCAAGAACAGGGCCACATCGTCGCAATGGTCGGCGACGGCATCAATGATTCTCCCGCCTTGAGTTTCGCAGATGTCGGCGTGGCGATGAAACACGGCGCCGAGGTCACGCACGAGTCTGCCGATGTCGTGCTCATGGAGGACTCGCTCGAGAAGCTCGTCGAGGCGATCGAGATCTCGAGACAGGCTGTGGAGCTGGTCAAGCAAAACTATGCAATCGTCGTCGGGATGAACACGCTGGCGCTCGGCCTCGCCCTACCGGGCGGCTTGGTCAGTCCGTCGGTCACGGCGCTCCTCAGCAACGGCTCCGCGATCCTTGCCAGCCTCAACGCCGTCCGTCCAATGCTGCGCCGGCGATGACGCCCGTCGATCCGGGTGCGTCCCTTCCCCCTGCGCACCAAAAGGCTCTCTCGCGCGCGGTCGACCGTCTGGAAAATGCGGCATTCGCGAAACGACTCGCCGAATTCGCCGGCCAGCCGATCGATCGCGCGCTTCTGCGACTCCCTCGACCGCTCAGAGCAGCTCTTGAAAGAAGCGTGGAAAAAGCGGTTCTACGATGTCTCCAAGTCGCCCTGACATCCCTGAAGTCCGCTCCGAACCGCGCTCCGAAGACGCGACTGTCAACTCTGGTCGCGGGCGTCAGTGGAGGCTTCGGCGGCGTGCTCGGCGCCGCCGGGTTGACGATCGAATTGCCTCTCACGACGATTTTGATGCTGCGCGCCATCGCCGACATCGCTCACCATCACGGCGAAGACCTGTCTACTCTGGAAGCGCGGTTGGCGTGCGTCGAAGTCTTCGCTCTCGGCGCCGGTTCTCAGAAAGGCCGAAGCGACGTCGGCTACTACGCCTCGCGCGCCATGCTCGCTCGAGCCTCGAGCGACGCGGTTGGTTTCGTCGCCGAGCGCGGACTCATCGGCGCATCGACTCCGATCGTCGGCCAATTCGTGGGCGAAGTTTCGGCGCGCTTCGGGCTCGTCGTGTCCGAACGGCTGGCGGCGAGCGCACTGCCCATTGTGGGGGCTCTCGGCGGAGCGGCGGCGAACGCGATCTTCATGCACCATTTTCAAGAACTCGCGCACGGCCACTTCGTTATTCGCCGCCTTGAGCGTATCCATGGACGCGACGTCGTCGAACGATCTTATTCTCACATCTCGAACCGAGTGCGTCCCGCCGCCTTCGAAGATTCATAGAGTTCGACTAGCGCTTTCCAAAGGTAGTGAAACAAAGAATATCGAGCCTCTCCCCTCCCGGCTTTTCACTTTAATGACGCCGCCGTGCAATTCGACAACGATCTTTGCCAGGTAGAGGCCAACTCCCGTGCCCGTGATATCGGAAACATTGCTTGCCCGATAGTATCTAGAAAATATACGATCGACGTCTCGGCGCGGAATTCCGATTCCGCTATCGGCAACAAAAACTAGCAAGGCAGTCCGCCTGCTGCGGACCGCAACTCGGACTGTGCCTCCGGGGGAGGAATATTTGATCGCATTCCCGATTAAATTGCTAAATACCTGACTGATAAGATTTTTGTCTCCATAAAATGGCAGTTTTTCAGCGCGGTATTTTTCTATCACTGTGGCATTGGACGAAATTTCGCGGTGCAGATCGCAAACTTCCCTCAGAACCGCCGACATGTCGAGATCGGTCGGATGGAAGAAGAGGCTCGGACTCTCGATCACACGACTGGTTTGCAACAGTCCGTCGATCATGATGCTCATCCGCCTCACGGCGGCGCGGATCTTGTTGGCTCGCTCGATAATCACGTCGTCCCGAGGCGCCGGACGAGCGTTCAACAAACGTTGCGCATGCCCATCGATGATCGTCATTGGCGTTCGAAACTCATGCGACACCATCGAGATGAAATTCCGCTGATTTTCGCTCAGACGCAGTTCATGCTCCAATTTCTCCTCGAGCATCGAGGCTTCGGTCGCAAGGGCCTGCTGATTGACCTGAAGTTCGATCGCATTATCGCGAAAGACCACGACGGAGCGCGCCATTTCCCCGAGTTCATCGGGTCGCTCAGTGCTTCGGATTTGAATATCCGTTTCGTTCCTCGACAGACGCCGCATGCTGGCGGCAAGATCCAATAGAGGGTCCGTTATCTGTCGAGTTACGTAAAGCATGATCCCGAGGGCCGTAGACACGCCGAGAGTGGCGGCGGCGATAATCAACGCGCGAGCTTCTCGAATGGCCTGGTCGGAGCGCTCGCTCGCCAAGCGAGCTTGCGTATTGGTTCGGTCGGATATCCTTCCCAGGGCCTCGCTCGTCGAAGCGAATGCGGCCCTGGAAGCCGACATGAAGAGATATCCCGCTGCCGCCTTGTCTCCCTTCGTCATGACCTCGAGCGTGTGTTTCGCTTCAGCATGATATAATTTCCAATTCTCCTCGAAGAGCCGGTAATCCGCTGATTCGATCTCGTCATGAAGGATGGTTTCATATCCTCTCCGCGCTTTTGAAATCGCCTCATCGAGGGACTCCATCTCTCGCTCTATGGCGATGGCCTCGACGTCTCTCACCGCTATGAGAAAAGCGCCCTCCGCTGCGCGGAAATCCGATGTGAAATTGTCGAGGTCGCCGATATATCGCGTGCTCTTCAACCAGCGTTCACGAATATCCGACGATTCGTTATTGACTTCTTCGAGCCGGGTCAGTCCGAAGATGCTGATGCCCGCAATCGTAGCGAACAAGAGCCACAAGGATGCGACCATACGGAATTTTATCGATTGGGTCAGCTTCATCTCGTTTTAAGGCTCGATCAATCCAATTAGCGCGGCTTTGACCGCTGCCTCGATGCGGGTCGCGACCCCGAGCTTGTTTCGTGCGTTGTCCAGATGATAATCGACGGTTCGCTTCGTGATGCTCATGATCGACGCGATCTCGTCGGATGTCTTGCCACGCGCCGCCCACAGCAAAGCCTCGATTTCTCTTTCGTTGAGTTCGTGCTGTGGAGTTTCTGATGCGCCAAATCGCGCACCGCCTCTCAGTCTGGCGTCGATGATCGCATGCAGCAGATCGAAGTCGATTGGTTTGGAGACATAATCATCGGCGCCAAGTCTTCTTCCTTTGAGTTCGGTCTCGCGGTCGCTCAAGGCAGTCAAGAACACGAAAGGAGTTCTCGCGACATGGGCGGCGAATCGCGTGAAATTTTCCAGCACTTCAAATCCGGACATAGACGGCATACTGATATCCGAAAGAACGAGATCCGGCCGTAGGCCCGGCAGAAGCGACAATGCCTGTTGACCGCTGCTCGCAAGAACGACTTTGAAGCCGCGGTCCTCGAGCTCTTCGGCGATCAAAGAAGAGGTCTCGAAATCGTCGTCGATGCAGAGGATCGTCGCCGGGCCCTCGGTCGCAGACATCTTATCGGTCTCCCAATTCTCGCTCTCGCTGAGAGCTCGTATTATAGACTAGGACATAACGCCGTTCCACCGAAGTTCGACAATGGGTGCGGGCACAACCATTTGTAAATACGGCACAAACATGGGCGCCGCTGTAGCCGGCCTCTATTTCGGTTTCCCTAAAGCCAACAACGCTCGATCGAGATTCCTCCTGACGATCTCGTTTTCGTGGAAGGCGTGTTCAGGCGTCCATTCATCGAGCGCGGCCTGGAAGGCCGATACCGATTCTCTCAATTTCGTGGCATCCGCCTCCTTTCGACCGAGGATGGCCAAGGCGCTGCCCAGATTGTTTTGAGTGCTCGCCCACAAGCCCGGTGAATCCTGCCGCTTCAGCACCTGCAAGGCTTCACGGTAGACCCGGATAGCCTCATCCAGCCTTATAGGATCTTTTTGGCTTTCTCCGATACGCTTGAGAGCATTGCCAAGGGCGATTTGCGTTTGAGCCCGTTGCTGAGGCGCTTCTTCTCGGGGGAATACTTCTAAGGCGTTACGATATGCGTCGACGGCCCTCGACAGGGACCGAACTCCACTCTCGCGCGTTCCAATCATTTGGAAAACATTTCCAAGTCTTGATTGAATAATTGCCCAGGCCCGAGGCCGCCGATCCCGGGAAAATTCCTTCATGGATTCCTGATAGGCGCCGGTAGCCCTCGAAAGTTTGTCCATATCGGATCCGAGTTCGCCTGAGCGAGCAAGGGCGTCGCCTAAATGCATCTGCGTCGTCGCCCAATCCGCCGGCGACCTCTCTTGATCTAGCCCCTTCAGCGCTTCGTCGAAAGCCGACACGGCCTCAGTCAGAATGGAAAGATCGCTTTTTCTTTGGCCGAGTCCCAGCAGGGCGACCCCTAAGTTCTTCTGTGTGGCTGCCCAATCGGCGGGGCTCCGCGAAAGCGTCCGTTCTTCGAGCGCCTGCCGGAAAATGGTCACAGCTTCGGAAATTGTGTCGACTTCATTTGTGCGTTCACCGATCGCGAATGTCGCGATACCGATATTGTTAGACACGGCCGCCCATTGGAGAGGAAAGCGTGATCTAGGAATTTGTGTCAGCGCCGCGCGATACGCGTCGATCGCCTCGGCCAGTTTCGCCGCCGAGCCCCCGTGTTGCCCGATGTCGAGAAGCGCATTTCCGAGACTATATTGCGCCTCCGCCCATTTCAGCGGCGCCTGCTTATGACCGATGCCCTGCAACTCCTGTCGATAACGATCTGCGATGTCTTCCGCGACCGCGGCTCTCGCTAACGTGGCATGACCACAGACGACAATCGAAATCGACAAAATGCTAGCCACGAACGCGACAAAACACCGTTCGAAACGAGCACGGATGGCGCGCGCCGACGCGTTGAGAGCGGACGAATTACACGACATCGAAGTGCGCTCCTTGTCGCTGTATGAGCGTTACCTCATTACTCAATCGAACGTTGGCATCAGGCTGGCGTTCGCCGGCGTGCTCAACTTGTTGATCTGCTCATTGGTCGGGCCGTCGGGTCCGTTCGGCGGGAGGTCCCGCAGATTTTCGTCTTTCCAACCGCCGCCCAGCGCCATGAACAGCCCGGCTGTGTCCGAAAGACGGTTGCCCTCCGCGACGACGCGCGCCACCGAGGCGACCAGATAAGTGTTCTCGGCGTTCAATACGGAGAGCACATTGACCGCCCCGAGACGCAGCTCGGCGCGAATGATGTCGAGGCTCTTCTTTGCCGTCGCTTCACCGTAGGCGGCGGCTTTCACTGCTTTGGCGTCCGCCTCGAGCGCGCGCAACGCATCGGCGACATTCTGGAATGCGACAATGACGGTCGAACGGTATTGAGCGTCCGCCTGGAGGACGCTCGCCTCCGCCGCCCTCTGCTTGTTGAGAAGCGAAAAGCCGTCGAAGATCGTATGTGTGACAGCCGCCGACGCAGTATAGAGCTCAGTGCCAGGCGTGAATAGTTGTGCGAGCCGATAGGCGCTGTATCCGCCATTCGCACTCAACGTGACATTCGGAAGCCGCGCGGCGATGGCGACGCCGACTTGCGCAGTAGCCTCGTGCACATTGGCTTCGGCCGCCCGAATGTCGGGCCGCTGCCGGACGAGTTTCGATGGCAGGCTGAGCGGCAGCTCGTGTGGCGCCGAAAGAGAACCGAGATGAAAGGTCTCGGTGATCTCGTCCGGAGCATATCGGCCGGCGAGGGCCGTGAGCAGATCGCGCTGCTGCGACAATTGCTTTTCGAGCGGCGGCAATAGCTGCAGGGCCTGCGCCAGAGCCGCTTCCTGGGTGAGCACGTCGGCCTGCGCCACGTAGCCGGCGTCGAATTGCTTGTGCAGCAGCCCCAGCATCTCCCTTCCTATCGCGATCGATCTGCGGACCGCCTCGATCTGCCCCCGTAGCGCGGCTTCCTGTATCGCCGCCGTCACCACATTGCCGGTCAAGGCCAGATAGGCGGCCTCCAGCTGGCAGCGCTGCTGATCCGTCTGCGCCTCCGCCGCCTCGACGCTTCTGAGATTCTGCCCCCAGATGTCGAGCGTATAGGCGACGGTGAGCTGCTTCAACAGCAAGCCATAGGGCGAATTCGGCGGACCGATGTTGGTGGTCGGCGAGTTCAATGCCTGGTTGAAGAGGCTCTGATTGATCGTTTCGAGCGAACGATTATTGGACTGGAGATTGAGACTGTCCGTGGAGTTGAAAATGGCGGTCGGGAGAAACGCGCCCTTTTGAGCCTCGGCGTTGTGATAGGCGATCCTTATCGCCGCTTCCGCCGACTGCAAGGTCGGATTGCTTTCGATCGAGGCGTCGATCAGCCGATCGAGGCCTCGGTTGCGGAAAATCTGCCACCAGCGCTTCGGGATCTCGGAGCCGGGGACGTATCTCGGCCCTCCGGCGAGAGTGGGAGCCTGATTCGAGGTAAATTTTTCTATCGGCGGCGGGGAAGGTGACACGAAGTCCGGTCCGACGGCGCAACTGGCCAGCCCGGGAAACATCGGCAAGAGCGTGAGGAAAATCCGACGCCCGCAGCGAGTTTTCGAAGTGGACGGGCCGAAGATTTGCATCTCTATCCGAGTTTCTCGTCCACAATCATTCTCTAATCGAGCGACTTCGCTCGGTCCTGTCGCTCCGTGATAACGGTATGACAGGAGCACGGCGACCGCGTGACTTCACAGCTAGGTAGTTCTCCTGCCGCCCAGGGTCTACTGTTATAAATCACAGTAGACCGATCGACCGTCGAACCCCATAGAAAAGTTGGGGATGATCGGAATCGCCACATGCGCGTTCGGTCCCAAGAGAGCGCTTCACAAGGCCTTCAAATGCGTCTGGGCAAAAAAATCATCGAGGCGAGCGCCTTCGCGGCGGCGGTCCTCGTCGCCGTCTCCCTCTCGATCTGGGCGTTCCGTAAACAAGACGACGTAGATCCGCATCCCAAGGTAAAAGCTTCCGCCGAAACGGAAATCGCACTGAACGACAAACAGGCTGGCGCGCTCGAGGTCGGAAAAGTGGATGAGCGCGTTTTCGTCGAAGAACGACGAGCCGTCGGGAGCATCGACTTCAACCAGAATCGCCTCGTTCAGGTCTTCACGCCCTATCAGGGACGGATCATCGACGCCTATTTCAATATCGGAGACCGTGTCGAAAAGGATCAGATCCTCTTCACCATCGATAGCCCCGACCTATTGCAGGCGGAGTCCAATCTGATCGCCGCATCCGGCGTGCTCACTCTCCAGACGCGCTCGCTCAACCGCGTCAAGACTCTGGTCAAGATCGGTGGCGTTTCGCAGCAAGCAGTCGACCAGACGACCTCCGATCAGCAGACGGCCGAAGGGGCTCTAAAGTCGGCGCGGGACGCGGTTCGCATCTTCGGCAAGACCGAGGAAGAGATCGACAAGATCGTCGCAGAGCGGCGCGCGGATCCGCGCCTCATCGTGAAGAACCCGATTGCTGGCTATGTCACGGCTCGGGCCGCCGCGCCAGGCCTCTTCGTCCAGCCCGGCGTCGCCCCGGCGCCCTATGCAGTCGCCGATACCTCGACCATGTGGATGCTGGCGAATGTCGTGGAGAGCGACGCCCCCCTGCTGCGTGTCGGACAGGACGTGCGTGTCCGCGTTGCCGCCTATCCGGATCGAGAGTTCCACGGAGCCGTCACTGTGCTCGGGCTCTCTGTCGATCCGACCACTCGGCGCATGTTCGTGCGCTCGGAGATCAAGGATCAGGATCATCTGCTTCGCGCCGGAATGTTCGCCGATTTCGTCATTCGCGTTGGCGCGCCGTTTCGCGCCCCGGCGGCTCCCGAGAGCGCAGTCGTCCGCAAGAGTGACGGGACCATGACGGCTTGGATCACGCAGGATCGCCGACGCTTCAAGCAGAGGATAGTCAAGATCGGCTTGCGCCAGAACGGCTTCGACCAGATAGACGAAGGCCTCTCCGTCGGCGAACTCGTCGTCTCGAAGGGCGCGGTCTTTCTCGACAACCTCGCCGCGATCGGCGCGGCTGAATAGCGCGCCGCTGATCGAACGAGGTTCCCCCGTGCTGAAAACCATTCTCGAATTCGGGCTGACGCGGCGCGCGGTCGTCGTTCTCGCAGTCGGCGTGTTCATCGTCGCCGGCGTGACAGCCTTCACGCGGCTCAATATCGAAGCCTACCCCAATCCGGCGCCTGTCATTCTGGAAATCACCGCTCAGGCGCCGGGGCTCTCCGCCGAGGAGATGGAAAAATACTACACTATCCCGATGGAGATCGCGCTCTACCCGACACCGCGTGTTACGAACATTCGTTCGACCTCCTTCTACGGCCTGAGCTTCGTTCGCGTCACTTTCGAATATGGGACGGACTATCATTTTGCCTATGCGCAAGCGGCGATCGCCCTGCAACAAGGCGCTTCACTTCCGAACAATGTCTCGCCCGTCATTCAGCAGTCGAGCCTCGTCGGCGAGATTTTCCGCTACCAGATGGTCGGGCCGCCGCATTTCACCCTGACCGATCTTCGGACCGTGCAGGACTGGATCGCCACGCGGCGGCTGCTCACAATCCCGGGCGTCGTCCAGATCAATTCCTGGGGCGGAACAACGAAGCAGTTCAGCGTCGAGGTCGATCTCGGCAAGCTGGAGGCCAACAATGTCACTATTCCACAGGTCATCGCGGCTCTCGGCAACGCAAATGTCAATGTCGGCGGCCGGGAGATAGAGCTTGGCCAGCAATCGGTGAACATTCGCGGCGTCGGACTCATCGACGACGGCGGTAATGACGATCTGACAAAAGGCTACCGAACGGAAGACATCGAGAATGTCGTTCTCACGCAATCGAACGGCGTGCCGGTTCAAATCAAGAATGTCGCAAAGGTCACTGTCGGGCATGTTCCGCGTCTCGGCATACTCGGACGCGACCACGACGATGATGTCGCTGCGGCGATCGTCGTCATGGGTCGCACGCAGCACACCAACGAGATTCTGCCGAGGGTCGAGGCCGAGGTCGAAAAAATCAACTCCGACGGGTCTCTTCCGCCCGGCGTGAAGCTCGTTCCTTTCTACGATCGCGGCTCGCTCGTCGCCGTCACCACGCATACGGTCCTTCACAATCTCCTGTTCGGCTGCCTGCTCGTCTTCTTCATTCAATGGATTTTTCTCGGCGATCTGCGCAGCGCGATCATCGTCGGCGTCAATATTCCCTTCGCCCTGTTCTTCGCGATCATTCTGCTCGTGGCGCAGGGAGAGGACGCCAACCTCCTGTCGCTCGGGGCGGTCGATTTCGGAATCATCGTCGATTCCGCCGTCATCCTCGTCGAGAACATCTTCCGTAACTTTCAAGCGGATCGACCGGCGCGCAATCGTCTCCTGCAACATCTCGGCGAAGGGTTTTGGGGACCCGATCCCACCGCGCCGACCGGCACCCACGGCAGCGTACGCCGCTGGACCAATCGGCTCCGGCTCATCTTCGTCAGCGCGCTACAGGTCGACAGAGCAGTTTTTTTCACGGCGGCGATCACGGTCACCGCTTTTCTGCCATTGTTCACCATGACGGGCGTCGAAGGGCAGATCTTCGGACCGATGGCGCGAACCTACGCCTATGCGCTGGCCGGCGCGCTGCTCGCGACCTTCACTGTGACTCCCGTGCTCGCGTCGATCGTCCTTCCCGCACGCGTCGCCGAGACAGAGACAATCATCGTTCGGCGGCTGCGCGGAGCCTATACCCCGACGCTGCGATGGGCGCTCGACAATGTCCGGCTCGCAATCGGCGCCGGCGCACTCTTCCTCGCGCTCGGCCTGCTTCTGGCGACACGTCTCGGTAGCGAATTCCTGCCCGCTCTCGAGGAAGGCAATTACTGGATCCGCGCTTCTCTTCCTTCGACCATGTCGCTCGAATCCGGCGTCGAATCGACGCGCAAGATGCGCGAAATTCTGATGCGGCATCCTGAGATCATCACAGTCGTGACGCAACATGGGCGTCCCGACAATGGCAGCGACGCGTCGGCATTCTCGGACGTGCAGATTTTCGCGCCGTTGAAACCGTTCGACGAATGGCCGCGCGGTTTCACGAAAGACAAGCTCACGGCGGAACTCCAGAAGGAGTTCGAAGAAGAGCTGCCCGGCGTCGTCTTCGGCTTTTCGCAGTATATTCAGGACAATGTCGACGAAGCCCTGTCAGGCGTGAAGGGCGCCAATTCGGTGAAAGTCGTCGGCGCGGATCTCGCAACCCTCGAAAAGCTGGCCGACCAGGTGCGCGACCAGATCCGGACCGTCGCGGGCGTCGAGGATCTCGAGCTTCTCCACACGCTCGGGCAGCCCAATCTCAATATCAAAGTCGACCGTCAGCGCGCCGCGCGCTACGGACTCAACTCTGGCGACGTCAATACGATCGTCCAGGCCGCGATGGGCGGAACCAACGCAACCACCGTGCTCGAGGGCGATCGGCAGTTCGCGGTGGTTGTGCGCCTCGCGCCGCAATATCGAACGACGCTCGCTGCGATCGGAGACATCAAGGTCGGCTATACGCCTCCGGGAGGCACGACGAACGCTTATGTTCCGCTGCGCGAGCTCGCAGCCATCTCGCTCGATACCGGCGCATCTTTCATCTATCGCGAACGGAGCCGCCGCTACGTCCCGCTGAAATTCAACATCCGCGGCCGCGATCTCGCCTCGACTGTGGCGGAGGCGCAGGCGAAGGTCGCGAAAGCGGTCGCGCTTCCGCCAGGCTATCAAATTCTCTGGGCCGGTGAATTC
>Ga0265328_10000794_pt1 | contig 14598 bp, 12 predicted proteins | sample 41624metaG_FD_202086 | JGI IMG/M metagenome (GOLD analysis project Ga0265328, IMG submission 202086) | Rhizosphere microbial communities from Carex aquatilis grown in University of Washington, Seatle, WA, United States - 4-16-24 metaG | ecosystem: Host-associated > Plants > Roots > Rhizosphere...
ATAGCCGAAATGCGCCGGCAAGCGGTCCCAAAGCGCCCCCGGCAGATCGCGGTAGTCGAGCATCAGGCTGTGGCCGGGACGATGCGCGGCGAGCGCCGCCTGGCCGAACGCCGCCATCACGCGGCACAGATAGACCTCGTTCGGCATGTCGGGGAGGTCGTTCGGCGAGAGCCCGAGCCGCCCCGGCGCGATGGCCCCCTTCATCGTGTCGGCGCCGCCGAGCGCGCGCTGCGAGGCGAGGATTTCGAGCGGATGGCGGTAGAGGAAGACCCAGGGAACGTCCGGGAAGACGCGCAGGATCAGCGGCAGATCGAGAACGTCGGCCGCGAGGAATTTCACGAAGAAATGCGTCTCGAAAGGGAAACGCCGTTGGCCGAAGGCGTTGACGATCCCGGCCAGCCAGTGCTCGACCTGATCGGGCGTCGCCGGGCCGAACAGCGGCGCCTGCAGGACGTTGCGGATCGGCGCGGCTTCCGAGACGACGATGTTGGCGGGATTGGCGGCGAGCGCCTGACCGAGAAGCGTCGATCCGCAGCGCGACATGTGAAATACGAATCCGGACGGTTTCAGCCCCGGCGGCAGCCGACGGCAATCCTCGATCGGCGTGCGTCGCTGGAACAGCTGATTGAACGGCCGCGTGAAGGCGCGCACGACCGACTCGAAATAGAAGGGCTGGGTGAGGCGCTCCGCGCCGTAATGGCACCAGTCGACGATCATCGCGTCGCCGAGCCATGCGGCGCGATAGGGCGTCCAGCCGACGAGACTTTGTTCCGTCATATCGCCACCGCCGACCAGTGAGAGAGCCAGGCCATCTGGCCGGCGCGCAGCGCCGCCGTCACGTCCTCGGCGTCGAAGCGAAAGCCGTTCTCGGCCCCGGCGGCGACCACCGCGGCGACGAAGCCGTCGATGTCCCCGATCGGCAGCAGGCGCTCGACGAGCTCGGCGCGCCCCAGGACGACGTAGCGAAATTCATTCAAGGCGTTCGGGTCCAGCACTCAGGCCTCCTGCGTCGCGGCGGCGAAAAGCGCCTCCAGCCATCCGTCGACCTCGACGTCGAGGACGAGATGGACGCGCTCGCGCGTCCCGCGGTTGTCGACGGCGTGCGGGTCGGAGAGGCGCAAATACCAGCAGCTGCCCGCCTCCATCGGAACCGGGCGGCCGTTGAGCGCAAAAGTCACGTCGGAACTGGTGAGGATCGGCACATGCAGGCGCGCGACGCCGTTTTCCGCGTCGAGATCGTAATCGCGGTGTTCCTTGATCGCCGCGCCGGGCCCAAGCCGCATCAGCCGAACCGCCAGCAAAGGACAGGCGAAGCTTGCCATGACCGACTTGCAGTGGGGAAAGGCGGCCAAAAAGGGCGTGTCGGCGAAACTCCGGCACAGCGGGTCGGAATAGATCATCATGATGGGATGCGTTGCGCCCGCCTTGGCGCGCAGCGGCAGGACGCTCCAGTCGCCGACGTAATTCTGCGGCACGAAATGGGCGATCCAATCCTCCGGTCTGGCGGCGAGCAAATCTTTTGCCAGCAGCGCCGCGTCGAAGCGCAGCGGCAGGCGCAGCCGATCCGGGAATTTCGGCGCCCAAGCGGCATTCGGCTCACTCATTGCGCGTGGGGCTCGCGTGCTCCGGCTCCAGAGGCGAAGCGCTCTTTGTTTCGGCGGGCCTCTCCCACAGGATCTGCAATTCGGTCTGAGCGATCGGCGCGAAGCCGAGCCGAAGGAATAGCCGATTTGCATGGACGTTGGACAAGAAGGAATGGAAACGGACCGCGATGCCCGCCGCTTGCGCTTCCGCGCAGATCTCCGCCAGCATTCGCGCGCCGAGGCCTTGGTTTCTAAACTCGTTCAGGAAGGCGAGATCGAGGATGAGGATCGCCTGCGACCCGCGGTCGTAGACGATGCGGCCGATGGGCCGCCCCTCGGCTTCCAGGATTTCGTGACGGGCGGCGGGATGACTGGCGCGGTAGCTCGCGGTCTGGCCGATGAATTGCTGGCGCAGCAAAGTCTCGCGCATCGCGGGGGCTAAAAAGGAAAAATCCTCGCCCGGCGGACGCGACTGGCAAAACAGCTCGTAGCGAAACCCCGCATCGGCGGGTCGTTCCTCCCGCCGGCGAAGCCCCGCTGCGCCATCGCCCTCCGCCCCCGGCATTTCGCGTCTTGCTCCCTAATTGCGCGTGGGGAAGATGCCCTCGTAGGCGATGATGTAGTTTATGACCAAGTACGGATTCTGCACCGAAATCGGAATATTGCCGCCGGTATTGGCGATCATGCCCGGGTTCATCGTGACGGGCGAACTCGCCGGCGCGGACGAATAAAACGGCGTCGCGTTCTTGCCCGTGCCGATCTGCGCGAGGAGTGCGTTGGCGGGGTCGCCCAGCGAGCCGTTGCCGGCTTGGGCGTTCACGTTGTGACTGTGCGCCGGCAGGTTTTGGGTCAAGAGCGTGACGTTCGCCGATCCGGCGCTTTGGCCGAGCACGAAGGGGACGCCCTGACTCGTGCCCTGACCGACGATCGTCCGCCCCTGCAAATTTGGCAATGCGAAATTCTGTGTTCCGTTGCCGCCATAGGTCGTGCCGAGGATAGCGAACAAAGCTTGGTATTGCGAGATGGGCAGCAACTGCCCTTGACACAAGAACCAGCCGCGCGGCGCGAAATTGCCAGCGAAGGGGACAATCATTCCAAGGAACGGCGTAGACATTGGTTCTCTCCCTGATGCGTGATTACCATAAGTGAATATTGGCTTTTAGTCCAGCCGCGCGGCGGTCGCGCAATGCATTTTGGCGGGTCGTCCCGCAGGCGACCGGCCCCGAAGAAGGGCCGATCCTATCCTGCGGCCATACGGGAAAATTCGCGCATTCATCTCCGTGCAACGCCTCAGTTGCGCGAGGGGAAGACGCCTTGCACGGCGATGATGTAATTCAACACCAGATAGGGATTTTGCACCGAAATCGGAATATTGCCGCCAGTGTTCGCGATCATGCCGGCGTTCATCGTGACGGGCGAACTCGCCGGCGCGGAAGAATAAAACGGCGTCGCGTTCTTACCCGTGCCGATCTGCGCGAGGAGCGCGTTGGCGGGATCTCCCAGCGAGCCGTTGCCGGCTTGCGCGTTCACGTTATGATTGTGCGCCGGCAGGTTTTGCGTCAGGAGCGTGACGTTCGCCGATCCGGCGCTTTCGCCGATCACGAAGGTCGAACTCGGCGCGATGATCGTCTGCCCCTGCAGATTGGGCAGTTGGAAATTCGACGTGCCGTTGCCGCCGTAATAGGTGCCGATGATCGAAAACAGAGCGGTGTTCGAGGCGATGGACAAGAACTGCCCCTGACAGAACAACCAACCCCGGGGCGCGAAATTTCCGGCGAAAGCGACGATCATTCCAATAAATGGCTCGGCCATGGGTTTTCTCCCTGATGCGCGCTTAAAATAGGTGAATATGGGATTTTAGTCCAGCCACGCGGCGCAAAAAAGGGGCGCCCATGACGGGCGCCCCCCAGCAACTCACGCGTCGCGACTTAGGCTTTCGCAACGCTCACGCTGCTCACGCGGCCTTGACCTCGACCGGCTTCGCCTGCGTCGGCTGACTCACCGCGCGCGGCGCGCCGGTGGCGATTTCGATACGGCGCGGCTTCTGCGCCTCGGGGATTTCCCGCACCAGTTCGACGTGCAGCAGGCCGTTCTCCAGGCTCGCGCCCGTCGCGACGACGTGGTCGGCGAGCTGGAAGCGGCGCTCGAAGGCCCTGGCGGCGATGCCCTGATGCAGGAATTCCTTCGCCTCGCCCTCGGAGACCGTCTGCTGCCCGCCGCGAACCGTCAGCGCGTTCTCACGCATTTCGATCGAGAGATCGCCCGGCGCGAAGCCGGCGACGGCGAGCGTCACGCGATAGGCGTTTTCGCCGGTGCGCTCGATGTTGTAGGGCGGGTAGTTCGGCGCGGGTTCGAGGCCGCCCTGCGCGAGGGCGTCGAACAGACGGTCGAAGCCGACGGTCTGGCGGAACAAGGGGGTAAGATCGAAAGCACGCATTTCACATCCTCCTGTCGAAGCGACATGTGGTTCCTCGCGAGACATGCCCGAAGTTCCTTCGGCGCCGCCCGCGAGCGCGTCCGTTACGGCCCGCGCTGAACAGGATGTGGGGAGGGTTTTTGGGCTTGCAAGGGGTGCCGATCGACGCCGGGCCCGACCCGCGCGCGGCTGTGCTAAAAGGGGCGAGCCGCCGATTCACCGCCCGCCGGAAACGCTAAATGCTCGAACTCGTCGCCACGCCGCAAAATCCGATCCCGCCCGGCGCGTCCTGTTTCACGCTCGCCGCCTCCGACGGCGTCGCGCTGCGCATGGCGCTGTTCAAGCCGAAAATCCCGGTGCGCGGCACGGTCGCGCTGTTCCAGGGCCGCGCCGAATTCATCGAGAAATATTTCGAGACGATCGGCGAGTTGCTGGCGCGCGGTTTCGAGGTGGCGACGCTCGACTGGCGCGGCCAGGGCGGCTCGATGCGCGAACTCGCCAATCCGCGCAAGGGCCACATCGACGATTTCGATCAATATCAGCGCGACCTTGCTGCGCTGATCGCCCGCATGGCGCGCCTCGATTGTCCAAAGCCCTGGTTCGCGCTGGCGCATTCGATGGGCGGCGCGGTGCTGCTCGAATATGCGCATCGCGGCGGCGACGCCTTCCATCGCCTCGTCGTCACCGCGCCCATGCTCGACATCTACGGGTTGCGTTTTCCGCGCGGCGCGCGCTGGCTGGCCAATACGCTCGACACGCTCGGCTTCGGCGCGATGTTCATTCCAGGCGGCGGCGGCGCCTCGCTGATGGAGCTGCCCTTCGAGGGCAACATACTCACCTCGGACCCGGCGCGGCTCGCCCGCAACGCGGAGGCGCTCGCCAAGGCGCCGATCCTCGCCATCGGCGATCCGACGGTCGGCTGGACCAACAGCGCCTTTCGGCAGATGGCGCGCTTCTCGCAGATCGACTACGCCTACAATTGGCGCACGCCGACGCTGCTCTTCGCCTCGGGAAGGGAGCGTCTGGTCTCCAACATCGCGATCGAACGCTTCGTCCAGCGCCTGGACCTCGCCCAACTCGTGGTCATCCCCGGCGCAAGGCATGAAATCTTGATGGAGCGCGACGAGTTGCGCGCGCAGTTTTTCGCGGCGTTCGACGCGTTCGTGCCGGGCACGGCGGTGAAGAGTAGCGCGGCGAAAGCGGCGATATAGTAGGGAGATTCGGCATCGCAGTCGTTGTGAGACGCCACTCGTCGCCATAAGCTCCGCATTGAGGAAATCACGGCCCCCGGCAGCGTGGGTCGGGCGTCGATGAACGTAAATATACCCAGGCGCCGAGTCGCGGTAGCAAATTAAGGGAATGTTGAATCTGCCCTTGCATGGAGAACCGCATGAGACTGGACAAAGTCTCCTTAGTCAGCAAAAGGTGCAATATCTCGAAAGGCGTTCTCGAAGAAAAATCCGTTACTTCAAAAGGCGCTTGGCTCGCCCCAGAATAGCCAAAATCAACCCTTAGCTTGAGATGCTCACATCAAGGATGAACGCTCTTCCTGGAGGTCCAAGCATGGATGGGTTTACACTCTTCACGATCCTGGCCGCGATGGTCGCGAGCCTTGCCGTCGCTGGCGGCCTGGCCGCGCTAATTGCTCATTTCGCGGTTTCGCGTATAAACCGTCGCTGGAACCGCTCTGGCGAGCCGGCCCGACCGGACGTGCAGAGGTTATCAACTAAATCGCCAAAAGCGCGTGGGCTGGAGCAGCTAACAGCGGCGACAAAGTCGTAGAACGCGTTCCGACGAAGTGGATGCCGGTTCGTCGTAGTAAGCGACTCAAAACAGAAAGCTAGACCCATTTCCGATCCAGTGAGATCGGAAATGGGTCTAGCTTCCGGGCTTCCAGCCGACAGCAGACGCCCGCGGCGAAGCGAAGCGCGTGTCCGCTGGACAGGGTAGATCTGGAATCATGCGCGCCTCATTGGAGTCACTTCAAATAGTTGTGCTCTTGGACCAAAGTTGGAAAGTGCATTTCAAAACTTTTTGGCATTTGCACGGCGTCCAGTAACAGGGCGCGATTGTCCACGCTCACTCACCAAACGATCGCCCACCGAACATTTTCCCCAAAATACTTCGCAGTCAGATTCTGGGGCCGTCGCTAAACAAGCTCTCTGGTTTGGATGAAGCATTGGGACCCCGACCGGATCCGTGCGAATTGCGCCATGCCGTTGCAATTTGGTTTGTGAAAAAGCGCCATCCACCAAATTATGAGCGAACAGGAACGCGCTTGCAGAGACCAAAAAATTGGAGCAAACTCGTGCCAAGAAAATGGCGAAATTCGGGAAGCTCGAAATGTCCGGTATCTCCCCTACGCGGCACGCTTTCGGCGAAACGCGGCTGAGTTTGGGTGCGAGATTCCCCGCGTATCGCTCCACGCATTAGGAACTATTTAATGGTTACGCCCGAGGTTTCTAACTCAATTCTATACGTTTTATTTGGGGCCGGTATGGTCGTCCTTTACTCGTGGTCGCGATTCGATGAGTCCAGCTATGAGGGGCAGGCTGAATATTTTTCTCTTTACAAACCAAGATTCTCAACATCCTACTCAAAATACAGAGAGGCCAAGTTATTCTATATATTCGTGATGCTAGCTGTATATCTTATGTGCTCATTGAGCCCAGATATCTATAAGATGATGACTGAGCACGAACAAGACAAAAGTAACTACGGCACAGCGCCGTTGATATCTGCCATTGCCATCATATCTCTTCAACACTTTCCGTTTCTAGAGGGCATCGAAAGGCGATTAAGAGGATTTTTTCACGCATTAGCCGAAATACCCGAGCGCATCCGACGGACCGTTGGACAAATGCGGCTTTCCGAATTCACATTCGAATCATCGGCCTTGTTTTTCCTTGCGAAAAGGTTGGGTGTCGAAGATTACAAGGCGGCAGAGACTTTAGCCCGCCTAGCTAAAGAGGACGATATATTCCACGCTTGGTGTACTGTTGGATCGTTGCTTTTCTTCCTGTCTGATAAAAACAGATCCAAATTTGGCTTTGATCCATTTTTCTTCGAGCTTTACCATGGAGAGTTTGAGAGTATTGAAATGAAGTATTCAATAGTTACAGATCAGCTGCGCGCACAGCTTGCAAGTAACTCAGGAAGCGCTGTGGATTCTAGTATTCTCCAAGACATTAGGGGATTGCGTGAAAGAATGTACAGCTTTGTCGCCTGCTGCATGTGTTGCTCCTTTCAAACTGACGTTGCAGGGTTTGATGCGTTACGTGCACTAGGTTTTATTAACCTAAGCAGCACTACTGTTGGCAGCGATTTGATAGAGATTACAGGGATATCATTTATCAGCTTGATGATAGTCACAATAGGTATCGCATATCTTGCTCGATATTTTGGAGACCAAATATCAGAGCCACTTACTGATCAGTGGAAAAAGACATATTCATTGAATCTTGTTCCAAATGGTCCAAATAGGCTTATGCATATATGTCTTTGGCTGTGGGAGATCCCATTATACAACTTTGTCTCAATCATCGCTGCGTTGTCAATCCGCCACGCAAAAATTGTGCGCTGGGATTGGTTTGAAATGGCGGATCTTCGAAGACGTCGGCCCATAAAAAAATATGTGTGGCCAACAATATTCGGTGCCGGATTCGGTTGTACATTGATTGTTGTCATAACTTGGGGTAAGAATCGCGGCTATCATTTTAACGCCGGCTGGCTGCAAGAATTTGGAGACAATTTAAATACGGATATAGACCAATCCTTCCCATTTTTTCCGCTGCCGCTGGTCGCGGCCATTATGGCTTTGTGGTTGCGCGATAATAACGTAAGCTACCAGAGGCAGACACGACAAATTGTTTTTTCTAGCCTGATATGCGGATCGCTTATGGGCTTGATCGTGTATTTTGCGCGCACAAATGCATTAGAATTTATGTCGTTACCAAGCGGGGTCAAGGAAATTCCTAAACCTGTCAGTAATGCTTTTACACACATAAATTTATTGATGGCTTTTGCAATGTTAGTATTTTCGTTTTTGGAATTCGCTATTGTACAAAGTATCTCCGTGCTTGCTGATAGCGAATTGAGTATTCTTGGACATTACGCACAGGCTACCTCTAGAAACGGACCTGCTTTTGTTATGTTTCTTGACTTTAACGGCACAGCTTCGTCTTTTAATCCGCAAGAGAATAGTTTCGTTGTTGCCAATGTAATTTTGTTCGGCCAGTGGAGATGGTTCCCTGGAGGAATAGTTGTGCGTTGGCGCTCAAAGCCTGGGGATATGGAACACGCGTATGGCGACCTCGGCTTAATATCTTCTTCTGGCGGAGAACTGACTTATAGGGGGTACCGCGGCAAAATTTCAGCTGTCCCCGAATTTGTAGCGCAGCTTAGCAATCTGGAAGGATGGGAGGCATGACCTGACCACGAGTAAGCATGTTTGAGATAGTTTTTCCGGGTTCATGCCTTATTGCTATCTAACTTTACCTCACGCCCTAGCTGATTCTCATCGTTATTGCCTGTCGAAAAGCGCCGCAGTCATAGGGGCCTGCTCACCCCTGCCCGCTCACCCGCTCCACTTCCGCCCCGCACCCAGCCAGCTTCTTCTCCAGCCGCTCGAAACCCCGGTCGAGGTGGTAGACGCGGTTGATCGTCGTTTCGCCTTTCGCGGCCAGCGCTGCGATCACCAGCGACACCGAGGCGCGCAGATCCGTCGCCATGACTTGCGCGCCTTGCAGCGTGTCGGCGCCCGTCACGATGGCGCTGTCGCCGTCGAGCTTGATGTGGGCGCCGAGGCGGGCCAGCTCCTGCACATGCATGAAGCGGTTTTCGAAAATCGTCTCGGTGATGCGCGAGACGCCCTCGGCCCGCGTCATCAGCGCCATGAATTGCGCCTGCAAATCTGTGGGGAACAGCGGAAAAGGCGCGGTCGTCACGTCGACCGGCGCGATGCCGGCGCCGTTGCGGCGCACGCGCAAGCCCTCGGGCGTCTCGTCGATCTCGGCGCCGCTCGCCCTCAGCACGTCGAGCGCCGCCTGCAACGTGTCGGCGCGCGCGCCGGCGAGCGTCACGTCGCCGCCGGTCATCGCCACCGCCATCGCATAGGTGCCGGCCTCGATGCGGTCCGGCATCACCGCGTGCCAGGCGCCGTGCAGCGCGGGAACGCCCTCGATTTCGACGATCGACTGCCCGGCGCCCTTGATCTTCGCCCCCATTTTGTTGAGGCATTCGGCGAGATCGACGATTTCCGGTTCTCGTGCGGCGTTCCTCAACACCGTCGTCCCGCGCGCCAGCGCTGCGGCCATCAACGCCATATGCGTGCCGCCGACGGTCACCTTGTCGAATGCGATTTCCGCGCCGACGAGGCCTTGCTTGGCGGAAGCGACGACATAGCCGTTCTCGATGTCGATCTTGGCGCCGAGTTTCTGCATCGCCATCAGCAAGAGATCGACGGGACGCGTGCCGATGGCGCAGCCGCCGGGCAGCGACACGCGCGCCTCGCCCATGCGCGCCAGCAAGGGCGCCAGAACCCAAAAGCTCGCGCGCATGCGCGAGACCAATTCGTAGGGCGCCGTGGTGTCGACGATCTCGCGCGCCGTGAAATGCACGGTGCGGCCTTGATCCTCCGTCGCGCCCGCCCTTTTGCCGGCGATCGCGTAATCGACGCCGTGATTGCCGAGAATGCGCTCGAGCTGCGTCACGTCGGCGAGCAGCGGCATGTTCTCCAGCGTCAGCGTCTCGCGCGTCAGCAGCGAGGCGATCATCAGCGGCAGCGCGGCGTTCTTCGCGCCGGAAATCGGGATGGAGCCGTGAAGCCGATTGCCGCCGACGATTTTGATCTTATCCATACGTCCTCGTCCCCGAGCCGGTCTCGGCCCTCGTCTCGCCCGCCCCAGCCGCGTTCGGCCGCGCCGCCTCCTTGCGCCGCCGCAAATTGGCGCGCAGCGCCTTGGCGCGGGCCTCGGCCTTGCGCCGAGCCTCGTCCTGCGCCCCGGATTTATCGTCTTTTTCGGTCATGATCGCGGCGATTTCATTGGGAGGCTTAGTAAGCCGTCCGCCAAGGCGAGGCAAGCCGAGGCCGGCGCAAGGGTCAGAGGCGTCATACGCCGTGATCGGAGCCCCCGACAGCGAAGGCTTCAGCCGTTCGCAAAAGGGCTGGGCCAAGCGTTGAGGCAAGGCTCGGGATTGCGCGCGTCCTCGCGTTTTCCCGGCGCGGACCGGTTCCGTCGAAAACGTTTTACTGCGTCGCGGCGTGGGCCGGGCGTTCGCGTTCCAGGAAGTAAGCGTCGATGGCGTCGCGCACGCCGGCGGCGGCGCGGGCGCGCCACTCCGGCGAGGTGAGATTGGCGAGATCCTTCTCGCTCGACAGATAGCCGAGTTCGAGCAGCGCCGAGGGCACGTCATGCGCCTTCAGCACGACGAAGCTCGCGGCCCTGCTGGGATTCTTGTTCAGGCTCGCCGTCTCGCGCCATTTGGCGACGAGGCCCGCCGCGAATTCGCGGCCGAGCGCGCGCGTCTCGCGCCGCGCGAGGTCGAACAATATGTCGCCCACCTCCTCCGCCTCGGCCTTTTGCTCCACGCCCGCGGCCTGATCGGCGAGATTTTCCTTCGTCGCGATGCGCGCCGATTCGGCGTCGGTCGCCTTGGCCGCGACGGTGTAGACCGTCGCCCCCGTGACGCTGGAGGCGCCCAGAGTGTCGGCGTGGATCGACAGAAACAGCGCGGCGCCTTGCTGCCGGGCGAAGCGCACGCGGCCGTCGAGGGGAATGAAGACATCGGCGTCGCGCGTCAGCAGCACACGCTGACGACCGCGCGCCTCGATCGCCGCCTTCAGCGCGCGGGCGAATTCGAAGACGATGTCCTTCTCGAGTTCTCCGTGGCGCCCGGTCGCGCCGATGTCGACGCCGCCATGGCCCGGATCGACCACGACGAGCGGCAGGGTCCCCTCCCCCTCCTCCTTCGCCGCGGCGGGGACCACGGTCGCCGACGCGCTGGGCGCCTGCTGGGCCGCCGCCGCATGGGCGACGACCGCTTCGGCGAAGGCGTTCGCGTCCTGCGGCGCAAGGTCGATTTCGAGCCGCGCGCCTTCCGGACGTTCGACGCTCTCGGCGCGCAAGACCTTGGCTGGGCGGGCGAGGTCGATCACCACCCGCGAGCGCCCCGGCGCGAAGAGGCCGAAGCGGAAGGACGCGATCAAGGGGGTTCCTGCTCCCGGCTTCACGCCGGACTCCGCGACGCTGGCGGCGAGGAGCGCCTTGGCGTCCCTGCCGATGGCGGGATCGAGACGGAACCCCACTTGCGGCAGGTCCACGATGATCCGCGGCCCCGCGGCGGCGAAGGTCTCGGCCTTTACCGGAGCGGTCAGCTCGAACAGCAGCCTAGTTTCGCTCCCGCGAGCGTCGATGCGCGCCGCAATCGCCGAAACCGCCGGCTCGACGCCCCGCAAGGCTTCGCCCCCGGCGGCCGGGCGCAAGCCGCAGATCAGCGCCGCCAGCAAAGCGGCGATCGCGCAGCGTCTAAGACAGAACGAATCGCTCCGCACCCGTGTCATGCTCCGGACCGTCGAAGGTCGATGCGCGCGCCGGACGCCGCATCGAAAAATTCTGTAACGATTCCCCTAACGCTGGGTTAAGGATAAAAATCCCCTCGCGCCAGCGCTTTTCGAGCTTTTCGACAGCTTCGCGCGCGATCGGGGCGACCGCGCCCCGTTCGACGCACTTGCGGGCGAACCACGCTGGGGCTATGAGAGATTGGCTCTCGCCCCGGCTTGGCGGACGCCCGCGCTTCGATCGTGAGCGCATCGGGACTTGCCAAGCCCGCTCGGAGGCGGCGCCTTCGTTCTAAAGCAGAGCTCATAGGACTGTAACCGCGCGCCACGCCGCCGCGGTTGAGGGCGGATGAGCGCCGCGAGGCGGCTCCGAAAGGGTTTTTGTGAGGTGTTATCGGTCAAATTCCGTGGAGAACTCCACGGCGGTCGCGCTTATGGCGACGCGCCGCGCACGCTTTGCAGCGGCGCGACCCTTCGCCGACGGGACCGATTTGACCACGCGCCGCGTTCCTCCGCCGGCGCCGGGTTGCGGTAAGGACCGCCGCTCAGCGCGCTCATCGGCCAATGCATGCGCCGGCTCGACCGCCCCCAGGCGTTCGCCAGGCCGCGCGACCTTCCCACTTCCATCCAACACGAGCGTTTTTGCTGGGCGAACACGCCCCGAAGCGGCCGTCGACCCCCTTCCCAGGGACGATTCGGCGCCGCCGGGCGGACGCGGCAGAGCGCTCCAAAGAGACTCTCATGGCCAACAAAATGTTGATCGACGCCTCCCACCCGGAGGAAACTCGGGTGGTGGTGCTTCGCGGTAGCCGCGTACAGGAATTCGATTTCGAAGCCGCCGACAAGAAGCCGCTGCGAGGCAACATCTACCTCGCCAAGGTGACGCGCGTGGAGCCGTCGCTCCAGGCGGCCTTCGTCGACTATGGCGGAAATCGCCACGGCTTCCTCGCTTTCGCGGAAATCCACCCCGACTACTACCAAATCCCGGTCGCCGATCGCATCGCGCTGCTCGAAGAAGAGAGCCGCGCGCATCTGCAGGCCGAGGAGGAGGAACACCGGCCGCAGCCGCAAAACCGCGGTCGCCGCTCGCGCCGGCGCCACCACGACTCGGCCGAAAAGCGCGCGACGCGGGAGGACGGCGTCGTCTCCGGGCCGCTGCTCGACGAGGACAGCGTCGATCTGGATCGCGCCCCGGAACGACAGGGCGTCGACCATGACGCGCAGGATTCGGGCGCTCCCGACGCGCCGCCTTCCGCGGAGGCGGCGTCGCCGACCGAAGACGTGGCCCCGCGCGAATTGGACCCGAATCTGCGCGAAGCGGATTTGGCGCTGCCCGACGTCGCGTCGCTCGAAGCCGCGCCCGCGCGGATCGACGCCGAGGCGGTCGCGGCGGAGCCCCTGAACGAAATCCGCTCCGAAGTCGCGGCGCAGGCGGTCGCCGACCATGTTCCGGCCGCCCATGAGCCCATCTCGATCGACCCGTCGGGTTACGGCGTCGTCGAAGTCGGCGCGCCGGACGCCGAGGAGTTCGTCTCCGTCGAACAAGACCACGAAGCCAAGGCGCGCCGCCAGGACGAGCGCGACGAGGAGGCCTTGCGCCGGCGCGAGGAAGCGCCGGGCGAGGACGACGAGGACGACGACGAACAGGACGACGAGGCCGCGCATGTCGAGCACATCGGCGGCGACGCGATGGAGGAAGTGCCCTATCGCTCCGCGCGTCCGCGCCGCCAGTACAAAATCCAGGAAGTCATCAAGCGCCGCCAGGTGCTGCTGGTGCAGGTCGTCAAGGAAGAGCGCGGCAACAAGGGCGCGGCGCTGACCACCTATCTTTCTCTCGCCGGCCGGTTCTCGGTGCTGATGCCGAATACGGCGCGCGGCGGCGGCATTTCGCGCAAGATCACCGACGGCGCCGACCGCAAGCGCTTGAAGGAAATCGTTCACGAACTCGACGTGCCGGAAGGCATGGGCGTCATCCTGCGCACCGCCGGCGCGACCCGCACCAAGCCCGAGGTCAAGCGCGACTTCGAATATCTGCTGCGCATGTGGGAGAGCGTGCGGGAGCTCACGCTGCGCTCCAGCGCCCCGGAACTCGTCTACGAAGAGGGCTCGCTGATCAAGCGCGCCATCCGCGACCTTTATGGACAAGAGGTCGACGAGGTTCTGGTTTCGGGCGCCGAGGCGCATCGCGAGGCGCAAGACTTCATGCGCATGCTGATGCCGTCGCATGCGCGCAACGTCAAACTCTACCGCGAGCCGACGCCGATCTTCGCCGAGGCGGGGGTCGAAGCCCAGCTCGACGCGATGTTCTCCACGCAAGTCACGTTGAAGTCCGGCGGCTACCTCGTCATCAATCAGACCGAGGCGCTGGTCGCGATCGACGTGAACTCGGGGCGCTCGACGCGAGAGCACAACATCGAGGACACGGCGCTCCGCACCAATCTCGAAGCCGCCGACGAGGTCGCCCGCCAATTGCGCCTGCGCGATCTCGCCGGCCTCATCGTCGTCGATTTCATCGACATGGAGGAAGGCCGCAACAATCGCGCGGTCGAGCGCCGCATCAAGGAAGCGCTGAAGAACGACCGCGCCCGCATTCAGGTCGGCCGCATCTCGCATTTCGGCCTGCTGGAGATGTCGCGCCAGCGCATTCGCTCCGGCGTCGTCGAAGGCTCCACCGCGCCCTGCCCGCATTGCGCCGGCGCCGGAACGGTGCGCTCGACCGCTTCGATCGCGCTGCATGTGCTGCGCGTGCTCGAGGAGGCGCTGGTGCGCAGCTCGGCCTATGACGTGACGCTGCGCACGCGCACGGTCGTCGCGCTCTATATCCTCAACCAGAAGCGCCCGCATCTGCAGAACCTCGAGCAACGTTTCGGCGTGCACATCACCGTCGCCGCCGACGATTCGCTGACCGGGGCGAATTATCACGCGCTGGAGCGCGGCGAGCCGGCGAGCGGCTCGCGCACGGCGCTCTCGCCGCGGCATTTGCAGGTCGATTCGATCAGCCCGGAACTGCTGCAAGAAGAGCCCATCGAGGAAGAACCCGT
>Ga0265328_10000796_pt1 | contig 14591 bp, 5 predicted proteins | sample 41624metaG_FD_202086 | JGI IMG/M metagenome (GOLD analysis project Ga0265328, IMG submission 202086) | Rhizosphere microbial communities from Carex aquatilis grown in University of Washington, Seatle, WA, United States - 4-16-24 metaG | ecosystem: Host-associated > Plants > Roots > Rhizosphere >...
TGGCCACAGAGCTTGCGGACCGCGCTCAGCATCCTGCTCGAATCCAGGTTTCCCATGTACGTCGCGTGGGGCGCCGCCTTCACGCAGTTCTACAACGACGGCTATCGTCCCATCCTCGGATCCACCAAGCATCCGATGGCGATGGGTCGCAGCACCCGCGAGACCTTCGCCGAGATCTGGCACATCATCGGTCCGATGTTCGAGGGCGTCATGCAGGGACAGGCCGTCGGGCTCGACGACTTCATGCTGCCGCTCGATCGCCACGGGTTCGCCGAGGAGTGCTACTTCAGCCTCTCGTACAGCCCGATCCGGGACGAGAGCGGCGGGGTCGGCGGGGTGCTGGTCACCGTCACGGAGACCACCGAACGGGTGTACGGCGAGCGCCGGTTGCGCATGCTCCGCACCCTCGGAGAGCGCACCACCGACGCCAAGACGGCGGTCGAGGCCTGCCGCCGCGCCGCCGAGGTCCTGGGGCAAAACGCGGCCGATCTGCCCTTTGCCCGCATCTACCTGCTCCGGGAGGAGGCCGCGGACGGCCTGCCGGGCACGACGACCATCGCACCTGTCCCGGGGGCTGGCGGCCAGGTGGCGACGCTGGTCGGGGCGGCGGGCGCCCTGCCCTCCACCCTCGCCGGAGGGGCCGCCCCGAGCCGGATCGAGCTCGACCGGTACGACGGCGGATGGCCGATCGTGGAGGTCATCCGGGGCCATGGCACCGAGGTGGTGACCGAGCTCGGCGCGCGGTTCCCGAGGACAGCGACGGCGACGACGGGGGGGGACGCGGCGAACGGGGAGGATCCGCCTCCCCCGCACACGGCCATGGTCCTGCCCATCGCGCGGCCCGGCGATCCCCGGCCGGCGGGCGCGCTCATCGTGGGGATCAGCGCGCGCCAGCGCCTCGATCAGAAGTACCGCGACTTCCTCGAGCTCGTCGCCAGCCAGGTCGCCACCGCCGTGGCCAGCGCGCGCGCCTACGAGGAAGAGCGCCGACGGGCCGAGGCCCTGGCCGAGATCGATCGGACCAAGACCGCCTTCTTCAGCAACGTCAGCCACGAGTTCCGGACCCCGCTCACGCTGATGCTCGGCCCCATCGAGGACGCCCTCGGCGAGGCCGACCGCCTTCCGCCCGAGGATCTCGAGCGCTGGCAGATGGTGCATCGCAATGGGCTCCGCCTCGGCAAGCTGGTCAACACCCTGCTCGACTTCAGCCGCATCGAGGCCGGGCGCCTGCAGGCCACCTACGAGCCGACCGACCTCGCGAGCCTGACCATCGATCTCGCGAGCTCGTTCCGCTCCGCCGTCGAGCGCGCGGGGCTGCGCCTGGTGGTGGATGCGCCGACGCTGGCGGCGCCCGCCCACGTCGATCGCGACATGTGGGAGAAGATCGTGCTCAACCTGCTGTCGAACGCGCTGAAGTTCACCTTCGACGGGGAGATCGCCGTGCGCCTGCGCGGCGACGCGGCGGCCTTCACGCTGACCGTCGAGGACACCGGGGTGGGAATCGCCGCCTCCGAGCTGCCGCGGTTGTTCGAGCGATTCCATCGCATCAAGGGCACCCGCGCCCGCACCCACGAGGGCACGGGGATCGGGCTGGCGCTGGTGCAGGAGCTGGTGCGGTTCCACGGAGGCACGGTGGAGGCCACCAGCGCCCTCGGGGTCGGAACGACCTTCACCGTGCGCATCCCGACGGGCGCGGCGCACCTGCCGCCCGATCGGGTCGGGACGACGCGCACGCTCCCGTCGACGGAGCTCGGGCCGAGCCCCTTCGTCGCGGAGGCCTTGAAGTGGGTGCCGCCGGCCACGGCCGCCGACGCCGAGCGCGACGGGGACCCGGCGGCCGCGGAGGGGACGGAAGCGCCGGGGGGGCAGGCGCGCATCCTGCTCGCCGACGACAACGCCGACATGCGCCAGTACGTGGCGCGAATCCTCGGGGCCAACTGGCAGGTGGAGGCGGTGGCGGACGGAAGCCAGGCGCTGCGCGCGATCCGGCGCGCGCGGCCCGACCTCGTGCTGAGCGACGTCATGATGCCGAACCTCGACGGGTTCGGGCTGGTGCGGGCGCTGCGGGCGGAGCGCGACACGGCCGACCTGCCCATCATCCTGCTGTCCGCGCGGGCTGGCGAGGAGGCCACCACCGAGGGCCTGCGCGCGGGCGCCAACGACTACCTGGTCAAGCCGTTCGCCTCGCGGGAGCTGGTGGCGCGGGTGGCGGCCCAGCTCGAGCGATCACGGACGCGCAAGCTGGTGAGCGCGGGGATCGAGGCGGAGCGGCGGCGGCTGCGGTCGTTCCTGATGGAGGCGCCCGCGTCCATCGCGGTGCTGCGTGGCCGGGAGCTGGTCTTCGAGCTGGCCAACGATCGCTTCACCCAGATGGTGGGCGGCCGCGCGCTCTGCGGCCGCCGTTTTCGCGAGGCCTTCCCCGAGCTCGAGCCGCAGGGCACCGCTGACCTGCTGGAGGGCATCTACCGCACCGGGGAGCCCTTCACCGCCAGCGAGTTCCCGGCGCGCCTGGTCCGGTCGGTGGGTGGTGCGCTCGAGGAGGGGTTCTACGACTGGGTGGGGCAGCCGACCCGGAGTGGGCGGGGCGATCTTCCCGAGAACGACGGTGCCGGCGGCGCCGTCGAGCGCGGAGGCGGGGGCGGGGGCGGGGCCGGGGGAACGCACGGAGATGCGGGCCGGCCCGGCCCGATCGACGGTATCCTGATCTTCGCGGTCGACGTGACCGATCAGGTGCGGGCCCGCCGCGAGCTCGAGGACACCCAGCGGCGCGAGCACGAGCTGCGGCGCTCCGCCGAGGAGGCCACCCGCGCCAAGGACGAGTTCCTGGCGATGCTGGGACACGAGCTGCGCAATCCCCTCGCCCCCATCGTGACGGCGCTGCACCTCATGCGCCTGCGCGGCAGCGACGAGACCGAAAAGGAGCGGGCCATCATCGAGCGCCAGGTCCAGCACGTGACCCAGCTCGTGGACGATCTGCTGGACATCTCGCGCATCACGCGCGGCAAGGTCGAGCTCAAGCGGGTGCCCGTCGAGCTGGCCAAGGTGGTCGCGCAGGCCATCGAGATGGCGAGCCCCCTGCTCGAGCAGCGCCGGCATCGCCTGACCATCGCGGTGCCCCGGCACGGCCTGATGGTGAACGCCGACCCCGTGCGCCTGGCGCAGGTGGTGGCGAACCTGCTGACCAACGCGGCGAAGTACACGCCGGTCGGTGGCCACGTCACGCTGACTGCCGGACTGGAGCACGAGGGGGGTGCGGGGGGCGCAGGGGGCGAGGGGCCGCGCCCGGCGGTGGTCGTCGAGGTCGCCGACGACGGGATTGGCATCACGGCCGAGATGCTGCCGCGGGTGTTCGAGCTCTTCGCGCAGGAGCGGCAGGCCGCCGACCGCTCCCAGGGGGGCCTCGGGCTCGGCCTCGCCATCGTCCACAGCCTGGTGACCATGCACGGAGGATCGGTCGAGGCGAGGAGCGCCGGGCCAGGCCAGGGCAGTCGGTTCAAAGTGCGGCTCCCGCCGGCGGGCGACGACGCGTTGGCGGGGGTCGGTGGCGGCGACGCTGCCGCCCGCGGGTGGGATGCCCGCCGAGCGGGAGGGGCGGATGAAGCGGGCGAAGCGGGAGGAGGCGCCGGGGGCGCGCCGCTGGCCGGCTCGGGCGATCGACGAATCCTGGTGGTCGACGACAACGAGGACGCGGCCGACATGATGGGCGAGCTCCTGACTGGGCTCGGGTTCTCGGTGCAACTGGCCCACGATGGCCCGAGTGGGCTGCGGGCGGCGGAGGCGTTCCTGCCGGAGATCGCCCTCCTCGACATCGGATTGCCGGCGATGGACGGCTACGAGCTGGCGCGCCGTCTGCGCGTCATTCCGACGCTGCGGCGGCTGAAGATGATCGCGGTCACCGGGTATGGTCAGGAGACGGACCGGGCGCGCGCCCACGCCGCCGGGTTCGACCGGCACCTCGTCAAGCCGGTGGACGCCCTCGAGCTCGAGGCCATGCTGGAAAGCCTGGTGGAGGCGTAGGGCCGAGGTTGGCCGACTGCGCCATCACGCCGACGCGAACAAGGGATCCACGCAGGCCAGGGTGTCGAAGACGGATTCCTTCGATCGCCGGCGTTTCCGAGGAAACGTCGTCCCGCGGGTTCAATGCCTGCGCGCCACCGAGTGACAGGGCTCGAAGCTCGTCGCAAGCCTCGTCGGTGGCCTTCGTGACCAGGTCCGCCTCAGGAAAGACTCGACCCTGACTCGATCACATGTAGAACGGGGGAATGAGGAAACCGGGGTCGACGGAAGCGGCACCAGGGGGCCAGGGCGGGAACCTGCCCGGCGGAGGGGCCAGCCAGAGGATGGTTCCGGTCGCGGCGGGGCCCATGGTGGTGGCTGTCGCGGGCGCCCTCGCTGGTGCCGTCGCTTTGATGGCGGGTTGCGCGGGCACGCCGCTGCCCCGGCTCGGCCCGGTCGGTACGGCAGGGGGCGGGGCGCCGCCGGGGCCCGGAGGGGTGGCTGCGGGCACGGCGGGCGCCACGGCGCGCAGTGCGGCCGAGCGAGGACGCGAGCTCTTCAATGGGTGGGTCCGCCCGGAGGTGAACTGCTACACGTGCCACAACGGCGATGGCGCCGGGACCTGGCGCGGGCCCAACCTCGGCAAGCGGGTCCCCAAGCTCACGGACGCCGAGATCGCCAGCACCATCGCCGAGGGTCCGGGGCTCATGCCGTCGTTCAAGGGCAAGGTCGACGGGGAGGACGTCCGCGACCTGACGGCGTGGCTGCGGGCCCAGTTTCCGGTCACACCCTGACAGTTTTGTCGCGTTTCAGGAGCGCCAAAGGACGGTTGTGGCCAACCGCTGCACCTCCACAAAAACATCCACAAGATCCTGTACTTTTGTTGTTGATCGCGGCAACCAGGAACGTCTAAGGTGGGGAATCGGTAACGGGGATTGCCAGCGGCACGGTGAAACGAGCCCGGCGCACGCGCGGCTCGTTCAAAGCTCGGACCTCGGGCCCAGCGTGGGATGTCTCCGTTCTCGGTCGTTCTCGCGCGCGCACCGGAAACCGTGCGCGAAGCGGGACCGCGAAGCGAGACACAGCGAAGCGAGACACAACGATCGGGGACCTTCCTGGTGGAGAAGCGATGAAGTCGAGACGCGTTCTGGTGCTTGGATGCTGGCTGGCCCTCGGCTTGTCGCTCGCCGCCTGTAGCAGCTCGAGCCCGAAGCCGCCGAACCACGACGGCGGAACCGGCGGGCGGGATGGGGGCTCCGGGGGGGACGCGGGAATCGACATGGCCATCAACCGTGATGGAGCGACGACGGATGCCACGATGACAGCATGCGTCCCCAACCCCGCCGGCAACACGGCGAGCGGCAAGTCGTGTTGCAGTGCCTCGGACTGCGGGAGTGGCTTCTGCGCCGACGGCGTCTGCTGTGACTCGGCCTGCAAGGGAACCTGCACGCGCTGCGACCTCATCGACTCTCCCGGAACCTGCAAGCCGGTGCCTGACGGCCTGGCGGCGCGCAAGGGCGACTGCAGCGTCTCGGATGTCAAGACCTGCGGGCTCGACGGGATGTGCGACGGCAAGGGCAAATGCCGCGACTACCCGGCAGGGGCAGTCTCCGCCCCGGGGACGTGCGACGGCGGAGACCTGTCGCACCGACTGGTTTGCGATGGCCAGGGCAGCTCCATTCCGGGTTCGGCGCGCTCGTGCACACCGTACATCTGCAAGGACGACAAGTGCCCCGAAACCTGCGTCAGCGACGCCGACTGCGTCGCGGGCGTCACCTGCATCGGTGGTCAGTGCGGGACCACCCAGGCGAACGGACGAGCCTGTTCCAAGGACGCGCAGTGCGCATCCACCCACTGCGCGGACGGGGTCTGCTGCAACGCCGCCTGTGACGGGTTGTGCTCGTCCTGCAATCAGCCGCAAAACCTCGGACAGTGTGTCCCCCTCGGGGAGGGTCAGCCCGAGCCAAAGTGCGCGAAGAGCGACGTCGCCACCTGCGGGCTCAGCGGTGCCTGCGACCGGTGGGGCGAGTGCGGCCTGTACAAGGTTGAAACCCCGTGCATTCCTCAGACATGCTCGGGGAGCACCAAGACCACCGCTGGAACCTGCGATGGCAACGGCACGTGCCGTCCCCCTGGGCAAGTCGACTGCTCCCCCATCATGTGCGGGAGCGACGACTGTCTGTCGGCCTGCAAGACGAGCAAGGACTGCGTGGCGCCGAACCTGTGCACCAACGGCTCCTGCGGACCTGGGCCGATGGGCGTGGCTTGCACCACGGCGGCTCAGTGTCAGAGCGGCAACTGCGTGGATGGGGTGTGCTGCGACACGGTCTGCACCGGGGCCTGCCAGAGCTGCTCGCTGCAGAGCTCGCTCGGCCGCTGCACCAACGTGGGCGCAAACGAGAAGGACCCACATGGCATTTGCAAGGACATGGGCACGGCGTCCTGCAAGACGAACTCCCTGTGTGACGGCAACGGCGGATGCCAGTCCTACCCGTCGGGCACCCAGTGCGCGGCCGAGACCTGCGTGGGCGGAGCTTATACCGGGCCGTCGACATGCAATGACAGCAATCAGTGCCTGCCGCCCCCGAGCATCACCTGCAATCCCTACACCTGCAACGGGAGCAAGTGCTTCGACAGCTGCACGCAGAACAGCCAGTGCGTGACCAAGTTCTGCGACGCGAACCATTCGTGCGGCCCCAAGCCGCCGGGGGCGCAGTGCAGTCAGGCCTCCGAGTGCCAGCCCGCCCCGGATGGCAACAAGTACTGCTCCCAGGGGGTGTGCTGCACGAGCCCTTGCTCGAACGCCTGCCAGGCCTGCAACCTGAGCGGCAACGGGACCTGCACCAACGTCCCGAACGGCTCCCGCGATCCCCAGGCCAAGTGCTCCACCACGGATGCGTCGGGGTGCAAGACCACCGGCAAATGCCAGAACGGGGGCTGCGAAAACTATTCCAGCTCCACCCAGTGCAAGGCTGCGTCCTGCTCGGCCGGCTCGAAGCAGGCGACGTCGGCCTACTGTGATGGCAAGGGGGATGCGTGCCCGGCCCAGGGAAGCAAGGACTGTGGCGTGTACACCTGCAACTCGTCGACCGGCCTTTGCCGGACGACCTGTGGGTCGAACGCCGACTGCACGAGCCCGAACGTCTGCAACAACGGCAGCTGCGGCCTCGCCCCCAACGGCGCGTCGTGCGGCAACAAGAACCAGTGCCTGAGCGGCAACTGCACCGAGGGCGTGTGCTGCAACACCGCGTGCAGTGGCCTGTCGACCGGGACCTGCACGAGCTGCGTGGTGCAGAACCACGTCGGGACCTGCACCAACGTGCCGATCGGCGGCAACGATCCCGGGGGCCGCTGCACCAAGAGCGTGACCACGAGCTGCGGCCTCAGCGGCACCTGCGACGGCGGCGGCAAGTGCGACTACTGGGACACGAACATCAGCTGCCGCAACCAGAGCTGCAGCGGTAGTACCCAGAGCAACGCCGCCTACTGCGATGGCAACGGCACCTGCAACGCGTCCACCACCAAGGACTGCGGAAACTACGCGTGCAACGGCGCGAGCTGCAAGACCAGCTGCACCGCCGACACGGATTGCAAGTCGGGCGTCAAGTGCAACACCGTGCTGAACACCTGCGGGACGACCGTCGCCAATGGCCAGAAGTGCGGCATCGACTCGGACTGCGCCAGCAACGCGTGCGTCCAGGGCACGGGGGGCACCAAGATCTGCTGCGCCACCGCCTGCACCGCCGACTCGGCCAGCAGCCCGAGCTGCCTCACGGGCCAGTGCACGGCAACGGGCACCGGCGCCGGAACCTGCGCCCTGAAGGCTTCGGGCGCCACCTGCGGAGCGGCGGGAAGCTGCTCCGGCACCAAGGCGACGAGCGCTCGGACCTGCAACGCCAGCGGAGTGTGCATGGCGGCGACCGTCACGACCTGCGCGCCGATGGACCAGTGCCACAACGCGAGCACCTGCACCGGCGGGGTGTGCTCTCCGGTGACGAACATGTCCGACGGCACGGGCTGCGACAACACGACCATCTGCGACGGGAGGGAAACCTGTCAGGGGGGCATGTGCAAGACCGTGGCGGGCACCCCCCTGAGCTGCAGCCCAACCATTTGCCAAACAAACGCGTCCTGCGACGCAAAGAACGGCTGTCAATTCACGAACAAGTTGGACGGAACCGATTGCTCGACCACCTGCACAGGCGGAAAGATGGCGAGCTGCAAGACCGGGGTGTGTGGCACATGCACCGCGCCCGCCACCGGCGGTACCACCGGCACCGGCGGTGGCTCGGGAGGTTCGGGCGGCATCACCGGCTCGGGCGGCGGCGGCGGGAAGGCCGGAGGCTGCACAGCAGCCAGCGACTGCGACGACAAGAATCCCTGCACGACGGATTCGTGCTCGAGTGGGGCGTGCAAGAACACTGTCAGCCTCGGCGCTCCTTGCAACGACGGCAACGCCTGCACGACCACTGACACGTGCGACGCCACCGGCAAGTGCATGGGCTCTGGAGCCCCCACGTGTCCCCAACCTACGGGCCAGTGCCAGGTCGCCGGCTGCGCTCCAGCCACTGGGTGCACCATCCAGACCGCACCAGCAGGGACAGCCTGCAACGACAACAACATGTGCACCCTCACGGACAAGTGCGACGCCACCGGCAAGTGCATGGGCTCCGGAGCCCCCACGTGCCCCCAACCTACAGGCCAGTGCCAGGTCGCCGGCTGCGCTCCAGCCACTGGGTGCACCATCCAGACCGCACCAGCAGGGACAGCCTGCAACGACAACAACATGTGCACCCTCACGGACACGTGCGACACCACCGGCAAGTGCATGGGCTCCGGAGCCCCCACGTGCCCCCAACCTACAGGCCAGTGCCAGGTCGCCGGCTGCGCTCCAGCCACCGGGTGCACCATCCAGACCGCACCAGCAGGGACAGCCTGCAACGACAACAACATGTGCACCCTCACAGACACGTGCGACACCACCGGCAAGTGCATGGGCTCCGGAGCCCCCACGTGCCCCCAACCTACAGGCCAGTGCCAGGTCGCCGGCTGCGCTCCAGCCACCGGGTGCACCATCGAGACCGCACCAGCAGGGACCTCCTGCAACGACAGCAACATGTGCACCCTCACCGACAAGTGCGACGCCACCGGCAAGTGCATGGGCTCCGGAGCCCCCACGTGCCCCCAACCTACAGGCCAGTGCCAGGTCGCCGGCTGCGCTCCAGCCACCGGATGCACCATCGAGACCGCACCAGTAGGGACCTCCTGCAACGACAGCAACATGTGCACCCTCACCGACAAGTGCGACGCCACCGGCAAGTGCATGGGCTCCGGAGCCCCCACGTGTGAACCATCTACGGTCTGCAAGACAGTAACCTGCGATCCGACCACCGGTTGCAAGTCCACCAACAACAACAACGTCGATTGCTCAACGACCTGCCCATCGGGGATGAATGGAACGTGTTCAAATGGTAGCTGCAACTGTGTGGCGGTAACGCCGCCGCCGGGATCGGGCTCTGGTGGGATGACGGGCAGCGGCGGCTCGACGGGTACACCCGACGCCGGGCAGTGAGATCGCATTTCGCCAGGGGTGACCTCGACGATGGCTAGTCGAATGGGGTGGTGGGAGGGTGGGCTTGAAACTCGATCGATGTCGTGCGGGACCGAGGGCGGGAATGGTAGTGGCTATTGGCTTTCTGGTGCACCTGGTCGCGGGGTGTTACCGACCGTCGATTGTGGATGGATCGGATGGTGGGGGATTGTTGTGCGCGGTCGAGCCGGATCTCTGCCCCGAGGGTTTTTCGTGCGTGCTCGGGCGCTGTTGGCGGGGACAGTGGGATGCGGGGACGACGCCCAACGGGGGCACCGCACCGGACGTCGGCGACTCGGCCGATCTCAACCCGGACGGATCGGCGGAGCTCGCGCCGCCGGGCGGCGCTTGCGTCCCGGACACGACATTGCCCGTCACCGGCTGCCATCCACAGACGGGGCTCGCATGCGACCCCGTCTGTCAAACCGGGTGCTGTGCAGGACAGAAGTGCTCGACGGTCAGTCCATCCGGAGTCCTGAGTACCCTGGTGGGAAAGCTAGGCTGCGTTCCCTTCGACAAGCGCCGGGCGGCAGGCGAGCCGTGCAGTCCCAAGTACCTCGACTCTGGTGAGCGTTCCGATGACTGCCTGGCGGGCCTCGTCTGTATCATGGGCGACGTGATCCCGCTCTGCTTTCCGCTCTGTCGCCGAGACGATGATTGCCCGGGCGGCAGCGTCTGCGAGGTGCGTGCAACCGAGCCCACGCGCGGGTTCCTCGCGTCGGTCTGCAGCCTTCCAAGAGCGACCTGCGACCCAATCGCGCTGACGGGGTGCCTAGCCGGACGAACCTGTTACCTCACCGGCCTCGATCCCGTCGCCGGAGACACCACGATCTGCGACATCGTCGGCTCGGACCGAACGAACGGGGCATGCGCTGCCTCTCACGAGTGTCTACCCGGATACACCTGCCCGACGGTTGGGCCGGGCGCCATGCACTGCCGCCGCATCTGCGCTCGGGGAACCGGCTCTCAGGGCTGCTCGGCGGGGGCCGGCCCGGAGACATGTCTCGACTACGGACAGCTCTACGGTTACTGCAACTGACCACCGGGTCGTGACGGCGACGACCTAGAAGAGATCGGTCCGAAACAAGCCGTCGGGGCCGGCGAAGGGGACTTCGTCGCGGATGTAGAGGCGGTAGCGGGTGCCTTGCGAGTCGATGATTGAGGTGAAGTCGAGGATGGTTCCTCCGGCACCGGGCAGGGTGCCGTTCTTCGAGGTGGTGCGGATGGCGCGGAGGGCGGCGGCGTCGCTGGCGGTGGCCGGTTGACTCCCGCCGGGGCGATATTGAAAGGACGATTGGGTGCTGATGGCCACGGTGGCGGCGGGGATGGCGAGGGGCCACCGGGCTGGCGGGCGGTTGTCGAGATTCGACCCATCGTCGGCCACCAGCAGGTAGCGAACGTCGCCCGCGACCGGCGTGGCCGCGGCTCCGAGCGCGGCGAGCTGCGCGTCGAAGGCCGCGATCAGGTCCGACCACGCCGAGCCGGCCGGGGCACCACACGCCGAGCCGGTCAGGCTCTGCTGGTCCAGGCGGAAAGAGACGTCGGGGGCGTCGGAGCAACCTCCCGACGGGACGACAATTCCGGCCCAGGCGCCCAGCTTCAATGCACCCTCCAGGCTGGCTTGCTGGGCCGCCGAGAGCGTGAGCTGCAGGAGCTCGTCGTTGTCACTCGGCAGGAGCCAGGCGTGGCAGCCGGCGTCCACCATCAGGAACCGCCAGCCATTCTCCGCCAGCATGCCGGTCCCCGGCGGGGCGGGTCCCCCACCAGCCACGCGGATCGCGAGCCGGATCTCGGTGCCGCCCTGCGGACTGCACAAAGGGAGGGCAGCCTGTGCCGGGGAGCCGAGATCCAAGGTGGCGCTGTCCAAGGCGGCAGCCGAGTCGGACGAGGCTGCGTCCATCCCCGCGTCCGCCCCGCTGCCGATCGGTGGTGACCCGCCGCCGGCGTCGAGACCGCCGTCGGCTGGCTCGGTTGGCTGACGTGGTCCGGCGCCGCCGCTCCCGCCACCTGTCGCGGGCGTGGGCCTCACATCGGCGCCCGTGCAGGCGAATCCACCGACAGCGATCAGGAACGCCACCGCTGCGCCGAGCCGCGGGCAAGCCGGGTGAAGGCGAGAGGACGTCATCATCTCGGGCCCTCAGGCCTTCCGCAGGTACGTCGCCTCCATGAAGACGACCCAGGTGGTGCCGCCGTCGAAGGAGTTCTCGATTCGGAAGTGGTGCTTGTCGCGGCCCTCCCAGCGGTAGATGTAGCGGCCCTTGCCACCGGGGTGCGAGGACTCGAAGGTCAGGGTGTCGCCGAGCCACCTGCCGCGCGAGGGGACCGACGGCATCCCCATCGAGTCGACCCAGTACCAGGTATGCTCGCCGGTGGAGGCGTCGAAGCCGTAGACGCCGTGGCCTCGGTAGGTGGGCACGCCGCCCTGCTCCTGCACGTAGTCGGAGATGACGAAGAGGCCGTCGATGTCGACCCGCGCGCGCATCTTGCCCGAGGCGCTGCCGCCTGGGCCCATGGGCGAAGGCATGGTCGTCTCCTGGCCCTCCCAGGCTCCCGCGAAGACGTGCAGCTTCTGGTGCTCCGGGGTCGGTTTCGGCATGTCCATGGAGACGCATGTTAGCAACGACGTCGCGGGCACGACAGCGGGCCAGCGGAGTGAAGCGGTAGTGAAGTGGACCCCTCTCCCTCACCCTCTCCCCGCTCAGCGGGGCGAGGCGATGGGAACGGACGGGGGGGGCGGTTTCATTCGGGGCTGTGGCTGCGTGTGCCAGACCAGCGCGGCCGGCAGGGCCAGCAGCGCGACGATGAGGCAGGTCGTCTCGCCCAGCACCGCGACCGCGCCCAGGCTCCGCACCGCCTGGTTGTGCGAGCGCAGCAGGGCCAGGTAGCCGAGGCTGGTGGTCAGGCTGCACAGGATCACCGGCCCCCCCACCCCACGCATGGCCGCCAGGATGCCGAGGCCCCGCTCCTGCTCGAAGCGCCCGTAGACGTTCACCGCGTAGTCGATGCCGATGCCGAAGGTGATGGGCAGCGCGATGAAGTTGATGAAGTTGAGGCGCACCCCCACCAGATCCATCGCCGCCAGCATGAAGGCCAGCGCCAGCCCGAGCGAGCCGAGCACCATCGCCACGGCCCGTGGCCGCCGGAACAGCAATGTCACCGTCACGCCGGTCAGCGCCAGCGACAGCAACACCGATCGCGGCATGTCGACGAGCGATGCGCGCAGGAGATCGGCGAAGATCACCGCCCGCCCCGAGCCGAGCACCACCCGCCCGTCGGGCAGGCGGATCTGGCGAAAGGCGTCGGCCAGGCGCAGCAGGTAGTGCAGGTTCGAGTCGCTCTGCCCCCGGGTCTGCTCGATGTACAGGATCCGTCCCCGGGTGCCGTCCTTCTCGGTGAAGGGATCGACCAGCTCGGGCGGCAGATCCTCGGCCGCGAACGGGGTGAGGCCTGGCGGCGGCAGCAGGGGCGCCATGCGGGCCCACGCCGCGTCGTCGATGCCACCGCGCGCACGGACCCGTGCCAGGCGCCGCGCGAGCGCCTGCAGGCGCGCGAGACGCGCGGCCTGGTTCGGGGGCACGAGATCGTTCAACGTGTGGACCTCGGCGAAGGGCCGCAGCGTGGGGGGAGCCGCGTCGCGCGTGCGCCGCAGGATCGCCGCCACCACCGGCGTGTCGCGGGCGTCGTCGGTCAGGACCACCATGCCGCCGTTGGCGTTCGCGGCACGCGGCCCCCCGTCGAGCACCCGCTGGGTGCTGTCGGAGATCCGGTAGAGCTCGCTCGTGGTGTCGCGATCGCTGAGCAGGTGGTGCATGTCGTACTCGAGCGCCCCGCGCAGGAGGTAACGCCCGCCGAGGCCGAGCGCCCCGAGGCCGAGCCCCGCCATGACCACCAGCAGCGTGCGGGGGGCATGCCCCACCGCCCACACGAAGGGCCGCTCGAAGTGCGCGCCCACCCGCGGGATCAGCCAGCTGCGCGCGAGCACGTCCTCGGAACCTTCGCCATCGCCCCGGCCAGGGATGGGCCGCCGCCGCCGCACGCGCACCCGCGCACCCGCGCGCTCGATCAGCACCACCAGCGGGGGCAGCAGGAAGATGCTGGCCAGCCAGCACAGCAGCATCCCCGTGCCCCCGATGAAGGCGAAGTGGCGAAACCCGCGAAAGCGCCCCACCCCGAGCGCGGCGTAGGCCGTCGCCGCCGCCGCCGCCGCCGTCAGCGTGGCCCCCGAGGTCCGCGCGAGCGCGAGCTCGAGCGCCCGGACCACGGACCTGCCCGCCCCACGCTCCTCGATGAAGCGGGAGAGCCAGATGATCCCGAAGTTCACGCCGTTCCCCATCACGATGCTGAAGAGAAAGGCGGTCGCCACGTTGAGGTGCCCGAGGGCGAGCTCCGTCACTCCGAAGGTCATGGCGCACCCGGCCCCGACCGCGAGCCCGAGCGCCACGACCGCCATCAGCGAACGGAAGTGGAGCAGCACCACCGCCAGGACCAGCGCCGCCCCCACCCCCCCGACCTGCAGCACGTCGCGGCTGACCAGCTCGTACTCGGCCAGGCTGGTCGACAGATCGCCGGCGTAGCCCACGCGCACCGCCGCCGCGCCCGCCACCGTGGCGCGCGTGCGCTCCACGATCCCCCGGATCCGCGCCAGCGCGGCGCGCGCGCGCGGCAGATCGCCCGTGACGGCCCCGACCTTGACCTCGACGACCAGGGCCAGCCCGGTGGACGTCGGGGCCTCGAAGTACCCGTCCGGATAGCGATCGAGCGCGCCCACCTTCTCGAGCAGGGCCTTCTCGATGGCCTCGGCCCCGAGGCGTCCGTCGCCCGCTCGGCCCGCCCCGCCCTCATCCTCGGCGCCGTCCTTGTCGTGGTCCTGGTGGTGGTCCCGGTCCTGGCCCCGCTCCTGGTCGTCGTCCTGCTCAGCGCCCAGGTCCGCCCCGATCGCGTGCCGGAAGGCCCGGCGCTCCTCGGACGCGAGATGCCCCTCGAGGACCGCCAGATCCGCCTCCGG
>Ga0265328_10000797_pt1 | contig 14579 bp, 13 predicted proteins | sample 41624metaG_FD_202086 | JGI IMG/M metagenome (GOLD analysis project Ga0265328, IMG submission 202086) | Rhizosphere microbial communities from Carex aquatilis grown in University of Washington, Seatle, WA, United States - 4-16-24 metaG | ecosystem: Host-associated > Plants > Roots > Rhizosphere...
ATGTGGGAGATGACGTTCTTCTTCAAAATCTCGGGATCGACCGCCTTGACCATGTCGGTGGCGATATAGCCCGGGGCGATGGCGTTGACCGTGACGCCCTTGCCGGCGCTCTCCTGCGCCAGAGCCTTCACGAAGCCGATGTCGCCGGCCTTGGAGGCCGAGTAATTCGTCTGGCCGGCCTGGCCCTTCTGGCCGTTGATCGAGCTGATCACGATGATGCGGCCGAAACCGCGCTCGCGCATTCCGTTGATCACGGGGCGGGTGACGTTGAACAGCGAATTGAGATTGGTGCCGATGACGGCGTTCCACTGCTCCAGCGTCATCTTGTGGAAGAAGCCGTCCTTGGTGATGCCGGCGTTGTTGACGAGGACGTCGACCGGGCCAAGCTCCTTCTCGATCCGGGCGATGCCGGCGGCGCAGGCGTCATAGTCCGAGACGTCGAACTTGAACACCGGAATGCCGGTTTCGGCCTTGAACTTGTTCGCCGCTTCGTCATTGCCGGCATAGGTCGCAGCGACCGTGTAGCCGGCCGCCTTCAGCGCCTTGGAAATGGATTCGCCGATGCCGCGCGTGCCTCCGGTGACGACTGCAATTCTTGCCATGTTTGGGGTCTCCTCGAATGAATGTTTTTTGGCGGCGGCCGCGATGCGACCGCCGCAGTCCGCGCCGACCGCCGAAGGCGGATCAGCGCTCGACGGTGAGGGCGATGCCCATGCCGCCGCCGATGCAGAGCGTCGCGAGCCCCTTTTTGGCGTCGCGGCGGACCATCTCATGCAGCAAGGTGATGAGCACGCGCGCGCCGGAAGCGCCGATCGGGTGGCCGATGGCGATGGCGCCGCCGTTCACGTTCACGATGGACGGGTCCCAGCCGAGATCCTTGTTCACGGCGATGGCCTGAGCGGCGAAGGCTTCGTTCGCCTCGATGAGGTCGAGATCGGAGACCTTCCAGCCGGCCTTCTCCAGCGCCTTGCGCGAGGCCGGGATCGGGCCGGAGCCCATCAGGGCCGGATCGACGCCGGCGGTCGCCCAGGAGGCGATGCGGGCGAGCGGCGTGAGGCCGCGCGCGGCGGCTTCTGCGGCGCTCATCACCACAAGCGCCGCGGCGCCGTCGTTGAGGCCGGAGGCGTTGGCGGCGGTGACGGTGCCGTCCTTGGCGAAGGCGGGCTTGAGCTTGGCGACGCTGTCGAGCGTCACGCCGTGCTTGATATATTCGTCGGCGTCGACGGTCACGTCGCCCTTACGGGTGGAGACGATATAGGGGACGATCTCGTCCTTGAACTTGCCGGCCTTCTGGGCGGCTTCCGCCTTGTTCTGCGACGCGACGGCGAAAGCGTCCTGCTCCTCGCGCGAAATCTGCCATTTCTTGGCGACGTTCTCGGCGGTGATGCCCATGTGGTAATTGTTGAAGGCGTCGGTGAGGCCGTCGACGATCATCGTGTCGACGAATTTCAGATCGCCCATTTTGGTGCCGGTGCGCAGATGCGCGGCGTGGTTGGCGAGCGACATGCTCTCCTGGCCGCCGGCCACGACGATCCGGGCGTCGCCCGCAATGATCTGCTGGGCGGCGAGCGCGACGGCGCGCAGGCCTGAGCCGCAGACCTGGTTGACGCCGAAAGCGGAGGCGGTGTCCGGCACGCCGGCCTTGATCGCCGCCTGGCGCGCGGGGTTCTGACCCTGGGCGGCGCCGAGCACCTGGCCGAGGATCACTTCGCACACATCCGCGGGCGCGACCTTGGCGCGCTCCAGGGCGGCCTTCACGGCGACCGCGCCGAGTTCATGGGCGGGCGCGCCCCCAAGAGCCCCGTTGAACGATCCAACGGCGGTGCGCGCCGCGGACACGATCACGATATCGGTCGTCATGTCGATCTCCTCGAATAAAATGTCTTTAGGGGCGGGCGCGCCATGCGCGCGTCCGGTCATGGGTGTTGAACATTTCGCGCAAAGCCTCGTCAAGTGCGTCGGGCTGGCGCAGGAGGAGCTATTTTCGAATGGGCCGATAGGCCTTTTCGATGGGGACGCGCTCCGATTTTTCGTCCCGCGGCGATTCCCGCATCGCGCGTTTTACGCTTTGGCGCACGCCCCGACCGCCGGTCGAGAGCGGTCGCGGGAGGGGCGCGCCGCCAGCTTTTGCACGGAACGGGAGCGGGAATAAAGCCTTTCCGGACGAAAATATTGCCGCAGGGCGGGATTTGCGCATATCGTCTGATGCCGGAGGGCTTCCATCGACTGGGGGTGAGCGGCGTTCCGGCCGTCATGGGGAGGCGACGACAAGCGACATGGCAAACGAAAAAAAGCCGACGACCATAAAAAAATACGCCAACAGGCGTCTCTACGACACGGGCACCAGCACTTATGTCACGCTTGAAGATTTGGCCGCTATGGTTAAGCGGGGCGAAGACTTTCTCGTCTGCGACGCCAAATCGGGCGAAGACATCACCCGTCCGGTGCTGACCCAGATCATCTTCGAGCAGGAGGGGAAGGAAGGCCAGAGCCTGCTGCCCATCGCCTTTCTGCGGCAGCTGATCCGCTTCTACGGCGACAGTATGCAGATGCTGGTGCCGAGCTATCTGGAGTTTTCCATCGACAAGCTCACGCGCGATCAGCAGAAGTTCCGCGATCAGGTCAACGCCGCATTGGGCGTCGGCGGGTCCGCGTTCGGCGATCCCTCGCGCGGCTTTCAGGTTCTGGAGGAGCAGGCGCGCAAGAATATGGCCGTGTTCCGCCAGGCGCTGACCATGTTCAACCCCTTCGGCCTGCCGACGGAGCCGGTCGCCTCGACGGAACCGGAAGGCGGAGAGACGGCTGTGAAGAAACAGTCGGACGTCGATGATTTGAAGCGCCAGCTCGACGAGCTGAACAAGCGCATCGATCAGCTGTCGCCGAAGGCCGAATAGGCGCTCCGACGCAATGACGCGGCGGGGGGAGAGCCGGGGGCTTCCCCCGATGCGCCGCCGAATTGGCGCATCGGATTGGCGTGTATCGGATTGGCGCGCATCGGAGGGCGGCGAGGTTTCCTGGCTCCGCCTCCCGATGAGCCGCCGCAGGCGGCGTCTCGAAGGAGGGCGGCTGCCGGAACGGCGGCGTTTGCTCCGCGCGACCGCGCTTCGAGACAGCGGCTTCGCCGCTTCCTCGGCGCGAGGGTTCGAGTTGACCCGCCGCGGTGACGCGAGGCGGGCGCATCCGCCGTTCGGGCGCGTCCGCGTCAGGCCGAGGCGGCGAGAGCCTGATGCGCCGGCGCGGCTTCCGCCGAGCCGTAAAGTATTCCCTGGAAGTAATCGACGCCCCAGTCGCGAAGAAGCTTTGCTGTTTCTTCGTCCTCGATCCATTCCGCGACGATTTTGAGATCGAGGTGATGGGCGAGATCGATAAGGGTCTTCACGAAGAATCTGTCGTCTTCGGAATTCACCAGATTGCGCACGAAGACGCCATCGATCTTCACAAGGTCGAAGGCGAGCTGGCGCAGATTGCGGAAGGACGTATGGCCGGAGCCGAAATCGTCCATCGCCACTTTCACGCCGAGCCGTTTGCACAGCGCAATGATGTGGCGGGTCGATTCAATGTCCTCGATCATCGTCGTCTCGGTGATTTCGAGCGTGAGGCGCTCTGCGACGCCGGGCGCGCCGGCGAGCGACCGGGTCATGCGATCCGGCCATTCCGGATCGAGCACTGTCGCGAGCGAGGCGTTGACGGACAGGCGCAGAGTCCGGTCTTCGCTCATGCGGGCGATGGCGAGGTCCATCACGCGCTGATCGAGCAGGCGCACAAGGCCGGCTTTCTCCGCAATCGGCAGCAATTCGCCGGGCGTCGCGAGCGAGCCGTCTGCGAGACGCACGCGCAGCAGCGCCTCGTAAAAGGCGTTGGCGCCGCTCGCCGCATGGACGATGGGCTGAAAGGCGAGTTCGACGCGCTGCTCGTTCAGCGCGGAAACAATGCTGTCGGCGACGCGCAGGGCGCGCAGGCGCGCGTCCTCCCGCGCGAGCGAGGCGGTGTAGGCGATAAAGCGCGCGCCGCTGCGCTGGCGGGCGACGTCGAGCGCTTCCTCCGCGTGCTGGAACAGCGCATGGCTGGTGCGGCCCTCGCGCGGCGCCACGACGCCGCCGATGCGAATGCTCGCGGGAATCGGCCCGCAGGAGGTTTCGAAGGGCGTCGCCGCGACAATGTCGATCAGGCGGCGAGCCGCCGCGTGCGATTGCTCGGCGTCGCAGTCTTCCAGAATGAGCCCGAACTTGTTGCCGGCATGGCGCGCGACCAGATCATTGACGCGAATATTGGCGCGCAGGCGCGCGGCCAGCCCGGCGATCACCTCGTCGCCGGCGTCATAGCCATAGGTGCGGTTGAGGGCGAAGAGATTTTCCAGCGCCACCAGCATCACGGCGAAGGGCTTGCGGTTGCGCTCGGCGAGCTGGAGATAGCGATTGGTCCGCTCGGCGAGATGGGCGCGGTTGAGCACGCCGGTCAGCGCGTCGAACTGCGAATTCAGCGCCAGCAGGCGCTCTTTCTCGTGACGCTCGGTGATAACCCGCAACACGCCATGCGCGCGCGCAGGCTTGTCCCCCTCGCCCTTGAACCAGCGGCCGACGTCCTCCACCCAAATGGGCTCCTTCACGCCGGCTTCGCGCGGCGCGACCAGCGCGTAAACGGCGAGATAAGGCGCGCCGTCGCCGGCGTCGCGCGCCTCGGATTTCACAATGGCGTCGTAGCGCGAGGCGGCGCTTTCCGGCGACAGGCGCTCCCCATAGGCGAGGCCGGTGGTCAGATCGACGGAGGCGACGGCGCCGAGCACTTGCGTGAGATTGGGGCCCCAGGTCAGCCGGTCGCTGAGGAGATCCCAATCGTAAACGACTTCGCCGATCGAGGAGAGAATGACGCGCGGATCGGGGCCGCCGCCAAGAGCGCCAAGGCTGCCAGGCGCGCCAAGGCTGCCAGGCGCGCCAAGGCTGCCAGGTGCGCCAAGGCTGCCAGGTGCGCCGTTCTGATCCGCCGGCGCGACAGCCGCTGCGGGCGGCGCGTCGTTGTTTTGCGCCGGAACCGCGGTCGGCGCGACACTGGCGGAGCGGTTGGCGAGGTGGCGCAGCTGCATGGGCGGGTCCAGACACAACAAGGAAAGACGCCGCAGAGAATGCGCGCCAAACGTAAATTCGCCGTAAGCCGCGCCGTGGCGGGGCGCCCAAAGCGCGTACAGACGCCAAAAGGCTTAACAAAAGCGAAGCGGCGCGGACGCTGCGGCGTTATCCCGCAGTCGCCCCTTCGCCCCGTCGCCCCTTCGTCCGGCGGCCGTCAGGGCGCGGGATTGCTGTGTCTTTGGTGAATGTCGTCGATGCGCTCTTCAAGCTCCGGCGTGATGGCGATTGCGACAGATCCAAGATCGGTTTTAAGCTGCGCCATGGTCGTGGCGCCGATGATGTTGGAGGTGACGAAAGCGCGCGACGTGACGAAGGCGATGGCGAGTTGGGCGGGATCGAAGCCATATTCCGCCGCGAGCGCCAGATATTCGTCGATCGCCGCTTCGACGCCCGGCTTTTCGTAGCGCTGGCCGCGTTCGAACAATGTGGTGCGCGTCCCCGGCGGCCGCGCGCCCTTGCTGTATTTGCCGGTGAGATAGCCCTGCGCCAGCGGCGAATAGGCGAGCAGCCCCACCTGTTCGCGCAGGGCGAATTCGGCGAGACCGATCTCGAAAGTGCGGTTAATGAAATTATAAGCGTTCTGGATGGAGACGATGCGCGGGCCGCGGCCGTTCTCATGCGCGCGCAGAAATTGCGCGACGCCCCATGAGGTTTCGTTGGAGAGGCCGATGTGGCGCGCCTTGCCGAGCTTGACGAGTTCGTCGAGCGCGTCGAGCGTCTCCTCGATCGGAACTTCCTCGCGCGGCGTCGGCGCGCGGAACACAGTGCCGCCGGCGCCGAACAGCGGCACGGAGCGGTCCGGCCAATGCAGCTGATAGAGATCGACGTAATCGGTTTGCAACCGCTGGAGCGAGGCGTCCATCGCCTCGAAAATATGCTTGCGGTCGAGCCGCGGTTTTTCGCCGCTCTTGCGCAGCCAGGTCGCATCGCCGCGCCCGGCGACCTTGGTCGCGACAATCACCTTGTCGCGGTTCTTGCGGCTCTTCAGCCAGGAGCCGATGATACGCTCGGTCGATCCTTGCGTCTCGGGCTTTGGCGGAATGGCGTAGATTTCCGCCGTGTCGAGAAAATTCACACCTTGCGCGAGCGCGTAGTCGAGCTGCTCATGGCCGTCGCTCTCGGTGTTTTGCTCTCCAAAAGTCATTGTGCCGAGACAGATTGCGGAAACGCGCAAATCCGTGCGGCCAAGCGTGCGATAATCCATGATGCAGGTTCCGCTCTGTCAGATGGTTTGCGCGCTTCTAGCGCGCTTTTTGTGCGAGCGACAGCCGATTGCGCAGGCAGTTCGCCGTTGCCGCGGCATGAGACGCGGCGCTTATCGGAACAGATCGCTCGCTTCCAGCTCCCGCCGCAATTCATAGCTGCGGAACTGGGTGAACACCGGCGCGATCCAGGCTTTCAGCGCCGCGCGCACGACGAGCGACATGTCCGTCGGCGGCTCGCGGAGAAAGCGCGTCAGCGACAGTTCGGGGTCGTCGAGCAGGCGGCGCACGGGCGCCTCAAGCGGCGGGATCGCAAATTTGCCGGCTGCGGGGTAGCGGGCGAGAATATCGGGCGCCTCGCGGCCCAGCGGCGCGGCGCCTTCATTGTTGACGACGAATTGCGTCACATCGGGCCAGGCGGCGTGCAGCGCCTGCGCGGTCGCGAGCGAGGACGCCTGCTCGTCGGCGTGGAACAGCAGGATCGCCTCGAGGCCGCGGTTGCGCGCTTCCTCGAAAAAGCCGATCTCCTTCACTGTGGAGAAAAAGCGCTCGAAGGAGCGGCGCCACACATCGACGATTTTGGGCGCGCCGTCGTCGATGAGCAGGCGATCGAACAACGAGATCTGGCCCTTGATGTCGGCGGCGTCGACGACGCTCACGACGCCGGGAAACAGCGCGCTATAAGCGGATTCATGCGGGTCGAGGTCGAAACCTTCGACCACGGCGTTATTATAGAGAAAATAATCGGTAAGCAGGCGCGCCGTCGTTGTCGCGCCGACACGCGCGTGCGGCGAACAGGCGATGAAAATCCGGGTGCGCCGCTTCATGTCGGAGGTGAAATCCCGTCTCCCGCCTCAGCTTTTGTCTTTGGCGGATTTGCCCGATTTGCCGGACATGAGGTCGAGCAGTCCGACGCGGTCGAGTTCCTCTGCGATCTTCGCCTGCCAGGTGCGCACATAGCCGCGCAGCACGAAGGAATGGCCGGCCGCGTCGCCCTCGGCCGTCTTGTTGGCGACGAAGGTCGAGTAGGGCGTTCCGGCGATCTCCACCTGCTCATAGGACATTTCATTGAGCTTCGGGATGGTGATCTCGCCGGCGGTGCTGACCTTCTCGAAATATTTGCGATGGGTCACCGGGTCCCAGTCGAAGAAGGTGGTGTCGTTGACGTGGTTCTTGACGAGAAAATAGCGTGCGTCCTGCACATAGGGCGCGATTTCGTCGATTTCGTCGAGCGAGGCGATGGACGAGCCGAGCACATGGAAGAGGATGAAGGCGATCTCGCCGGTTTTCACCGCCTCCAGAAAGCCCATGTCGCGCAGCGCGATCAGGGCGGGGGTGAGGCCGCCCGCGCGCACGTCGATCACGCTCACATGTTCGCGCGCGGCTTCCAGCGTGTCGATGATTTTCATCTGATCGGAGGTCGAGGTCATGTCGACGATGGTCGTCACCTCGGGATGGAAGCGGTGCAGCGTGCCGCGCGGCGTCTCCGTATCGAAGGCGCGGGTGCGGATGTGATTGGCCGAAAGATAGTCGAGCAGGGCGCGCGAAATGGTCGTCTTGCCGACGCCGCCCTTGTCCGCTCCCACAATAATGACCGCAGGCTTCATTTTCCGCTCCACTTTCTCGGGCGGCGGCGCCGCCTCGGGTAAAGGACGCGCGTTCTCGTCGTGCTTCGCGTGAAGCGGCTTTTTGTCCCTGGGAGTTTTACGAGCCATGCGCGATCCTATAGCATTAAACGTCACTTTTGCGTTCGGCTTCCTACGCAATTCATGCGAAATATGGTTGACGGTCGCTGTGCGCGCCCTTCGGAAAATACGAGACGAGCGCGCCCAATGGGGCCGGAATACGGCGCCGCGGGCGAGGGACGACGACGCTATAATATACAATATAAGTATGTGAATAAATTTCATTTAACATCGTTTTAAGTGAATTGACTTTTGTGTGATCCCGTATATGACACGCTCGATATATACGACGATCCGCGCCTTCGCCCCCGCACTGCGCCTGCGGATCGTTAAACCGTCCAGCCGACGGCGTCCCCCGCGGGACGACGCACCTCCTCTGCGGCGCGGCCGCAACGAACAGGAGCGCGCGGACATGGAGACGGACATGGATACAGTGACGAGTCTGGTCCAGGTCGTGGATCGGGAAGGAAAAGTGCATCATCTCGAAGCCGTCGAAGGTTGGCGGCTCATGGAGATATTGCGCGACTATGGCGTTGGCATGGAGAACACCTGCGGCGGCGCTCTGGCTTGCGCCGAATGCCATGTGGTGCTCGACGACGACTCCTTCGGCCGTGTGCCGCCTCCGACGATGGAGGAGATCGACAAGCTCGACGAACTGCCGCTCATTCACCCGACCTCGCGTCTCTCCTGCCAGATCATCTGGTCGGAAGAGCTGGACGGTCTTTCACTCCGGCTCGCCTAAGGAAGGACCCATATGGCGCCGCGACATCCGCAAATTCTTCTCGCCAGCGATCTGCGTCGCGGCGAGGTCGTGTTTCTCGGGGCTGCCGGCTGGGAGCGCGACGCCCGCGAGGCCGCCGTCGCAACGACGCCCGAAGAGGCCGTCGCTCTCGAAGCGCGCGGCAAGGCCGATATCGCCGCCAATCTTGTCGTCGACGTCTATCTTGCCGATGTTGAGGTGGACGCCGCCGGCGCGCCGGCGCCGCTGCATTACCGCGAGAAAATGCGCACCAAAGGGCCGAGCGTGCGCGCCGATCTCGGCAAACAGGCCGGAACGGAGGCGTTGCGATGACAGCGCATGATCCCGATCACGCGGCGCGTTCCAATGCGCCGACCACCACCTATCGTTACGATCGCTTCGACGCCGATTTCGTGCGCGAGCGCGTCGCCGAATTCAGAGAGCAGGTGCGCCGGCGCCTTGACGGGTCGCTGACGGAAGAGGAGTTCCGCCCCTTCCGCCTCATGAACGGCCTCTATCTGCAATTGCACGCCTATATGCTGCGCGTCGCCATTCCCTACGGCACGCTCACCGCAAAGCAGATGCGCAAGCTCGCCGACATCGCCGACAAATGGGACAAGGGCTACGGGCATTTCACCACGCGGCAGAACCTGCAATATAACTGGCCGCATCTCGTCGACGTGCCGGATATGCTGGCGGCGCTCGCCGAAGTCGACATGCACGCCATTCAGACTTCGGGCAATTGCATCCGCAATGTCACCGCCGATCATTTCGCCGGCGTCGCGCGCGATGAAATCGAAGACCCGCGTCCGACCGGCGAATTTCTGCGTCAATGGTCGAGCGCCCATCCCGAATTTTCATTCCTGCCGCGCAAGTTCAAGATCGCCGTCACCGGCGCCGCGCATGACCGCGCCGCCGTGCTTCTGCATGACGTCGGCCTGCGCGTCGTGCAGAATGCGGCCGGCGAAACCGGCTATGAGGTGATCGTCGGCGGCGGCCTCGGACGCTCTCCCTTCGTCGGCAAGGTGCTGCGCGAATTTCTGCCGCGCGCCGATCTCCTCAGCTATCTCGAAGCCACGCTGCGCGTTTACAACCGCTATGGCCGCCGGGACAATAAATACAAGGCGCGCATTAAAATCCTCGTGCATGAAAAGGGCATCGAGCATGTGCGCGCAGCGGTCGAGGCGGAATTTTCCGCCATGGACCGCGCGCCCTTCGCCCATAATGAAGCGGAATTCGCGCGCATTGCGAGTTTCTTCGCGCCGCCGCCGTACGAGGCGCTGCCGAAGCACTCCGCGGCGCTCGAACAGGCGAAGCGCGACAATGCTTCTTTTGCGATTTTCGCCGCGACGAATGTCGCGCCGCATAAGACAGACGGTTACGGCATCGTCACAGTCTCCCTCAAACCGACGGGCGGCATTCCCGGAGACGCGACGTCGCGGCAGATGCGCGCGCTTGCAGACGCCAGCGAAAAATTCGGCTTCGGCGAATTGCGCATCAGCCATGAGCAGAATGTCATACTGCCGCATGTGAAGCAGGACGATCTCCTCGCGCTGTGGCGCTTCCTTGACGCGGAAGGACTGGCGAGCGCCAACGCCGGTCTGATCACCGACATCATCTCCTGCCCGGGCCTCGATTATTGCGCGCTGGCGACGGCGCGCTCCATTCCGATCGCGCAGGAGATTTCGAAACGCTTCGCCGATACGGAGCGTCAGCGCGACATCGGCAAGCTCGGCATCAAGATTTCGGGCTGCATCAACGCCTGCGGCCATCATCACATCGGCGCCATCGGCATTCTCGGCCTCGAAAAAAAGGGCCAGGAATCCTATCAGATCACGCTTGGCGGCGATCCGACGCTGTCGGCGAATATCGGCGAAATCGTCGGTCCCGGCGTGACCGCCGATCAGGTGCCGGACGTCATCGAACATATCGTCGATTTCTATCTCGCGCAGCGCACCGCGGGCGAGCTGTTCATCGACACCTGGCGGCGCATCGGTCATGCGCGCTTTAAGGAAGTGCTGCGTCGGGAGGGCGAAGATGGGGCTGATATCTAACGGCGCATGTGTCGAAGACCGCTGGCGCCACCTGTCCGACGAAGAGACCTTGCCGAAAGCCGGCGCCGTGATCGTGCCGTTGGCGCGCCTGCCGGAAGCCTTCGCCGTGAGCGGCCTCGACATTGGCGTCGTCGTTCCCAATGTGACGGAAATTGCGGCGCTGGAGAGCGCCCTTCCGCGCGTCGCGCTGATCGCCATTTCCTTTCCCGCATTTTCGGACGGGCGCGGCTTTTCGCTGGCGCGGCTCATCCGCCGCGCGGGCTTCAAGGGCGAGCTGCGCGCGAGCGGCCGTCTGATCGCCGATCAATATGGCCACGCCATCGCCTGCGGTTTCGATACTTTGGAGATTGCGCAGGATATTGCGCAGCGGCAGGACGCGGAACAATGGCGCGTCGCTTACGCCGCCCATGCCCGCGCCTATCAACAGGGCTATGCGGGCCGCGGGTCGATTTTGGACGAACGTCGAAAGGCGGCGCAATGAAACCTTCGCTCGTCGATATTCTCGCGCCGCGCCTTGCGCCGCTCGATCTCGATCACCGGCTGAAGCTGCTGCGCGAATTCGTTCCCGGCCGCATCGTCTTCACGACGAGCTTCGGCATTGAGGATCAGTTCATCACCCATTCCATCTTCACGCAGGGCCTCGACATCGAAGTCGCGACCATCGACACCGGCCGTCTGTTTCCGCAGACCTATGAGCTGTGGGAGCAAACCGAGGCGCGTTATGCGACGCGCATTGCCGCGGTCTTTCCGCTGGCCGAGGGCGTGCAGGGCTTTGTGAGCGCGCATGGGATCAACGGCTTTTATCAGTCCGTCGACAATCGCAAGGCTTGCTGCCATGTGCGCAAAGTCGAGCCGCTGTCGCGCCTGCTCGCCGGCGCCTCCGCCTGGGTGACGGGCCTGCGCGCCGATCAATCCAGCGCGCGCGCCGATGTCGGCCTCGTGGAATATGACGGCGGCCACAAGCTTCTCAAGGTCAATCCCGTGCTGGATTACGCGCGCGACACGATCGCGAAGGCGACGCAGGATTTCAGTGTGCCGGTGAATGCGCTGCATGAGCAGGGTTTTCTGTCCATCGGCTGCGCGCCCTGCACCAGAGCGCTCGAACCCGGCGAAGAAGAACGCGCCGGCCGCTGGTGGTGGGAAGAAGACAATAAAAAGGAATGCGGCTTGCACGTCGATGAAAACGGCGTGTTGCGTCGCGGTCCGGCGGAGGGAAAATGAGCGCTCGCGCGTTGCGTAAACTCGGCCATCTCGACAGGCTGGAAGCCGAAAGCATTCACATCATGCGCGAGGTGGTCGCCGAATGCGAACGCCCCGTCATGCTCTATTCGATCGGCAAGGATTCGGCGGTGATGCTGCACATCGCCATGAAAGCCTTTTATCCGTCGAAGCCGCCCTTTCCCTTGCTGCATGTCGATACGACATGGAAATTCAAGGAAATGATCGCCTTTCGCGACCAGCGCGTAAAGGAGCTTGGCGTCGAACTGCTCGTCTACCAGAACCCGAAAGGGCTGGAGATGAACATTGATCCTTTCGTGCATGGCTCCAGGCTGCATACGGAGATCATGAAGACGGAAGGCCTGAAGCAGGCGCTCGACAAATGGAAATTCGACGCGGCTTTCGGCGGCGCGCGGCGCGACGAGGAAAAATCCCGCGCAAAAGAGCGCGTGTTATCGTTCCGCACGAAAGATCACCGCTGGGACCCGAAGAACCAGCGTCCTGAATTCTGGCGCCTTTACAATGCGCGCAAGGGTCTGGGCGAAAGCCTGCGCGTCTTTCCCCTGTCCAATTGGACGGAGGCCGATGTGTGGGATTACATCGCGCGCGAAAACATTCCTGTGGTGCCGCTCTATTTCGCGAAAGAGCGCCCTGTCGTGCAGCGCGAGGGCACGCTGATCATGGTCGACGACGACCGTATGAAGCTCAACCCCGGCGAGACGATCGAACATCGCATGGTGCGCTTCCGCACGCTCGGCTGCTATCCGCTGACCGGCGCGATCGAGAGCTCGGCGGCGACGCTCGACGAGATCATTACCGAAATGCGCGAAAGCCGCTCGTCGGAGCGGCAGGGCCGTCTCATCGATCACGATGGCTCGACGTCGATGGAACAGAAGAAGCAAGAAGGATATTTTTAAATGTATGGCCGCTCCGCCGACGCGGCCTCGCCGCGCGGGCCTCAATCTTCTGTCGCCGCCGACAAGCCTTTGCTGCGTTTCATCACCTGCGGCTCGGTGGACGACGGCAAATCGACGCTGATCGGCCGCTTGCTCTATGACGCCGATCTCGCTGCAGACGATCTGCTTGCGACGCTTGCGTCCGATTCCAAAAAGCATGGCACGCAGGGCGAAGATCTCGATTTCGCGTTGCTTGTCGATGGCCTCGCCGCCGAGCGCGAGCAGGGCATCACCATTGACGTCGCCTATCGCTATTTCGCGACAGACAAGCGCAAATTCATCGTGGCCGACACGCCTGGCCATGAGCAATATACGCGCAATATGGCGGTCGGCGCGTCCACGGCCGATCTCGCCATTCTGCTTGTCGACGCGCGCAAGGGGATATTGCCGCAGACGCGTCGCCATAGCGTGATCGTGTCTTTGTTCGGCGTGCGCCATGTCGTCGTCGCCGTGAACAAGATGGATCTCGTCGGCTATTCGCGCGAGACCTTCGACAAGATCGAGGCGGATTTTCGCGCCTTCGCCGCCAATCTGAATTTCGCCGGAATTTATGTCGCGCCGCTTGTCGCGAAAGACGGCGACAATCTTGTGCGCCAGAGCGAAAAGATGGACTGGCACAAGGGCGAGCCGCTGCTCGCCTATCTTGAAAATGTTGCAGTGGAAGACGTCTCCGCGATCGCGCCCTTCCGTTTTCCCGTGCAATGGGTCAATCGGCCCAATCTCGATTTTCGCGGCTTTTCCGGGTTCGTCAGCGGCGGCAATATTCGCCCCGGCGACATTGTGCGCATTCTGCCCGACGGTCGCGACACGCGCATCGCGCGCATCGTGACGGCGGACGGCGATCTCAAAAGCGCAGTGTCCGGCCAGTCCGTTACGCTGACGCTGACAGAAGAAATCGACGTGTCGCGCGGCGATCTTCTCTGTTCGCCGGTGTCGCCGGCGCTTGTCGGCGACCATCTTGAGGCGAAAATTTTGTGGCTCGTGCGTGAGCCGCTGGCGTTGGGCAAGAGCTATCTTTTAAAGCTCGGCGCCAAAACGACTCCTGCCGCCGTGGGCGCCGTGTCGGCGCGCATCGAGATCGAGACGGGACTTGCGACTCCGCTGCGCGAGGGCGCGACGCTCGCCTTTAACGAAATGGGCGAGGCGAGCCTCGCGCTGGAGACGCTGATCGCCTGCGACGCCTATGCGGACAATCGCGAAACAGGCGGCTTCATTCTCATCGACCGAATCAGCAATGAGACCGTGGGCGTCGGCATTGTGAGGTCGGCGAACGGCTCCGAACGTTCCGCCGCGGAGATGATCGACGCGAGCTATGCGTCGATGGAGGGCGTCGCTTTGCCCGCGCCGGCGGCGCGTCGTCGGCCGATCCGCAGCTTCGTCAAAGCGCTCACCTGGCGCGTGCCGGCGAGTTTCGTCACCTTCCTTGCGGTCTATCTTCTGTCGAAAGATGCGAGTCTTGCGCTCTCCGTCGTCGCCGTGGATTTCGTCGCGAAGATCGCTTTGTATTATGTCCATGACGAGTTGTGGAAGCACTCGCCCTTCGGCTTCATTCTTTCCGACGATGCAACGAAAGACGACGAGGCGCTTTAATGCGCCTCGTCC
>Ga0265328_10000798_pt1 | contig 14574 bp, 2 predicted proteins | sample 41624metaG_FD_202086 | JGI IMG/M metagenome (GOLD analysis project Ga0265328, IMG submission 202086) | Rhizosphere microbial communities from Carex aquatilis grown in University of Washington, Seatle, WA, United States - 4-16-24 metaG | ecosystem: Host-associated > Plants > Roots > Rhizosphere >...
CTCGGTCGATGAAGACGCGGGAATTCGCTATTGGCGTCTCCGCCGCGATTCGCACTCGACACCGACGCGGTTGCCCTTGGAGGATCCGATCGAGGGCGCGAGTCCATTCGAACAGAAGTGCGTCGTATCGCGGCTTTCGAGAGCGCTGGTCGAAGCCGTGTCGAAATTGGCGGAACGTTCTGCCGTATCTCCGGCGACTGTTCTCTTGGGTGTATGGATTGCTTTGCTTCATCGTCACGCCGAAGGGCAGGATGTCTCGCTCCGTTATCGGAGCGAGGGGCGAAGCGGTCCCATGGCGCAGGCCATCGGCGCCTATTCTCTCGATCTGCCACTGACAGTTCGCGTCGCCTCTCACGAGGAATTCGCTCAGTTTCTACGGCGATTGCAAGCTATCCTCGACGAAGATCGCGAATGGCTGGATTATGCCGCTATCGTCGATTCGGGAGCGGGTGGCCGATTAGTGTGGCCGCTAGGCTTCGAATATACGAGCGCTATGGCGCCTGTGCGGGCGGGCCCCGTATCAATGCGCCTCGAAGCGGCAACGATGCCCACTCCTCCTTTCTCGCTGAGCCTGCAATGCTTGTCCGAAAAGGACAGGCTAGAAGTCAAATTTCATTACGATTCTATGCGATTGGCGACTGCGGCGGTCGAGCGGTTGAGCATGCAGTGGTCGACGTTGCTCGAAGACGCGTCACGTTGTCCTGCGACGAAGATATCACAATTGGAATTGATGAGCGCTGTGGAGCGAGAGCGCGCGACTAGCGAACTCCAACGCTCGATCCGAACAGCTCCGCTGGAGGCGACAGGACTGCACACGCTTTTCGAGCGACAAGCGAGGCTTGCTCCGGACAAGCCGGCGCTGACGTGCGGCGACGAAACCTGGACCTATGCAGAGTTGAATCGTCGTTCCGCCGCTCTTGCTGCGCGACTGTCGGCGCGCGGGGTCGGAACCGAGGATCGCTTGGGATTGGCGATCCGCAATCCCTTGTGGATGGTGACCGCCATTTTCGCAGTGCTGAAGGTCGGCGGCGCATATGTGCCTTTGGATCCAGATCATCCGACAGAGCGTCTGTCCTTCATATTGGAGGATGCTTCTGTCGTCCTTCTATTGATCGATTCATCGTCCGCGGAGAGCGCTTATTCCTGGCAGACTCCGTGTTTCGACTTAGACGGAGGCGTCATTGCGGAGCTCGACGTCGAAGTACGAGGATCGCCGCACGAAGAGCGCGGGACCGGAGTCGACGCGAGGCAGCTCGCGTATTTGATCTACACTTCCGGCTCGATCGGACGGCCCAAGGGCGTTGGCGTTTCCCATGGTGCGGCGATTCATTCGACCATGGCCCGTCATTCTTACTATATCGAGCCGGTTCACGGCTTTCTGTTGTTGTCGTCTTTCACATTCGATAGCTCGGTTGCAGGTCTGTTCTGGACCCTCAGCCAAGGTGGCCGTTTGTGTCTTCCGACAATGGCGGAGTCTCGCGACGTGGAGGCTCTGGCGCGGTTGGTCGAACGGCATCGACTTTCGCACCTGCTTTGTCTTCCCTCGTTGTATTCCGTTCTTGTCGAACACAAATCCGCGCGTTTGGACACGCTTCGATCGGTGATTGTCGCGGGAGAAAGTTGTCCGCCGCGTCTTCCGGGCGTTCATCATGAACATCTTCCTCATGCGCGCCTTTACAACGAATACGGACCGACCGAAGGAACCGTGTGGAGCACGGTCGCCGAAATCTCGTCGGGACGGTCGCGACGCATCGTGACGATCGGCTCCCCTGTCAGCGGCGTCCAAATGGCTGTGCTGGACCAACGCGGGGAGCTGGTCTCTCAGGGCCTCGGTGGCGAGCTCTGCATCGGGGGCGCGGGATTGGCGCGCGGCTATCTCGGTCGGCCTGATCTCACAGCGGAGCGCTTCGTTCCCAATCCGTTCGGCGCGGCCGGAGAGCGGCTCTATCGCACCGGCGATCTCGGGCGGCATTGCGCCGATGGGAGCATCGAGTTTCTCGGCCGGACTGACCATCAGGTGAAGATCCGTGGCTTCCGCATCGAGCTCGGTGAAATCGAAGCCGCGCTAGTCAGGCTTCCTCGAGTTGGCGACGCGGTTGTCGCGCCCCGTCAGGGTCGTGACGGCGAAACGTATCTGACCGCTTATGCGACAGGCCACAATGGCGCCGAGCTAGACGCCGCGGAGCTGCAAACCGCGCTCGAGCGCGAGCTGCCGGATTATATGATTCCCACGGCCTTCGTCGTTCTCGATACATTGCCCTTGACCCTCCACGGAAAGGTCGATCGCAACGCGCTGCCGGCGCCTGATCTCGACAAGCAGAATGCCCATCGCCATGTCGAGCCTCGCACGCTGGCCGAGACGGCGCTATGTCGCCTCTTCGCCATGGCGCTCGGCCTCGAGCGGGTCGGCGTCGAAGACGATTTCTTCGAGCTGGGAGGACATTCCCTTCTGGCGATGTCGCTCGTCGAAACGCTGCGCCAACATGGATGGCGAACAGACGTGCATACTCTGTTTTCCAATCCGACGCCGAGCGCTTTGGCCGCCGCGATTGGCGACGGCGACGGCGTCGCCGTTCCGCCCAATCTCATTCCGCTGGGATGCGACGCTATCTCGCCCGAGATGCTGACGCTGGCGACGCTCAGCCCTGCCGACGTCGATCGCATCGTCGCCAGTGTCCCGGGTGGGGCGGCCAATGTCCAAGACATTTATCCGCTCGCGCCGCTCCAGGAAGGAATCCTCTTCCACCATCTCATAGCCAGCGAAGGCGATCCCTATCTGACGCCGGTCCTGCTGTCCTTCGACACGCGCGCGCGCGTCGACGCCTTTGTCGGCGCCTTGCAGAGCGTGATCGCTCGACATGATATATTGCGAACGGCTATCGTATGGGAGGGCCTGCCCGAGCCGATGCAGGTGGTGTGGCGCGACGCGCCTTTGATTGTCGAGGATATCTCTCTGGATCCCGTCGACGGCGATGTCGGGGAGCAATTGCGTCGACGCTTCGATCCGCGGAAGCTCCGCATAGACATTCGTCAGGCCCCAATGCTCCGAGGCTTCCTCGCTCACGATGCCGCGACGCAGCGATGGATGCTGTTGATCCTGTTCCACCACTTAGTGTCGGATCACACCACGCTCGAAGTCGTGGTGAAGGAAGCTCGCGCTCATCTTCAAGGCGAAACAGGCGAGCTACTCGCGCCGACCCCCTTCCGTCACTTCATCGCGCAGGCGCGACTCGGCGTCGGTCGCGCTGAGCATGAGGCGTTCTTCCGGGAGATGCTCGGCGACGTCGACGAACCGACCGCTCCGTTCGACCTGCTCGACGCCCGCGGTGACGGCTCGGCTATCGCAGAGGGGCGTCTCGCGCTCGACGCCGCGCTGGCGCGCCGAATACGAGAGCGTGCGCGCGCCCTGGCGGTCAGCCCCGCCAGCCTCTGCCATCAGGCCTTTGCTCAGCTGCTCGGGCGTGCGTCTGGGCGCGACGATGTGGTGTTCGGCACAGTGTTGTTCGGGCGCATGCACGGCGCCGAAGGCGTTGCCGATACGGTCGGCCTATTCATCAATACGCTGCCGTTGCGCATCCGGCTCGGAGTGGAGGGCGTGGGCGACGCCGTGCGCCGCACGCACGAGCTTCTCATCGATCTGTTGCGCCATGAGCACGCGTCGCTCGCATTGGCGCAACATTGCAGTGGGGTCGTCGCTCCCGCTCCGCTGTTCTCGGCGTTGCTCAACTATCGGCACAGCTCCGCCCGGGAGGCGACCCCCGCTGAAAGGACAGGAGAGTGGGAAGGGATCGAGTCGTTCCACGCAGAAGAGCGCACGAACTATCCACTCGTGCTGTCGGTGGATGATCTCGGCGAAGGCTTCGCGCTGACGGCGCAGACGCAGCGCCCGCTCGATCCAGAGCGCATCTGCAATTATATGCGCGTCGTCTTGGAACATCTCGTCGATGCGCTGGAGCAAGCGCCGCAGACGCCGACGCGAACCATCGACATACTGCCGCAGGACGAGCGCCATCGTCTGCTGATCGAATGGAACGACACGGCGGTCGATTATCCGAAGGATCGTTGCATTCATGAACTGTTCGAGGAACAGGCGGCGCGCGCGCCGGACGCGGTCGCGCTCGTCTTGGAAGGCGCGCAGCTCTCTTATGGCGAGCTGAACGAGCGAGCCAATCGGCTGGCGCATCGCCTGCGTTCGCTCGGCGTCGGTCCGGAGACGATCGTCGGCCTGTGCGTGGAGCGCTCCTTCGAAATGATAATCGGTCTGCTCGGCGTGCTGAAGGCCGGGGGCGCCTATCTGCCGATCGATCCGGACTATCCGCTAGATCGCATCGCCTTCATGATCGACGACGCGGCGCCGGCGCTCATCCTCACGCAGGATCATCTGCGCGAGCGCCTGCCAGAGACGATCGCGACGCTGCGCCTCGACGCCGATTGGCCAAAGATCGCGGCGGAGAGCGCGGAGAACCCCGCGCCGCGCGCGACGCCGCACAACCTCGCCTATGTCATCTACACATCAGGCTCCACAGGAAGGCCCAAAGGCGTCGGCGTTGTCCATCGAGGCGTCGTGCGCCTATCGAAAAGTCAAGACTATGCGCGCTTCGATAATCCAGAAGAAGCTGTTCTCCATTGCGCTCCACTCGCTTTCGACGCTTCCACTTTCGAAATCTGGGGAGCGCTCCTCAATTGCGCGCGCTTGATCATAGCCCCGCCGAGCGCCCTGTCCGCGCTCGAGGACATCGGGCGTTTGGTAAAAGAATATAGAGTCACAACTCTATGGCTTACGGCGGCTTTGTTCGATGCGATGGTCGATGGCCATCTTCAAGACCTTTGCAATGTCGAACTATTGCTGACTGGAGGCGACGTCGTATCGCCACGCCACGCGCGCATGTTCTGTGACGCTTTCCCTTCGAACATGCTGATCAATGGCTATGGTCCCACAGAAAATACGACGTTTTCGACGTTCTACGTCATTCCGAGATCGAAAAAGCAAGACCCTTTGCCGATAGGCAAGCCTATCAGGAACTCTCGAGCTTTTGTCCTCGATAGCCGTGTTCAGCTCGTTCCGATCGGCGTGGCGGGCGAGCTCTATATCGGTGGAGCAGGACTCGCGCGCGGCTATGTCGGCCGCCCAGACCTCACCGCCGAGCGCTTCGTGCCCAATCCGTTCGGCGAAGCCGGCGAACGGCTCTACAGAACCGGCGATCTGGCGCGCTATCGCGAAGACGGGAACATAGAGTTTCTCGGACGCATCGACCATCAGGTCAAGATCCGCGGCTTCCGCATCGAGCTCGGCGAGATCGAGGCCGTGCTCGCGAGGCTCCCGCAAATGCGCGACGCCGTCGTCCTCGCCCGCGACGACCTCGCCGGCGACAAGCGTCTCGTCGCCTATGTCGTCGCAACCGAGGGAGGCGCTCTCGACACGGGGGAATTACGCGAAGCACTTGCGCGCGAGCTTCCCGATTACATGATCCCCTCGGCCTTCGTGGCGCTCGACGCCCTGCCTTTGACCGCCAACGGCAAGATCGATCGAAAGGCGCTGCCCGCTCCCGATATCGAGGCGGAGCTCGCGCGCCGCTATGTCGCGCCGCGCAACGCCACAGAGGCCGCTCTGTGCCGCATATTCGCCGAGACGCTCGGTCTCGAGCGGGTCGGCGTGGAAGACAATTTCTTCGAACTCGGGGGACACTCGCTGCTGGCCGTGCAGATCGTCTCGCGCATATGGCGGGAGTTCGAATGGCAATTGCCGCTGCGCGGCCTCTTCGAGTCGCCGAGGATCGCCGCGCTCGCAGCGCGGATCTGCGGTGACGCCGAAGAGGCGGCGTTGCCGGAAATCAGGCCGATCTCGCGCGAGGGCGCTCTCCCGCTTTCCTTCGCGCAGCAGCGCTTGTGGTTTTTGGATCAGCTGCAGCCTGGAGCGGCCACCTACAATATAGCGACGGCTCTGCGCGTGATCGGCGATTTCGACATGGCGGGTTTCGCTTTCGCCGTCAACGAAATCGTCCGCCGACACGAAGCGCTCCGCACGACCTTCGTCGTGCAGAATGGCGTCGCCGCGCAGGTCATCGCTCCTTCGCTCGAGATCGCGACGCCACTCGTCGATCTCGGCGCGCTCGACGAGGAACTGCGCGAGACGGAAGCGCTTCGTTTGGCGGGTGAAGAAGCGCGAAGGCCTTTCGATCTCGCGAGAGACCCATTGCTGCGAGTGGCCACGCTCGATCTCGGAACGCGCGCGGCGACCGGAGAGCGCGAGCGCATCGTGCTGTTCACTCTGCATCACATCGTCTCGGACGGCTGGTCGTCCGGCGTGCTGATCGGCGAATTCGTCGCGCTCTACGAAGCCTTCGCCGCCGGACGTCCGTCGCCGCTCGCCGAGCTCACGATCCAATATGCCGATTATGCATTGTGGCAGAGAGAGTGGCTGCAAGGCGAAGTGTTAGAGCGTCAGCTCGCCTATTGGCGAGACCGACTGGCCGACGCGCCCGCGGCGCTCGATCTGCCGACCGATCGCCCGCGTCCGGCGCGGCAGGATCATGTCGGGGCGACACATTATTTCAAGGTGGATAAAGACATCGCCGATGGGCTCGCCCGCATTGCCCGCGGCGAAGGCGCGACGCTGTTCATGACGCTGCTGGCGGCTTTCCAATTGCTGCTGTCGCGCTACAACGGGCAGCGCGACATCAGCGTCGGAACGCCGGTCGCCAACCGGCGTCGCATCGAGCTCGAGCAGATGATCGGTTTTTTCGTCAATACGCTGGTGATGCGCACGGATCTCTCTGGCGATCCGAGCTTCCGGGCCTTGCTCGCGCGCGTGCGGGAGACGGCGCTCGGCGCGCAGGCGCATCAGGATCTTCCGTTCGAGCGCTTGGTCGAGGAGCTGCAGCCGATCCGCGACATGAGTCGCGATCCGCTGTTCCAGGTGATGTTCGTTTTGCAGAATGCGCCCAAGAGCGATGCGACGCTGGGCGGCCTTCGCTTCGAGCCCGTAGCGGCGGAAGGCGCGAGCGCGAAATTCGATTTGACGCTGTCTATGGACGAAACGGAGAGCGGGTTGAGCGCCTCGCTGAATTATGCGACGGCCTTGTTCGACGCGGGCACGATCGAGCGGATGGCGCGGCATTACTGCGCCTTGCTCGCAGCGGTCGTCGCCGATCCGGATCGGCGCATCGGCGAATTGAACATGCTGGACGCGTCGGAGCGTCATCGCTTGCTCGTGGAATGGAACGACACGGCGGTCGATTATCCGAAGGATCGTTGCATACATGAACTGTTCGAGGAGCAGGCGGCGCGCGCGCCGGACGCGGTCGTGCTCGTCTTCGAAGGCGCGCAGCTCTCTTATGGCGCGCTGAACGCGAGGGCCAATCGCCTGGCGCATCGCCTGCGCGCGCGTGGCGTCGGTCCCGAGACGATCGTCGGCCTGTGCGTGGAGCGCTCCTTCGAAATGATAATCGGTCTGCTCGGCGTGCTGAAGGCCGGCGGCGCCTATCTGCCGATCGATCCGGACTATCCGCGTGATCGCATCGCCTTCATGATCGACGATGCGGCGCCGGCGCTCATCCTCACGCAGGATCATCTGCGCGACCGTCTGCCAGAAGTGATCGCGACACTGCGTCTCGACGCCGATTGGCCTAAGATCGCGGCGGAGAGCACGGAGAACCCCGCGCCGCGCGCGACGTCCGACAACCTCGCCTATGTCATCTACACATCAGGCTCCACAGGAAGGCCCAAAGGCGTCGGCGTTGCGCATGCCGGTGTTCCGAATTTGGCCTTCGAGCAACGCGATCGTTTTGCGATTTTCGACCACAGCCGTGTGCTGCAATTTGCGAATGCGACGTTCGACGCCGCCGTTTCGGAAATTGCGATGGCGTTGACGTCCGGCGCGTGTCTCGTTCTGGCGCGCGCGGATCAGAGGGCTGGCGAACGACTGGCGGAGATCCTAGCCGATGAGCATATCACTCACGTAACGCTACCGCCGGCGGTGTTGCCGTCACTCGCGTCTTCTTTCGAGACTGGACTCGAATGCCTCGTGGTGGCCGGCGAAGCATTTTCGGCGGAATTGGCGAAGCGATGGGCCGGCGATCGACGTCTGATCAACGCCTATGGACCGACCGAAGCGACGGTTTGTGCGACGCTGAGCGAGCCGCTGCGTCCCGGCGAGGAGCCGTCGATCGGGCGTCCGATCGCGAACACGCAGATCTATCTGCTCGATCCTGGTTCGGCGCCCGTTCCGGTCGGCGTTGCGGGCGAACTCTATATCGGCGGAGCGGGTCTCGCGCGCGGTTATGTCGGGCGTCCCGACCTGACTGCCGAACGCTTCGTCCCCAATCCTTTCGGCGAAGCGGGCGAACGGCTCTATAGAACCGGCGATCTGGCTCGCTATCGCGAAGACGGGAACATAGAGTTCCTCGGACGCGTCGATCATCAAGTCAAGATCCGTGGCTTTCGCATCGAGCTCGGGGAGATCGAGGCCGCTCTCGCACGCCGCCCTCAAATCCGCGACGCCGTCGTGCTCGCTCGCGAGGACCGCACTGGCGATAAGCGCCTCGTCGCCTATGCGGTCGCAGCCGATGGTGCGTCTCTCGACTCGGCCGAGCTGCGCGCTGCGCTCGAGCGCGCGCTGCCCGACCATATGATCCCCTCCGTCTTCATCGCGCTAGACGCTCTGCCGCTCACCGCCAATGGCAAGATCGACCGCAGCGCGCTACCCACGTCGGACCGCGAAGCGCAAATCGATGTGACCTATGTCGGTCCGAGAACAGTCAGTGAATATGTTCTGGTCCGCGAGTTTTGCGCTGTCTTGCGGAGAGAGCGCATCGGCGTTCACGATGACTTTTTCCGGCTCGGCGGAAACTCGCTGTCGGGTGTGAAACTCGTCGATCGCATTCGGCGCTGCTTATACAGCGATCTTCCCGTCACAGCGTTGTTTCAGGCGCCGACGATCGCTCAACTCGCGGCCTGGATATCGGGCGCCGATCATCATAAGCGTTCGCCCTTGGTCATGATGCGCAGTGGCGGCGCCGCGGCGGCATCTCCTTTGTACTGCATCCATCCGAGCGGCGGATCTATCATTTGTTATCAGCCGCTCGCTGACGCGATGCCGGGCGCCCGCGCGATCTACGGCGTTCAATCGCGCAATTTGATCGATCCGACACATATCAGCGGCTCGTTCGACGAAATGGCTAGAGACTATGCCGATCTGCTTCGTCGACATCAGCCGAATGGCCCGTATCTATTGTTGGGATGGAGCACGGGAGGCCATGTGGCCGTGAAAATGACCGAGCTCCTGGAGCTGGAGGGGCAGACGGTCTCGTTCCTGGGAATTCTCGACTCGGCGTTCGCATCCAAAGAACGTCGAAGATCTGAAGTCGTCGGACCACAAAGGTCGACAGCCTTGGATCATCTCACTTTGTTCGCCGCGACCGAAGGCATAGACATCGAAAATCGTCTCGGTCCATCGGATCGAGAGCACCTTGCCGCGATCTCCTCACAGCTCGATGCGAGAGAGCTCTTCGTCTATGCGGCGATGTGGGGACAGGAACGCGGATTTTGGACCAACATTTCCGTCGAGCTGATGAACTTTCTCTATACGGACAAAGCAGTATCCGCGAGATTGATGAGTGAGCTCGTGCTGAACCCGGTTCGGGCGCCGATCCATATCTGGTGGTCGCAACGATCATTGGAGCGCGCCGGCGGCGTCCCATTCGATTGGCGAGAATTGACGAGCGGAGAAGTACATACGGAAGTGGTCGGTGGCGATCATGAGACGATCGTACGCGATCCGCTCGTCCATGAGAGAATCATTCGAGCGCTCGAAGGATCGAAGATTTGAAGTGTGGCCCTTGGCGCGCGCCGCGGTAAGACGTGGACGAGGTAGAAGAATACGCAAATCGATGAAAGTTCGGTTCGAACTCCCGCGAGACAATGCGTTTGGAGCCAACGGAGACGACGATGGAATCGATACTGGACGAGCATATGGCATATATCGGGCGTTCACGCTTTCCGATCGCACTGGCGAAGGGTCGCCAGAACCTGCTCGCCACGGTCGAGTATAATTTTGAACAACTCGCCGAGATATTGTTCAGTCGAGGCGCTATATTGCTCCGAGGATTCGAGGTCGACCGGGATTCTTTCGGCGCCGTCGTCGACCGGTTGAGCGGCGGCCGGTTGGATTACGTCTACAGATCCACTCCGAGAACAGGCGTCGCGGACCGGATATTCACTGCGACCAACTACCCTGCCGATCGCGAAATTCCACTCCATTGCGAGGAAGCCTATCAGAGAAATTGGCCGATGCTTCTCGCTTTCTATTGTGAACTGCCGGCGCAGGAAGGCGGCGAAACCCCGCTCGCGGACATGCGCAAAGTGACGTCCCGGATCGATCCCGCGGTCGTGCAGAGATTTCGACAGCGAGGCGTGTGCTATGTCCGCAACTATCTAGACGGAATCGATCTTCCTTGGACCGACGTCTTTCAGACAGAAAGCCGTGCGGACGTGGAGCGATATTGTGTCGCGCATGATATCCAATACGACTGGCGGAAAGACGGCGTCCTCCGCACCGCGCATGTTTGTCAGGGAACCGCGCTCCATCCGAAATCGGCAGAGGAGCTCTGGTTCAATCAAGCGCATTTGTTTCACGTTTCGAGTCTCGGAGCCGGCGTCGCACGGGATTTGATCGAGATCTTTGGTCTGGAAGGCTTGCCGCGGAACGCTGTCTATGGAGATGGAGGTGAAATCGCGCCGGAAGATCTCGGAATGATCCGAGCCGCTTTCGACCAGGAACGCGTCACCTTTCGTTGGCAGAAGAACGACATTCTTCTTCTGGACAATATGCAGGTCGCCCATGGACGACTTCGCTATTCCGGCCGACGCTCGATTCTGGTCGCCATGGGTGGTTTGCGTTTCCGAGAGTGAAAGGTTTCCGACGCGCGCATTATCGGACCGCTATTCGTCGATTCCGACGAGCCCGCTCCTTTCTGAAGCGCGATAGCGCCGCCCGCGAAAGCGGTTCTCGTAGCGCCGGCGGGATCGGGCGGTAGCGGTTCTGATGAGCCGCTTCATGAAGTCAGCCGCGCTGCAGGAAGAGCGATCGCTGCGCGCCAGTCGTCGTGACCAGATGTGTTCAGCCCGAAGCGCGCGCTGGATCGAGCGCCTCTGCGCGTGAACGATGTCGTTGCGATAGGCGCGCTTTCCGCTTCCTCCACCAAATGCAGACGCCGGTGACGGACAACATGGCGACGACGAGGCCGATCGTGCTGACGATTACTTTGTAGGGCGGCCCGAAAACATGCGCTTTATGTAAAACGGAGAGCCAGTCGTCGGCGACGTCGCCCATGTGCTCGGGGGCTGGCGCGATGAATTTGAACAGCGCGCCTGTGTCGCCATCGAGCATCAGCAACGCCGGCTTCGTCTTGGAGCCGTCCACGAAGGTGAGGCTGGTGCGCGCGCCATAGATATACAGGCCCTGGCGCTCGATATAGGAGAGCATAACGGGCTCATCGGGGGTGAAATGACGTTGCGCGGCTAGCTCCGCCAGCAAGTGTTCACCGGAGTTGAGAGCCTTGCGCCAGTCGAGCGCGGGAGCCGCATTCGCCGAGCGCAGGGTCATATCCTTCATCTCGGCGATCAAGGAACGATGCTCCATCAGCTTCGCCATCGTCCAATCATAGACAGGCCGCATGCTCAACATGACGCCCGACCAAGAGAAGATGAAGAGCATGGGCCAGAGCCACAGCCCGCTCGCGCGATGCAGATCGAAATTCAGCCGATAGAAATCGGCGCGCCGCTTGATCGCCCAAGCCGGTCTCCATTTCCGCCAGAAGCCGGCGAGCGAAGCGGGAAGGGTCAGGTAGAATCCGACGAAGCAGTCGAGTGTCCATAAGATCGCCACCGCACCGAGGAACAGCTTGCCGCCGCCCTTGATCAGCAGAGAGGTGTGCAATTTGTAGATGAAGGGCATGAGGTTGACGAGCCCTTCGGAGAGGTCCGCATTGGTGCGTCGTCCGAGTTCGGCGCCGGTCCAGGGATCGACGAAGAACTCGGTGAAGCCGAGCTGGTAGCGCTTCCCAGTGGCGGGATCGGTTTCCGGCTCGAAGCTGATCGACGCTTGATCCGGCTGAATCTGCGTCGCTCCGCGGACGCGCGCATGCGGGACCAGCGGTGCCGCGCGCTCGATAAGAGTCACGAGATCGAGCTGCGGGACGCCCGGCCTCGGCTTTGCGTAGAGCTGTGGCGCGAATAGTTTGTCGAGCTCATTGTCGAAGGCGAGCAGGCTGCCGGTGAGGCCGACGATGACGAGGAACCCCGCCATCAGCAGCCCCAGCCAGCGATGCAGGAAGACGAAAACGCCGCGGATCATGCGCACACGCCCTTCGATACGATCATCAGAAAAATGGGTCGTTCATCGTTGCGCGAAGCCGGAGCGCGAAAAGCGATCCAAGAGGCGCTGGCGCCGCCCGGATTGCTTCGGTTTCGGCTCGCAGTGACAGCGCGTTGCGCCGCAATCAGAACTCCATTCGCAGCGATCCGCGGACGGCGAAGGGCGCGCCATAGCTGACGCGGCCGCCGAGAGTGAAGCCTGCCGTCGGGTTGGTGTTCACGGTGGCGTCTGTGTAATAGGTTCTGTCGAAGAGATTGGTGACATTGATCTGCGCCGTCGTTTTCACGCCGTCGAAATCGAAGGTGTAGGCGGACATGAGATCGACGGTTCCCCAGGATGCGACCAGGGGAGGGACGCCGAAGCGACCGGAGGTCGAGTCTTGGACCGTCTGCGAGCCGTGATAGGTGTAGCCGGCGCCGACCTTCAGTCCTTTCAAAAAAGAGTCCTGGAATTCGTAAGTGCTCCATAGACTTGCGAGATTTCGTGGGACATTGGGAAAGCGCTGGCCGGGCTGGACGCCGCTCTGCCCGAAGCCTAGCGATGCTCCTTTGGTGACACGAACATCCTGGTTCGTATAAGTGGCGATCACATTCCAGCCGGGCAGCAACTCGCCTTGAATGTCGATCTCCGGTCCTCTGCTGCGAGCCTCGCCGGTGAGGACGACACAAGAGCCGCCACCACAGATATGAGTCGTGTCCGGATCTCTGATCGGCACATTTGTCTTGGTCAGATCGTAGTAGTCCGCCGTGGCCCGCAGCTTGCCGTCGAAGAATTCGAATTTTGCGCCTGCCTCCCAACTGCTGGCGTTCGACGGCGGCGCGAGCGTGCCGGGATAGACGAATCCGGAGTTGGGGCCATATCCTTCGGTGTAATTGCCGTAGAAGCTCACCCATTGCTGTGGACGCCAGAGAAGGCCGAAGCGCGGCGTCACTGCGTCCTTGTCCAACGGCCCGCCGGAAACGGACGATGCGCTATTCACCGTGAGAGTCGAGCTGTTCTGTTGACGAATGCTCTGATATCGCAGGCCGGCCATGACATGGATGTCGTAGGGCAGCTCGATCTCGTCCTGCAGATAGACTCCGGCTGTGTCCTGCCGACTATCGACGAGTTGTGTTTGGGAGGCCGGGACAATCGTCGGCACGCCGGGAGGAAAGGGGTCGGCAAAGCTGACGATCGACCAACCCCAGGGAGCGAGGGTCAAATTCGAGCTGTAGCGCGTTTGGTAGAAATCACCTCCGAACAGCAGCGTGTTCCGGGCGCCGACGAGATCGAAATGGCCGACGATGTCGAGATTGGTCGAAAGCGTCGTCTGGGGCACGCGCGTCAGCAGGGTTCCCCGGAGTATGGTCGGGACGGCTCCGCCAGAGACGTTCGAGCCGTTGGGCAGCGTCAATTGCGAGTTGTAGTCGGCGCGGTAGTAGCCGACGCGCGCCTTGAGCGACCAGTCCTCATTGAACTTGTGCGACCCCGTCAGGGAGGCGAAAATCGACGGAGCGTGAGCGGGGGAGTTCCCGAAATAGTTGACATCGCGCGGACGCGTCACGAAAGCCCCTCGGAAGATTGGATTGTCCGGTCTGAAGACGCTGGTCAGATCATTGGCATATTCCACCTCCCCCTTCACCCACGTCGATTCACTGAGATTCCATTTGACGACGGGGGCGACGAAGAAATTCTGACTATGAGTGAGATCGATGAACGAGCCATAGGGCGCGCCATTGCTCTCATAAGACGTGTCCAGACGATAGAGGACCGATTTATCTTGTGTCAGAGGGCCGGTGGCGTTGATGGTCGTGCGGTAGAGGGCGAGTGAGCCGATTTGCTGGTCGATCGAATAATGGGGCGTCTCCTGCGGGTCTTTGGTGGTTATGTTGACGATGCCGCCGGGTTCGGAGAGTCCATAGAGGATGGCCGCCGGACCCTTCAGCACCTCGATGCTGCCCACATTGGCGAGCTGCCTCGAGCCGGTCGTATCGACGTTGCTGATGCTTTCGAGGCGAAAGCCGTCACGATAGACGTTCGAAGTCGCAAAACCACGAATAAAAATTCCGCTGGTCCGCGAGAAGCCGCCGGTGGTGGCGCCGGTGGCGACAACGACGCCGCTCACGTTCTTCAGCGCTTCGGTGAGATTGATCGCTTGTTGATCCTCCAGAGCCTTCTGGGTGATCGCTTGCACATTGACCGGGGTGTTCATGACCGGCGTG
>Ga0265328_10000805_pt1 | contig 14510 bp, 10 predicted proteins | sample 41624metaG_FD_202086 | JGI IMG/M metagenome (GOLD analysis project Ga0265328, IMG submission 202086) | Rhizosphere microbial communities from Carex aquatilis grown in University of Washington, Seatle, WA, United States - 4-16-24 metaG | ecosystem: Host-associated > Plants > Roots > Rhizosphere...
CCGCTGCCACCACCCACCGCCGTCTGGATCAATCCACCACCGCCGGCGTCGATCGACGCCGAGGAGGCTCACTAAACTCGAACCAACGTTGTCTCATTGTCGTTGACAGGTTCCGGCGGAGGTAGCTTTCTCCCCCGAAAAGCGGTTCACGCTGAATCCATTCGCAAGGAGCGAAGTCGCGGAGGATCTGATCGTGCGAGTCGACCGAGCTCGCTCGAAACGCGCCGTCTAACATACGGACGGAGGAGACGTCATGCCGAGCGTTCTTGTCGAAATCAGGCGGGCAATTCCTGCCGTCCAGCCCGCCGTTGCAGGCGGGCACTCCCGTCAGGCTGGTGGGCTCTCTCGCTGGATTCGGATGGCTCACCATTGCTGTCGGAGGCGTGGTCTTTGCGGGTATCCGTGTTACTGGGATGTGGCAATCACATGGCGATGCCCACGCTGTGACAGAAGCTTCCACGGCGACGGTAACGAGGCTGTACGCACAGCGGTGCGAATTGTGGGCTGACGAGGTCGGACCTTCGCGCGTGACACGTAATGGACGCTGTCCAACCCGCCGTAGCAGACCGACGGCGCTTCGCGCCGCCGCTGAACGGCTGTATCGTCGTTCGGCAGCTTGGCGATGAACCGATTAGATGCGGCTTTCAAAGAGGTGTGGGTTGGCGACGTTCCGGTGGCCGGCTTCGCCTCGCCTTTCGCCGGCGACGAGTTCGCCGCCATGATCGCTGTTTTCACGAGGGTGCCATTCGTCGAGAAGGACCGCCTCGCTCGATCCCTCATCCATCAGGGTTGTCGCTACGCCGTGTGCGCCGGCGTCGAGTGTGACGACTGGGAAAGCGCATTCGACGACGTCGACGTGGAGCAACATCCCGAGGGCGAAGCAAGCCGCTTCGTGATGACCACGAGCCACAAGGGCGAGGCCCTCGAGACGGTCGCGGAGTTCCTGTTCATGTGTACCGCGATAGAAAAGAAGGTCCCGGAGCGGTTCGTCGTGCTGCTGGTTGGCGCGGAAGGAGCGCATCGGGAGGCGGTGAGGGAAACCGTAACACGCGTCCTCGCGTCACTGCCGAACCCGGTCGTTGGCTGGCGTTGAACGCGCCAAGCCCGTGGCCCGCGGGTTTACACCACGAGTTCGGCAGCCGAAGATGCCGCTTCTGGCCCGGTCCTTTGCTCAAGGCAGCGTCGACCGGGCGGCCGTGGCGCAGGTGAGGTCACGACAGGTCCAGCGAACCGCGCTCAGTTTCTCGGCTACGCATGCGGCAAAGCCGTCGAGCGGCACAAAAGCAAACCGCATCTCCGTTGCGCAACCACCGTCGAACGACACGACGACTTGGTTTTCGACGAGGGGCGGACAGTCTTGAATGACGTTTGAGATCCACTTCGAAACCAGGTCCTGGTCGGATAGTCCGGCCTGCGGCGCGCAGTCCATCGCCGGTCGGCTGAGACAGGACGAAGAATCGATGGGCGTGACGTCGACGCTCGACGCCGCGACGAGGGCCGCACATTGGCCCGGGCAAAGTGTGAGGCTCATGAGCGAATTGGTACCGTTACAGTCGATCACGGCTTGTTGCCCCAGGACAAAGTCTGGGTAGACACAAACCGTTGCTGGCGGACAGGAGGCGATCGCGTTCGGATCTGCCGGGCAGCCGACCTGGTCCGTCTGGCCCGGCGCCAACCCGACGGGACAGATCGCAGGCGGCGGGACGTCGCCGCTCGCCTCGGCGCGCTCCGCGGCGCCGTCCGCCGATTCGGGCGGAGCGTCGCCGTCCGCCCCCGCATCTGTCAGAGCGCGGCGCTCACCTCCACATGCGGCCAGGCCGCCCACCACCACCAATAAACCCGCCCGACGCGCAAAGATTCCCACGAGCCGATTGCAGCAGACCCATCGGACTGAATCAACCGGCTTTTACCGGGCGCACACGTCGACAACGCGTGCGCCCGACGCCCGGGTTACCCGGCCAGGGCCATTCCCCGCTTGCGTCGCTGCCACAGGATCGCCGCGACACCCGCCGCCAACAGAAGCGCCACCAGGACCACCACGCTCTTCGCGTCGAGCGCAGGAACGGCCGTCGCGTTCAGCACGATCTTGTTCGTCATGAAGCTGTGGACGGCGCACTGATAGTAGATCTGCGGGATCGGCGTGGTCGGGACGGTAAACATGACGCTCGCCGTTCCGTTGCCGGTCAGGCCGGGGTCGACAAACGGCGTGGGCGGCTCGACTCCCGTCGTCGTCGAGATGACGAAGGGATGGGCGGCAGCGTCGGCCGCGCTCATCGAGAACTGGTAGGTCTTGCCCGGCACCAGCCCCAACACCTGGTCGGGCGCACCGCCGTTGAACACGTACGCCAGCGGTGAACCGATCGTCACGTTGAACGTGATCGGCGTCGCCGCGTCCGCCCGATCCGCCATGATTCCCGTCGCCATCAGCGACAACAGCGCTGTCATTCCCAATCCATGTCTCATGGGCGCCTCCCTTGATCTTCGAGTGTTGGCTTCCAAGCAGCCGATCGGAGTTTCAGGTGCCCGTACGCGAAGCCGGCAAACGCCTTTGCAACAAGTGCATGACGTTCTGGTTCGGAAAGTTCGTCACCATGACCGTTCCTTGATCTTGCCGGAAGGCAAGGGGGGGAAAGGACATGACGCGGAGACACGAGCTATTCGGTTTCATGGTGATGTTTGGGCTGTCGGTCGCTTGCGGCGAGCACGCTGAACGATTGACGAACGAGACGGCGCGCCTGACGAGCAACGCGGCCGATCCGAATCCACTGATCTCGTTCACGCAGGATGCGCTCGCCGTCGGCCTGGATCGCGCCAACGAGCCGCCGTCGGCGTCGGGCTGCGCGCCGCTCGGGACGGGGGACCTGGCGTACGGGACGTGGCTCGCCGACCTCGACGGCGACGGATGGCTCGACGTCTACGACGTTAACCACGGACAGACCTGCCACCATTCGGGCCTCTGGCTCAACGACCGCGCCGGGGCGTTTGGCAAGAATCTCTACTCGGTGGCCGTGACGCCGGCGCAGCACAACGACGTCACTTTGGGGCTCAGCAACGAGATGCAGTTCGTCGGCGACTTCACCGGCGACGGTAAGGTCGATCTGTACCTGCTCGCCTGGAGCGGCCTCGGCGCCCTCTGCGTCAACCAGGGCACGGCGGTACACGCGGACTGGACCGGCCCGAGCTTCGTCTGTTACCCGGCGTGGGAAGCGTTGAACTTCGCCGACGTCAATGGCGACGGTCGAATCGGCCCTGCCCTACTATCCCGGATTCAAGCACTACACCGCCGACGTGGACAACGACGGTCTCCTCGACAAGGTGGTCATCGCGCACGTCGGCTACAACTCCGACGGTCTGGCCGGCGGCATTCACATCTTTCGGCGGCTGCCGAGCGGCGCGTACCAAGACCTCGGCGCCGCGGGCACGAACATCGACGGAACCAACCCCACCGAGTTCTATGCTGACCAGCTCAGCATCGACGATTGGAATGGCGACGGCAAGATCGACCTGGCCGGCGCCGGGCAGGCGTCGATCCCCGGAACCGACAACGGGATCGCGCTCTGGACGTCGAATCTGACGACGAGCAACAACTGGATCAAAGTCCAGGCGCCAGCCATCACCGGATTCTTCGCCGGCACCGCGATGATCGAGATCTTCGACGCCGGCTTCGCCGGGGACGTTGGTCACTACGTCACGCCGCCCAGGGTGCTGCGGACCGGGCAAGCCTGGGCCAGCAAGGTCTATCACTTCGGCGTCGGGACGCGCGCGAGCGTGGACGTGAGCGTCACTTTCCCCGACGGAAGCCAGATCCGGGAGGCCGCGGTGCAGACCAACCGAACGATCGTCGTCAACACCGGCGCCGCGCCAGATGCCAGCGCCGCGCCCGATGCTAGCGCCCTCGCGGACGCCGGCGCCCTCGTGGATGCCGGCGCGCCCGAGGACGCCGCGCCGCCGACCGCTGCTCCGCCGCCGCAACCGCCTCCGCCGCCGCCCCCGCCGCACGCGACGCCCGCGTTCGTCCAGGGCATCTCCGCGACCCCCCAGGTGCCGCAGTCCGCGGTCGTCGTGATCTATCCGCGCGCGCAAGCGGCCGGCGACCTCAACGTCGTGATCGTCGGCTGGAACGACTCCGTCGCGCGAGTCACCTCCGTCACCGACGGCAACGGCAGCAGCTACACGCTGGCGGCCGGCCCCACGGCGATGGCCAATGCGGTTTCACAGTCGATCTATTACGCCAAGAACATCGCCAGCTCGAGCGCCGGGAACGCGGTAACCGTGAAGTTCAGCGCGGCCGCGCAGTACCCCGACGTTCGGATCTTGGAATACTCGGGCATCGACCCCAGCACGCCGCTCGACGGCGCCACCTCGGCCGCCGGGAGCCCCTCGGCCAGCGGGAGCGGTTCGATCACCACGACCGGCGCTATCGATCTGCTCGTCGGCGCAAACACGGTGTTCACCGCGAACGTCGGCCCCGGAGCCGGCTTCACCTCACGCATGATCACGACCCCCGACGGAGACATCGCCGAGGACCGCGTGGTCACCACGGTCGGCACGTACACCGCCGCGGCTCCGCTCTCGTGGGCGGGAGCGTGGGTCATGCAGATGGTGGCCTTTCGCGCCAAGTAGCGCGCGAGCTAGCCCTCGCCTTCCGGCTTACGCCGCCGGAAGATCGCGATGTACGTCACCGCGTCCCACGCGTTGTGGATTCCGACGAAGAGCAGGATCAACGACGCCGCCGCGATCACGAAGAGCCAGGGACCCGGATCGCGAGGCAAGAAGATCCCGCCCACGAGAAACGCGAGGTATGCGGTCAGCGGGAGCATCGTATGAGCGATCCAGTCTTCCAGCACCGGCTTGTAGTCGGTCTGCCGGCGCGCGTGGCGCAAGACGACCAGCGTGTAGATCACGCCAACGAGCGCGAACGACACGATCGCGGCCGCGGCACTGCCGTGCCGGCGCCAGGGCGCGCTCAAGATCGCCGCGTTGAGCAGCACCGCACAGAAGTGCACGATCGTCGGCGTCCCGAAGGCGCGCGTGGTGTGCACGGTCGCGGTGGTGCTGAGCTCGGCGCCCAGGACCATGACGACGAACTGCAGCCCGGTGAGCGCGGCGGCCGACGACCCGACGATGACGTAGAAGCTCTCCCAGGCGGCGAACAGCGATGGCGTTGCTGATTCCACGACGAACCTCCGACGGCAATCTCGTTCCGGTGCGGTTCAGTTGAGGCGATCCGGTCAGCCTGCGCAAGAGCTTTGCACGGGTCCCCCGCACACTGGCGCGAATGCGGGAGCGACCCAACTTGCAGGTGAAAGGGGCCTCGCAACATGGTCACCATCGCGCCTCCTCCTCCGGCATCGGGCATCCTTTCGTTTGGGTTGTCGCCAGGCACGCGGGCGCCGGAGCTGGACGCGCCCGCGGCGCCCGACGGTCATCGCGCACGGCTGGCTGACTATCTCGGCTCGCCGCTCGTGCTGATCTTCTACCCGGGTGACTTCACGCCGGTCTGCACGGGCGAGCTCGGGCTCTTCAACGAGCTCTTGCCTGACCTGCAAGCGCTGGGCGCCACGGTGCTGGGCATCTCGTGCGACTCGCTCTGGACCCACTGCGCGTATGCCGGGGAGCTGAAGCTGCGCATCGACCTACTGTCGGACTTTCACCCCAAGGGGGCGCTGTCCCAGCGCTACCAGGTCTACCGCGACGACATCGGCACGTCGGAGCGCGCGCTGTTCGTCGTCGATGGCGACGGCGCGATCTTCTGGAGCGAGGTCTCGCCGATCGAGCTCAACCCCGGGGCGGACGGCGTGCTCGATGCGCTGGAACGCTTGAGCGGCCGCGAGCTGTCGCGCGGGTCGGTGGTGCGCGCCCGGGCGGAGGATGAGCTGTGAGCCGTCTTCAGCGCCCGGTGGAGGCGCGCGACTGGGCACGCGGACCGGCCAGCGCGCCCGTGACGTTGCTCGAGTACGGCGACTTCGAGTGCCCGGCTTGCGGGCGCGCCTTTCACGAGCTCAAGCGGCTGGAGCGCGGCCTGCACGACCGGATCCGTTTCGTGTTCCGCCACTTTCCGCTGTCGCAGATGCACCCGCACGCGACGCTGGCCGCCGAAGCCGCCGAGGCCGCCGGCGCGCAGGGCAAGTTCTGGGAGATGCACGACACGTTGTTCGTGAACCAGGGCGCGCTCGCGCTGGACGCGCTGCTGTCCTACGCGCGCCAGCTGCGGCTCGATGTCCAGCGTGTCTCGCTCGACCTCGACCAGCATCTCTTCTTGCCCAAGGTGCGGCGCGATTTCCTCGACGGCGTGCGCAGCGGCGTCAACGGCACGCCGACGCTGTTCATCAACGGAACGCGGTGGGACGGCCCCTACACCGCCGAGGCGCTGCTGCGAGGCATGCGCGGCGACGCGAGCATGATCGTCGAGCCCATGACCGGGCTTCCCTGGGGCGGAGACGCATAAACAACCAAATCGCTGGAGGGAGCCATGTGGCTGAAAAACTGGGGATGGACAATCGCGCGGGGGGTGGCGGCGATCATTTTCGGGCTGCTCGCGCTGCTGATGCCGGGAATGACTTGGATCATCTTGATGGGCTTCTTTGCGGCGTACGCGCTCATCGACGGCATCGGCGCGCTGGTAGAGGCTCTGTCCAAGGAAACGCCGCGCGATCGGCCCTGGGGGCTTCTCTTCCTGAAGGGCGTGCTGGGAATCCTCGTCGCGGTGGCGTGGGTCGCCTGGCCGGGCCGTGTGGGCCTGGCGTTCCTGTACGTGCTGGGGACGTGGGCGATCCTGGCCGGCCTCCTCGAGATCGGAACCGCGATCCGCCTGCGGCGCGTGATCCAGAATGAATGGTTGCTGGCGCTGGGCGGCATCTTGTCGGTCGCGTTCGGTGTGATCGTCTGGATGCATCCGGGGGCCGGCGCGCTGGCCCTGGTCTGGTGGATCGGCTCGTACGCCATCATCTTCGGCGGGCTGCTCATTGCGCTCGGGTTCCGCATGCACCGCCTCAACACCGCGGTGTCCGACGGATCGCTGCCGCTCGGCGGTCGCCTGCGCCACCAGACCTGAGGAACCTCAGAAGAACCGGAACGTGGCGCCGTCGACCGGCCAGCCCTGTGGCATCATCACGCGCATCCGGTAGGCAACACCCCTGCCCCATCCGTCGTCGGCTCTTTGCTCATATTGACCGGACGGTGCAATCGGCGCGCCCGTTCACTCGCGGATCGCTCGCCCTTCCAAGGGACCTGGATACACCACCACCGAAAACCGGGCTCCGAGCCCTGACAGCTCTGTCGTAGCTCGGTCTCGTCTCCGACCTCAGAAGAAACGAAACGCAGAGTGGCTCAGGGTGGCCGCCGAGACACCTGCATCGACCACGACCCGGAGGCGGTAGGTGCCTGCAGCGGGGAAAGTGACGTCGAGAATCTGACACGTGTGCACAGATGTCGGCGCGGGTGGCGCCGTAGCTTGCCCGAGGACAGTCGTGGTCCCACCGTCGGCCCCGTCATCGCCGAGCACCTGCAGATGCAGCAGTCCGGCGACGTCCGGAACGTCGCACTGATCGAGCTCGAAGTGCCGCTGAGGAACCGGATCGGTGATCGTCAAGAATCGATCGACGTTTCCCGGCGACGGCCGGAGATAGATTCCGTTCACGCAGCGCACGTCGGGCGCGATCGCGTGCTGCGCGCCTTCGTCGGCCGAGAACAGGCATGGGATCGCGGCCAGGAACGGTTGAAACGTCGCGTAGTTGATGAGCGGGGTGTTGTCATTCGCGGCTCCGTCCTGCTGCACCGCCAGGTAGGCGGTGATGTTGCCGTCGGCGCCGGTGATCTCGACCGAGCAGCCGATGCCATCCTCGATCTGAGTGCCGAGCGGTCCGGTGCGCAGCGCATCGAGGAGCGTCAGCTGCTGCTCGGTGAGCTGGGCCCGATCCGCGTCGAACCCCATCACGCCAGATATGAAGGATTGGCAGGCCAGCGTGATACGCCGGCTGGCGGTCGTCCACACCGGCTGCCCCATCGTCACGTCAGCCCCCGCGTCGGATGGACTGTCGGGATGGTCCGGGTTCTGAGAGCTGCACCCGAGCGTCAACGTCGCGAGCGTAACGCTCACCGCCAGCACGCCTGTCGTGGCCAGACCGAGGACCCTCACCGGCGCCCCCTATCGATCGCGGGTTGTTTGTTCATGTCCCCCAGCAACGTAGCAATCGGTGCGCCAACTCGAACTGCCGCTCACCGGCGGCGGCGGCGTCCGACCAGAAGCGCGAGCCCAAGGAAGATCAGTGCGCTCGCGAGCGGTTGACCTGCCGGTGGCACGGTTGCGCATCCGCAGCCGCCGGGCGTCTTGTTGGTCATGTCGGGCTTGCTTCCTCCGGCGCCGCTGTCGAGCCCCGGCGGATGCCCGCCGGTTCCACCCCCGCTGGCGTCGATCGACGCTGCGTCGCCAGGAGCGCCGCCACCGCCGTCGCCGCCGGGTGAAACGGGACCGTCGGTGATCCCACCATCGCGACCGCCAGCGCCCGCGCCGCCGTTCCCACCCGCGCCGCTCGTCCCGCCGCGCCCGCCGCCGCCGCCCGCGCCGGCGTCGGGCGTGGCGCCCGCGTCAGGGTTCGAGCCGCCGATGCAGCCGTTGTCGATGACGCCGTCGCAATCGTCGTCGCGGCCGTTGCAAACCTCGACCTCGACCGGCGTGGTCTCGACGCACACCACGTTGTTCAGGCCGTCGCACATATAGACGCCTTCCTGGCAAAGGTCCGCGTCGGCACCGTCGCAGGGCGTGTAGACGTAGACCGGCAACTGGCAGACGCCGCCGCAGCCGTTGTTGATGCCCTCGTCGACGACGCCGTTGCAGTTGTCGTCGATGCCGTTGCAGACCTCGATTCCGGGAGCGACCGCGCCGCTGCACGCGCTCCAGGCCCCGGCCGACACGCAGGTCCGCGTTCCCGGCGCGCATGGCCCGACGTTGTAACCGCTGCACCGGTGCGCCAGCCCGCCGTCGGGCGCGCACGCGGCGATGGTGAAGGTGTTCATCGCCGACGTCGCGGACTGGCCGCAGCTGTCGATCGCGCGCACGTACCAGGTGTGCGTCCCATTGGCGAGATCCGACGGCACGAGCCAGCTCGAGGTCTTGCCGTCGACGGTCTGGGTCAGGTTGCCGTCGACGTAGATCTCGTACTTGGCGACGCCGCCGGCGTCGCTGGCCGCCATCCAGGTGAACAGCGGCTGGTCGGCGCTGGACGAGCCGTTCGCGGGCGCGACCAGCACCGGCGCCGTCGGCGCGGTGTAGTCGATGAGCAAGTTGAACGTCTCGATCGACTGCCGCGTGTTGCCGGCGCGATCGATGGCGACCGCGTACCAGGTGTGCATTCCCGGCGCCAGCGCCACCGACGGCGTCCCACAGGTGGTGAACGAGTCGGCGCCCGTGAACGCGAGCGCGCCGTCGATCCACAGTTGATAGTTGGCGATGCCGCCCGGATCGGAGGCGACGTTCCAGCACAGATTCGGCGTCGGTGTGCTCGAGCAGCCGTTCATGGTCGGCATGAACAAACGAAACTGAGCGGGCTTGGTCGTGTCGACGGTGAACGTGCGCGTCGTCGAGTTGGTGACGTTGCCGACCGCGTCGCGCGCCTGCACGTTCCATCTGTGCGCGCCGTCGGTGAGCCTGTCGGAGACGGTATAGGTCGTCGTCGTCAGGACCGTGCCGACAGGGTTCGTGTTGCTGGACCCGACGGTCACGCCGTCGATGTTCAGCAGGTACGTCACGCCGCCCGATCCCTGATCGGCCGCCGCTTGCCAGGAGAACGTCGGGAACTGCTGACTGGTGGCCACGCCGTCCGCCGGGCTGATGAGCCCGAACACGCGCCCGCCGGTCACCGTCGCCGTGACCGTCTTGTCGTTACACCCGGCCGTCTCCGAGTTGCTGCCGAGCTCGAGGATGCCGCTCTGGGTGATCCCGGCGGTGAACGTCCCCGATTTGCCGAGACACACGAACTGCGTGCCGCCGCCACCGACGCGCGCGATCAACGTCCCGTTGTTGCAATTCTGCGTCGGTATGTTGACCTGGTTGACGTACCCGTTGGTGTCGAAGCAAGCGCTGGTGCAGCCGAGAAAGCACCACATCCCGGTCGACGTCACCGAGATCTGATCGCCCGGGCGGACGTTGATGCCGGTGTTCACCATCCGATCGGTCGGGAAGTTGATGATGTCCGGCGTGTTGTTGCTGTCCAGCTGGAAGACGCCGCCGCTGCCGGCCGCGGGACCGATGTCGTCGATGGTGAAGGCGCGGCCACCGACGCCGCCCGGCGCCTCGTTGCACCAGCGGATGTTGCCGGCCACATCCTCGGCCGACACCGCCCAGGTGTGCGGGCCGTCGGTGGGATTGCACGTGCTGGGCAGGAACGAGAAGAAGGCGCCGGTGACGTCGCCGCACAGCGCGCCGTCGACATAAAAGTGATACTTCGAGAGACCACTTCCACCGTCGGTGGCCGCGGCCCAGCTGAAGCCGGAGTTGTCGCCGCGCACGAATGCGCCCGCCGCCGGCGCGCTCAACCCGAACGCCGAGGGCGGCGTGGTGTCGACGAAGAACGACGAGGTGCTGCTGTCGAGGGTCAGCGTGCCGTCGGTGGCGCGGACCCGCCAGGTGTAGGGGCTGCCGGCTTCCGGCAAGCTCTCCGCGGCGGCGACCGTGTACGAGGTCGCGGTCAAGGCGGTCTTCACCAGCGGCGTTCCGCTGATCGGCGTCACGGTCAGCGTGTACGACGTCGCGCCCGTCGACGCCGTCCACTTCAAGGTCGGCGTCGCGTTGACATACCCGCCGTTGGCCGGGCTGCTGAGACTGAACGCGCCAACCGCCGCCCGCGCCTCGCGCGGCGCAACCACCGACGCGACACCGCACACTCCCGCCGCCAGGACGCCCACGCGCACCAAGATCGACATTGGCGCACCATCTTATCGGAACAACGGAAAGTGACCAACGCCTGCCGACAGGCGTCGGCGCTACACCGCGCGCGCCGCCGACTCGACGCGCGGCGCCTCGATCAGCGTCGCGAGCACGAACCGGAACTCGAAGCGCGTCCCCTGCCCCGGCCAGCTCTCGACCTGGATCGTGCCGCCCAGCTGATGGCAAACTTGTTGAACCGCCGACAGGCCCACGCCGCGGCCCGAGATGTCCGAGACCACGTCGCGCGTGCTGATGCCGTCGGTGAAGAGCGCCTCGATCAGATCGCGATTGGTCGTCGCGGGTAGCGCGCGCCGCTCGGCGCGCGCGCGAATCGACTCCCAGTCGATGCCGCAGCCGTCGTCTTCGACGGCGATGACGAACTCGGCGCCCTCGACGCGGCTTTCGATGGTGACCTGCCCGGCGGGCGCCTTGCCGCAGCGCACGCGTTCCGCCGGCGCCTCGATGCCGTGGTCGACGCAGTTGCGCACGACGTGCACGAGCAGACCCAGGAACGAGCGCATCTCGGCGTTCGGCAGCCGCACGCGATGGTCGACGATGCGCGGCTCGACCTCCTTGCCGAGGCGCGTGGCCAGCTGGCGGATCGTGCGCGCGTAGATCCCCAGCGCGTGCGCGATCGGCGGCTCGCTCCAGCCCCGCGCCAGGCGCAGGAGCTCGGCGTGATCCTCGCGCGACTCGAGCAGCTGCAGGAACTCGCTGTGCTCGCTCTCGTCCAGGCGAATGAACGCCTGCGCCTGGTCGCCCAGGAAGACGCTGAAGCTGCCCAGCATCAGGTCCCAGTCGATCGCCAGCGCCTCGACGGCGGTCGCGACGCGCGCCGACGCCGGATCGCCCTCGATCTCGAACAGGTCCTCGAGCTCGTGGCAGCGGCTGGCGAAGAGCTCGAAGCCGTAGACCGCGGCGTTGCCCTTGAGCGTGTGCAGCAGGTGGCGCCACTCGGCGCGGTCGGCCGACACGTTCAGGCGCGCGAGCATCTGCTCGGTCTCGTCGACGAACGCCTGGAAGCCCTCGCGGTCGCGCAGAAGCTGCCGCACGATCACCGGCAGCTCGCGATGAAGCTGCTGCACGCGATCCTGCTCCAGCTGCTGTGTCACGTCGACCAGCGTGAACACCAGCTCGGCGAACGCGCCGTCGCGCGACCCTTGGTGGCAGGTCAGGCTGTACGTTCGCCCGTTCCGCGCGAGGGTGTGTGGCAGCTGCGCCACCGCGACCTCGAACGGCAGCATCTCGTCGGCGACCTGCTCGAGCGCCGCGCGGAACCAGAGCTTGTCCGGGCTGTCGGCGCCGAACAGGTAGTCGGACAGGTCCCCGCCGGCGGGCGGCGCGCCGAACCACTCCGCGGCCGTGCGCGAGTGAACCTTGGTCAGATGCCCGTGCCGATCGCAGACCACCAGACCTTCCTTCACGCTGTCGAGCACACCTTGCAGATGCTGGTTGGCGTGAGCGAGCGCCAGCTCGGCGTGGCGGCGCCCGGTGATGTCCTGGCCGACCGCCTGCACTTCGACGCGGGCGCCGGCGGGCGAGAACAGCGCGCGGTAGGTCCACAGCACCCAGCGCCGCTCGCCGTCGCCGGCGACGATCTCTTGCTCCCGTTCGAGGATCGGCGCCTGCGCGGTCAGCGCATCGACGCGCGCGCGGTCGGACTCGCCGGTGGGGCCACCCGACAGCGACCAGACCGAGCGTCCGACCACCTCGGCCGCCGTGACGCCCAGCAGCCGCGCCAGCGCGCCGTTCGCGAACACGACGCGCCCGATGCCGTCGGAGCGACAGATCAGCTGCGAGCCGTCCTCGACGATCGATCGGTAGCGCTCCTCGCTCTCGCGCAGGCGCGCGCGGCTCTTGCGCGTCAATGTGCGGATCGCGGCGATCAGCGCCAGGATCACCAGCGATTCACCGCCCATGCCGCCGAGCGCCGCCCAGACGTAAGCGCGGTAACGCTGGTAGAACGAGAACGGCCGGTCGACGACGACGGCGCCCGGCGGCGCTTGGTCGACGTCCAGGTGCCAGCGCAGGAACGCCGGGTAGCTGAGCATGTAGACATTGGGGCTCTCGCGCACGATCGGCACGTCGGCGGCGCGCGCGCCGTCGAGGATGCGCAGGCCCATGCGCGCGGCGGTCTCGCCCTGACTGGCGCCGCTGACTACGTAGCCGCCGACGGCGCCGTGGCTGACGGACACGTCGGTCAGGCCGAACATCGGCACCGGCGCCGCGTCGATGATGATCCGGTGCGACTCGCCCATCGACAGCGGCGTGCCGGCCCGGTCGCGCATGAACATGCCCCAGAACACCACCGCGTCGTCGCGGAGCGCGCGCAGCTGCGCCTGCAATTCGGCGACGGTGACGCCGGAGATCACGCGGAACGCAAAGCGGTTGCGCCAGCGCGTCTCGACCTCTTCGAGTCGATGAACGTAGCCCGCGCTGGTGGCGCTCTGATCGAAGACGAAGACCAGCTGCTTGGTCGCCGGGCGCAGCTTCGCGATCCACGCGAAGTTCTTGTCGAGATCGCCCTCTTCGTTGACGCCGGTGACGTTGGAGAAACCGCTGATGCGCGCATCGCGGAATCCGTTGACGCCGCAGAACACCACCGGCACGCCGGGGAAGAGCTGGTCGCGATAGGTCTTGAGGAAGTCGAGCGCGTCGTCGTCCGATGAGACGATCAGATCGAAGCGCAGGTTGTGGTACTTGCGCGCGTAGATCTCCGACAGCAGTCGCGCGTATTCGGGCGTGAACGCCTTCTTCGAGTCCATGTACTCGATGAAGAGCTCCACGTCGTCGCGCGCCTCGAAGACCGACTGCGCGCCGCGCACGATGTTGGCGGTCCAGCGATACGTCGGCTCGTACGAATTCAGGATCAGGACGTTCTTGCGGGGCGGCGGCGGTGTCGCGGCGCGCGCGGTGCTCCGCGCGCCCGCCAGCAACGCGCAGGCGAACGCCAAGAGTATGATCGAACGAGTAAATCGGCGGCGATGGCGGGGTGCGAACATGATACGCGGTTGGCGGCTATACGCGTGGAACGAGCTGTCTCCCGATCGGTGGATCGCGCGAAGACTTGATGGTGTGATCCGAAGCGCGCATGAAGTCGGGCGATGCGGGGGCAGGTCCAGGCATGTGCGCCACCGCCCACTCCCCGCTCCTGTATCGCGGCCTCTTCAGCGATTCGACAGCGGCGGACGCGCGTCGCCGCGGCGATGGCCGCCGGCGTGGACCTCGGATTTGCGCTCGGGCGCCAGGCCGGCAACCGTCCCGTGCACGGGCACATGCAGCGGCCAATCCGCCATCCAGGGCGTGGGATCCCAGTAGATCTCCGAAAACTCGTGCGACGGCAGGACCGACAACGTGAACGTGAGATGGCGTATCGAGCGGCCGCTGCCGGTGTCGCCGACGAGGCCGATCACGTCGCCGGCCCTGACCACCGAGCCGCGCGCCAGCGTGCGCGGAATGACGGCGAGGTGAAAATACTGGGTGAAGACGTAGCCGCCGAAGTGAGCCAGCCGCACGTACGCGCCGCCCGGATCGTCGGAGCCGTCGCGCTGGATGCGATCGACGACGCCGTCCGCCGCGGCGTAGA
>Ga0265328_10000806_pt1 | contig 14482 bp, 12 predicted proteins | sample 41624metaG_FD_202086 | JGI IMG/M metagenome (GOLD analysis project Ga0265328, IMG submission 202086) | Rhizosphere microbial communities from Carex aquatilis grown in University of Washington, Seatle, WA, United States - 4-16-24 metaG | ecosystem: Host-associated > Plants > Roots > Rhizosphere...
AGCCCAGCTCGATCTCGGCGATGATCAGCCCGTCATTCTCGCCCTGGAACACGTCGACGGTCCAGATATGGCCGCCGCACACCTCCTCATAGCGCGTTTTCTCGATGAGCGGGCGCTCGCACAGGCGATCGAGCATGATCTCTGCGTCCTCGACGGGAATGGGATATTCGAATTCGGAGCGGGTGACGTTGGATGTGCGTCCCTTGATCGTCAGAAAAGCGGCGCCGCCGGCGATGCGCACACGCACGACGCGATCCTCGACGCGCGAGAGATAGCCCTGGCGAAAGGCCACGCCATCGTTGCGCGGCCGCCACAGCTCGCGCGTGACCAGGAACTTTCGCTCGATCTCCACGCCCATTCCATCCTCCTCGTGATCAGCTCGTTAGCGCGGCGGCGCGTTCGACGCCTTTGGGAAAATTCACATTGAGCCGCGGATCGGCGTCGAGCGCGCGCAGAGCCTCGGCGAGGCGCTGCTCGTCCTCGCTCTCGAGCGCGACGCTGTCCATCGGCGCCGGGCCGATCTGCAGTCGCACGAACTCCGCCGCGCAACCGTGAAAGGAAAAGCGCAGACGCGATTTTCGCACCGCAACGGGCCGCAGGGCCGGGCAGGGCGCGACGATCTCCGCGAGAAAACATTCCTCGTCGTAAGAGGCCCGATCGAGACAGTTCAGCGGCAGCGCCAGAGCCGCGGCGGCCGCGCGCAGACGCTCCGCCGTCAGCGGAAACGGCGCGTCGAAGGCCGGCGCCCATAATTCGAGGCCGTCGTCGACGCGCAGAAGGCGCTTCACCTCGAGCGCCTCGTCGCGAATCTTCGCGGAATGCGGGGTCAGCGCGTTCAAGAGATAGATTTCGTCGCTGCGGCGCGGCAGGCTCGTCGGCGAGCCGAGCTTCGCCTCCAGCGCCGTGAGATCGGCGCCGAAGATACGCCATTCCCAGCGCGGCGTCGCATTCGGGTCGAGCGCGCCCATTGGCCCCTCACACTCTCACGGCGTGCGCGGCCGGCGAACGACCTACCGGGGCTTGCGTTCGACGGCGTCACGCGGCGCGACGAATCTTGTCTCATCCTCGCGCCATCGTCATGACATGTAGCGCGGCGGCGGCCGGAGAGGATGGCGCGTTTGTTCTCCATTCAGAAACACGACGAACAAGCTGGCGCAACACTGACGTCCGAGATAGAGGACACATTCGATGCGGCCCGATTCGGGGCGTGGCCGACGCGGGACAATTCGCGACGCACATGAACGACGTTACGCCGGATTCGGCCTTTCGAGAGGCGCGCGCACGCCATGAAGCGGGCGAGATCGACGCCGCCGCCGCGCTCTACCGCGGCGTTCTGGCGTCCTATCCACGGCACGCCGACAGCCTGCATCTGCTCGGCCTGCTCGAGGTCGAGCGCGGAGCGGCGGAGACCGGTCTCGCATTGATCTGCGAGGCGATGGCGATCGCGCCCGGCCAAGCCATCCACCACAATAGCCGCGCCTTCGCGTTTCGCGCGCTCGGGCGCCTCGACGAGGCCGTGGACGATTATCGCGCCGCTGTGGCGCTGCGTCCCGGCTCCGGCGAGCTCCATTGCAATCTCGCGATCGCGCTGACCGAGCTCGGCCGCAACGCGGAGGCGGCCGCCCATTACGGAAAGGCCGCCGAATGCGCGCCGGATCGGCCGGAGATCTGGTACAATCTCGCCAATGCGCTGGCCGAGATCGGGCCCGCCGCGCAGGCCGAAGCGGCGTTTTTGCGCGCCATCGAACTCGAGCCGCGGCTCGTCGAGGCGCAGGCCAATTTCGGCCGTTGGCTGATGCGGCGCGGGCGCTGGAGCGAAGCCGCGGCGCGCCTCACGATCGCGGTGCGGCTCGCCCCCGGCGGCGCCGCCTATTGGAACAATCTCGCCGTCGTGCTGCAAGAGCTCGGCCGTCACACCGAGGCGATCGTCTGCTATGAGAGCGCGCTCGCGCTGAAGCCGGATCTCGCCGACGCGCATTACAATCTCGGCTGCCTGCTCCACATCGAGGGTCGCACGGATGACGCTGTCGACCGTCATCGGGCGGCGATCGTCGCAGATCCGCGGCACGGCGGCGCGCGCATCGCGCTCTGCATGGCCGAGCTGCCGATTCTCTATGATGAACAGGAGGAGATCGCCGTCCGCCGCTCGAGCTATGCGGCCGCGCTGGAAAATCTCGACGCTTCTTCGCAAGAGGCGGAGATCGCCGCCGCGCTCGCGCCGGCGGTCGGCGCGACGCAGCCCTTCTTCCTGCCCTATCAGGGCGAAGACGATCGCGCTTTGCAGACGCGCTACGGCGAATTCGCCTGCCGCGTTCTGGCGCAGACGCGCCCCGCCGCGCCGCTCGCCGCGCCGCCCGCCGCCGGCGAGCGCATACGGATCGGCATAGTGAGCGGCTTCTTCTGCCGCCACACGGTCTTCCGCCTTTTTCTCGAGAGCTGGGTCACGCGGCTCGATAGCGCGCGCTTCGAAGTGACCGGCTTCCATACCGGCAAGACCGAGGACGCCGACACGATTCGCTCTGCGCAATGTTGCGAGCATTTTCCGCGCGAGCCCGCGACGCCACAGGCTTGGCGCGACGCGATCGTCGCCGCGGCGCCGCATGTGCTGCTCTATCCCGAGATCGGCATGGACCCGGTGTCCGGCTGGCTGGCGGCGCAGCGCCTCGCTCCGCTCCAATGCATGGCCTGGGGCCAGCCGGAGACGAGCGGAATGCCGACGATGGACTATTTTCTGTCGAGCGAGCTGATGGAGCCGGAAGGCGCCGAGCGTTTCTATACGGAGCGGCTGGCGCTGATGCCCAATCTCGGCCTGCATTACACGCCGGATGCGCTCGCTCTGCAGCCGCTCGACCGCACGCTCTTCGGAGCCGAGCCCAATGTTCCGATCTTCTTCTCGGGACAGGCGCTCTACAAATATCAGCCCTGCTACGATGTGGTCTTCCCACGCATCGCGGCCATGCTCGGGCCTTGCAAATTCCTCTTCATCGCCTTCGCCAAGAGCGAGGAGGTGACGGCGGTGTTCCGCGCGCGGCTGGAGCGCGCTTTCGCCGCGGCGGGGCTTTCCGCCGAGGATCATTGCGTGATCCTGCCGCAGATGCCGCAAGAGCTGTTCATCGCCGCCGCCTCCGCCTCCGACGTCATTCTCGACACGCCCGGCTGGTCGGGCGGTCGCTCGACGCTCGATCTTCTGGCGGCCGACCGGCCGATCGTGACGCTGCCGGGCGCCTTCATGCGCGGGCGCCATACGCAGGCGATCCTGCAGCGCATCGGCTGCGAGGAGACGATCGCCTCTTCGCTCGACGATTACGTAGAGATCGCCGTCCGCCTCGGCCGTGATCGCGCCGTGCGCGCGGCGCTCGGCGGCCTCGTCGCCACGAACAAACACAGAGCCTTCGAGGATATGGACTATATTCGCGCGCTCGAGGATTTCCTCGAGGCGGCGGCGCGCGGCCGGCCGGTCTGAGCTCGGAGTGGATAAGCTCGCGGCGGCGCCTATATGTGATCGGCTCGCGTCTTTGTAACCTTCCTGTCTTCGTGGTCGGAATTCACCACAAAGTCACAAAGGCCACGAAGGATCGCTGGTGAGCCACATATAGCGACCACGAGGCCCGACCATGGAAAAGCCCGCGAAAGACAATGCCTGGTCTTTCCATATCGCCTATTTCCTCTTGGCCCTCGTCGGCGTTCTCATCCTGCAACAGATGTGGGCGGTCTACCGGCAGACCGAGGTGGTTCCCTATAGCGAGTTCCAGAACCTCTTGCGCGAGAGCAAGATCGACTCGGTCGAGGTCGGGAGCGACGTCCTGCGCGCCACGCTGAAAGAGCCCATGCCGGATGGGCGCAAGCAACTCGTCGCCGTGCGCGTGCCCACCGATATCGCCGCCGAGCTCGAGGCGGCGAAGGTCAAATATTCCGGAATCGTCGAAAACACCTGGGTCTCGACGCTGCTTTCCTGGGTCGTGCCGATCGCGCTGTTCTTCCTCGTCTGGAGCTTTTTGTCGCGCCGCGTCACGCAAGGCCTCGGCTCCGTCATGCAGATCGGCCAGAGCCGCGCCAAAATCTTCGTCGAGACCGAGGTGAAGGTCGGCTTCGCCGATGTCGCCGGCGTCGACGAGGCCAAGGAGGAGTTGCAGGAGGTCGTCGCTTTTCTCAAAGACCCGAAGACCTATGGGCGCCTCGGCGCGCGCATCCCCAAGGGCATATTGCTGGTCGGGCCGCCCGGCACCGGCAAGACGCTGCTCGCGCGCGCGGTGGCGGGCGAGGCGGGCGTGCCTTTCTTCTCCATTACGGGCTCGGAATTCGTGGAAATGTTCGTCGGCGTCGGCGCGGCGCGGGTGCGCGATCTCTTCGCGCAGGCGCGCGCCTCGGCGCCTTGCATCATCTTCATCGACGAGCTCGACGCGCTCGGCCGCGCGCGCGGCATCTCCGGCCTTTCCGGCGGTCATGACGAGAAGGAGCAGACGCTCAATCAATTGCTCGCGGAATTGGACGGCTTCGATCCCTCCTCCGGCGTCGTGCTGCTCGCCGCCACCAATCGGCCCGAGGTGCTCGATCCGGCGCTGCTGCGGGCCGGGCGCTTCGATCGGCAGATTTCCGTCGAAAGACCGGATAAGATCGGCCGCGCCGCAATACTGAAAGTGCATTTGAAGAAGATCACGCTCGGCGCCGATGTCGATCCGACCGAGATCGCCGCCATGACGCCGGGCTTCACCGGCGCCGATCTCGCCAATCTCGTCAATGAGGCGGCGACGCTGGCGACGCGCCGGCGCGCGGCGTCGGTGACGCCGGAGGATTTCACCTCGGCGATCGAGCGTGTGATCGCGGGGCCCGAGAAGCGCAATCGGCTGCTGCATCCGCGCGAGCGGCGCATTGTCGCCTATCACGAGATGGGCCATGCGATCGTCGCCATGGCGCTGCCGGATATGGACCCGATCAAAAAGGTTTCGATCATTCCGCGTGGCATGGGCGCGCTCGGCTATACGATGCAGAGGCCGACCGAGGACCGCTATCTGATGACGCGCACGGAGCTCTTGAACCGCATGACGGTTCTGCTCGGCGGACGCGCGGCGGAGATGGCGGTGTTCCACGAGGCGACCACCGGCGCGGCGGACGATCTGCAACGCGCGACCGAAATGGCCCGCGCCATGGCGACGCGCTATGGCATGGAGCCCTCGGTCGGCCAGGCCTCCTATATCGCCGAACGGCCGCGCTATCTCGATATCGGCGATCTCGGCCAGCGCTCCGAGGCGAGCGAGGAGACGAGCGCCAAGATCGACCGCGCGGTGCGGGAGCTGGTGGATCAGGCGTTCACGCGCGCGACGAAGGTTTTGAAGAGTTGCGCGAGCATCCACGAAGAGTCGGCGAAGAAGTTGCTCGACAAGGAGACGTTCACGGAAGACGAGTTGGAGCCGATAAGGGATGAGGTGAAGGCGCTGATCGATGCGCGCGCCCTTCTCCCACTCGTGGGAGAAGGTGGCCCGGCGTAGCCGGGTCGGATGAGGGCTCTCCGGACCTGCCGGATATTCAAAGGTCGAGAGTGGTCGTCCATGCGAGACGCCGAGACTTTGGCGCCCTCATCCGTCCTCGTTTCGCGAGCCTGCCTTCTCCCGCGAGCGGGAGAAGGAAGAACCTCGCGACCGTCGTCGTCAGCCCAGTGTCTTCTTCAGCTCGGCGAGAATCGCGTCGCCCATCTGGCTCGTCGACACAGGCTTATCGTTCGGCCCGGCGATGTCCGCCGTGCGCAGGCCGGCGGCCAGTACATTGGCGATCGCTTTGTCCACCGCATCGGCCGCGGCGGTCAGGCCGAAGGAATAACGCAGCGCCATCACGACGGAGCCGATCATGGCGATCGGATTGGCGAGGCCCTTGCCGGCGATGTCCGGCGCGGAGCCGTGGCACGGCTCATAGAGCGCCTTGCGCTTGCCGGTCACAGCATCTTCCCCGCCGAGCGAGGCCGAGGGCAGCATGCCGAGCGAGCCGGTCAGCATGGAGGCGACGTCCGACAGCAGGTCGCCGAAGAGATTGTCGGTGACGATCACGTCGAACTGCTTGGGCCGGCGCACCAGCTGCATGCCGAGCGCATCGGCGAGCATATGCTCGAGCTGCACGTCGGCATATTCGCGCGCGTGCAGGGCGGTCACCACCTCACGCCACAAAAGGCCGGACTTCATCACATTGGCCTTCTCGGACGATGTGACCTTGTTGGAGCGCTTGCGGGCGAGCTCGAAGGCGATGCGGGCGATGCGCTCGATCTCGTAGGTCTCATAGACCTGCGTGTCGACGCCGCGCTTCTGGCCATTGCCGAGATCAGTGATTTCCTTGGGCTCGCCGAAATAGACGCCGCCGGTGAGCTCGCGCACGATCATTATGTCGAGTCCGTCGACGAGATCGGGCTTCAGCGAGGACGCCTCGACCAGCGCCGGATAGCAGATCGCCGGGCGCAGATTGGCGAAAAGGCCGAGATCCTTGCGCAAGCGCAACAGGCCGGCCTCCGGACGCACGTCATAGGGCACGCCATCCCATTTCGGCCCGCCGACGGCGGCGAGCAGCACGGCGTCGGCGCTCTGGGCGAGGGCCATGTCGGCCTCGTTGATCGCCTGCCCATGAGCGTCATATGCGGAGCCGCCGACGAGGCCCTTCTCCGTCTCGAAAGAGGCGACGCCGGCCGCGCTCAGAAAGGCGATGATCTTCTCGGCCTCGGCCATGATTTCCGGGCCGATGCCGTCGCCCGGCAGGAGAAGGAGCTTGTAGACGGCCATGAAATCCTCTCTATCGCTGATTTTCGGGGTTGCGCCGTCAATAAGGCGCTCGCCGCCGCAAGGCAACATTACGGAGATATAGATCGTGATGCGACAATCTGTCCGATTCGGCGCGCTTGCCGGGATCGCGACGGCCGTGCAGCCTGCGTTCCGAGCCCCATAAGGAGCCCCGCTTCGCGCCTATCCCGTCGCAAGAGCAGGCGTCGAAGAGCGCGGAGGATAAAAACGAAAAAAGAGGAGACGCGTTTCATGTCGAAATCGAAGATCGTGGCGGCCGCCCTGCTGGCCGCGTCGCTCACCGCCGGCCGCGCCGAGGCCTTCTGCCTGTTCTCCTGCGACCCGACCGTCGACAACGCCCGCTCGGTGTTCGAGAACCGGCTGAAAAAGAAGTTCGATCCGGACGCCAAAGTGGTCAAATTCGAGGTGTCGCGCTTCTGGCAGCTGGACGTCGAGGGCGCCGGCCACAAAGCCGTGGAATTCTATTTCACCGGCACGGCGGAATTCCCCAAGGGCGCCAATCTCGACTGCAAGCCGGACGCGGCCGGGGCGGTGAAGGACGGGTGCTCGGCGAGCAATTATTATTCGACGACCGTCTCCAATCAGGAGATCAAGGGTCGCCAATATATCGAGCCCGGCGCCAAGATCGAGTTCAAGGACGAGACGCGTTTCGATCAGGCCCCGAGCGGCTGGAAGGGCCAGGACGGCAACTCCTACTGATCCGACGTCGCGACCGCCCCTTCCCTAGGCCCGCGCAATTGGTGTAGAAGGCCCGCGACAAGAAAATTGCGCGGGCCGCAGGGCGGGCGGAACCCAGGCGCCGGGAGACAGCGGTTCATGCAGCAGGTTATCATCGTCATCCACCTGATGGTGGTGGTCGCTCTCGTCGTGCTGATCCTCTATCAGAAGTCGGAGGGCGGCGCGCTCGGCATCGGCGGAGGCGGCGGTCTGTTCACCGGCCGCGGCCAGGCAAACGCCATCACCCGCGCGACCAGCATTCTCGGCGCCATTTTCTTCGTGACCAGCATCGCGCTCACCGTTCTCCCGGCCTGGGAGCGCGGCGGCGAGGGGCTCGATCCCGGTAAGCTGGAGCTGAAAGAAGTTCCGCCGGCCGCGCCTGCGACGGCGCCGGGCGCCGTCGCCCCCACCCCGGCGGAGAAGAAAGAGAGCATCTTCGACCAGCTGCAGCGGGCTCAGCAGCAGCGCCAGGGCGCGACGCCCCCGGCCGCCGAGCAGCCTGCCGCTCCGGCCGAGGCCGCTCCTCCCGCCAATCCGCCGGCCGCCGAAGGCGCGAAGCCGCCCGAGGGCGGCGCCGACAAGGCTCCGGCCGAGCAGAAATAGGCGCTGGCGGCTCAAAAGGCCGCCGCTCCGAAGCTTCGGCGCGAGAACGCGCCGGTGGAATTCCGCCGGCCGACGAAAAAAGTCTTTTCCGAATCGATCCCGAGGCGATAAGCGTAAGGCCCCATGGCGCGGTACATCTTCATCACCGGCGGCGTGGTCTCCTCACTCGGCAAGGGCTTGGCGTCGGCAGTGCTCGGAGCATTGCTTCAGGCGCGTGGCTACACGGTGAGGCTGCGCAAGCTCGATCCCTATCTCAACGTCGATCCGGGGACGATGAGTCCCTATCAGCACGGCGAGGTCTTCGTCACCGACGACGGCGCCGAGACGGATCTCGACCTCGGCCATTACGAGCGCTTCACCGGCCGTCCCGCCTGCAAGCAGGACAATGTGACGACCGGGCGCATCTATCAGGACATCATCGCCAAGGAGCGGCGCGGCGACTATCTCGGCGCGACGATCCAGGTGATCCCCCATGTCACCAACGCCATCAAGGACTTTGTCCTCGAGGGCAATGACCATGTCGATTTCGCGCTGATCGAGATCGGCGGCACTGTCGGCGACATAGAGGGCCAGCCCTTCTTCGAGGCGATTCGCCAGCTCGGCAACGAGCTGCCCGAGAAGCATTGCGTCTATATCCATCTGACGCTGCTGCCCTTCATCCCCAGCGCCGGCGAATTGAAGACCAAGCCGACGCAGCATTCGGTGAAGGAGCTGCGCTCGATCGGCATTCAGCCCGACATTCTGCTCTGCCGCACCGATCGCGAAATCCCGCGCGAGGAGCGCCGCAAGCTCGGCCTCTTCTGTAACGTGCGCGAGAGCGCGGTGATCGAGGCCCGCGACGCCGCCCATATCTATGACGTGCCGCGCGCCTATCACGCGGCCGGGCTGGACGCACAGGTGCTCGCCGCCTTCGGCATAGACCCGGCCCCCAAGCCCGATATGAGCCGCTGGAATGCGGTGACGCAGCGCGCCAATAATCCCGAGGGCGAGGTGACGATCGCCGTCGTCGGCAAATATACGGGCATGAAGGACGCCTATAAGAGCCTCATCGAGGCTCTGGCCCATGGCGGCATCGCCAATCGCGTGAAGGTCAATCTCGACTGGATCGAATCGGAGGTGTTCGAGAGCTCCGATCCGGCCGCCCATCTCGAGCATGTGAACGGCATTCTCGTGCCGGGCGGCTTCGGCCAGCGCGGCGCGGAGGGCAAGATTCTCGCGGCGCGCTTCGCCCGCGAGCGCAATGTCCCCTATTTCGGCATCTGCTTCGGCATGCAGATGGCGGTCATAGAGGCCGCGCGCGCGCTCGCCGGCATAGAGAAAGCCAATTCGACCGAATTCGGCCCTTGCGAGGAGCCCGTCGTCGGCCTGATGACCGAGTGGCTGCGCGGCAATGCGCTGGAGCAGCGCTCTGCGAGCGGCGACCTCGGCGGCACTATGCGGCTCGGCGCCTATCCCGCGCATCTGAAGCCAGGCTCGCGCATCGCCGCCATCTACGGCCGCCAGGATATTTCCGAGCGCCATCGCCACCGCTATGAGGTGAATGACGCCTATCGCGAGCGGCTCGAGGCGCATGGCCTCTCCTTCGCCGGTCTGTCGCCGGACGGGCTGCTGCCGGAGACGGTCGAGATTCCCGACCATCCCTGGTTCATCGGCGTGCAATATCACCCCGAGCTGAAGTCGCGCCCCTTCGAGCCGCATCCGCTGTTTGCGAGCTTCATCGAGGCGGCGAAGGCGCAGAGCCGGCTGGTGTGATCTCGCGCAGCAAAGAGCGAGCCTGAAGGCTCGCGGTCCGAAGCGCGTCCTGGACCGCGAGCCTCCAGGCTCGCTTCATTTCCGCCCGCGAGGCGGATCATTCCGCCTGTTCGAAGCTCGCCGAGACGGAAGTTTCCGCCGAAGGCGCATTCCCGGCGCGCCACGCCGCGCGCACGGCGAGGACGGCAGCGGCGAGAAACCCCGCTGTCGTCAAAGTGAAGCTCACCCCCGCGATCAGCGGAAAATGCGGCTCGACCGGCGGCAGCGTCGCCGGATCGACCTTCGGCTGCAGAGCCCGCAGCGCGAAGGAGAGCGGATTGTTGAAGGCGCCGAAGCAGCTCGCGGCGATCACCCAGAGCGGCGGCCGAATCGCATATTGGCGAAACAGCAGCGCGAACAGAAACAGGAACTGCGCCATCATCAGATAGTCGATATGGGCGCGAATGAGATCGTCGCGCCGGGCGATCGCTCGGGCCAGCGCGCCTTCGGGAAAGAATAAGCTCACGCCCAAGACCCAGGCGATGGCGAGCGCGATTCCCAGCAGCAGCGCCGCAAAGCCGAGAAGAAAAGTGGTTCGCGAGGGCAGGCGCGCGCCGATTGCATTGGGTTTCATCGTCGATCTCCGAAAAGGGCCCGGCTCGGGCCGAGGCGTGATCGTGCCTGTTCCTCTCTTTCCGCTAAAGAGCGCGCGGGCCCGCGGCGCGCCGGGCATTTTGCCCGATGTCGAGGGCGCGGGCCGGCCGGCCCGCCGGATCGCATTGGCGGCTCAGGCGATTCCTGCTTTACTCGGTTCTGCTGGGAGCCTGGAGCAGACCGCGATGCAATTGATCATCCGCCTCATCATGCGCCTCGTCGCGATTGTGGCGTTGTGCCTCGCGCTCGCCATCGGCTGGGTGATGAACGACGCCAATCGCGCGATTCGCGCCGAGACGCAGGCCTCGGCCGAGCGCGTCGCGCATGAGCTCGAAAATCTCTTCTGGCGCGAGATTCTCTGGCGCGGCAGCATGCGCCGCGACAACATTCTCCCCATTCCCAATTGGGAATCGCTCGCGACTTTGAAGCTGGTCTCCCCCGGCGTCTGCATCACTTTCGCGCCCGGCTCGGAGGAGCCTCGCATGCTGTGCAGCCAGATGGACGGCGTCGGGGCCGAGGCGCCGCAATGGTTCGCGCACGCCTTCGATCTTCTGTTCGGCGTGCCGGCGCCCATTTCCCGGCCGCTCACCGTGCGCCAGCCGGAGACCGGCGCCGTCGTCGCGCGCGCCGACTCGGCGGCGGCGGTGCGTCAGGCCTGGCGCGAAATCTCCATTGTCGCCGGCGTCGCCGCCTCCATGGCGGTCGGCGTGTGCCTGCTCGCGGCGCTCGCCATCTTCCACGCGCTCGCGCCGACGCAGACGATCGTCGACGGGCTGCGCCGCCTCGAGAACGGCAATTATCGCCACCGCATCAAATCCTTCACCAGCAGCGAGTTCGGCCTCATCGCCCGCGCGGCGAATGATCTCGCCGAGCGGCTCGCGCAGACGACCGCCGAGCGCGTCGCTCTGACGAAACGCCTGTTCGAGGTGCAGGAGGAGGAGCGTCGGGCACTGGCGCGCGATCTCCACGATGAATTCGGCCAATGCCTCACGGCGACCTCCGCCTTCGCCGCGGCGATCGAGGCGGGGGCCGCGGACCGGCCCGATCTCGCCGCCGACGCCCGCTCGATCGGCAAGGTGGCGCGGCGCATGACGATGACCCTGCGCGAGGCGCTGGCGCGGCTGCGCTCGCAGGATCTGGACGAATTGGGCCTCGAGGCCTGTCTGGTGCAGCTCGTCGCCGGCTGGAATGCGCAAACGGCGCCCCGCGCGGTCGTGCATCTCGATCTGATGGGCGATCTCGCCGGCGTGCCGCCGGCCGTTTCGACGAGCGTTTTCCGCATCGCTCAGGAGTGCCTCACCAACGCCATGCGCCACGGCCGGCCGCATGAGGTCTTTCTGCGCGTGGAGCGGCTCGCCTCCAATGACGGCGTCGTCGCGCTGACGGTGGAGGACGATGGCGACGGCGATCCGACGCGCATCGATTTTTCCGCCGGCCACGGCCTGCTCGGCATGCGCGAGCGCGTCTCGGCCTTCGGCGGCAGCCTCTCGATCGGACGCGCGGCGCGCGGCGTCCGCGTCGCCGCGCGCATTCCGCTGATCCTCGCCAATTCGAACGCCGGCCGTGACGCCGGCTATGGCGCATTCGGGCGCGCGGCGTGAGCGGCGGCGTCTGCGTTCTGCTCGTCGACGACCATCCGATCGTGCGGGAGGGCTATCGCAGGCTGCTCGAACGCCAGCCGGGGTTCCGCGTGGTCGGCGAGGCCGACAGCGCGGCCTCGGCCTATCAGGCCTATCGCAAATTCTCGCCCGACGTCGTGGTGATGGACCTCCAGCTCGCCGGCGGCGCGGGCGGGCTGGAGGCGGTGCGCCACATAAGGCAATGGGACAAGCGCGCGCGCATTCTCGTCGTCACCATGCATGACGCCGCCGCCTATGCGTTGAAGGCCTTCGAGGCCGGCGCCAGCGGCTTCGTCACCAAGGGCGGCGAGGCCGCCGAACTGGTGCGCGCGGTGGAGACCGTCGCTCGCGGCGGCCGCGCGCTCGGCGACGACATAGCGCGGGAGATCGCGGCGGAGCGCCTGGCCGAGGGCCGTTCGCCGCTCGACGATCTCGGACCGCGCGAGACGGAGATTTTGCGTCTCGTCGCCTCCGGCCGCACGACGGACGAGATCGCCGCGGCGCTCAATCTCAGCACCAAGACGGTGCAGAACTACCATTACCAGATCAAATCCAAAGTCGGCGCGCGCACCGACGCGCATCTCGTCTGGCTCGCCATCGGCGCCGGGCTCGTCGGCGCCGAGAAATCGCTGTGAAGAAATGCGAGCCTGAAGGCTCGCGGTCCAAGGGAGGGATCGGACCGCGAGCCTTCAGGCTCGCCCTGTGAAGCCTCGCGCAGATGCGCTTTACGACTTCGCCTTCTCGGCCAGAATCTTCTCGAGGTCGGCCTCGGGAATTTCGCCGCTATACTTGTCGCCGTTGATGAAGAAGGTCGGCGTCGAATTAATGCCGAACTTCTCCGCCGCGCGGTCGCGCACCTTGCTCACATTCTCGAAGAGTTGCTGATCCTTCAGCGTCGCCTCGAACTTGTCCTGGCCGAGGCCCGTCTGCTTCAGCACATTGGCGAGGCCGTCGAGCGGCTTGTCGACGAAGGCCCAGTTCTTCTGCTGCGCGAACAGGAGATCGACGACCGCGTCGCGCTTGTCGCCGGCGTTGCGCGCCAGCATGAAGGCCGCCGTCGCCAGCGGATCGAGCGGGAACTCGCGCAGAATGAACTTCACCTTGCCCGTGTCGATGAAGTTCTTCTTCAGCGTCGGAAACACGTCCTTGTGGAAGGCGGCGCAATGGCTGCAGGTCATGGAGGCGTATTCGACGATGGTGATGGGCGCGTCGGCCTTGCCCTCGACGATATCGGGCAGAGCATTGGGCCCCATCAGCTCTTCGACCGGCACTTTTCCGCTCGGCGCCTTCTGGGCGAAGGCGGGCGCGGCGAAGGCGAGGACGGCGGAAGCCGCCGCGGCGAGCGCGGCGCGACGGGAGAAACGAAGGTCGAAGCTGGGCATGGACGCTCCATAGGGTCGCGAAACGGGCGGACCATAGAGCATTTTCCCGTCGCGGGGAATCGGATGAGAGAGAGGTTTCAGGCCGGTGGGGCGAAGGTTTCCTCATCCTGAGGAGCCCGCATAGCGGGCGTCTCGAAGGAGGAGGAAACCGTCTGCGCCGCCTTGTGGAGTTCGCCCTCGTGCTTTTAAGACGGCTCCTTCGGAGCCTCATCAGCATGAGGGCGAGGGTGATTGCCCTTCACCGGATCGCTCTGAGAGAGCGTTCCGGCGCCGAAGACGCGGCCCCTGATCAGGCCTGGGCCAGCCGCTCCACCTCCGCGCGCACCACCGGCAAAAGCTCCTCCGCGAACCAGGGATTGCGTTTCAGCCAGCCCGTATTGCGCCAGGAGGGATGCGGCAGCGGGAGGATCTTCGGCGAAAGCGCCGAAAATTCCCGCCAGCGGCCGACCGTCTCGGCGACGCTCGCGCTGGGCGCCAGCGCGACGCCGAGACGGCGCAGATGATAGGCCTGCGCATATTTGCCGACGGCGAGAATCGTCTCCACCTGCGGCAGAGCCGCAAACAGCGGGTCATGCCAATGCGGCGCGCATTCGCGGCGCGGCGGCAGGTCGCCGCCATGCGCGTCATAGCCGGGAAAGCAGAAGCTCATGGCCGCGACGCCGATGCGGGCGACGTCGTAGAAAGTCTCGCGGTCGACGCCCATCCACGCGCGCAGCCGGTCGCCGGACGGGTCGTCGAAGGGAAGTCCCGAGCGATGCACGCGCATTCCGGGCGCCTGGCCGGCGATCAGCAGCCGCGCTCGCGCCGAGACCCGGACCACCGGGCGCGGCTCATGCGGGAGCGGCGCGCCCTCCGGCCGCTCGACGCAGATGCGGCAGGCTCCGATGCCGGAAACGAGCGCGGCGAGAGCAGCATCGCTCGCGGTGGAAAAGGTCACTTTTGCGCGCCCTTACGGGATCGATCCATAGAATTCGACAAATGTCGTGAGTCCCCCGTTAAC
>Ga0265328_10000809_pt1 | contig 14435 bp, 12 predicted proteins | sample 41624metaG_FD_202086 | JGI IMG/M metagenome (GOLD analysis project Ga0265328, IMG submission 202086) | Rhizosphere microbial communities from Carex aquatilis grown in University of Washington, Seatle, WA, United States - 4-16-24 metaG | ecosystem: Host-associated > Plants > Roots > Rhizosphere...
CGGCGATGCGCGTCGCCGGATCGCCGATGAAGCGCACATGACGCGCCTCGAGATCTTCGAGCCCGCCCGCATAATCGTGGAGCTTGCCGTCCTGCGAGAGCGACAGAGCGTTGATGGTGAAGTCGCGCCTGAGCGCGTCCTTCTCGAAATCATCGCCGAAGCGCACCTTGGCGTGGCGGCCGAAGGTCTCGACATCCTCGCGCAGCGTCGTCACCTCGAAGGGCGTGCCTTCGACGACGACGGTGATGGTGCCGTGATCGATTCCCGTGGGCACGCTCTTGAGGCCGGCCGCTCGGGCGGCCTCGGTCACGGCCTCCGGCAGAGCGGTCGTGGCGAGGTCGATCTCATGCGGCGCGCGGCCGAGCAAGGAGTCGCGCACGGCTCCGCCGACGATGCGCGTCTCGCCGCCGGTGGCGCTCAGAGCCGCGAACAGGCGAATAATCTTCGGATTGTCGAGCAGGCGGATCGGCAAGTCACTGAAAGCGGCCGGGCGCGAGCCGGCCGTCCTCTATATGCGCCGGCACATAAGTTCCCTCGTTGCGCGGCGACAGCAGCGCCAGAAAGATGAATCCGGCGACTGCCGTGGCGAGGCCGGCGATCGTCAGCGACGAGACGACGCCGCGCGTCCACAGCGCCGACACGAAGGGCCAGCGTCGCCGCGTCAGAAGATAGAGCGCATAGACGACAAAGGGCGTGACGAACAGCAACGCCGGTTGAACGATGATCCGCCACATGGGACGCCTCGCGAAAGATCGGCGGCCGGAGCCGGCGAAGAAGCTCGAACGAATGACGATCTCGGGAATCGCCCGCGCCGGACCACACGCAAAATTATAGCACGCGCGGCGTCCTGCTCGCGGCTCGCCGTCAGCGTCTCATTGTCCCCGATATATTCGCCGTGTGCGAGACGATCCCGTCCTCGCGAGCCTCAAAAAGCCATAGTTGCCGGCGAACCCGTCGCCAGTCTCGCCACCCCCCGCGCGGGGCTTCCGCCGCGCCTTGTCCGAGCAGGCTGAAATTAATCATTCTTTAACGTCGACAAGCGTCCTTTCCGGCTTATCCTAGGGGGAAACTGCGGCGCGGCCGGCGTCGCCGATCGAAGGACAGTCAATGACCGAGCAAGATTTGGCGAACGCTCCCGCCGCCGCCGCCGAGCGCGTCCTCGAACAGATCGGCCGCGCCCGCGCTGCGGTCTCCACCGTGATCTTCGGCCAGGAGGAGGCGGTCGAGCAGGCGCTCGTCACCCTGCTCGCCGGCGGTCATGGCCTGCTCGTCGGCGTGCCGGGCCTCGCTAAGACCAAGCTCGTGGAAACGCTCGGCCGGGTGCTCGGCCTCGACGAGCGCCGCGTCCAATTCACGCCGGACCTGCTTCCGGCCGATATTCTCGGCTCCGAAGTGCTCGAGGAGACCGCCGACAGGAAGCGCGTGTTCCGCTTCGTCAAAGGCCCGATCTTCGCGCAATTGCTGATGGCCGACGAGATCAACCGCGCCTCGCCGCGCACGCAATCGGCGCTGCTGCAGGCGATGCAGGAATATCATGTGAGCGTCGCCGGCGAGCGCCACGATCTGCCGCGTCCCTTCCATGTGCTGGCGACGCAAAATCCGCTCGAGCAGGAAGGAACTTATCCGCTGCCCGAGGCGCAGCTCGACCGCTTCCTTCTCCAGATCGACGTGGATTATCCCGACCGCGCCAGCGAAAGGCGCATATTGCTGGAGACGACCGGCGACCGCACGGTGGAGGCGCGCAAGGCGCTCTCGGCCGAGGATCTGATCGCCGCGCAGCGGCTGGTGCGGCAATTGCCGGTCGGCGACAAGGTCGTCGACGCCATTCTCGATCTCGTGCGCTCGGCGCGGCCGGGGGAGGGCGATGCAGAGATCGCGCCCCATGTCTCCTGGGGCCCGGGCCCGCGCGCGGCGCAGTCCTTGATGCTCGCGACCCGCGCCCGGGCGCTTTTGTCGGGCCGGCTCTCGCCCTCGCTCGACGATGTGGCCGCGCTCGCCGCGCCGGCGCTACGTCACCGCATGGCGCTGACTTTCGCTGCGCGCGCGCAGGGCAAGACCATCGCCGACCTCGTCGATAAGCTCGTCGCGAGGATCGGCTGAGGTGGCGGGACCGGTTTCTGCGCACGCCTTCGACGCATCCGAACTGCTCGCGGCGAGCGCGCGGCGCGTCGACGCCGCCGAGCTCGCGGGGCGCCTGCCGGATATCGTCATCCGCGCGCGGGAAGTCGCCGCGACCGTCGTCCATGGCGCGCATGGCCGCAGGCGAGCGGGGATGGGCGAGAATTTCTGGCAGTTCCGACCCTTCGGCGCGGGGGAGGCGGCGCATCGCATCGATTGGCGGCGCTCGGCGCGCGACGACCGACTCTTCGTGCGCGAACGTGAATGGGAGGCCGCCCATTCCTATTTTCTGTGGATGGACTGCTCGCCCTCCATGGCCTTCGTCTCCTCGCTGGCGCTGGAGCCCAAGCTCGATCGCGCATTGACGCTGGGCCTCGCGCTCGCCGACGTCCTGATGCGCGGCGGCGAGCGGATTGGTCTGCTCGGCCTCACCCATCCCATGTCGACGCGCGACATCATCGAGCGCCTGGCCCAGGCGCTCCTCGCCGGCGGCGTGGCGGCGCGCGGCGAATTGCCCGAGACCGCGGCTCTGCCCGGCGGCGCGAAGGTGCTGCTCGTCTCCGATTTCCTCTGCGATCCGCAGGCGCTCGCCGAACGCCTCGCGACGCTTGCGGCCAATGGCGCGGCGGGCGCGCTGCTGATGATCGCCGATCCGGTCGAAGAGACTTTTCCTTTCGAAGGCGAGACGGTCTTCCTCGACACCGACAGCCGCGCGCAGCTGCACGCCGGCCGCGCTCAGGCCTGGCGCGACGCTTATGTCGAGCGCCTGGCGCGGCATAGGGACGAGATCGCAAAAGCCGCCGCGAGCGTCGGCTTCTCGCTGCAAATTCACCGCACCGACCGGCCCGCGGCGGAGGCCGCCCTCTCACTGAGCTTCGCGCTCGCGTCCGGACTGGAGCGCGTCTGATGGGATTGACCTTCGCGGCGCCGCTCGCGCTCCTCGGGCTTCTGGCTCTACCGGCCATCTATTTCCTGTTGCGGGTGACGCCGCCACGCCCGCGGGAAATCGTCTTTCCGCCGATCCGACTGCTCTTCGATCTGTTGCGCCGCGAGGAGACGCCCGCGCGCACGCCTTGGTGGCTCTTGGCGCTGCGCCTCGCGTTGGCGGGCTGCGCCGTGCTGGCGATGGCCGGCCCCGCCGTCACGCCGACGGCGACGGCCTCTTTCTCCGGCGCGCCGCTGCTGATCGCGATCGACGACGGCTGGCCCGCGGCGCCGGATTTCGACGCCCGCCTCGAGGCGGCGCGCGCCATCGCCGCCGATGCGGCGCGCTCCGGCGCGGCGATCGCCGTACTGCCCATGTCGGATGCGGAGGCCGCGCCCGCGCTCGAAGACGGCGGCAAGATCGACGAGCGTCTGCGCGCGCTCGCGCCACAGCCCTATGTCCCGGACCGCGCGATCGCCGCCAGGCGGCTCGGCGAATTCGCCGCCGCTCATCCGCGCGCGCGCGTGATCTGGATCGCCGACGGGCTGGAGCAGGGCGGCGCGCCCGCTTTCGCCAAGGCTCTCGCATCGGCCGCGGCCGCGGGCGCCGAGGTTCGGACTCTGGCCAGCGCACAAATTCCGCGCGCGCTCTCCTCGCCGCAGAACACGGCGGCCGGCCTCGAAGTGGACATTGCGCGCGCTTCTCCCGAGACGGCCTCCGCCGGTTCGGTCTCCGCCTTTGATCAGAAGGGGCGTGTGCTGGCGCAGACGCGCTTCGATTTCGGCGCCGGGCAAAAAGCCAAAGCGCGTTTCGATCTGCCGATCGAATTGCGCAATGAGGCGGCGCTGCTGCGCATAGACGGCGAGGCCTCGGCCGGCGCCGTGGCGCTGCTCGACGGACGCTCCAAGGTGCGCCGCGTCGCCGTGCTGAGCGGCGCCAGCGCCGATCTCGCGCAGCCATTGCTCGAGCCGCAATATTATCTGCAAAAAGCCTTCGCGCCCTTCGCCGAGGTGCGCGAGCCGCGGCCAGGCGCCGCCGATCCGCTGCCCGGCCTCATCGCCGAACAGCCCAATATCGTCGCCCTCGCCGATGTCGGCGTGCTGCCGCCCGACGCGCATGAGGCGCTGATCCGCTTTGTCGAGGAGGGCGGCGTGCTCTTGCGTTTCGCCGGCGCGCGCCTCGCCAATGGCGACGACAATCTCACCCCGGTGCGGCTGCGGCGCAGCGGCCGCGTGCTCGGCGGAGCCATGTCCTGGGACACGCCGAAGAAACTCGCGCCCTTCGATCCGTCGAGCCCCTTCTACGGCCTTTCCGTTCCGGAGGAAGTGACTGTGACGCGACAAGTGCTCGCCGAACCCGAGCCCGGCCTGCCGGCCAAGACGTGGGCGGCGCTCACCGACGGCACGCCGCTCGTCACCGCCGAGCGGCGCGGCAAAGGGCTCATCGTGCTGTTCCATGTGAGCGCCGACGCCGCCTGGTCGAACCTCCCGATCTCGGGCCTCTTCATCGACATGCTGCATCGGATCGCCGCCGAGAGCGGCGAGGCCGCCGCACGCCGCGCGGAAGACGGCCCCCGCAGCGACGCGCCGGCGCTCGCGCCGCTCGTCACTCTGAACGGGCGCGGCCGCATGGGCGCGCCGCCGCCTTCCGCTCGGCCGATCGCCGGCGATTATGACGGCGGCGCCAATCGCGACCATCCGCCCGGCTTCTATGGCGCCGCCGATGCGCCTCTCGCCGTGCAGACGCTGCGTCCCGGCGATGAATTGCGCGCTTTCGATTTTGCAGGGCAGGGGCTCTCTGTCTCGGCGTTGCACGCTGGCGCGCCGATCGATCTGCGCCCTTGGCTGCTGGGGCTCGTCTTCCTCGCTTTGCTCGCCGATTGGCTGATCTTGCTGGTCATGTCCGGCGCCTTGCGCCGCGCCGCGCCGATCGCGATCGGCGCGATCGGCGCGCTCGCTATTCTCGGCGCAGCGCCGCAGGGCGCCCGCGCCAAGGACGCGCCGCCAGCGGCAGCCTCCCAGCGCGACCGCGAGGCGGCGCTGACGACGCGGCTCGCCTATGTCGTCTCAGGCGACGCGCGCGTCGACGAGACGAGCAAGCTCGGCCTCGAGGCCTTGTCGCGCGCGCTCAACCAGCGCACCTCTTTCGCGCCCGGGGCGCCCGTCGGCGTCGACCCCGCGCGCGACGAACTCGCCTTTTATCCCATGCTCTATTGGCCGATCGTCGCCTCCACGCCGCTGCCCTCGGCGCAGGCGATCGCCAAGATCGGCGTCTATCTGAAACAGGGCGGCACCATCGTCTTCGACACGCGCGACGCGCTCACAGCGCATGAGGGCGGACCGCCGACTCCCGAGACGCAATGGCTGCGCGATCTGACGCGCAATCTCGACATTCCACCGCTCGAGGTGGCGCCGCGCGACCATGTCATCACCAAGACCTTCTATCTCATCGACGGCTTCTATGGCCGCACGATCAATGGCAAGACCTGGGTCGAGGCGCTGCCGCCGGAGAGCAAGGACGATCCGACGCGGCCAGTGCGCGCGACCGACAGCGTCTCTTCGGTCGTGATCACCTCCAATGATCTCGCCGGCGCCTGGGCGGCCGACCGCAGCGGCCAGCCGCTCTACACGCTGACGCCCGGCGGCGCGCGCCAGCGCGAGCTCGCGATCCGCGGCGGCGTCAATCTCGTCATGTATACGCTGACCGGCAATTACAAATCCGATCAGGTCCATGTCCGCGACCTGCTGGAGCGGCTCGGCCAATGAACGAGCTTTCCCTCACTTTCACGCCGCTGCTGCCCTGGCCGGCGCTCGCCGCGCTCGCTGTCGCGGCTGTCGCAATCGCGCTTTTGTCGCTGCGCGCGGGCGGCCGCGGCGCGCCGCTGCGCCTCGCGACCCTGGCGCTCGTGCTGCTGGCGCTCACCGATCCTTCGCTGGTGCGCGAGCAGCGCGAGCCTTTGAAGACGATCGTCCCGATCGTGCTCGACCGCAGCGAGAGCCAGAGCTTCGGCGAGCGCATGGCGCAGACGGATGCGGCGAAAGCCGCGCTGGAGACGACGCTGCAAAAGCTCGGCGACATCGAGCCCCGCTTCATCGACGCCGCGCGTCCGGGCGGCGAGGCGGATGGAACGAAATTGTTCCAGACGCTGGAAGAAGGGCTGAAGGATACGCCGCGCGAGCGGATCGGCGCGGCGATAATGGTGACGGACGGCGTCGTCCACGACATTCCCGCGAGCGCCGCCGCGCTCGGCTTCAAGGCTCCGCTGCATGTGCTGGTCACTGGTCACGAGGGCGAGCGCGACCGCCGCCTCGAGCTCGTGGAGGCGCCGCGCTTCGGCATTGTGGGCAAGGACCAGACCATTCGCGCGCGCGTCATCGACAGCAATGTCGGCGGAACCGAGCCGGTGGTCATAGAGACACGCCGCGACGGCCAGGCGCTCGCGCCCATTGTCGCGCGCGCCGGCGAGATCGTCGAAATCCCCGTGCGCGTGGAGCATGGCGGCGCCAATGTCGTCGAGCTCGAAGTCCCGACGCTGCCGGGAGAGCTGACCGCCGTCAACAATAAGGCCGTCGTCACGATAGAGGGCGTGCGTGACAAGCTGAAGGTGCTGCTCGTCTCCGGCGAGCCGCATCCCGGCGAGCGCAGCTGGCGCAATCTTCTGCGCTCCGACGCCAATGTCGATCTCGTGCATTTCACCATTCTGCGGCCGCCGGAAAAGCTCGACGGCACGCCGCCGCACGAGCTGTCGCTGATCGCCTTTCCGACCGCCGATCTCTTCGGGCGCAAGATCAACGAATTCGACCTCATCGTCTTCGACCGCTATTCGAACCAGACGATCCTGCCTTCGGTCTATTTCGACAACATACTGCGCTACGTCGACAATGGCGGAGCCTTCCTCGTCGCGACGGGGCCGGATTTCGCCACTGTGCAGGGCCTCTATTACTCGCCGCTCGAGAGCATTATTCCGGCGCGGCCGGATGGCTCGCTCTATGAGCGCGCCTTTCGCGCGAGGGTAAGCAAAGACGGCGAGAAACATCCCGTCACGCGCGGGCTCGAGGGCTCGAAAAACGATCCGCCCGCCTGGGGCGAATGGTTCCGCCAAGTCGACACCGAAGTGGTGAAGGGCAATTCCATCCTCACCGGCGCGAATGACAAGCCGCTGCTCGTGCTGTCGCGCGAGGGCAAGGGGCGTGTCGCGGCGCTGCTCACCGATCAAATATGGCTGTGGGCGCGCGGCTATGAGGGCGGCGGCCCGCATGTCGATCTGATGCGCCGCCTCGCCCATTGGCTGATGAAGGAGCCCGACCTCGAGGAGGAGGCGCTGCGCGCCAGCGCCCATGGCCCTGACATAGCGATCGAACGCCAGAGCCTCAAAGACGACGCCGCGCCGGTGACGATGACGACGCCCTCCGGCGCGACATCGCAGATCGCGCTCACGCCGGCCGAGCCCGGCCTTTCGCGCGCGCATCATGCGGCCAAGGAGATGGGGCTCTATCGCTTCCAGAGCGGCGAGCTGACGGCGCTCGTCAATGTGGGGCCGGAGAATCCGCGCGAGTTCCGCGAGGTGGTCTCGACGACGGAGAAGCTGCGTCCGCTCAGCGAGGCGACCGGCGGAACCGTGCGCCGTCTGGCCAAGGACGCGAGCGGGGCGATCGTCCTGCCGCGCATCGTCGAGATGCGTGAGGCGTCCGTCTTCGGCGGCGCGGATTACATCGGCGTGAGACGCACCGGCGCGAGCGCGCTGAAGGGCGTCGAAGTCGCGCCGCTGGCGATCGGCCTATGGGGCCTCTCAGCGCTGCTCGGGGCGATCGTGCTGGCGTGGGGCTGGGAGGGGCGGCGGTAGTCTATGTCATATCGTCGGAGCTGATATCCAAATATCCGCTTCGCGCTCGCACCAATTCGATGGAACCGTCTCCCAGTCGATAGAACAACACATAGTTCCCGACCGGGAAGCTGCGTATCTCGGGCGCGAGCTCTTGGCGAGCGCGGCCGGCGCGCGGATTGTCTCGAAGCATCGACAAGGTTTGTTCGATGCGGTCGAGCAGTCGGTCGGCGGCGGCTGGGTTGTCGTCCGCGACGAATTGCCAGATTTCGATCAGGTCGAGACGCGCTCGAGGTGTGAGGCGTAGGTCAATTCCCATTCGAACGCGCGACTTTGGCGCTGCGCGCAGACGCTTTTATCTCCGCCATGTTCAAAGGCTGTGAGGAACCGCTGGCCAAGCCGTCTTCTATATCGGCGCGCAAGGCTGCGAGCTTGGCCTCGCGCGATTTCTCGCGATCCTCGAGAAGACGCAGGCTGTCGCGAACCACTTCGCTCGCCGAAGCGTAGCGCCCGCTCGAGACGAGGCTCCGAACGAATTCCTCGAAATGGTCGCCCAATGTGTAGCTCGGCGCCATGACGTCTCCTTTCGATATCATAAAATAGCATTTTATGATATCGATGCAAAGCCCCACGCCCTATGCGCGTGATCTCTCCAGGTCGAGGTCGGCTCCCAGCACCAGCAGCAACCTTCGCAGGATGGACGAGAAGACTGCGTAGCCTTCACTTCAACGTGAACGGCACGATCAAATCCATGGCGAACATTCCGGTCGAGCGTCTGAATCCGCTCGCGCCGAAGAAAGGCGCGGCGCCGGTCAAGGATGCGTCATAGCGCAGCTCCGGCCGCACTGTCAGGCCGGTGATCGGCAGGCCTTTGGGAATTTGCGGCGTGATCGTCAGCCCGGCGGTGAGCTCAAGGTAGCTCGTTCCGCGCCCCTCCGGCTGGAAGATCGCCGAAGGCGCATAAAAACCGTGTTCGACATTGTTGTAATCGAAATAGCCGGGATAGGCGCCGACGAAATAATTATTGTGGTCGCGCCAGAATTCGACGCGGCCGTTGAATTGGAACACATCGTCGATTTTGTAGGATGCATATTGCGCAACCCCATAGCCATTGACGCCTCGCGCCCGGCGGGGAATGAGCGCCGCGTTGAACCCATAAATATTGGCGAGCGTGCTCAACACGCCATTGGACAGTCCGGTGATCGAAAGAGCGTTCCATCCGTCGTCGCGGACGTAATTGATATCCGTGCTCAGAGTGAGCTTATCCGTCGCCTTCCAAGTGAGGGTGACGTCATTGCTGTAGGACAACGCCCGATTGGGATCGCAGGCGCAGGCGTAAGGGATATCCGGCCAGCCGACGCCGAGCGGGTCGAGCTGTTTGGGATCTTCCGGACCAATATGAGTCGTTCCGAGAATCGTCAGCTTTCCATCGAAGGCTTTTATACGGAGGCCGGCTTGGAAGGAGGCGGCGTTATTATTGTCGCCGGGCCAGCCCAGGCTCGTGCTGTCGCCCGACATCACACTCGCATGGACATAGAGCCAGGAGGTGAGATCGGATGAGAGCATCACGCCCGTCTGCTTGAGCGGAATGCCGAAATTGAAAATATAGGAATGCGTGTAGAAAACACTGTCGACCAATTCCGCTCCTTCGAGCGTGACGAATTGGCCGACCCTCACATCGAATCCATTTTCCGTGATCCAGGGCAGATGCGCGGTCGCGAAGGCCTGAAGCACGTCGAGCTGCGTGCGGTCGCGCATCGCATAATCGAGCTCGCCGAGAAAATGCGTGTAGCGCGCGTCGGCGCCGATCATGCCCTGAATCTTGAAGCCGACATCGAAATCTTTCGTCGCTTTCGGATCGGGCAGACGCTGCATGGTGATCACGCCGGCGTTGAATTGCGGCTGATTGGCGCGATCGGTGAAGAGATGCCCCCAATTGAGCTTGTTGAAGGGATTGTCGAAATTGAACGTGGAGCCGGCGTTGACGAAGCCATCCACCGTCAACGAGTCGAACCAGGATGGCGGCGGTTTTTTTTCGTCCGATTTTTTGCCCGAGCGCGAGCTCGACGAAGATCGCGCGCCGGAGGCGACGGGGGACGTCGGCCATCCGAGAAGCGCGCGAGCGTCGTCGTCTTCCGCGAAAGCGGGCGCGACCGCGAGCGTCGCCGCAAAGACGCCGGACGCAAGTCTCGACCACAAAGTCTCGACCACAAGGAGGCCAGCCTCTTTTTTGAAAAAGACGAATGAAACGGAATTACGAAAAACGCGGTCGGTCGGGACGGAAAAAGGTCCGGCGACGAATGTGAGGCCTATCCGATTCTACCCGCGCGATGGGAGTCGGTTATTCCACGGCCCCGGCCTGCGGCTCTGCCAGATAGTCCTGCGACCGCATCTCGATCAGACGCGACACGGTGCGGACGAATTCCTGCGCCTCGTGTCCCGTCGGCGCGCCATAGATGTCTTGCGCTTCAGTCTGCGCGGACAGAATCAGACGCGTCTTCTTCTCGTAGAGCACATCGACGAGCGTGATGAAGCGCTTGGCCTCGTTGCGGCGCTCGAAATTCATCGCGGGAACCTCGTCGACGAAGATCGTGTCGAAGGCCTCTGTGAGAGCCATATAATCCGAGGCGCCGATCGGGCGCGAACAGAGCTCCTCGAATTCAAAGCGCGCGACGCGTCCCGCCGCCTGCGGAACCGTAATGTCGCGGCAGGCGATGCGCAGCTTCGTCGGCGCGCCTTTCGCAACGCCGGTCAGCTGCAGAAACAACGCATCGAGCGCCACGCGGGCGCGCGCGTCCGCCGGGGTGAAGAAGGTTTCGCCCAGCGCGGCCTTCTCGAGGCGGAAATCGGCGCGCGCGTCGAGGCGCAATATATCCAGCCGCTCCTCGATCAGCGCGATGAAGGGAAGAAAGAGATCGCGATTGCGGCCGCCCTCATAGAGCCGGCGCGGCTCGACATTGGAGGTCGCCACCACGATGACGCCCCGAGCGAGCAGCGCGGTGAAGAGACGCGAGAGAATGGTCGCGTCGGCGATGTCCGTGACGCAGAATTCGTCGAAGCAGAGCACACGCGTCTCGCTCGCGATCTCCTGCGCGACATGCGCGAGCGGATCGGCGGCGGCGCTGCGGCGGGCGCCGAGCAGGCGCGCGTGAACCTCGGCCATGAAGGCGTGGAAATGTGCGCGGCGCTTGGCTTCGAGCGGAAGCGCGGCGAAGAACAAATCCATCAACGTCGTCTTGCCGCGCCCGACGAGGCCGTGAATGTATATTCCGCGCGGCGTTCCGCAGGGCGCGCCGCGTCCGAGCAGCCCGCGCAGCCGTGCGGCGAGGCCGTTCCCTGCGGCGGGCGGCTGCGGGGAGCGGCGCGTCAGCTCGCGCGCGAGGGCCTCCAGCCGTTCGAGCGCGGCGAGCTGCGCGGGGTCGCGCTCGAGCGCGCCGCTCGCGACGAGATTTTCGTAGCGGGAGAGGAGGGGGCGCGACGCCGTCACCTGCAGCGCCTCGTCGTCGAGGTCACAGTCTGCGCATCCTGCCATTGGCCGCCGCGAAGGCGCCGTCGCGCAGCTCGCAATAGAGCACGCGCTCGGGGTCGACCGGTCCCGGCATGACGATCTTGCCGCGCGGCACGCGGGCGAAGCCGAGCCGCGCGTAATAGTCGAGATCGCCGACCAGCAGCACCAGGCCGTGTCCGGCCTCGCGCGCGGCGTCCAGCGATTTCTTGACCAGCGCCTCGCCGAGCCCCTGCGAGCGGAAGGCCGGCTCGACCGTCAGCGGGCCGAGCAGCAGAGCGGGGGTCTCACCGATGAGAATCGAGGTCATGCGGTTCGCGCCGACGAGCAGCGTGCCGACATGGGCGACGAAGGAGAGGGAGAGATCGGCCTCGACGCCCTCGCGCAGCCGATAGGCCGTGCGCGCATAGCGTCCCGGACCGAAAGCCCGCTCCTCGAGCTTTTCGATTTGGGGCGCGTCGGCCGGCGTCTGCGGCGAGAAGCGGATGACGAGATCGATCATGGCTGCGCATAACATGGTGGACGGTGAGGGCAAAGCATCGCATCGATTTGCGCTCGACCCGGGGGAGTGGCGTCAATCGCGAGGAGCGGAGCGCCAAATCCAGAGTCATCGAACAGCCGAGCTCCGCGGTCGTCGGCCCAAGTCTTGCTCTCGCCCGGACATGACGACGATCGAGATCAGACCCGCGACGCTGGAGGACGCCGAGACGATCGCCGCTCTCCATGTCGCCTGCTGGACGGAAACCTATGCGGCTCTGGCGCCGGCCGAGGTTCTCGCGGACTTCACTCTGGAGACGCGCCTCGCGCAATGGCGCGAGACTTTGGGTGGAGCCGGGACGCAACTGCCGCCGCCGAGCGTGTTTCTGGCGCTGCGGGAGGACGGCGTCGCCATAGGCTTCGCCGCGAGCGGCGCGCAGCAGAGCGACATACTCGGGCAACGAGGCTTTGCCGGCGAATTCCAGGCGATCTATCTGTTGAAGGAGGCACAGCGCCTCGGCGTCGGCCGCCGTTTGATGCGCATGATGGCGCAGGCTCTGCGCGAGCGCGGGATCGAATGGGGGAGCCTCTGGGTGCTGCGGCATAATTTCACGGCGCGACGCTTCTACGAGAAGCTCGGCGGCCGCAAGATCGGCGTCGAAGGCGCCTGGCGCGGCGTGCCGGAGGTCGCCTATGGCTGGCGCGACCTCGGCCTCCTCATCGATCCGCCGCCGGCCAAGCCCTGGTGAGCGATTTTTCCATCCGCGCCGCCACGGCCGCCGATGCGGAGACGATCGCCGCGCTCAATCTCGCCTGCTGGCGCGAGACCTATGAGCGCCTTCTGCCGGCGGAGACCTTCGCCGCCCTCACGCTCGAGGAGCGCATCGCACATTGGCGCGGCGTTTTCGAGACGAGCGGGGCGCGCGTGTCGCTGGCGATCGATCAGGCCGGAACGGCGGTGGGCTTCTCGCATTGGCGCCCGCATATGTTCGTCCTCGGCGGCCGGCTCGGCCGCGGCGGCGAGATTTGCGCGATCTATCTACGCCGCGCCGCGCAGAGACGCGGTCTCGGCCTCCGGCTGATGCGGCTGATGGGCGAGGATATGGCCGAGACCGGCCTGAAATGGGCGAGCCTCGTCGTGCTGCGCGACAATCTCGCCGCGCGCCGCTTCTACGAGGCGATCGGGGCGCGCCGCTTCGGCCACGAGCTTTCCTGGCGCGGCGTTCCTCAAATCGCCTATGGCTGGCGGGACGTCGGCCGGCTCGTCGCTCACCAATAGGGCGAGATCGGCGCGCCGCCGAACACTTCCGCTATGCGGGCGCGCGTAGCTGTCGTGACGCCCTCGGGAAGCGCGTCGAGGGCGAAGAATCCGGCCTCGGCGATTTCATGGTCGGGCGCGCGCGGCGCGCTCTGGCGGAAGGCCCGCGCGACGAAGAAGGCCACATGGTCGCGCTTCGAGATGCGGCGGTTGAGATAGACCCCGCGCAGCTCGGCCGGCTCCTCGAGCTGGATATTGCCTTCCTCGACGAGTTCGCGGACGAGCGCCTGCTCCAGCGTCTCGCCGATCTCGACGCCGCCGCCCGGCAGATAGAAGCCGGAAATATAGGTGTGGCGCACCAAGAGCACACGATTTTCGGCGTCGACGACGAGGCCGCGCACGCCGAGCGTCATGGGCCGCGCCGCCAGAGCGCCCAGCGTGATGAGGCGTTGGGTCAGACGGCTCCCCCAGCCCGGCCCGCTCATCGCCGCGCCCATGGGGGAGACTCCGCCGATTCAAATGACTGGCGTTCCATGTTCCGACACTCTAGAACCGCTCCCATTCGTCGCCCGCGCGACCGAGGACGTCGAGCGCTAACTAACGCCGCCGTTCCGCCGCGTGCAAGGAGCGCCAGATTGAAATCCTTCTCCGACCTCTCCGAACGCGAGATTCTCGCCGTCGCCATCGCCTCGGAGGAAGAGGACGGCCGTATCTATCAGAGCTTCGCGGAAGATCTCTCCGAGCGCTATCCCTCTTCGGCCAGGGTCTTCGAGGAAATGGCCGAGCAGGAGGCGGCGCATCGCCATGCGCTGCTCAACCTCTACCAGAAGCGTTTCGGCCCCAATCTGCCGCCGATCCGCCGCGAGGATGTGAAGGGCTTTCTGCGCCGCAGGCCGATCTGGCTCACGCGCAATCTCTCGCTCGAGACGATCCGCAAGGAAGCGGAAGTCATGGAATATGAGAGCGCGCTCTTCTACCAGCGGGCGGCCGAGCGGGCGACCGATGTCGGCGTGCGCAAGCTCCTCGGCGATCTCGCTGCGGCGGAGCAGGGCCACGAGACCTTGGCCTCGCGTCTCGGCGCGCAGATCCTCACGCCCGGCGCGAAAAAGGCCGAGGACATCGCCTATCGGCGCTTTTTCATCCTGCAATATGTGCAGCCGGGCCTCGCCGGCCTCATGGACGGCTCGGTCTCGACTCTGGCGCCGCTCTTCGCCGCCGCTTTCGCCACCCACAATAATTGGGAGACGTTCCTCGTCGGCCTCGCCGCCTCGATCGGCGCCGGCATCAGCATGGGCTTCGCGGAGGCGCTCTCCGACGACGGCTCGCTCAC
>Ga0265328_10000810_pt1 | contig 14427 bp, 14 predicted proteins | sample 41624metaG_FD_202086 | JGI IMG/M metagenome (GOLD analysis project Ga0265328, IMG submission 202086) | Rhizosphere microbial communities from Carex aquatilis grown in University of Washington, Seatle, WA, United States - 4-16-24 metaG | ecosystem: Host-associated > Plants > Roots > Rhizosphere...
TCCACTTCGGCCCATTTGGCCGCACCGCAACCACCCTCGACGAGGCGCTCCGCATCGTCGCCGAAGCCTCGATCTTCTGGGCCTCCATGTAAATCCAAGATCAAAAATGCGCAAAGTCGAGCTCAGATCGGAACCGAAATCGGCGCCTTTGGTAGGAATCCAATGACCCATAATTCAATCGATGCGTTGCAATTCTGGGGAAAGGCATCGCCCAGCGGCGACGAAGCCGCACAATTTCATCCACTCGTATTTCATGCGCTCGACGTTGCGGCCGTTTTTGAAAGGTTGACGAAAGCAGACGTCGGGCTGCTTGACATTCTCGCCTCCAGTTTCACCACGCCGGGTGATCGGATTGTTGCAACACTAACCGTGCTGGTCGCCCTGCATGACATCGGCAAGGTCTCTAAAAAATTTCAGGCCAAAAGCGAAGACGCATGGCCCAACATGCTCGGCGCTTTCTCACCCGAACTTCAGGCGCCTTACGATCATGCGGCGGGCGGCTACGATTTGCTGCTTCGCGAAGAATTAAAACCTATTTTAGCGAGGCTGCTCGGGGAGGCCGAATTCGACGAGAAACAGGCTCTACTTTCGCCCATAGCCTTTCATCACGGCAAGCCTCAAGATCGCCACCCGAACGGAACTTCATCGCCCGGTTGGGATGCCTACAAAAACGCGCGCATCGTCGCCGATGCGATTCTTTCAGCTTTCGACATGTCGAGCGTTTCAGCCTTGCCTCCGATAAGCACAAGGGGGGCCAAAGATCTGAGCTGGCGGCTTTCAGGCCTTGTTTCTCTGGCGGACTGGATCGGATCGTCGACAGAGTTCTTCCATTATCGTGACCCGCGAGATTTGAGTCCGCGCGACTATTGGCTAAATGTCGCGCAGCCCAAGGCGGGCGAGGCGTTGCACTCTCTCCGGATGTTGCCCTCCAGACCAAATCCAACTGCGAATTTCGCCACCCTATTTAAAGCGAAATGGCCGCCCAGCGGCGCGCAAGCCCATTGCGGCGCGCTCGAATTACCGGCAGGTCCAATGCTCGTCTTCATCGAGGATGTGACCGGCTCAGGAAAAACAGAGTCAGCACTCCTGTTGGCGCAGCGCATGATGGTCGCAGGCAAGGGCCGTGGCCTTTTCGTCGCCTTGCCGACGACCGCAACCGCCAACGCAATGTATGAACGTATGGCGGAGTGTTATCGACGTCTTTTCGTTACAGACGCCGAACCCTCCCTCGCTCTCGCGCATGGGCGCGGCAAGCTGCATGAAGGATTCCGAGCCTCTATCCTGCCCAACAAAGGCGAGGCGGAGGGCGCCGTTCGGGGTGAGATCGAAACCGTGCAAGCGGCCTGCTCCGCCTTCTTCGCCGATGATCGCCGCAAGGCGCTCCTGGCGGATGTCGGCATTGGCACGATCGATCAAGCGCTGCTCGGCGTCCTGCCGACAAAATACGCCACGCTTCGGCAGTTGGGCCTCGCCAGCAAGATTCTCGTCGTCGACGAGGCGCACGCCTATGACGCATATATGTCACGGGAGGTCGAACGGCTTCTGACCTTCCATGCCGGCATGGGCGGCTCGGCGATCATTCTCTCCGCGACCTTACCCAGGCGCATGAAGGAACAATACGCCCGTGCTTTTCGCGGTGGGCGCTACGCCGACGGCGTCGCTTTGCGCTGCGGCGCCTATCCGCTGGTCACGCAAATTCCCATGCACGGCGCAATCACCGAAACACCTCTCGACACGCGCGAGGATTTGAAGCGCAGTGTCGCGGTAACGCGGATGCAAGATTACGACGAAGCGTTGGAACGCGTCGCCGAGGCCGCCGGGAAGGGCGCCGCTGTCGCTTATATTCGCAACAGCGTAGACGACGCCATTGAAGCCTTCGAGGCGCTGCGTGCGAAGGGCCTGAAGCCGACACTGTTTCATGCTCGATTCGCTATGATCGACCGATTGGCCATCGAACGGAAAGCGCTTGACATCTTTGGCAAGAAAGGGACGCCCGACCAGCGGAAAGGACGCATTCTCGTCGCGACGCAGGTCGTCGAGCAATCGCTCGATCTCGACTTCGATCTCATGGTCACGGATTTGGCGCCCGTCGATCTGCTCGTCCAACGCGCCGGGCGCCTGTGGCGCCATCAACGCGGCCCGCGTCCGATTTGCGGACCGGATTTTTTGGTGGTTTCGCCTGACCCTGTCGCCGATGCTGGCAATGATTGGTATGAAAAGATTTTCCCACGAGGGGCATTTGTCTATCGCGCTCATGCCTTGCTGTGGCTCAGCGCAAAAATTCTGTTCGAAAAAGGAGCTATCGTTTCGCCTCAGGGCGTGAGGGCGCTTGTCGAAACCGTCTATGGCGCCGGCGCTCGCGACAGAATTCCGGAAGGGCTGCGAAAGAATTTCGACGATAATGAGGGCGCCGCGTTCGGCGACAGCAGCCACGCAGAAAACAATCTGCTGGATTTTTTTAGCGGATATTCCCGCGACGATAACAAATTCTGGTCCAGCGACATACGCACCCCGACTCGGCTCGGCGAGGAGCAGACGGTGTTCCGACTGGCGTTTTGGGACGGCGGGCGCTTGCGGCCGTATGCTAACAACTCCGACCCGTTACGCGCCTGGGCGCTGTCGGAAGTTTCCGTCCGCAAATGGCGCGCAGAGGGGCGGGGCCTTTATGAATCCAACGTCGAGTCGGCCGCCGCCGCGCTTGAGGCCGACTGGCAAAAGGCGGGTGATGGCGGCGTCGTGCTGCCGCTGGAGGGCGAGGGGCAGTGGCGGGGCAGGATTCTCGATCACGGAAAAATCCAGCAAGACGCTCTTTACGATCAGGCGTTTGGGCTGAGAATTCGGAGCCCTTAGGACGAGCATCAGTCGAAAAAATCAATCGGCCGTGCGATCTATGCGGGTCAGGGACTGGGATTCGATAGCCGCGCGTAGAGCGCTTTTTATGCGCGCAGTGAAGGCTTCGCTGAAACGGCCGAGAGCAGCTTGGGAAGCGTCCAGGTAGAACGAGTATTCGGCGATGTCATAATTGCATTCGTCGAGGACGACCCAACCTTCTTTCCAGTCTCGCAAGCCGCCGCGATGTTTCTCGATTTCGGGAATAGGAATGGTCGTCTGCTCAGGGCGTGGGGCTGTTCCGGTAATGGCGAGCAGGAAAAGATGGGTGACGCCGTTTTTCTGGAGCGGCAACGCCAGACAAACCGGCCTATCCTTGCGGCCTTCGGTTTCACCCTGGTTTGCCTGCCAATGCCAGAGGTACGGGTATGACAGGACGACGCCCTGCTTGAGTTTTGGCGGAGCCATTGTCAGGACTCGTAGGGTTGGTCGAGCGCCTCGATGGCGAGCGCTTTGATTTCCGCTGCCATTGCATCCGTGCGCAAGCTGCGGCGTGGGTCCGTGGCTCTCGCTGTCATCGTGAGGTAGTTGTCGTAGCTCATCAGGACGAAGCGTGGCCGCTTGTACTCGGTGATGGCGACGGGGTTCTTTCGCGCCGCCTCCTTTAGAGCGGTGGGATCTCTGGTCAGCGTCGCAGCGGGGAATTCCTGCATTGGGCAATCTCCTTCGTCGAAAGGATGTTACAACATTTACAACAATGTTGCAATCCGCTCGATATAGAGTTCGGGGGAGAAAAAATTGCTTTCGATAACAACGACATTGGGCTAAGAATCTGACGCCCTGACACAGGGCATGAACCGTTATCTTAGCGGATCGCAAAGCGAAAGCGTTCCCCGTTTCTGTGGGGATCATTCCGAGCTTGGTCTACCGTTGTAGCAATTCCAGAAGTTATCCTATCTTATCGCGAAGCGTCTGTTCGTTGACAGGCTGCGGAATCGCGCATATGAAAAAAGCCGGACCGCAGAGCGGCCCGGCTTACAATCCTGATGCTCTGGCCTGATTCGACAGCCGACCGGAGAAGTGCTGCACACCTGAAAGGAAATCGCCATGCGGCGGAACCCCTTATCCTGACAGCCGTGGGTCTGGGGCGACCCCATCGCCCCAGATCCACGGCCATTCTAAGTAAAATCGTTCGAGTCGTCAAAACCTCTTTACGCTGGTGTTGCGAGCCATGTCCAACTTTTCCCTCCTCGCCACCCCCTGGCTCCCCATCCGCCGCCGCAGCGGCGCCACAGGGCGCATCCGCCCGTGCGAAATCACCTCGGATTTCGACGACGACCCCATCGTCGCCTTCGCCTGGGGACGCCCGGACTTCGACGCCGCGTCGCGCGAATTGATAATCGGCCTGCTGGCGACGGCCTTTCCGCCGCAAGATGGAAAGGAATTCCGGAAATATTGGAAAAATCCTCCGGGCGTCGCCCAACTCGACGAAGCTTTCGCGCCTTTTGCCGACGCTTTTATCCTTGATGGCGAGGGACCGCGTTTCGGGCAGGATTTCGATGCGCTGACGGACGCGGAAATTGTCCCGGCTGCGAGTCTCCTGATCGAATCCGCCGGCGCCAACACGATCAAAGAGAACAAAGACCTCTTTCAAAAGCGCGGGCAGGTCGAGGCGCTTTCGCGCGGGGCGGCGGCCATGGCGTTGTTCGCCTTGCAGACTTTCGCGCCCTCGGGCGGCGCTGGCCATCGCACTTCGCTGCGCGGCGGCGGGCCGTTGACGACAGTCGTTTCCCCGCGCGACAAAGACACGGAATTGTGGCGCCTGCTTTGGCTCAACACGCCTGTTCGCAACGACAAATATCCACAGGCGCGTGACGCGAAGGAGAAAGTTTTTCCATGGCTCGCGCCGACGATCACTTCGGAAGGCAAGCCGCCACGCACGGTATCCCCTGATTCCTCGCATGTCTTGCAAGTTTTTTGGGGAATGCCGAGACGCATTCGGCTGGTGATTGAGCCAAACTCCGATAGAGCCGTGTGTCCGCTGACGGGCGTGGTCGACGAATTTATCGTTACCGGATTTCGCACCCGGCCCTACGGCGTCTCTTACGTTGCTTTCGAGCACGACCTCTCTCCCTACTACCGCTCCAAGGAAAAAGACCCCTGGCTACCGGTTCATCCCCAGCCGGGCGGGATTTTGTATCGGGACTGGCCATCGGTCGCCGGCGTCGCAAGCGCATTGGAGCGCCCGGCGACAGTCGTGAGCTTCGCTTCGTCAAGGCTTGCGGGAATCGAAGAAACCGGACAACCGGTTTTCGCCCGGCTCATCGCGTCCGGTTTCGACATGGACAATATGAAGGCGCGCGGCTTCGTCGAAACGCAAATGCCGCTGTTCTTCCCGCCCGAAGCTTATCGGCAAGCCTTTCACCACGCCGTGCGCGGATTCGTGGATGCGGCGGACCTCGCGGCGAGCGCGACCGGGATCGCCGTGCGCACCGCAATTGCCGGCGAGCGGGCTGACGGCAAGGCCTCGCCCTTCGCCGCGTTGCGTGAAAGCTTTTTCGCAACTACGGAACGCGCGTTCTTTTTCGATCTGGTCGCGCCCTTCGTCGAAAAGCTGCAAACCTTCGACGGCGACCCGGAACCGCTACAACGCGCGCTCGCCAAGCAATGGCTGTCGATTTTGCAGAAGAAGGCAATCGCATTGTTCGACGAAGCCGTGAGCTTCGACGAATTGCCGCTCAAAATCATGGAGCGGGCGGTTCCGGCGCGGCGCAATTTGCTTGGAGCATTCTCCGGCTATGGCGGCATGGGCAAGAAACTCTTCGCCGCCCTCGATCTCGCGACGCCAGAGAAGCCCGGGCAAAAAGGGAAGCCAGCTAAAAAAGGGAAGGCCGCATGAACAGCGAACAGAAGAAACTCGATCGACCCTATCTCGCCTTTCAATGGTGGGAGACGCTGAACGGAAAACGGGAGGGAAAGGGTCAGACCGGCAAGGACCGGGCGGCTCTCGCCAGGTTGCGCCGCGCGCTGCCCGACGAGGCGATGTGCGAAGAGGCGACGCTGCGCCTTTTTCGCGCGCTCGGCTACACGAGTCCAAATTCTCTGCCGCGCGTTGCGACGCTGGCCGCCGTGCTGGCGACGATCCGCGACGACAAAAGCGGAAAATTCGGCCGTCAGATCGGCCGCGAAAAAATCGACGACGATCAAACGGCGAAGTTGAAAATCCTGCGCTTCAAAAGGCTGCTCGACGCGCAGACGGAAGAAGAAATCGCCACGGCCTTCCGCCGCGCCATCGCCATTCTCGGCGACGCCGCAAATGTGCGCGACGTTGCCGGCTACATGCTGTGCTTCGACAACGAGGCCAAGCGCCGCCAGCTCGTCTTCGACTATTACGGCGCCGGCGAAAACCAGTCGAACCCGCCGCAAACAGAAGCTCAACCCGTTCCTTCCGCCGCTTGATTCTTCATTGCGCAGAGGCCCCAACATGAAACGCTTCGTCCAACTCCATCTCCTGACCTTTTATCCGCCCTCCAATCTCAATCGCGACGACACGGGAAAACCCAAGACCGCGATCATCGGCGGCGCGACGCGCCTGCGTATTTCGAGCCAGGCGCTAAAGCGCGCGTGGCGCACGTCGGACATTGCCGAGACAATTCTGGAGCATCATCTCGGCAAGCGCACACAACGCCTCGGCTCGGTGGTGCTCGATCATTTGAAAGGCCGGATCGACGATGCAAAAGCGCTCGAAATCGCGCGCGAAGTCGCTTCGGCCTTCGGCAAGGTGAAAGCCGAAAACGACAAAAACCCGGAATTCACCGAACAACTCGCCTTCGTATCTCCGGAGGAACGCGAGGCCGCGCTGGCCTATGCCGACGCGCGCGCCGCCGGAACCAAACCAACAGAGGAAAAAAAAGCCCTCGCCGGGATATTGTTGCGCAAAACCGACACGGCAGCCGACATCGCCATGTTCGGGCGAATGCTCGCCGACATGCCGGACTTCAATCGCGAAGCAGCCGTGCAGGTCGCTCATGCGATCACGACACACAAGGTCGCCGTCGACGACGACTACTATACGGCTGTCGACGATCTGAAGACAGCCGCGGAAGACGCCGGCGCCGGCTTTATCGGCGAGACCGGCTTCGGCGCCGGCGTGTTTTATCTCTACATCAACATCGACCGTGCTCTCCTGCTAAAAAACCTTGGCGGCGACACGGATGTGGCCAAAAAGGCCATCGAAGCCCTGATCGCCGCCGCCGCAAAAATCGGCCCGCGCGGCAAGTCAGCCAGCTTCGCCAGCTTTGCGCGCGCCGCGCATATTCTTGCGGAACGCGGCGATGCGTCTCCGCGCACGCTTGCCGGCGCGTTTCTCGATCCCATCGACAGGATCGCCCGCGAGAAGAGCCAACTCGTCGCTTCCGTCGAACAACTTCGCGCCACGCGCGAAAAATTCGTCAAGGCCTATGGCGACGAAGACGTGAGCATCGCCGAGATGGACGCGCTGTCGGGGACCGGCTCCTTGCAGGAAATCATCGCCTTTGCGATTGAGGGGCTGTGATGGCGGAGTTGCTGCTTTTCCAGTTGGTCGCGCCTCTCGGCGCTTTCGGCGGCGTTGCCGTTGGCGAACGACGCGAGACCGCAGCCAGGCCAAGCCATTCTGCTCTGGTCGGGTGCCTCGGCGCGGCGCTCGGTCTCGAACGCGCCGATCCGGGGCAGGCGAACTTCGCTGCAAGTCTCGCCTTTGCGGTCCGTCGCGACCATCTTGGTCCGCTGCTGGCGGATTACCACACCGCGCAAACTCCACCGGCAAAAAAGGGCAGGACTTGGGCGACGCGGCGCGAAGAACTTGCGGGAGACGTGAACACAATCCTCTCGCGCCGCGACTATCACGCTGACTGCGCATTCACGATCGTCTGCCTTGTGATATCGGAAACCGTCGCTTCGCCGGCCAATCTCGCTCTCGCTCTGAAACGCCCCCGGTTTACATTGTACCTTGGACGAAAATCCTGCCCCCTTGGACTTCCGCCGGATCCATTCGTTGTGGAAGCCTCGACACTCGACGAAGCCTTTTCGGACTATGACCGGTTCCGTGAAATGCGCCGCCCGGCATTCAACTGGGTCGATGAGGAGGTGGAAATATCGGTCGACAGCGCCTTCCCGACGCGAGGCCTCACGCGCGAAGATTCCATATCGCGTGTCGAAAAGCGTCGCGACGTTGTCGTCGACAGGCGCGGATGGCGCTTCGATCTGCGCGACGAGAATATATTGATGCGCGGGAATGCGCAGAGGAGCGAAGCGCCATGACCCTACAGCTTTTCTTCTCGCGCGCGACGCTGAAACACGATCCTGCCATCGAAGCTCTGGCACCCCTGCTGATGCCGGCGGATGGTTCGGCAAAGCTTCAGGCCGACCACCGACTTGTTTGGTCTTTGTTCGCGGGAGACCCGGCGGCCAAGCGCGAATTTCTGTATCGTCGGCAAAACCCTGGCGTGAATGCAAATCGCGCTCAATTTCTGATTCTGTCCCGGCGTCCACCGTTGGCGGATTCTGCCTTGTTCGATGTCGAAACGAAGCCTTTCGCTCCCGCGCTGGCGATCGGTGACCGCCTCGGGTTTTCGCTTTATTCCAATCCGGCGGTTAATCGTGTTCATCGGATAGACGGGCGCAAGGTGACGCAGCGCCACGATGTCGTGATGGACGCTCTTTCGAATATCCCGCCCCAGGAGCGCGCCGAACGCCGTCCTGGCGCGATCGTGACTGCAGGACGCGCATGGCTGGAGCGACAGGGGCAAAAGGCGGGGTTTGAAATCGCCGATGCGGACGAAACGCTCAATATCGACGGCTATGACCAATTCGAGATTGGTCGCGACGGTCGAAAGCGCACCATTCGCGTTTCCGTGCTGACCTTCGACGGTTTCCTCGTGATCCGCGACCCCGGCGCGTTCCTGCGGGAATTGCCCGAGGGTTTTGGCCGCGCGCGCGCCTTTGGCTGTGGCCTGATGCTGATCCGCCGGGCATGAGGAGACGCAACGCATGACCGAGCCCGCCCCTCAACTCGACCCGCGCGACAACATGCCGGGCCTAGCGCCGCCGCGTCCATTGCCGCTGAAGGATCGCTCGTCGATCATCTTCATCGAATATGGCCAGATCGACGTCATCGACGGCGCCTTCGTGGTGATCGACGCCAATGGCGTGCGCACGCAAATCCCGGTCGGCGGCTTTGTCTGCCTGATGCTGGAGCCGGGAACACGACTGTCGCATGCCGCCGCCGCACTGGCGGCGCGGGCCGGAACGCTCATCGTTTTTGTGGGCGAAGCTGGCGTGCGACTCTATTCCGCCGGCCAACCCGGCGGTGCGCGCGCGGATCGGCTCCTGTATCAGGCGAAGCTCGCGCTCGATGAGGAGCTTCGTCTGAAAGTCGTGCGCAAGATGTTCGAGTTTCGCTTCAAGGAGAGCGCGCCTGAACGGCGGTCCGTCGATCAATTGCGCGGCATCGAGGGCGCCCGCGTCAAACGCATTTACGAATTGCTGGCCCAGCAGCATGGCGTCGTCTGGCGCCGTCGCGATTACGACCCGTCGAACTGGGACAGTTCCGACGTGCCCAATCGCTGCGTCTCCGCCGCGACCGCCTGTCTGCACGGACTGGCCGAAGCGGCGGTTCTGGCGGCAGGCTATGCTCCGGCGATCGGATTTCTGCACACGGGCAAGCCTCTCTCTTTCGTCTATGACATCGCGGATCTCTTCAAATTCGAAACTGTCGTTCCCGTGGCTTTTGAAATCGCCGGCAAGGCGGCCAAAGGAACTCTCCGCGACGAGCCTTCCCGCGCCGTCCGCCGTGCTTGCCGCGACAGTTTTCGGCGCACAGGACTGCTGGAAAAACTGATCCCGTCGATCGAAGAGGTTTTGGCCGCCGCCGGGATCGAACGCCCGCCGGCGCCGGAGGATTCTGTCGGGCCGGCCTTTCCGGACAAGGAGCAAACTGGCGATGCTGGTCATCGTAGTTGAAAACGCGCCTCCGCGACTGCGCGGACGTCTTGCGGTCTGGTTGATCGAGGCGCGCGCCGGCGTTTACGTCGGTGTCTATTCGAAACGCACCCGCGAGATGATTTGGAAGGAGGTCCAGCAGGCCATCGACCAGGGCAACGCTGTCATGGCCTACGCAGCTCAAAATGACGCCGGTTTCGTCGTGGAAACATGCGGAACGAACCGCCGCGTCCCGGTCGATCTGGATGGTTTCACGCTAATGAGCTTCATGCCGGAGCCAAAAGCGCCATCGCCTCCTTGACTTCAGGCTCTGTTTGAACTGAAAATTGATCGCTATCAATGTTTTGGATATTCGGTCGTCCGTCGCCGTGCCAGTCGGCGCACCAATGAAAATAGCTCCCTGCCGGGGCGCTTGGAACATTGAGAGAACACCGGTGCGCTGTTTGACATCGTGAAGAATCTTTAGGATCAGTCTCTTCTGGAAAGAGCGTTCCCCGCACGCGCGGGGATGAACCGAACTGGGATACGAGCGTGAGTCTGGCGCATCGGCGTTCCCCGCACGCGCGGGGATGAACCGCGCACGTTCATTTTCTCAAACCGCATCGGGGCGCGTTCCCCGCACGCGCGGGGATGAACCGAGAACAGCGCGTTGACGCTAATTGGCGCGGGGGCGTTCCCCGCACGCGCGGGGATGAACCGGCACGGCAATCACCGCGCTCCCCGACGGTCTCGCGTTCCCCGCACGCGCGGGGATGAACCGGCGCCAATTTGCCTCGACGAGGCTGGCGATGAGCGTTCCCCGCACGCGCGGGGATGAACCGCTGACCTTGCCGCCAACTACGCCATCAAATTCGCGTTCCCCGCACGCGCGGGGATGAACCGGCACGGCGGTCACCGCGCTCCCGGACGGTCTCGCGTTCCCCGCACGCGCGGGGATGAACCGAGCGAGCCGAAGAACCGCTCTACGGCGTAATCGCGTTCCCCGCACGCGCGGGGATGAACCGCAATCTTTAGGGCCAAAGCCCCCGCCGGCATGGCGTTCCCCGCACGCGCGGGGATGAACCGGAAGCCCGCATCCGATCGCTGGAAGACGACAGGCGTTCCCCGCACGCGCGGGGATGAACCGGATTTGCTGGGGCACATAGCCGGCGGTATCCGGCGTTCCCCGCACGCGCGGGGATGAACCGGGCGATCCGGAACCGTCGACAGTTGTGAGACCGCGTTCCCCGCACGCGCGGGGATGAACCGGGAGTTTCTGGCGCGCGGCGCTCCACTCGCGTGCGTTCCCCGCACGCGCGGGGATGAACCGGCGCCGAATGCTGCCCAACGCATTGGATGCCCGCGTTCCCCGCACGCGCGGGGATGAACCGATCAGCTTCCAATCATCGGCGGAAAGCTTCACGCGTTCCCCGCACGCGCGGGGATGAACCTGCGCCTCGAACCGGGCGATCTCCTCTGCAGTCGCGTTCCCCGCACGCGCGGGGATGAACCGGTAGGAGAAGGTCATCGCGAGGGCGCCTCACGGCGTTCCCCGCACGCGCGGGGATGAACCGTAGAACGATCGCCATTGGTCGGGACGGACGCGGCGTTCCCCGCACGCGCGGGGATGAACCGCCAATGCGAAATAGAGCCGAAGGCGAGGGTCAGCGTTCCCCGCACGCGCGGGGATGAACCGACCGTGAGGCCGGACTCGTCAACCCGCAGCCCGCGTTCCCCGCACGCGCGGGGATGAACCGGCCGTGGAGCTGGAGGGCCTGGCGATGCTGCAGCGTTCCCCGCACGCGCGGGGATGAACCGCAAACGCCAGGCGGCCCATCAACTCCAGCGCCGCGTTCCCCGCACGCGCGGGGATGAACCGCCGCAGAACGTGATCGCCGTGCCGCGCGACTAGCGTTCCCCGCACGCGCGGGGATGAACCGGGCACGCCATAGGTGGCGTTGACGCCGTCCGCGCGTTCCCCGCACGCGCGGGGATGAACCGGCCTGCTCGCGCACCCCCACCCCCTTTGGTTGGCGTTCCCCGCACGCGCGGGGATGAACCGTAGACGGCAAATGGAAAAAGGCGTGACCAATCGCGTTCCCCGCACGCGCGGGGATGAACCGGGACTGCGGCGACAAATCTTGCGGACGCAAACGCGTTCCCCGCACGCGCGGGGATGAACCGGCGCTGTTCCGGGATTTTGGGTTTGGGTCGCGGCGTTCCCCGCACGCGCGGGGATGAACCGTTTGGGATTTTCTCGTCACAAAAATTTCGAGGGCGTTCCCCGCACGCGCGGGGATGAACCAGTCACAGAAACATGGATTTCGTCAGCCTCCGCGCGTTCCCCGCACGCGCGGGGATGAACCGCCATTCGGGCGGGACGCCGTGCCGCCGCAGCAGCGTTCCCCGCACGCGCGGGGATGAACCGCGTGTTGAATGCGCCTTCCGCGCTGGCGGCGGGCGTTCCCCGCACGCGCGGGGATGAACCGGCGATGTTGGTCATGCGAAAGAGTCCTGATGTGCGTTCCCCGCACGCGCGGGGATGAACCGGAGGGCCTCCGCGACGGGGGACTCCAACCCCAGCGTTCCCCGCACGCGCGGGGATGAACCGGTGTGTTTTCGATCAGCGCATCGATCGCAATGGCGTTCCCCGCACGCGCGGGGATGAACCGGATTGACCCCATACCGCAGCGAGGCCCCCGCGGCGTTCCCCGCACGCGCGGGGATGAACCGCGCCGACCTGGGGCGTCTCGACCTCCAGCACCGCGTTCCCCGCACGCGCGGGGATGAACCGTTGATGTGCGCTTTCATGCACACACCGAGAACGCGTTCCCCGCACGCGCGGGGATGAACCGCAACAGATCAGCGGCGTCACCACCCATGTGGCGCGTTCCCCGCACGCGCGGGGATGAACCGATCGGTCTCAAGGTCGCAGGCGCTGGCCTCAAGCGTTCCCCGCACGCGCGGGGATGAACCGGCCCCACCGAACTTCGACTTGTACGGCGGCGGGCGTTCCCCGCACGCGCGGGGATGAACCGGGATGATGGGTGACGTTGGCGACTTCTACAATGCGTTCCCCGCACGCGCGGGGATGAACCGGTGTCCGGCAGCAGTATTGCTTTTCCTAGTTCGCGTTCCCCGCACGCGCGGGGATGAACCGCGGATGTCGACGAACGCCGCCACCTTGCCCTTGCGTTCCCCGCACGCGCGGGGATGAACCGTGCCCGGCCATGTCGATGACGCCGCCTCCGGCGCGTTCCCCGCACGCGCGGGGATGAACCGAAAATCGGCTTGACCCCTCCGACATAGGCATAGCGTTCCCCGCACGCGCGGGGATGAACCGCTTTTCATCAAGCGGACGATGGATTTCTCCGCGCGTTCCCCGCACGCGCGGGGATGAACCGCCGGCGCTCCGCTTAGATCGTTTATCGGGACGAAACGGCGTTCCCCGCACGCGCGGGGATGAACCGACGGCTCGGCAGAAGCGGCGCGCGGGCGCTCTGCGTTCCCCGCACGCGCGGGGATGAACCGCTTGCGTTGCAACGTCGCCAGCTTTTTCACGCGCGTTCCCCGCACGCGCGGGGATGAACCGCACCTGCGACGAGACATATACGGTTTACACAAGCGTTCCCCGCACGCGCGGGGATGAACCGTCGGCCACAATGTCGGGGTGGCGTCGCACCAAGCGTTCCCCGCACGCGCGGGGATGAACCGGCGCCCAGCGTGACGACGGTCCTCGGCACGTTGCGTTCCCCGCACGCGCGGGGATGAACCGTCGACCATCTTGTCGCGGTCGAGGAGCGGCGCGCGTTCCCCGCACGCGCGGGGATGAACCGCGGCTTGGATGTCGGAGGCGCTGTGACCGAACGCGTTCCCCGCACGCGCGGGGATGAACCGTTGGGATTGACCGTCATTTGAAGATTGGCGGTGCGTTCCCCGCACGCGCGGGGATGAACCGTCGACGAAACCGCAGAACCAAACTGCGCGAAAGCGTTCCCCGCACGCGCGGGGATGAACCGTTTGTATGCGGAGCGCCGACATTTGCAATCGCGCGTTCCCCGCACGCGCGGGGATGAACCGATCGTCGATCGCATCGCCGACGCCGTGCATTGGCGTTCCCCGCACGCGCGGGGATGAACCGCTGGCGTGGCGCTTGACGCAACGTCTGGTGGGGCGTTCCCCGCACGCGCGGGGATGAACCGGCGCTCGGAGTGATCTATCGCCGCGCGACCGAGCGTTCCCCGCACGCGCGGGGATGAACCGAGCATGCGATGAATTCGCCGAAATGTATCGTTGCGTTCCCCGCACGCGCGGGGATGAACCGAGACGACGAATGCAGCGCGCAAAGACGTGTTCGCGTTCCCCGCACGCGCGGGGATGAACCGGCAGGCTTGATGAGCCGGTGAAAATCTCGGCGGCGTTCCCCGCACGCGCGGGGATGAACCGACGGCGATCCGCTTCCCGACGCCAAAGCGACGGCGTTCCCCGCACGCGCGGGGATGAACCGAGGATATACCCCGCTCACGCCAGAACCCGAAAAATTTTGGGATCGATGACGCGGAAGTTGTCGGTGACCGAATCGCAGAATTCAGCCCAGTTTTTTGGGACTTTTTCGCGTAGGAAGGTGAGGATCGAGTG
>Ga0265328_10000812_pt1 | contig 14422 bp, 7 predicted proteins | sample 41624metaG_FD_202086 | JGI IMG/M metagenome (GOLD analysis project Ga0265328, IMG submission 202086) | Rhizosphere microbial communities from Carex aquatilis grown in University of Washington, Seatle, WA, United States - 4-16-24 metaG | ecosystem: Host-associated > Plants > Roots > Rhizosphere >...
AGCTCGGCATGTGCTCGGCGTCCGTGCCGTGCTTGCGGCCCATGTAGCGACGCTCGTGGACGCCGACGCGCTGCCCGCGATGGAAGATCTCGATCATCCGCGCAGTGGCGCGCACGTCGACCTCGGCACGGATCAGCGCATGCGGAACCGAATAGAAAAAACCGTGGACCTCGATGTGATAGTCGAGATTGACGCGCGCGCGCTTCCATTCGGCGAACTCCCAATCGACCGTCGGCAACGGATTGAGGGCGTCGCGCTCGATCTTCTCGAACAGCTCGCGCCGGCTGACGCCGAGTTTGCGCATGGGCCGCTCGTTCATGCGTTGCATGACGAGCGCGATGGCGGCGTTGCATTCGGCGAGCGAAAAGAAAACCTGCCGACGCAATCGCCCGAGAATGTAGGTCTGCGCAAATCTCACTCCCGCTTCGACTTTCGCCTTGTCGCGGGGCTTGTGAGGGCGCGCCGGAAGAACGCCCACGGCGTAATGCGCCGCCATGGCGCCATAGGTGCGGTTGATTTCGGGGTCGTAGAACGAGGCCTTGTTGACGCCGCTCTTGAGATTGTCGGGAACCAGCAATCTCGGCGCGCCGCCGAAGAACCGGAACATCCGCACATGCGCGCCGGTCCAATCCGGCAGCTGTTGCGTCCAGGTCGCCTCCGCATAGGTCAGGTTCGAGGCGCCGAGCACGGCGACGAAAATCTCCGCCTCATGGATTTCGCCGGTCGAAGGATCGGCGATCCCGATCCGTTTGCCCGAATAATCGACGAACGCCTTGTCGCCGGCGACATGATGCTGGCGCATCGTCGGCGTCAGCCGCCGTTCGAACCCGCGCAGCAGATCGCAGAACCGGCTGTAGCCATAGCCTTCCGGATGCTCTTCCCGATATTCTTCCCAAAGCACCATCATGTTGACGCCGGGACGCTTCAACTCCCGCGCCAGCGCCGCCCAGTCCGGCTCGGCGCGCCGCCGCTGCCCACACGCAACCCCGGCGCGCGGAAACAGCCTCCCTTCAAGGGTGTCGTCCGTGACATCGTCCGGCAACGGCCATTGCAAGCCGGCCGCCGCCACGCGCTTCAGATTGTCCTGGACCGTGCTGCGCGCCACCCCGAGGCGCCGCCCGATCTCGCGCGCGCTCACCCCTTCATGGTGAAGCCGCAATAGGTGTCGCAATTGTCGCATCGTCAGTTCCCGCTTCGCCGGCATTCCCATCTCCTCGTCGATCATCGACGAGCAGGGAGTGCCGCGGTTGACGACCCGCGGGGAGCAAACGAAGCGAACCGATTAATCGGCTCGGGTGGCCGGCTTCAAATCGGAATGGTGGCCGGCATCAAATCGGAATCCCCGGCCGGCTTGCGTCGGAATTCGCAGGCGGAGCCGAAAAGTGAAATGCCCAGCCAAGAGGGCTGGGCAAAACACGGTCGCCGACGCAATACCTGAGCGATGACTTGAGGGTAAGTGGTCGAGGCAGCCTACCCAGGGACACCTATTCGTTTTCCCGATCACTCAGGCCAGGGTAGGCCGAAGAATCGTTGGGGAAGGCGCTTGCCGAAACGGATCGGCGTCGAAACGCTCGGCGCAATTTATACACATGGTCGCCAGACGTTTTGCGGAGACCGAAGCCCGACTGCGGTTGGATTTAATCGGCTGATTGAGCGCGGCTGCAATTTGCGGACGAGCCGACCCTTTCGAGCACTGGCCTCGCGACGCGGGTTGACCCTGAGCTGACTTCGCCTGCACCCAAGAGGCCACGCGAGCTGGTGCAGGGCCACGCCACTCCGTTCGGTGAAGGTAGCCGCTCTCGTAATACGGAGGAAGACGCATCCTTCTTCGGTCGGAATACGCTGCCTTCGACCACGGCCTTTGCATCGAACTGCTTATGGGGTCAAAGCCGTGGTCAATTCTCTTACGTTGGCCGTGACGCACTGTTGTGATTCGGTGTACGAATTGCTTCGAGGCGGATTGCCGTTTCGTCCTAGCAAATCCATCTGGTATATGCCACGTGGGCGAAGTAACGGTAAAGAGTATCAAATTGATCTTATATAGAAAATAAACAAAATTCTAAATTGAATGAGCTCGCCCATAAGCTCGTCACTGATCGACATCAGCAAACCGATAACCCATCCCAGGTTCGGTCAATACGAGGCGCGGTGTCGAATGGTCATGCTCGATCTTAGCGCGCAGCTGACCGATGTAGACGCGTAGGTATTGCATATCGTCCTGATGAGCGGGTCCCCACACGGCATTGAGTATTTGCCGATGCGTCAAGAGCCGCCCCGCATGGCTGGCGAGCATCGCCAAAATATCGTATTCTTTTGGCGTCAATTTCACTGCGCAGCCATTCTTCGTCACCAGACGTTTTACGAAATCGATGCAAAGCCCGTCCCTTTCGATTCGCGTCGGTTCGCGATCCTCAGAGGCGGAATGGCGGAGAGCCGCGCGCAGTCTGGCCATGAGTTCTCCGATCGCGAATGGCTTTTCGACGTAATCGTCTGCGCCCGCGTCAAGCGCCAGGATCTTCTCCATCTCTTGGTCTCGCGCCGATAAAATGATGATCGGAATTTTCGTGAAGTTGCGCGCTTCCCGTAAGACCTCTTTGCCGTCCATGTCCGGGAGGCCGAGGTCCAGGACGACCACATCGGGCTTGGCGGTGGCAATGAGCCTCAAGGCGTCTCTGCCCGTCTCGGCCATCTGGACTTCGTAACCGCAGGCTGTCAGCGCGGGACGCAGAAATCTATGAATTTGTGGCTCGTCGTCGACGACGAGCACGCGAATTGCGCTCATTCCGTTACGCCTCCACGTGGCTGCTCCGGGACCGGAAAGCGCAGGACGATGCGCGTGCCGCGCCGCCGAATCGCTGGGCTTTGCGCAACGATGGTTCCTCCCATCGCTTCGACGAGTCCACGACAAATGGACAGACCGAGTCCGGTTCCCGCCTTGCGGCCGTCGGGCCTACCACCCCGATAGAATTTTTCGAAGATGCGTTCGAGGTCGGCAGGTTTTACGCCGGGCCCTTCATCGGTCACGGTGATGAGAACGTCCGGCCCTTCACGCCTGGCGTGGATGGTGGTGCCCGAATCGCCTCCATATTTATGGGCGTTGTCGAGCAGATTGAACAGCACTTGCCCGAAAAGATTGGAGTCGCCACGAATGGGCGGCAGATCCCGCGCTATGCTGACGGCGATCTCTTGCCGGGGAAACACTTTGCGACATCGTTCGGTGGCGCTGCGCACCACCTCGGCGACTTCGACGAGTTCGCGCCGCGGCGCCAGCGCCCCCGATTCGATGCGCGACATATCGAGCAGATTGGCGACGAAACGGCTGAGCCGCCCCGCCTCCTCGTCGATGGAGACGAGAAGGTCGCGCCGGTCCGGCGGTGGTATCTTGTCCCCAAGTTGCAGCAAGCTGGTGACGGCGCCGGTGATCGAGGCGAGCGGCGTCCGCAAATCATGGGAAAGCGACGCAAGCAGCATGGTGCGCAGCTTTTCGTTTTCCGCTAAGGCCGCCGCCTTCACCGAATCGCCGACCAGCAACGAGCGATCGATCGCGATCGCCGTTTGTTCGAGAATTGACGTCAGCATTCCCTCATCTTGCGGCGACAGCGCGTCCTTGGCGAGTTTCGGCTCGACCCCGCACACGCCCACCACACCGCGCGGCGTTACGAGCGGTCGAAACTGAAACCGCACATTTGGCAACGTTCCTGTTCTCCAGCCGGCCGGTTCGCCCTTGTCCAGCGTCCAACGGGCGGCGCCAGCCTCCCCGGCGCTCAACTCGTCGACTGGCGGCCATGCGGCGCAAACGTTCAATTCTCCGTCATCCGGCCTCAGCAACACGACACATCGCGCATCGAGCGCCTTTTGCGCGTGGACGGCGGCGGCCCAGAGAACGTCGTCGAGCTTGGCCGCTCCAGACAGTTTGCGCGAGAATTCAAACATGGACTGGGCCGCTTGCGCCCGTGTGCCCATGCTGAGAGAATGCTCACGCGCCCTGCTCGCCAGCATCGCCGTTATGACCGCAACGGCAAGAAAGACGGTGAGCGAAAAGAACTCGTGAGGTTCTGCAATCGTGAATTCGTAGCGCGGATCGACGAAAAAGAAATCGAACGCGAAAAATGATAGAATCGATGCGGTGATCGCTGCCCACAGCCCAAACCGCACCGCGCAGAAAATCACGGGGATGAGAAACATCATCGATAGATTGGGTAGGCGCAGCAATGATTCCAGCACATGCGCCAGGCCCACGGCGATTGCTACCGATACGAGCGCGGCGCCTATGCCGGCCCATGCTTCTAGACGCGTCGGGCGCGGCCAAGGACGCCGTTCGACGCGCGCCTTGGCTTGATCTTCCGTCACCACATAGACCGCGATATCGTTCGACCGCCGAACGATTTCCTCGGTGAGTGAACGTCTTAAAAGTCGGGCCAAGAATCCTGCGCGCGAGCGCCCGACGACGATTTGCGTGATGTTTTCGCGTCGTGCAAAGCGCAACACCTCTCCGGCGAGGTCTTGACCGGAAAGACGCTGAACTTGGCCGCCTAGTCGTTCGGCGAGCCTCAGCGCCTCGTCGACATGTTTGGCGCGCTCCGGATCGACTTCCTCTTGACCACGCGGCTCTACATAAAGCGCTATCCAAGAGGCGTTGAGACTCGTCGCCAAACGGGCGGCCAGGCGCACGACCGGCTCCGCCGAAGCGACGTCGCCGACGCAAACCAGCAAGCGCTCCGAAGTCGCCCACGGCCCTTCAATGGCGCTTTGCCGCAGGTAGTCGACCATTTGATCGTCGACGCGATCCGCGGTGCGCCGCAGCGCGAGTTCGCGTAGAGCGGTAAGGTTTCTGGGCGTGAAGAAATTTTGCGTCGCGCGCCTGGCGGTCTCCGGAACGTAGACCTTGCCCTCCTTCAGCCTCTGGAGGAGCTCGTCCGGGGTGATGTCGACGAGAATGACGTCGGCCGCCTCCTGCAAGACGCGGTCTGGCACCGTCTCGCGCACGGTGACGCCGGTAATTCGCGAAACGACGTCGGCCAAACTCTCGAGATGTTGGATATTGAGCGCCGTCCAGACATCGACGCCCGCGCCGAGCAATTCGTCAACGTCCTGCCAGCGCTTGGGGTGACGGCTGTCGGGCGCATTGGTGTGGGCGAGTTCGTCGACGACGATGAGTTTCGGTTTGCGCGCCAAGGCTGCGTCGATGTCGAATTCCTCGATGATCCGGCCGCGATACTCGATCTTGCGGCGCGGCAAAATTTCCAGACCTTCCACCAGGGCTTCGGTCTCTCGCCGCCCATGCGTTTCGACGAGACCGACGACCACATCCACGCCGTCCAACTTCAAGGCCCGGGCCTTCGCCAACATCGCGTATGTCTTGCCAACGCCGGGCGCGGCGCCCAAAAATACGCGCAATTTGCCGCCCGACTCCCGATCCGTCAGCGCCAACAACGCGTCCGGATCGGGGCGGCGATCAAAACCTTTGTCCACCTGCGCCAAGTCTTAGGTCCTCCAGCAATCCTTCGAGATCGCTTGGCCGCCGCGAACCGAATTGTCCGCGGATCAGGCCATTCGAGAGCTTACGGCGATCCACGGCGTGCGAACAAGATCAATCGGCGCGCGCCTGCTCCCACATAAGGTGCGGCAAGACGCAGCGGGAGAATGTCAAAACGTCCGACCGGCCGTCATGAGCACATGCTCGACCATGGGGCCAAGGATGAGGACGGGAAAGAACTGTAACAGCGCGACGATCAGCATGACGGCGAGTAGAAGGACCACGAAGAGCGGCCCGTGCGTTGGAAACGTGCCGGCCGATGGTCGAATCTTTTTCTTTTGGGCGAGCGAACCGGCGATGGTCATTATGGGTATGACGCCGGCGATGCGGCCCAAGAGCATGACGACGCCGGTCGTCGTGTTGAACCAGGGCGTGCTCACCGAGAGACCGCCGAACGCGGAGCCGTTATCGGAGGCAGTCGAAGCATAGGCATAGAGGATCTCGCTCAACCCATGCGGACCCGCATTGCCAAGACTTTCGAGAGCGCTCTTCAAACTAACGGCTCCTGCAGCGAAGACGAGCACGAGCGCAGGGGTCAGGAGTAACGAGAAGATGGCGAATTTCATCTCTCGCGCTTCGATTTTTTTGCCGAGATACTCGGGAGTGCGGCCGACCATGAGCCCGGCAATGAAGACGGATAGAATGGCGAGGAGAAGAATTGTGTAGAGTCCGGTTCCGACCCCGCCCGGCGCGATGCACCCCATCAGCAGATTGAACATCGGAACCAGACCACCGATCGGCGTGAGCGAGTCGAAGGTCGCATTGGCGGCGCCGGTTCCGGTTCCCGTCGTCGCGACCGCGAACAAAGCCGCGGCCGCCTGACTGAAGCGCACCTCCTTTCCTTCCATATTGCCGGCGGATGGGTCGACGCCAATATCGGTCAACAGTGGGTTGCCACGAGCTTCCACCCCATAAAGGATTGCGAGACCAAGGAGAAAGATCACCGCCATCGCGGCAAGCAGGCTACGACCCTGGCGAGGGTCGCCCACCATCCGACCAAAAGTGAAGACGAACGCCACGGGAAGAACGAGCTGGCTCCAGCACTCGAGCATGTTCGACCATGCGTTGGGGTTTTCGAATGGATGGGCCGAATTGGCGTTGAAAAATCCGCCGCCGTTGGTTCCAAGCAGCTTGATCGCCTCCTGGCTGGCCACTGGACCAATGGCGATGGTCTGGCGAGCGCCTTCGAGGGTGGTGGCGGCAAACTCCCCTTGCAAGGTCTGCGGCACGCCCAACGCCACAAGAGTCATCGCGACCAGGATGGACACGGGCAGCAAGACATAGAGCGCCGCGCGGGTCATATCGACCCAGAAATTGCCGATCGTTCGGGACTCGCCGCGCGCGAATGCGCGGGTCAATCCGACCGCCAAGGCCATGGCGACAGCGCTATCGAGGAAATTGTGAGTGGTGAGACCGGCCATTTGCGTGAAATGGCTCATCGTCGTCTCGCCGGCATAGGCCTGCCAATTGGCGTTGGTGACGAAGCTGATTGCCGTGTTGAATGCGAGATCAGGAGCTATAGCGTCTCGACCTAAGGGGTTGAGCGGGAGAACGGCTTGAAGTCGCTGAATTAGGTAGAGGGTTACAAAACATCCGGCGGTAAAGACGATCATGGACAACGTATAACAAAGCCAGTCCTGCTCTTCCTCGGAGTCGACTCGCGAAAGACGATAGAAACTTCGTTCGAGCGGCCCGACCACTGGGGAAAGGAAATTTTGGCGCCCCGCGAATACGTCGGCCATGAAGGCTCCGATTGGCCAAGCCGCACCAAGGACCAGCGTTAAAGCCAAAAGAATCTCGATCCAGCCGACGACACTCATGACCCGACACCCTCCACGATCGGGGCGGCTGGCCCCCTTCGCTACCGATCAAAGCGCAGATCTTGGCTTTTCACGGACGCCTTTCCGTCGCTTTGCGTCTGTCTCGTGCGGCGCATTCCCTCCGCGCAGAAGCCGACCGATCGCTGGACCGGCTTGGGCGTCGCCCAAGAAGGCGACGACAAATAGGCGAATGACGCAAAGCATCGACACTGAGACGAGGAGCAGCTTGATCAAAGAAAGTTCGTTCATGACACCCTCGCGATTCCGAGCCTATCGATAACCCCAGGACCCGCGCAGGGGGCGCGCGTCCTGGTTCGGCGTCAGCTCCTGGCTCAATGCAAAGCATCCAAAGCCAGATTGAGGAGCAGCACGTTGACGCGCGGTTCGCCGATGATTCCGGCGAAACGTTGCTCGACGTTGGCCTCCACCAGTTTGCGAATGCGCCCCTCGTTCAGGCCGCGCGCTTTGGCGACCGCGGGAACCTGCGCCAGCGCGAATTGCGGCGAGATGTGCGGGTCGAGGCCCGAGGCGGATGTCGTGACGGCGTCGGTCGCCACAACGTCCAACCGTCCCGCCGCGAACTCCGCCTCAATGCCGCCGTTGACGCGATCAACGAGTTTTTTCGAGGTGGGTCCGAGGTTGGAGCCCGAAGAATTCGCCGCGTTGTAAGGCGCGTCGACGGTCTTGGTGGCGTCAGCCGGATCCGGCGCGCTGGTCGCCGAGGGGCGCCCATGGAAATAGCGATCGGAGGCGAAGTTCTGACCAATCAAGGACGAACCGACAACCTTTCCGTCGCGCTCGACGACGCTCCCATTGGCGCTGTGGGACATAGCCAGTTGAGCGATGGCGGTGATCGCCAAGGGGTACGCAAGGCCGGTCAAACCGGTGAACAGAACGATCATTACGATCGCGGGGCGGAGTTGGGCCAACATGACGAGCTCCTCAAGCCAAGTGCAAAGCGGCGACGACGATGTCGATGAGTTTGATGCCGATGAACGGGACGACGATGCCGCCGAGCCCATAGATCGCCAGATTACGGCGCAGCAGCGCGGCGGCGCCGACCGGGCGATAGGCGACGCCCTTCAACGCCAGCGGGATCAACGCGATGATGATCAGCGCGTTGAAGATGACCGCCGAGAGAATCGCCGACTGCGGCGACGCCAGCTTCATGATGTTGATCGCCCCCAGCTCCGGATAGGTCACGACGAACAGAGCCGGGATGATCGCGAAATATTTGGCGACGTCATTGGCGATCGAGAAGGTCGTGAGCGATCCGCGCGTCATCAGCAGTTGCTTGCCGATCGCGACGATTTCGATCAGCTTGGTCGGATCGGAGTCGAGATCGACCATATTGCCGGCTTCGCGCGCCGCCTGCGTGCCGGTCTGCATGGCGACTCCGACGTCGGCCTGGGCGAGCGCGGGCGCGTCGTTGGTGCCGTCGCCGCACATGGCGATGAGGCGGCCGCCTTGCTGCTCCCTGCGGATATAGCTCAGCTTATCCTCGGGTGTCGCCTGCGCGATGAAATCGTCGACGCCAGCCTCGGAGGCGATCGCCGCGGCCGTGAGCGGATTGTCGCCGGTCACCATGACCGTCTTGATGCCCATGGCCCGCAGAGCCGCGAACCTGTCCTTGATGTCGGGTTTGACGATATCCTTGAGATACACGACTCCCAGCAGTCGGCCGTTCTCCGACACCGCCAGTGGCGTGCCGCCCGCGCGAGAGATGCGTTCGACCGCCCGTTTAAGGTCGTCGGGCGCTTGAGCACTGCTCAACCCCGCAGCGGAAATTACGGAATCGACCGCGCCCTTGCGCAACGCGCGCCCGGGAAGATCGACGCCCGAAATCCGCGTATGCGCGGAGAAGGGAACGATCCGCGCATCGACCCCAATGTCGGGCGTGCTCAAGCCATAGCGGCTCAATGCCAATGCGACGATCGAACGGCCCTCCGGCGTTTCATCCGAAAGCGACGCGAGCAAAACCGCTTCGGCAAGGGCGTGCTCCGATACGCCCCCGACGGGGATGAACTCGTCGGCCATGCGATTGCCGAAGGTGATGGTGCCGGTCTTGTCGAGCAGCAAGGTGTCGACGTCGCCCGCCGCCTCCACCGCGCGCCCGGATGTGGCGATGACGTTGAAGCGGATCAGACGATCCATGCCGGCGATGCCGATGGCCGACAGCAGGCCGCCGATGGTCGTCGGAATGAGACAGACCAGCAGGGCGATCAGCACCGTCACCGACAGCACGGTTCCCGAATAGCCAGCCAGCGGCCACAGCGTCACGCAGACGATGAGGAAGATGATGGTGAGGCCCGACAATAGGATCGACAGCGCGAGTTCGTTCGGCGTCTTCTGACGCTCGGCGCCTTCGACCAGCGCGATCATGCGATCGATGAAGGTCGAGCCGGACGCAGCCGTGATCTTCACTTTGATCCAGTCGGAAAGCACCGTGGTGCCGCCGGTGACCGCCGAACGGTCGCCGCCAGCTTCGCGAATGACCGGCGCGGATTCGCCCGTGATCGCGGATTCGTTCACCGACGCGACGCCCTCGATGATTTCGCCGTCGCCGGGAATGAGATCGCCGGCCTCGACGAGAACCATATCGCCGACTTTCAGATCGAGCGCGGAAACGCCTTCGACGACGTCTCTCATGCCGCTCTTGCCATCGGGATCGATGAGCCGCTTCGCATGGGTGTCGGATCGAGTCTTGCGCAATGCGTCAGCTTGCGCCTTGCCTCGTCCTTCCGCCACAGCCTCGGCGAAATTGGCGAAGAGCACGGTGAACCACAGCCAGGCGGCGATCTGCCCCGAGAACAACGCCACGCCGTTGTGCGTGACGACATCGCGAAGGAACAGGATCGTGACCACAACCGACACCGCTTCGGTGACGAAGATCACTGGATTGCGCGCGAGCTTGCGCGGATCGAGTTTACGGAACGCGTCGATCGTGGCGCGCTTGATGATGGCCGCATCGAAGAGGCCGAGAGCGACGACTTTGTGAGACATGGAGGTGACTCCGTTCAGAAGGTTTTGCCGGCTTGCAGCTGGAAGTGCTCGACGATCGGGCCGAGCGCGAGAGCCGGGAAATATTGCAGCAGGTACAGGATGACGATGACGCCGAGCAGCAGTCCGACGAACAACGGTCCATGCGTTGGGAACGTGCCAACCGAAGCAGCCGCCTTCTTCTTCGCGGCGAACGAACCCGCCAAAGCCAGCACCGGGACCACATAGGCAAAGCGTCCGAGGAACATCGCGAGACCGAGCGTCGTATTGTACCAGGGCGTGTTGCCGGACAGTCCCGCAAAGGCCGAGCCGTTGTTGGCGTTGGTCGAAGCGAAGGCATAGAGGATTTCGGTGAGCCCGTGCGGGCCCGAGTTGCCCAAGCTATCGAGAGCCGACTTCACCAGCACGGAGGCGGCCGAGAAGCCGAGCACCGTGAGCGGATAAATCAGCACAGCCAACATCGCGAGCTTCATCTCGCGCGTCTCGATCTTCTTGCCCAGATATTCCGGCGTGCGCCCCACCATGAGTCCGGCGACGAAGACCGCGACGACCGCGAGGACGAGGAAGCCATAGAGCCCCGCGCCGACGCCGCCGGGAGAGATGCAGCCGAGCAACATGTTGAACAGAGGCACGAGACCGCCCAGCGGCATGAACGAGTCGTGCATCGCGTTCACAGCGCCGGTGCTGGTGCCTGTGGTCGCGGCGGCGAAAAAAGCGCTCATGGCCGTGCCGAAGCGGATTTCCTTGCCTTCCAGATTGCCGGCCGCGGGATCGACGCCGATGTCGGTCAGCAACGGGTTGCCGCCAGCTTCCGCCCAATAGGCGACCGCGACGCCGGTGACGAGCACGATGCCCATGGCGATGGCGATGGCGCGCCCCTGACGGAAATCAAGGACGGCGCGTCCAAAGGCGAACACGGACGCGAAAGGCACGACGAGAATGGCCCAAATCTCCAACATATTGCTGAAGGCGTTGGGGTTCTCGTAGGGATGTGCGGAATTGGCGTTGAAGAAGCCGCCGCCATTGGTGCCAAGCTCCTTGATCGCCTCCTGGCTCGCAATCGGACCGATGGAGATGACCTGCTTGGCTCCTTCCAGTGTCGACGCTTCGAACGAACCGGCGAGCGTTTGCGGGCTTCCGAGCGCAACGAGCGCGATGGCGACGACGATCGAGATCGGCAGCAGCACATAAAGCGTCCCCCGCGTCAGATCGACCCAGAAGTTGCCGACCGTCGGCGACTGTGCGCGCGCAAACCCCCGCACCAGCGCAAAAGCCATCGCGAGGCCGGTCGCGGCGGAGACGAAGTTGTGAACGGTCAACCCCAGCATCTGCGTGAGATGACTCATCGTCGTCTCGCCGCTGTAGTTTTGCCAGTTCGTATTGGTGATGAAGCTCATCGAGGTATTGAACGCGAGATCCGCGGGTACGGGGTCAAAACCCTGCGGATTGAGCGGCAGAAAATTTTGCAGCCGTTGCAACGCGTAGAGCGACAGAAAACCGACGACGCTGAACGCCAGCATGGCCATCGCATAGACGAACCAACTCTGCTCGCGCGCCGGATCGACTCCGGAGAGTTTATAGAAAATGCGCTCGACCGGCGCCAGGACCGGCGTCAAGAACGTGCGTTCGCCGGCCAGCACGCGGGCGATATGTGAGCCGAGCGGAAGTGCAGCCGCAAGAACGGCGGCGAGTACTAGGGCGATTTGCGCCCAACCAATGGCGGTCATGATGTCACCTCGCGGAACCCGAGCCGTCGATTAGAATTTCTCGGGATGAAGGAGCGTGTAGACGAGATAGACGCCGAGCAGCACGGCGACGCCTAGGCCGATGATGGGTTCATACATGGCGCGTTCCTCTCAAAGACGGCCGCAGGCGCGCGCATAGGCGCTCACCAAGACAAAGAGAAATATGCCGAGACCGACATAGATGAGATCGGACATGATCCGCTCCTGTTGCACGATTGCAGGACTGATATAGGAGCGACAGGCATAAAGGCGCCATTCGGAATTTGGGGTCGGCGCATAAGGATCGTATAAAGATCGGCCCCAATTCGTCTCGGAGGTCGCGACTGACGCGAGACCGAGAGTTGTAAGAGAGGCGCTCGCCGCTTAAATTGAGACGACAACGAGAAACTAGCGCGGCGTTGATGGCAACCCCAACCCTCCCTTCGGGCCTCTAGCGTTCACGCGCGATTCCAGTCGCGCCATTCGCTCACGCAGTTTGAGCAGATCGGTCTCTCGCAAGTTTTCCCCACAACCGTCGACCACTCGCCGCGCCCGTCGAAGCAAAGAAAGCTGTTCTCGAAGCGGCAATTCGGCGCCAGCGATATCGTCGAACGCCCGGATCAGCCGCAGACTGACGGCGATGTCGCTCTCCGAGTAATGTCGGATTTGTTCGAACGACGTATCCAGCAAGCCCTCGAAGTCGATCCAGGGCACGACGACGCGCAACACATGCGGCGGCCCGTGCAGGTATGTGCGCGGCGGCGCTCGACTAGCCCAGCGAATGAGAATGCGGCTGAGCTGGTCGATGCAGCTGATCGCGGTGCTGGGATCGTTGATGGCTGGCGAAATCGCGCGCAACGCCACGTCGACGATCTGAATGATCCCGAATTCCACATCCTGCTGCATCGTGCGAGCAGGACCGATATCGAAAGCCGACAATAGGGCGACTTCGCGTTCCGGCGTCACCCGGCCGGCCTCCAAGACCCGGACAATCGGAACGCCGGCCGGAACGAAATGGCCAACCCGTCTCTCCAAAACGATCTGAACGCCATAAGTTTTTGCGCAATCGACGAGATATGGGACGTCGACGAAGCGGATGTAGCCTGACCTTCGGCTGAGAATGAGTCGTTCCCGCGCCGCGAGAAAGGGCGCCGCGTGCTCAAAAACCTCGGCGGGGCCACGCGGGTGAGGCATGAGATCATCGATGACGGATTCCGTCTCACGCGCGATCCGATCGACGATGTGATTGACGCTGATCGACTGCGAGATGTGATTGATGAAAAAGATCAGCCAGCCGACGCACAAAACCGCGAGCCCCATGGCCGTCATGACGGTCGCGACCGGCACGAAAGCGTGGGGCTGAGACCGGACGGCGGGTAGGGCAGCCATGCAAAAGCAAAACGTGCCGAGGAAGATTCCCAGCGTCCACTGAGTGCTGTGGTCCCTGACGAAGCCAACCAGGATGCGCGGCGAAAACTGCGTTGAGGCGAGGGTCAGAGTCATCAAGAGAATTGCGAAAATGATCGACACGACGGTCATGATCGAACTGGCTATGCCAGCGAGGATCGTTTGAGCGACCTGGGGATCTTGATGCGCCGGAAATAGGACCTCGGGAATCCAGGCGTTGAGAGCCGGGACATATTCCTCCGCGGACGACAGGATCGCGCCAGCCATCCCGAGGATCAAAGCGATAAGCAGAGGGCGCACGAGAAATCCCCCGCGCAGGCCATACAGCGCCGAACGAAGGAGCAAGGAAAGGCGCTCACGCATGAACGACGCCTCGCGGTGGAATCGTCAAAGCTCTCGCGCCCATGGTTGTCCTAAACTTATGATGGGGTCAATCGCGTTTGCGACCACGCAGGAAAATCGCACAGCGACAGGGGCGGCTTTCGGGCAATCGAATAGCGTCTCGCTCCAGCAATTCTAAATCCCCCTCCCTCCAAAAATTTTCAGGCGTCGCACTGAATTTTTGGAGGCGGTTTTGAGGTTATGAGGGTCGTCATGAGCGCGTCCCAGTCTGCAAACACCAGATATTCGGTGAGCATTCGGATGTGGTCGAAGAAGCGTTTCCGGACGCGTTTGGCGTTCCTGGCTTTGACCCAATGTTCTTCGACGCAATCCATGATTGTATGCATGGCAAATGCCAACAAATTCATCGCAGCAAACAGCATTGCGGGATGTTTCTTGCCATGACCAAAATTGTGTTCAAGGTTGTAGCCGTTGTTCTTGAGCACGTTGAAAGTTTCGTTTTCTATCTTCCATCGTGCTCGCGCACAGGCCGCAATTTCCTGCACGTTCTCCTTTGTAAAGGCCAGCGAGGTCACCAACGCGCCATCGTAACA
>Ga0265328_10000813_pt1 | contig 14419 bp, 9 predicted proteins | sample 41624metaG_FD_202086 | JGI IMG/M metagenome (GOLD analysis project Ga0265328, IMG submission 202086) | Rhizosphere microbial communities from Carex aquatilis grown in University of Washington, Seatle, WA, United States - 4-16-24 metaG | ecosystem: Host-associated > Plants > Roots > Rhizosphere >...
CTGTCGCTCAGCCTCGGTCAACGTCAACACCGCTTTCGGCCGACCTGTCCGCATGGGCTCTCTCCTTGTAGAAGAGAACGGGCGGCCTGGCGATTTCTTCCGCTTTCTTCAGGGACAGGACACTAGCCGCGCGCGGCGATCAGACGCATGACCAGGTCAGCCGGACCCACCGGAACTTCCAGGCGCAGCGGCAGGTGGCGCGCGCCGGGATCGAGCCAGACGCGCAGGTGGCGGATCGGTCGATCGCCGTCGGCGGTGCCGTTGTAGTGCACCGGCGTCGCCTCGGCTTCGATGCGAATACCGAAGCGATTCGAGTCCGGCACGGCGTCGTGCATCGCGGCGGTCGTCGCGCGCACGCGCCAGAGCGCGAGCCCGTCGAGGATCTGCACCACGTCGTCGTGACCGAGCGCGGGTAGCGCGCTTCGCCAGCGCGAGATCAGGCCCAGGGCGTCCATCGTCGGGATCGCCGATGCCAGCGCGTGGGTCTCGTCGGCGCGGCCCGGCGTGTGGCGGCGCAAACGCGTTTCACCGGGCCGCCCGCGCTCGCCGCGGTCGACAATGGCCTGGTCGGGACGCTCGCCGCCGCTGCGGCGGGCGTCGACCCAGCGACGCGACTCGAGCGCACCGGCGTCGAAGTCGGCCTCGAAGCGGCGGTCCATCGAGCCGAGCCCGAACACCGCGCCACGCGCCGAGCCGCGCAGCTTGACGATCGATCGACCATCGGTGATCGCGGGCGTGGCCGCGGTCCGCAGCTCGAGTCGGCCGACCGATCCCAGCACGCCGTAGCGAATGTCGTAGCGCGCAACCTCGGCGCGCGAAAACCAGGGGTGAAACGGCGAGTCCGACGCGGGCCGGCGCGGAGCCAGGGTCACCCCCGACGGGGCGGCCGCTGGCGGCGCGCCCAGGGGCGGTGTGGACGGATGGCCGACATCAGGCGCGCTCCCTGACAGCCGCAACGCGAACATCAGCAACAAGATCGTCGACGGCATGTCCATCTGACGGTGCGGAAGTTGAAAAAATTCGCAGTCGAGCGGGCACTAACCTGAGTGCGACACCGACAGCCGACACCCTGCGCAACGCGCGCGCCTCGCCGCATTAAAGATGTGGCGCGCGAGGCCCGATGTCCCTTCAACACCCAAGAAACATGATGGTCACGCTGCTTCCGATCTTGTTGCTCGCCGCTGCCGGCGAAGTCACCAACTCCGACATTGACCGCATCGCGACGGACGACACGATGACGAGCGCCGCCGAACCGGCTGCGGACCCCGCGCCCGCGCCCGCGCCGATCGCGTCGGTGCCCGGCGACGGCCCCGCTTCGCGCCAGCACCGCAGCGCGCAGCCGGAGCATCGCGAGACCCACGAGCTGCGCGATCCCGCCGACTGGCCGAGCGAGCCGCTCGCGCCCGCGGGCGCGCTGGACGCCGCCCGCTTCGACGCCGCGTTCGTCGCGATCTGCGACGAGGTGACCGCGCCCGCCGGACTGGACGCGCTCGCGCGCCTGGTGCGCGAGGTCAGCGTCGAAACACACAGCGATCCGTTCTTGATGGCGGCGCTCGCGTACCGCCAGAGCCGCTGCCGCCCGGGCATGGAGACGCCGCACGCCGTCGGTCTGCTGCAGATCGAGCCGGCGATGTTCGGGCCCGAGGCCGAGCTGCCCGTGCCGCGCGAGGATCTCGCCCGCGACCGCCTGCTCGATCCGGCGCACAACCTGCGCGTCGGCGCGGCGTTGCTGGCGATGTGGCAAGCGACTCACGTCGCGATCGACGCCACCGTCGGCAGCACGCCCCATCGCACGGCCACCGCGCACCTGGTCTGGGGCGACCGCGTCTGGGGCGCGACCGCGGAGGACCGCGTGATGGTCGCGCGCCGGCGGCTGCTGCAAGTCTACAGCGGCGCGGCCAGCCCGGTCGCCCAATCCTATCTCGGCCTGAGCATCGTCTCGCCGCTGACCGGCGGCGAGCGCCTGGGCATCAGCGGCCCGGGCGCGGATCGCGACGGCGGACGGCGCGAGCACCGAGGCATCGACATCGACGCCGCCGTGGGCGAGCCGGTGCGTGCGGTCGCCGACGGCGTCGTGCAATTCGCGGGCGCAGACATGCCGGGCGCGTCTGCCGCGCGCGAGCTGTCGCCGCAACAGCTGCGCCGCTGGCGCTATCGCACGATGGGCCCGGGCGGATTCTTCGTGCGCGTCGTGCACGACGGTGGCGTGCGCAGCGGCTACTTTCACCTGCACACCTACAACGTCCAGGCGGGCCAGGAGGTGAAGGCCGGCGAGGTGATCGGCACGGTGGGGCTGACCGGCGTGAAGGCCTCGGCGAGCCATCTGCACTTCGAGGTGCACCAGGACGGCGAGCTCGGCGACCCGGTGCGCTTCCTGTCGGCGTTCGTGCTGTCGCCGGAGCGGACGATCTCGCACAACCTGGCGATGGCCGAGAAGCGCGAGCGCCTGGCGCGCGCGCGCCGCGCCCGCCGCCACCCCGTGCGCCGGACGAGCTAGCGTCCCGGGCCGGGAAGGACCGCCGCGAGCGGCTCGGCTCGGGCCGAAATGATGAAATGTTTGCCCTCTCGATCGTTTGAAGCGGGAGGGGTGAGACCATGGCCTATCCAGGAACGGCCGTCCGCGAGGGCGATCCGCGCACGGACCTCGTCAAGCAAGTGCAGCAACAGCTGATCGGCGTCGGTTGCGGGCCACTGGATGTCGACGGCATCTTTGGCGCCGCGACCACCAGCGCCGTCAAGTTGTTCCAGACGCGGCGGAGCCTGACCGCCGATGGCGTGCTCGGCCCGGTCAGCTGGGACTCGCTGTTCGGCGAGGCGCCCGTGACCGTCGAGCAGGCTCCCACTCCGTTGCTACAGGCGGTGCTGCAAACGGCCGCCGGCCAGAACGGCGTGCGCGAAACGCCCGGACAGCCCAATCGCGGACCGCAGGTCGATCTGTTCGTTCGCAGCGTCGGACTGGATCCGGCGGTCGGATACTCCTGGTGCCAGGCGTTCGTCTACTGGAGCTTCCAGCAGTCGACCAAGGCTCTCAACGTCGCCAACCCGTGCGTGAAGACCGCGGGCGTGCTCGAGCACTGGGCGAAGTCACCGGTCGTGGCGCGCGTCTACGCCAAGTCGGCGCTCGACAAGCCGGACCTGGTGCGCCCCGGCGCCGTCTTCATCATCGACCACGGCGCCGGCAAGGGGCACGCCGGTCTGGTTCGCAGCGTCGTCTCGGGCGCGATCAACACCATCGAGGGCAACACCAACGAAGCCGGTTCGCGCGAGGGCGACGGCGTCTACGAGAAGACGCGCACGACCGCTTCGATCAACGTGGGATTCATCGACTACGGGCTGATCGCGAACCTATAAAACACCACAAAATCGACGCCGTCCGTGCTATCCGATGGCCGTGCTCACTCGGATGGCGATTGGCTGGAACCCACCGTCGTTTTCGGATCTCCGCCGGGCTCGTCTCGGCCGCGCGCTGGCGCTGGCAGTTGGCCTCGCGTTCGCCACCGGCGGCGCCGCCTGTAGCAGCTCGTCGAGCGCACCGCCCGACGCGGGCAGCGACACGCCCGGCAGCGCGCCCGACGCCGCCGACGCCGCCCCCGACAACCAGCCGCCGGCGGCGACCTGCGCCGACGGAGGCACACCGACCGCGGCGTTCAGCGACGATTTCAGCGCCGGCCTCAGCGCGAACTGGACCGTCTCGCAGACCACACCCGACCTCTTCAGCGTCGACGCCACGCAAGGAGATCTCCGCCTCGCCAAGGCCGGCACCAATACGTCGGCCGCGCTCCAGAGCATCACCGTGGAGTTCAACCTCGGTGCGCTCGGCGTTCCCGTCGACGGCGACTTCGAGCTCGCGCTGGATCTGCGCGACGCCATGCTGGGCCCGAGCGGCCTCGACCAGGTCGAGTTCCACGCCAACTTCGCCGACAACTCGGAGTTCTTCGACGTGTACGAACACTCGGCCGACAGCTTCAACCTGCACGTCTGGACCGGCAAGGTGAACGCGCCCATGCCAACCGACGCCACCTCTGGCACCTTCCGCATCGTGCGCGTCGGCTCCACCATCACCGGGTCCCTCGACGACACGATGATCTACACGACCACGAACAGCGCGCCGCTGAGCGCCGTGCGCATCCTGTTGCAGCTCCAGCAGATGAGCAACGACCCGGTCTCTGTCACGCTCGACAACTTCCACCTGCAGACCGGGTGCGTGCCGTAGCGAGTCCGCGAGCCGGATGGCTGCATCCGAGAACTCCTCGGCATGCGGCAATCAAGATGAGCCGCCGAGCCTTTACGGCAGCGTCAGATCGGACGTGGCCGTGTAGATGACGTCGAGCTCGTAGGACGCCGGCGCGGAGAGGCCTCGCCCGGTCACGCGCAGCTCGTACCAGCCTGCTTCGCTGGTGACCAGCTCGACAGAGCTTCCCGTCGCACCCGACGGACCGGTGGCGGCGGTGGCGCCTCCGGGACTGGCGACCTCGACGGAGATTCGACCGCTGGCGCTGGGCGCGAGAGCACGCAGGCTGGCGCGCAGTGGCTTGCGCGCCGCACACCAGACGCGCCCGACCGGCACGGTGCCGTTCGCCGGGATGGGCGGAATGTCGAGATCCTCCGCTCCGAAGAAGGTCTGCGTCGTCGGCCGTTCTTGCAGCGGCATCGCCCGATCGTGCCCCGGGCGCGAAAAACAGAGATACGACTGGCCCGAACTGAATGCGTTGCTGGGGATCGTGAACGTGGCCCGCCCCCCTCCGTCCGTCCAGATGTCGCCGTGGCGGCCCGTGTAGTCCTTGAGATGCGCGTTCGCCCCGAACGCGGTCTGGCACGTGATGGTGCGGCGGTTCCAGGTGTCGGTGCTGATCGCGGTGAGCAGGCCGGGCGCGCCGAGCCGTTCGGTGACGATGACGCGTGGGTCATTCCAGCGCGTGGTGGTCGAGCCGTTCGCCAGGTTCTCGTGGATCCAGACCAGGTTGTCGATCCATCGTTTGAGCCCGTAGCAGCCCGCCTCTTCGGCGTAGTCCTTGTGATAGACGAACGGGTAACCCTCGGTGGTCAAGATGAACGCGTACGCCAGCAGCTTGCTACCGATGATCTGCTCCCCAGGCGACAGATCCGTGTCCGGGTTGTCGACGAACGTCACGGCGTTGAACGGGTCGCGCGCGGCGTAACCCGCGCCGTCCATGCGCGTCATGTCGAAGTTACCGTCGTCGCACATCGACTGCAGCGCGAAGTGCAACGTGAAGTCGAAGACCGCCGAACGTCCGCCCATCCCGCTGTCGTGCGCCCACCACTCGAGGCTCGCCGGGTCACCGTCGAAATATTCGGACACGCAGAAGCGGCTGCCCATCGATCGCGCGGTCATCCAATCGCGAACGAACGCCACCGCCATCCCCTTGGTGTCGTCGACGCGGTACCCCTGGATGTCGAGCGATCGCGTGAGCCAGTCGCCGAACGCCACCATTCCGTTGCGCGTGTAGCCGCGCGGCTCGCAGTTCACGTAGACGAATTCGTCGCCGAACGGAGAGTCGACGCGCGGCACCGGCACGGGATCCTCGGGCCGGCGCGGCGGCCGCCCGCGAAAACAGCCCGGATCTTTCGGAAACCGCCCGATCTTCGCAGCGCCGCCCGCGCCCGAGTAGCGATAGACGCCATTGGACCCGCCGTCCAACTGGTGCATGACGACGTCGACGTAAACGTCGAGACCGCAGGCGTGAGCAACGGCAATCGATCGTTGGAGCTGCTCGCGCGATCCGAAGCGCGTTTCGGTCGAGCCGCACTGCGCTTTTGAACCGACGTCGTATTGATCGAAGACGCCGTAACCGTCGGCGGTCGGAGCGTTGCCTCCCTGTGTCTTGCATACGGGCGGATAGAGAATCGCCGAAAACCCTGCACGTTTGAGGTCGCCGGCGTTGCCGCCGATCCAGTCGTACCACCAGGGCACGTTGGCAGCGCCCCGGTCGACGGGCGCCGGCACGGTGATCTTGTTTCCGTTCTTGTCGAGAAAGCGCGCGTGCGCGTGGTAGCAGACTCCCATCGATTCCCGCCTCCGACCGTCAGGGCGTCAGCTTGTACACGTCGACGCCACCGTTGTAGTTCGCGACATAGATCTGACCTCCGTCGATGACCGGCGGATTGAACTTGTTGAACAGGAACGAGATGCCCCAGCGCTGCGAGTCCCAGAGGACCCTGAGCGAGCCGTCCGCCGCCAGGTGCACGGGGTCGTAGACCAGGAGACGGCCGTTGACCACCCGCGCGTTCGCGTCACCGTACGGAATCGTGCACACGAGGATCGCCGAATTGGGATCGGCGCCGTTGCTCGATCCGGCGCAGAAACCGCCGGGCATGCCGCCGGGCGAGGTGCCTCGCACGTCGGCGCTCGCGTACTCGTTGCTCTGCGCCACGTAGGTGAGCGCGCCTGTGGTCTCGACCGCCCACTTGTGAAGCTGCGCGTTCTCGCCCCAGGCAAAGATCGTCCACTTCTTCATGACCGGGTCCTGGAATTGCACAGGCGTCATGTGCAGATGCGCGGTGTCGCCCCAGGGGAAGAAGTTCAACGTGCGCGGATCGGTGGGGCACGCGTCGACGGGGCCTGGGCTCGCGGTCAGCCAGACCGGAGCCGCCGCCAGCTTCTGGCAATTCGTTTTCGGCTTCTTGAGATCTGCCGGCGTGGTGCCGCCCATGTGCGCGACCTTGATCGGGTACGCGATCCCGTCCTTGCCGGTCGCGACGCAGACGCCGATGCCGAAGATGCAAGCTGGGCCGGCCGAGCCCCAGTCTTCGTCGCCCCAGGTGCCCGCCGGCATCTGCGGATAGACCAGCAGCACGGGCACGCCGCGGGCGTTCTTCGGGATGACCTTGAACTTGGCGCCCTCGAGCGACATTCGCATGCCGCCGCCGACCGGCTTCATCGCCTCGCTGGGCGCACTTTGACCGGCGACCTTCATGGCGGCCATGGGTCCCGGCGCGCCGGCGCGCGCGATGTCGGTCCAGGGCGTCCAGTGATCGACGACGTTCAGGCTCGCCGCCTTCGCGCCTGCCGCCGGGACGTACTGGACCTTGAGAAACGACTCCCCGAACTGCGTCTTGCCGTCGAAATCACCGTTGCCGGTGATCGCGTAGAGGAAGCCCTGATCGTCGGCCACCAGGCCCTGCCCGCCCATCCAGATCCCCGCGCCCTCGCCCTGTGAAGTCGCCAGCGCGGCCGCGATGGTGTTGGTCGCACAGTCGAACGCGAAGATCCACCCGGCCGCCTTGTTTCCGATCTCCTGCACCGTCCCCGACGCCCAGAAGACCGTCTTGCGCCCGCTCACGCTGGTCAAGACCAGCGAGCTCCGTTGCTTGCGCATCGTGGCCGAGTACGTCTGGGTCCCGCTGGTTCCCTGCACCAGGACGGGCGGGACGACCTGCGTGCCGTCGGCGACGTTCAATACGAAGACGAAGTGACTCGCCTTCTGCGGCGTCCCGTCGGGCGAGATCCACGCCACCAGATAGATCCGCCCGGTGTCCGGGTCGATGACCCCGGTGCTGAGCACGCCCCACTTGTCGTTGATGCCGTGGCAATCGATCGTGGGAAAATCGCCGACGCACCCGTCGGGGTTGGCCTTCCGTGGCCCCGTGGGCGTGTTTCCGACGATGGGCGTACCGAGGGTCGGATCGCTTTTCCACAGCTCCACACCGGTGCGCGCGTCGACCCCCCGAACGACGTTCGCCATCGAGGGCAGGACCATCACGTCATGCCGGGATCCGTCGGGCAGCTTGACGTTCGGAAGAATCAGCGGCTGGGCCTCCATCCCCCGCGCATCGCCATACACCGGGATGATCGTGGCTCGAACGAGCCCTTTGTTGCCGACGGTGGCCTGGGTGAGGAGCGTCTCGTGCGGATTCCATCCGCTGCGCGCGTTGTCCGCAGATCGCGTGAGCCACGGCACCATCGTTTGCGCCCCCGCGACAGATGGAAACAAGACAGCTGGAAACAAGACAGCTGGAAACACGAAGGCACCCAGCAGCATCGCCGCCCGAGCCGGACCGATACCGCCGCTCAATCCGTTCTTCTCGCCCATCTTCTCGCGCATTTTTTCCTCGACGGTCCCCGATGATCCACGAACGTCACAGATGTCCGCGCGCGATAGTAACGGATTCGGCGCCAAACCTTCCTGACAGAAACGTCGAATCGCTTCGCCGACGACGTCACAGGCACGCAACGCACGAAACACACCAGTGACCGCGCGCTCGCGAAGGCGCTGCCGAATCGTAACGGTGGCACGGCGCGCGACCGCGTAAGTAGGCGGCGCTGTGTCCCTCGACCCGCAGCCGCGGACCGAGGGGAGTGTTTGTCTCAGTTCCTGGAAAGGACGGTTTCATGACGAAAAAGATTCCGATTCTCGGTTTCATTCTGCTGGGGGGCCTGGGGGCGGGCGGCTGGGTCGCTGGCTGTATCACCGACCCGACTGATTCATCGAAGAACAAGACCGACGACACCGGCGAGGTCAGCTTCGACCTGCAGCTGGGCGGCGGCCTCACCGTGAACACGGTGACCTACACCATCACGGGGCCCGTCGGCTTCAGCCGCATGGGGACGATCGACGTGAGCCAGAGCGCGACGGTGAGCGCGGTCATCAGCGGCATCCCGTTCGGCGTGGGCTATCAGATCAGCTTGCGCGGAACCACCACTGACGGCCGCGGCATCTGCATGGGCTCGGCGACGTTCGACGTGACTGCTCCGGGCACGAAGTCGGTCCCGGTGCACTTGACCTGTGACGTACAGCCCAACGTCGGCAGCATCTCGGTCAACGGCCAGATCAACGTCTGCCCGCGCATCGACGGCGTCGCGGCGAGCCCCGGCGAAGTCGTTTTCGGCGCCTCGATCTCGCTCTCGGGCACGGTGGTCGACATCGATCACGGCCCGTCGGCGGTCAGCTACAGCTGGACCAGCACGTCGGGCACCATCGCGGGCGCCGACACCGCCACGCCGACGCTGACCTGCAACAAGGTCGGCATGGCGACGGTGACGCTGGCCGCCTCCGACGGCGATCCCGCCTGCTCGTCGACTTTCTCCGTCGACGTCGTCTGCTCGGAGCCGTCGCCCGTTTCGCCGATCAAGCACGTCATCGTGCTCCTCGGCGAGAACCGCTCGTTCGACCACACGTTCGGCACCTACGTGCCCAAGACCGGTCAGACGGTATCGAACCTGCTCTCGAAGGGGATCATCAACGCCGACGGAACGCCGGGCCCGAACTTCGGGCTGTCGGCGCAGTCGCAGGCGATGGCCCAGGGGACCTTCTGGGTCGCCCCGGACGCCAAGTCGCCGTACGCGATCCTCCCGGCGCCCAGCACCTCGGGCGCGCCCAGCGCACAGCGGGCGACCTCGGCCCCGTTCCTTCCGACGGTCGATCTGTCGTTCGAGTCCGACATCGATCCGTCGCAGGCCTTCCTGATGACGACCGGCGCCACCGGGCTGCCGGCGCGCACGGTCGACACGCGCATCCCGAACGCCACCAACCTGCCGAACGGCGTGTTCCAGTTGACCGGCCCGACGCTGCCGTACGACTCGTACACCGGCGACATCATCCATCGCTTCTACCAGATGTGGCAACAGGCGGATTGCTCGCTCGCGAACGCAACGGCCGCCAACCCGGCCGGCTGCCTCAACGATCTGTTTCCGTTCGTTGCCATCTCGTTCTCCACCTCGGACAACGGCGTGGGCAGCTCGATGGGCATGACCAACGTGCAGAACGGCGACATGCCGTTCTTCAAGATGCTGGCCGACAATTATGCGATGAGCGACAACATGCACCAGTCGGTGATGGGCGGCACGGGCGCCAACCACTCGCTGGCCATGTTCGGTGACGCCGTGGCCTGGACCGACGGCGCCGGCAATCCGGTTGCGCCGCCGGCTTCGCTGATCGCGAACCCGCTGCCGCGCGCGGGCAGCAACAACCAGTACACGATGGACAGCAACTTCAGCAACTGCTCGGATCCGACGGCGCCGGGCGTCGGCCCGATCCTCACGTACCTGAGCTCGCTGCCGAACCACCCGAACCCGAACTGCGCGCCCAACACGTACTACTATCTGAACAACACCAATCCGCAGTACGATCCGTACGGCGTCAAGCAGTCGGGCAGCGTGGTGCCGGCCACCATCCAGCGTTCGATCGGCGACGTGCTCAGCGACAAGGGGATCTCGTGGAAGAACTACGGCGGCGGCTTCAACCGCCACAGTGGTTACTGCCAGATCTGCGATCCGTTCGAGTACCAGACGCAGGTCATGGCCGACCCCACGGTCCGCACGCAGCACATCGTGGACACGGTCGACATGTTCAACGACATCGCGAACGGCACGCTCCCCGCTGTCTCGTACGCGCACCCCGACGGCACGCTCGACGGTCACCCCTCGTCGTCGAAGCTCGACCTGTTCGAGGCGTACGTCATGAACATCCTCACCAAGCTGCACGCCAACCCCGCGCTCGAGGCCAGCACGGTCGTCATCGTCACCTTCGACGAGGGCGGCGGTTACTACGACTCGGGCTACATCCAGCCGGTCGACTTCTTCGGAGACGGCACGCGCATCCCGCTGATCGCGGTCTCGCCCTACAGCAAGGGCGGCAAGGTCAATCACGGGTACGCGGACCACGTCTCGATCCTGAAGTTCATCGAGCGCAACTGGCAGCTGCAGACCATCACCGGCCGCAGCCGCGACAACATGCCGAACCCGACGACCACGGCGGAGAACCCGTACGTGCCGACGAATTCGCCGGCGCTGACCGATCTCTGGGATATGTTCGACTTCAATCAGTAGTCATTTAGCAATCATCTCATTCCGCGGCCGGCGCCGCCGTTTTCGAACGGCCGGCGCCGGTTCGCGTGCTCGGGAAACCAACGAATGAGCCAAGTGAACGTCGCTGCGTTGCTGTCGATCTGTCTCGCCGTCGCTGCCTGTTCCAAGGCCGACGGCTCGGTGAACGTGCGCCAGCCGCCCGCGCCGGCCGGAGCCCCGCCCGTCGGGCCGGCCGCTCCTCTGCCCCGCCCGCTGACCGCGGCGGCGCAGGTCGGCAAGGAGCTCTTCTTCGACAAAGGGTTGTCGGCGTCGGGCGAGATGGCGTGCGCGACCTGCCACGACCCCGCCCACGCTTACGGTCCGACCAATGACCTGGCCGTGCAGCTCGGAGGCCCGCGCGGCACGTCGCCCGGCCTGCGGGCCGTGCCCTCGCTTCGCTACAAGGAGTTCACGCCCGGCTACCGCGACACGCAGGACAACCCCGACGGCTTCAGCGTCCCCGGCCCGGGGGGCGGCTTCGCCTGGGACGGGCGCGCCGACTCGCTCGCCGAGCAGGCGCAGGCGCCGCTGACGTCACCCTTCGAGATGGCGAACACCGACGCCGTGGATGTCGTGGCACGGTTGCGCCGTTCTTCGTCGGCGGCCGCGTTCGCGCGCGCATTCGGCGCCGACGCGCTGGCCGACGTCACGGTCGCCTACGACAAGCTTCGCCAGGCCTTGCAGGCATTCCAGATCGAGGACCCGAGCTTTCACCCGTACAACAGCAAGTATGACCTGCACCTTTACCGGCGCCCGGGCGGGGAGCTCACGCCTGCCGAGGAGCGCGGCTTGAAGGTCTTCAAGGACGAGAAGACCGGCAACTGCTCTGGCTGCCACCTGGCGGATGCAAGCCAGGACGACGGTGCGCCCCCGGAGCTCACCGACTATTCGTTCGAGGCGATCGGCGTCCCGCGCAATCCGCAGATCCCGGCCAATCGCAAGCGGACGCATGTCGATCTCGGGCTGTGCGGTCCGCTGCGCACCGACCATGGGCAGTTCAAGGAAGACTGCGGCCTGTTCAAGACCCCGACGTTGCGCAACATAGCCGTGAGGCGCGCGTTCTTTCACAACGGTGTGATGCATTCGCTGGAGCAGGCGGTCCGCTTCTACAACACCCGCGATACGCGCCCCGAGCTCTGGTATCCGACCGTCGGTGGCCGCGCGAAGGCCAAGCCCGATCCCGACTTCCCGACCTACGGCCTCGTCACCGCGCAATACGTGGGCGGCAAGGTGCAGAAGTACGACGATCTGCCGGCGCCCCACCACAAGAACCTCGATACCCAGCTGCCGCTCGACGGCCGCGCCGCCGGTTCGAAGGCGCCGATGACCGAGCAGCAGGTGAATGACCTGATCTGCTTCCTGAGAACGTTGACGGACGCCGATGTCGTGGCGGCGAACGCGCCGGCGGCGGCGTTGAGCTGCGGTCAATAGCTCGCCCTGGCTGACAAAAGGATTCAAAGGCGTGTTACCGTCGTCTTGCGCATGCGCGGCAACGTGGAGAAGGCCGTTGGTGACGGTTCCCCGCATCTCGCCCAATGGCCTCGGTTCGCGATGGCGGTCGTGATTGCGAGCGCTGCCTGCGCGACCACGAAGCCGGATCGTCCCGCGGCAGCCGCCCCGGGCGGACAGCGCAAGGCGGCTACCACGCCGGCTACCACGCCCGCTCCGGCACCACCCGTGGCTTCCTCGCCGGCGTCCGCCGCCCCGCCTGAGCCGGCGCCAGCGTCGTTTCAGTGTGGGTCACGCGATCGAGAATGGGAGGACTGGTTCGGTGGTGTCTTCGGGCGCGGGCTCGAGCTCATCGAGGACGGACCGGATCCGCGACGTCTGTCTCGGTTGAGCCCCGACGAGAGGGCGCGCGCGGTGGTGATGCTTCGCCGCGGGATCCGCGCCTGCGAGACCTTCGCCGTGCAAGCGACAGCGGGGGCGGGTTGGCGCGAGTTGCTGCCGGATCTGGAGTCGGCGAGCGCTGCAAAGGACGACGACTTTCGAGTCCACGTGATCCTCGCCCTGCGGACGCTGGGCGGCCTGCAGGATCACACGGACCAGCTGATCGCCGCCCTCACTTCGCGATCCGAGTCGGCGCGCATGAGCGCGGCCATCGGCGCACGCCACTTCGCGCTCGCGCACATGCGCGCGCCCTTGCTCGAGCGCGTGCGACGCGATCCTTCCTGGCTCGTCCAGCAGCACGCCGCCGAGAGCCTGCTCGACCTGGCCGACATTTACCCGCGGTCCCTCAACGAGCATCCGGCGATCGCCAAGCTGCTGATGACACCCAAGTCGGGCGGGAAGTCGGGCAAGCCTCCGCTCGGCAGCTTTTTGGGTATCCAGCTGCAACCGACTCCCGAAGAGCTGGCGCGGTTTGCCGAAGCGGCCAGGCAACTCGACGCCTTGATCGCGGAGCGGCTCGCTGCTGGACCCTGCTCCAAAGCCACGCCGTTCGACAGCGTGCCGCTCTACGTCTTGGCCTGGAGAGGCGACCCGCACGTCGCGGTGCTGGCCGTCGAGCACAGCATCGGCCCGTGCGAGCGCACGCTGGAGCTGGTGGTGTTCGTGCGTTCCGCGAACGGATTCGGGCGGTGGTTGCAGACAGGCTCCTTCGGCAAGGACGCGCTCAAGACCTCGGTCGCAACCCTGCCAGCGCCGCTGGCGATCGAATACCATCGCGCCACCCACACGTTCAGCGCCGGCGACCTGACCCTGGACACGACCAAGGTGAACGTGGCCGTGCTCTCGAACGGGGACACGGGCGTCGCAGTCCGGCATCAATCCAAGCAAGATCTCACGTTCAAACGTCACGGCCGCCTGACGAACTCCGGCTTCGATGTCTTCGTGTCGGCGCCCGAGATTACCGATGAGATCCGTGCCCTCGTCGACCGTTCGTCCGAGCTCCGGGCGGCGGTGAGCCCCGCGACTCCGCCACCGTGACCGCCCGCCCGTCGCTGGCGTCTTGACCGCGATCGTCCCACGGTTGACACTCGAGACGGATGTCGGATTCGAAGGAGGTCGCGAGGAAAGTCGAGGAGCTCCTGCGTGCGTGCGAGGCCCAGTATCCTGGCGACTCCCTGGAGAAGGCTGCGGCCTTCCGGACCGCGGCGGAGACTTACCTGAAGCTGCGACTGCCGGCCAGGGCTGTCCCGCTCTACGAACGAACGCTGGCCATGCTGAAGGCCACGGAGAGTCGGCCGTCGGTCGAGCGACTCGCGACGCTGGACGCGCTCGCGTCGACCTATGCCGCCTGCGGGCGTCATCGCGATGCGCTCGCGCCGATCGAGGAAGCGATCGCGATCCTCACAAAACACTTTCCCGAGCGTCCCGCGGAGCTGTACTCCGCGATGAGTCACCTTGCCGGCACGCATCTCGGCCTGGAGCAGTACGACAGCGCGGAGAAGATCCTCCTCGACTGCCTCTCTCTCGCCAGCACCGTGCTCAAGGCCCGGAAGGACGCGATCGCCGCGACACATCACCAGCTCGGCGCGCTCTATTTTCAGAAGGGCGACTACCTGCGAGCCGAGAAGTCACTGTCTCTGGCGCTGGCGTTGAAGAAGGAGCTCTTCGGTGAAGTGCATCCCCAGGTCGGGATGACTCTGAACAACCTCGCCGCTGTCTACACGC
>Ga0265328_10000819_pt1 | contig 14356 bp, 11 predicted proteins | sample 41624metaG_FD_202086 | JGI IMG/M metagenome (GOLD analysis project Ga0265328, IMG submission 202086) | Rhizosphere microbial communities from Carex aquatilis grown in University of Washington, Seatle, WA, United States - 4-16-24 metaG | ecosystem: Host-associated > Plants > Roots > Rhizosphere...
GTGCGAATCGCGGTCCGCGGCGCGCGCCCTGCGCAGCAATAGGTAGAGAGCCGAACCGTCTCGCGCAATAGGCGGCGGCGCGGTCGGCTCCACACAAGGGTTAACCATTTATTTACCTCGTTCGAAGGAAAGTCCCTCCCGGCGTCCCCCTCGCCATCAAAGCGTTCCGGCGCGATTCGCGCCTCGAGTCGTCGCTCGTCCAGTTTCCTCACGCCTGCACGGGTCGAGCCCGCCGGATATCCGATGACAGAGGCATTTCCTTTCAGCTTCAAGGGCATACATCACGAGACCCGCGATGTCGCGCGCGCCGCGGCGCGACGGTCGGGCAAGAGCCTTTCCGCTTGGCTCGACGATGTGATCCAAGAAAAAGCAAATATCGACGACCGCGCCCCCGCCGATGAGGACGATGAGCCGAGCGCTCCGGCGCGCCGACGCGCGCTGCGCTCGCGAATCTATGGACGCACGGATCGCGGCCGTCTGCGGCGCGACGCCTCGCCGAGGCGTGACATGCGCGACGACGAGCCGGACGATGATTTCGCTCCCGCGCCGCTGCGCGGCCGCGGCGAAGTCGACGCCAAATCCATCGTCGACGACGCCGTCGCGCTCTTCGAACGGCGCTCCGCCGAGAGCGAGCGTAAGACGGCGCACGCGCTCTCCGGCCTCGCCAAGCTGATCGACCGCAATCATTCGAGCCGGGCCCGCCTCGGCGACGATATCGGCGCCGTGATGGAGCGGCTCGGGCGGATCGAGGAGCGCGTCTCCACGCGTCCGGACGAGGGCGTCAAGCCGATCCGCAACGCGCTGGCGCGGCTCGAGGCGCGCATCGACAGCCTGTCGAACGACGATCGCGCCTATGAATTCGAGAGCGCGCTCGGCGCGCTCGACCAGAGGCTCGCCGACATTGCGGCCCGGCTCGAAGAAGAAGCCGAGGAGCGCAGCCTCGCGGTCGCGCAGCGGCAGCAGGAACGTGAAAGACAGCAGGAACGCGAAAGGCAGCCCGAGCGCGAGCGCCGGACCACGACGCGGCGGCCGCTCGCCGACGCCGTCGCCGAGATCACCGAACGCCAGCGCGCGCTCGAGGAGCAGGCCGGCGGCCGCGATGGCGAACTCGCCGCCGCCAAATCGGCCATCCAAGCGCGGCCGGCGATCTTCGACGGTCTCGCCGAATCGATCGAGGCGCTCTCGCGACAGCTCGCGGCGACGCGCGCCGAGCAGAGCGTCCAAGGCGAACAACAGGCGGCCGTCGTCGCCCAGATCGACCTCTTGCGCTGCGATCTCGAGGGGCTCTCCCGCGCGCTCGTCGATCTCGCTCCCCGCGCCTCCATCGTCGCCGTCGAGACCGCCCTGCGCGAACTCACCGAGCGCGTCGAGGCGCAGCGTCTCTATGGCGTCGAAGATATGGTGCTCGCGCCGGTCGAGCGGCTCGCCGCCGATCTGCGCGCGATTTTGCGCGATCTCGACCCGAGCCGCATCGTCGCCGTTCTCTATGACGAAGTGCGCTCGCTGGGCGACAAGCTCGCCGAGCATCGCGCCGAAGGCGGCGCCGATCGCGCCGCTCTCGACGAGATCGCCGGCGAGACGCGCGAGATTCACGAGCTGCTGAAGGCGGTCTCCCGGCGTCCGCTGCCGATCGAGAAGCTCGAGGCCGGCCTCGCCGCGCTGACCACGCAGGTCGACGAGCTGAGCGCCGCCGGCGCGAATGTCGCCACGGCCAAGGATGTGAGCGAGCTCGTCCAGGGCATTCGCTCGATCGTCTCGACCGAGATCGGCGGCTCCTTCGCGGCGCTCGAACGCCGGCTCGAGGAATTCGCCGCCAAGCTCGACTCCGTTTCGACGAAATCGGGCGGCGCCAAGCGCTTCGACGAGATCCACGAACGCATAGAGCAGGTTCACAAATCGCTGGCCGCGCGCATCGAGCGCAGCGGCTCGGGCGTCGACGTGAATCAGGTCGAGCAGCTCTTCGCCTCATTCGCCAAGAAGATCGACGCGGCCGCCGAGGCCAAGATCATCCATCCCGTCGACGAGCTCGGCCGCAAGATCGAAAAGCTCGAGCAGCGGCTCCAGCCCGCCGCCGCGAATGCGCAGAAATCCGCCGAATCGGAGCAATTGCGCGAGATCGCCAAGAACATGAACGCGCTGCGCTCCGAGCTCGAGCGCAAGGAGCGTAGCGGCTCCGGCGTCGATCCGAACCAGTTCGAACGGCTCTTCACCTCGCTCGCCAAGAAGATCGACGCGGCGACCGAGGCCAGAATCGTCCACCCCGGTTTCGACGAGCTCGGCCGCAAGATCGAAAAGCTCGAGCAGCGGCTCCAGCCGGTCGCCGCGAGCGCGCAGAAATCAGCGGGCTCGGACCAGTTGCGCGAACTCGCCGAGCGCATCGACCATGTCCATACCGAGCTCGCCGCGCGCATCGATTCGACCGCGCGCCGGCGCGCCGACGACGCCAATCTGCAATTGGCGGAGCTCGTCGGACAGCTCGCGCAGAAGATGGACGCCGCGCTCGATCCGGAAGCCGATCGCACGACCTTCACCGCGCTGGAGCAGCAGATCGGCCGGCTCGCGGAACGGCTCGACCGCTCCGACATGAACGGCGATTCCTTCGTCGCGATCGAGCGCGCGCTCGGCGCGCTGGCGACAAAGGTGGAGGAGACGCGCAGCACGACGGTGCGCGTCGCCGAGATCGCCGCCCGCGAAGCGGCGCAGGACGCGTTGCGCGACGCGACAGCCCATGGCGGCCTGCAGGACGCGCTGGAAAAAGAGCTCGCCGAGCTGCGTAATTTCCAGGACGAAGCGGGCCATCGCACCAATCAGACGCTCGCCGCCGTCCATGAGACGCTGCAACGCGTCGTCGAACGCCTCTCCATGTTCGAAGACGAGCTCACCGATCTGCGCAAGGTCAAGCCCACAGCGGCCGAGCCGCAGCGCGCGAAGGACGAGGCCCCGCGCCGCGCCGCGCGCGTGAAATCGGCGGCGCCGGTCGGCGATGTCGAGGATATTCTGCTCGAGCCTGGCGACCGCCGTCCGCGCCGCGAGCCGATGGTCGCCCGCGAGGACGCGCGCGCCGGCTCGGTGCAGCAGGACTTCATCGCAGCCGCGCGCCGCGCCGCGCAACAGGCCGCGGTCGACGCCCAGGCCGCCGCGGCGCAGGGCAAGGCGGCGAAGAAAGTCGCCGCCGAGCGCGCGACGAAACAGGAGCCCGAACGCGCGGCCGTGGCTGCGGCCGGCGGCGGCGTGAGCGCCGTCGGAACGGCTCTGCAGTCCCGGCGCCGTCCGCTGCTGCTCGGCGTCGGCGTGCTGGTCCTGCTCTATGGCGCCTATCAGATCGCCCGCGTCACGCTCGATCAGCCCACGCCGCTGGTCTCCGCCGTCCAGCCGGAGCCGGGCGAGGCTTCGGCCGAGAAATCGGCGACGGAGACGTCCGCGAACGCCGCCGAGCCGGCCGCCAAGGACGCCGCCGCCGCCGAGCCGAGCGCGCCCGCCACGGCCTCCGCCGCGGAGCCGACGGCCAAAGCCGCCGCCCCTACCCCGGTCGCCGCGCCGAGATCGCTCGGCGTTCCGGCGCTCGCGCCCGGCGCTTCCGGCGTCGGCGCCTTCTCTCCCACCAATCCGCAGCCGCCGGCCCCCGGACGTTTCGGCGCGCAGGCGGTCGATCCCATGCCTGTCGGCGCGATCGGAACGCCCGCCGCGACCGCTCCCGCCGCCCCGCGGCAGGACGTTCTCGCGACGATCAAGGAGATCGCCGCCGCCGGCGACGCCAATGCGCAATATGAGCTCGGCCTGCGCTACGCCGAAGGGCGCGGCGGCGCCCCGCGCGATCCGAAGATCGCCTTCCAATGGTTCGAGAAGGCCGCCAATAAGGGGCTCGCTCCGGCCCAGTATCGGCTCGGCTCCATCTATGAGAAGGGCATGGGCGTCGAGCGCGACTATGGGCAGGCGCTCTCCTGGTACAGGCGCGCCGCCGACGCCGGCAACGCCCGCGCCATGCATAATCTCGCCGTGCTCTTTGCGGGCGGCGGCGACGGCAAGCCGGACTATGATCAGGCGGCGCAATGGTTCCGCAAGGCGGCCGAATATGGCGTGCGCGACAGCCAGTTCAATCTGGCCATACTTTGCGCCCGCGGGCTCGGCGTTCCGCAGAATCTGGCGCAATCCTATCTGTGGTTCTCGGCCGCCGCGACGCAAGGCGACGAGGACGCCGGCAAGAAGCGCGACGAAGTTCGCGCCCGCCTCGACTCCAAAGACCTCGCGGCCGCCAAAGCGCTCGTCGACGGCTTTCATCCCAAGCAGCCGGACAGTGCGGCCAATGACGTGCCGCCGCCGCCCGGCGGCTGGGAGAACGCCAAGGCCCCCGCCAAGCCGGAGACCAAACCCGCCGGCAAGCCGAAGGTCTCCGCGCTCTAAAGGCGACGGGCGGATCGGTTCGATGCGCTCGGGCCGTGTGTGCTCGGGCCCTGTGTGCTCGGGCCATGTTTCGCCGCGGCGACCGCTGCGAAATTCGACGCCTCGCGCCGGCCGCGAGGCGTTTTCGCTCTTGACGCCCCTCCCGCCATTGCCGACCCTACCGCTATGGCGAAGTTTTGGCCCGGCATGCGGCAGATCGCGCGCGCTCTCCTGATCGGGGGAATCGCGGCGCTGCTGCTGCTTCAGACCGTCGCCCTCGCCTTTTCGCAGGCTCGGCCCGCGCTTCCCGGTTTCGCCGCCGCGGGGCCGATCTGCCGGCAGACGGCCGACGGCGGCCATGAGCCGGCGCGGCCCGATGGGCCCGGCCATTGCCTGTTCTGCCCGACCTCCTGCGCCGACGGCGGCGCGAAGCTCGCCACGCTCGTCGCGACGGCGGTTCTCATCGTTTATCCCCGCGAAGGCGCCGCGCCCGGCCGCAGCATCGAGGCCCAGGCGAATCCGCATCCCGACACGACACGCTTTCGGCAATTCTCGCGCGCGCCTCCGACCGCGTGACCGCAGCGGGCGGTTTCGATCCGGCCTCTTCCGATCCCGAACCGCCGACCTTCGACACGAGCGCCTAGCCGCGCCGCGCGGCATCCGCGCCATGCGGGCCCACCCTCCGCCAGAAGGCGAATATGCCCGATCCAAGATCACATCGCTTTCGCGAGCTGTTTCGTCGCAACAAGCGCGTCCTGCTCGACTATCTCAAACGCCGCGTCGGGCCGGAGAACGCCTCCGACCTGCTGCAGGAGACATTCGTCCGCGCGATCCGCCGCGAGGATTTCGATTCCGTCGCCGACCCGCCGGCCTTTCTGAAGCAGATCGCCATCAATCTCTCGCGCGATTTCGCGCGCCGTCGCGACAGTGAGGCCAAATATTTCGTCCCCGGCGACGCGCCGGAGGACATAAGCGAGCCAGCCGTCGCGCCGGACGCGCTCTATGAGACGGAGGAGCTCGCCCGCCGCCTGCTGGCGGCGATCGAGGCGCTGCCGCCCAAATGCCGGCAGGCTTTCGTCATGCGCCGCTTCGAGGATCTCTCCCATGAGGAGATCGCCGCGCGGCTGGGCGTTTCCCGCAATATGGTGGAAAAGCATCTGCGGCTCGCCATGGAGCGCTGCCGGGCGGCGCTCGATTGACCAAGCCCACCTCCCCTCGCGCCGACCTCCCCTTTTGCGTGGCCGGCGCGTCCTATCCTATGAGAGCCCCATTCTCGAGACCTCTGCGGAGCCCATGAGCGCGGACGACGTCCCCAGCGAAGCGGAATTGGAGCGACGGCGCGCCGCCATCGCCTGGTGGATGCGGCTCGACTCGGGCTCCTCGACGCCGGCCGAGCGCGAGACCTTCGCCGCCTGGCTGACCGAGGACGTCGCCAATAAAGCCGCCTTCGACGACATCTGCCGGCTGTGGGGCGATCTCGAAGTCCTGCGCCCACGGCTGTCGCCCGCGCGCCTTGCGCCGCGGCGCCTGCCACTGTTGGGGCTGCGCAGCGCGGCGGCGCTGGCGGGCCTCGCTCTGGCGCTCGCCCTCTCCTATGACGAACTGGCGATCCGCTGGCGCGCCCGCGCGCTCACCGGAACCGGCGAGCTGCGCAGCCTCGCGCTCGAGGATGGCTCGCGCGTGGAGCTCGGCCCCGATTCCGCCATAGCGACGGATTTCTCCGGCTCCGAGCGACGCGTCACCTTGCTGAGAGGCGAAGTCTGGTTCGCCGTCGCGCCCGATGCGGCGCGGCCCTTTTCGGTCGCCACGCCCGCAGGGACGGCGACCGCGCTCGGCACCGCCTTCGACGTCTCGATCCAGGGCGCGCGCACGGAAGTGACTGTCACGGAACATCGCGTGCGGCTCTCCGGCGCCGGCCCGAGCGTCATTGTCGAGGAAGGCGCGCAGAGCGCCTTCGCGCCCGGCGTCGCGGCGGTCGCGCCCTATTCCGTCGACACGGATCAGGTGACGGCGTGGCGGCGCGGCAAGCTGATCTTCGACGACAAGCCGCTTGCCGAAGTGCTGGCGATTCTCTCGCACTATCGCGGCGGCTACATCGTTCTTCTCGATCCCGCGCTGCGTGGACGGCGCGTGACCGGCGTGTTCGAGACCACCGCCCCGGAGACGGCGCTGCGGGCGATAGAGAAATCGCTCGGGCTGCGGGCCGTGTCTCTCGGCTTTCTCACGCTGATCGGAGGGTGAGGGTCGGCGGCGAGAAAAAACTTCGGCGAACGACCTCCTGTCGCGGCCTCGAGCCGCGTCCAACTCGGTGAGGGCGCCGTTCGAGCCCCTCTAGAGATGCGGGAGGGGCGCGCCTATGGCGAAGCGGGTATCGAGGCGGAGCGGCGACGCCGGGAGCATGCTGATGGGCGCGACGGCCCTGGCGACAGTATTGGGCGCATTCACGCTGGGCGGCGCGGACGGCGCTCACGCGCATGCGCAAATGCCGGACAGAGAGATCGCCGAGATCGTGCGCGACTATGCGATTCCCGCAGGACGCATGTCGACGGCGCTCACGAGGCTGGCCGACGCCAGCGGCGTCGTGATCGTCTATGACACATCGCTGACGCGCTCGCTGACGACGCATGGGCTCGAGGGCGCGCATACGCTGAATGCGGCGCTGAGGAAGCTGCTGTCGGGATCGGGGCTGAACTATGAGGTCGCGGCCGACGGAAAATCCGTGCTGATCGTGCTGGCGCAGAACGACGCCGTGCGCAATGACGCGGGCGGGGCGGAGGCGCTGCCGACAATCGACATCGGGGCCGAGAAGCCCTCCCCGAAACGCTCATTGCCGCCGCCGGGTCGCGCCACGGAGCTCGCGCCCGCCTATGCGGGCGGCCAGGTCGCCGCCGGCGCGCGGCTCGGATTCCTGGGCAATCGCAGCACGCTGGACACGCCCTTCAATGTCATCGGCTACACGTCCGAGCTCGCGAAAAATCAGACCGCCCGCAGCGTCGCCGACATCGTCGCGAACGATCCTTCCGCGAGGGCGATCTTCCCGCGCGCCAGCTATCGCGACGTGTTCACGATCCGAGGCTTCAACCTCTTCACCTACAATATCGCCTATGGCGGCCTGCTCGGCGTGCTGCCCAAGCAGCGCATCGTTCCGGAGATCGCCGAACGCATCGAAATTCTCAAAGGCCCGGACACTTTCGTCAATGGCGTCACCGTGGGCGGCACGATCGGCGGCAATATCAATATCGTGCCGAAGCGCGCGACCGACGAGCCGATCACCGACCTCACCCTCGGCTTCGTCTCCAAGGGACAGCCGAGCGCCCATCTCGACTATGGTCGGCGCTTCGGCGAGGACAAGGAGTTCGGCGTCCGTTTCAACGGCGTCTTTCGAAAAGGCGAGGTCGCCGTCGACGGAGAACGCGAACGGATCGGCACGACCGTCCTCGGCCTCGACTACAGAGGCGAGGACGCGCGATTTTCCGTCGATGTCGGCTATCAGATTCAAAAGGTCAATTCTCCCGACTGGGTGCTCACTCTGGGAACGGCGACGGGGACGCCGCTCGTGCCGCGAAACACGAAAAATCTCTCGCAGCCATGGGCCTATACGGAGACAGAGGACAATTTCATCGCCGTGCGCGGCGAGTATGACCTCACGAAATCCTGGACGGTGTTCGCGTCCTTCGCGTCGAGCCATACGGGCACGAGCGCATTGGTCGCTTCGCCGACGCTGCTGCAGGCGAACGGCGATTTCACTGTGAACCGCTTCACTTTCCCGTCCGGCGGACTGTATACGATCCTCGAGACGGGCGTGCGCGGCCGGTTCGAAACGGGACCGATCACGCATAATGTGACTGTCGTCGGCACGATCTGGGATCAGAATCTCAAAGCGGCGGCGAATTTTTTCACCACGGCCAAGTCGAACATCTATTATCCGACCCTGGTCGCGGCTCCGAACACGCTCCAAGTTCCCTCCCTCGCGAGCCTCAGGCAGACAGCCGGCAATTTCTACTCCGGAGCGGCGTTCGCCGACACGCTATCGGCCTTCGACGACCGCGTGCTGCTCACTCTGGGAGGCCGTTTCCAGCGTATCCAGGCCCAGAGCGCCAACGGCGTCACTGGCCTACAGACCGCCCTCTACAACGACAGCGCCATTTCGCCGGCCATCGGCGCCGTCGTGAAAATCCGCGACGATGTCGCGCTCTACGCCAATTACGTGCAGGGCCTCCAGCAAGGGCCGAGCGCGCCTTCCACGGCGGTCAATTTCGGTCAAGCCTTTCCGCCGGCGGTCGCAAAGCAGATCGAAACCGGCGTCAAGGCCGATTGGGGAAAATGGACGAGCACGCTCGGCGTGTTCGAGATCACGCAGGCCAATGGAGTGACCGACCCTGCCAGTCTCGTCTTCTCGGCCAATGGTCAGCAGAGGAATCGAGGCCTCGAGTTCAACCTCTTCGGCGAGCCGATCGAAGGGCTCCGCATTCTCGGGGGCTTCGCTCTGATCGAAGGCGTTCAGACCAAGACGGCAGGCAAAACGCTCGACGGAAAGCGCGCCATCGGCGTCCCGGATCGCAATGTCAATATCGGCGCCGAGGTCGATGTTCCCTTCCTGCCCGATCTCGCTCTCTCCGGCCGAATGATCAACACATCGGCGCAATATGTGAACGCCGCCAATACGCAGGCCATTCCCGGCTGGACACGTTTCGATCTCGGCGCCCGCTATCGGCTCCGGCAGTGGGAGGGAAAACCCGTGACGCTGCGGTTCAACGTCGAAAACCTGTTCGACAAGGATTATTATGCCTCGGCCGCGACGGGACAGGTCACTGGCGTCAGTCGCGGCGCGCCGCGCACTTTCATCGGAACCGCGACATTCAGCTTCTGAACCGTCTCGCAATCGTGCATCCAGCAGGGAAGCGCAAGTCATGAATCGCAGAGAATTCACGCTCGCCGCCGGCGCCGCCGGACTTGGGGCGCTCGTTAGTGAAGCCGAAACGCGCGCGGAGGACGTGAAGACGATGGGCGCGGCGCCGACCTTCGTGCTGCTCGTCTACCCGAAAATGGTCCTTCAGGATCTTGTCGGGCCGCTCACCGTCTTCAATCTGACGATGGGGAAGACCCATCTCGTCTGGAAGGACAAAAGCCCCGTTGCGACCGATGTCGGCATAGCGGTCACGCCGACGCATACGTTCGACGACTGCCCGCGAACGGCGGATGTTCTCTTCGTTCCCGGCGGACTGCAGGGAACGACGTCTCTCCTCGAAGACGAAGCCACGCTCGCCTTCTTGCGAACGGCGGCCGAAGGCGCGCGCTATGTGAGCAGCGTGTGCACGGGGTCGCTGCTGCTCGGCGCAGCCGGACTGCTGCGCGGAAAGAAGGCGACCTCCCACTGGTATGTGAAAAATCTCTTGCCGCTGTTCGGCGCGATCCCGACAGACGGCCGCGTCGTCGAGGATCGGAATGTGATCACCGCCGGCGGCGTGACGGCGGGCTTGGACTTCGGACTGACGATCTCGGCGCGCTTGCGCGGCGAAGAATGGGCGAAGCGCAGTCAATTGACGCTCGAATACGATCCTCATCCGCCGTTCGACGGCGGAACGCCCGAGAAGGCCGGAGAGGAAATCACGCGCGACATTCTGAAGATCCGCTCGCCCGCCTTGCTCGCGGCGCGGGAGGCCGCGCAGCGCGCCGCCGCTCGCCTGCGCGGATAGAACGGCACGCGCGCCGCGCCGCCGCTTCTGCTATAAGCCCCCTCGGCCGCGATCCTTCACGCGGCCGAGGAGCCCTCATGTCGGACAAGGACAAACTCGCTCTGCTCGAGCGCATCGCCTCCGCGCTCGAGCGGCTCGCCCCCCCGCCGCCGCGCGCGCCGGATTTTGCCGCCGCCGAGGCCTTCGTCTGGCGCGCCGCGCGCAGCGAATTTTCGCCCGTCGCCGAGGTCAATCGCGTCGATCTCTCGCTGCTCGAGGGCATAGCGCGACAGCGCGATCAGCTCATCGACAACACCCGCCGCTTCGCGCGCGGCCTGCCGGCCAATAATGCGCTGCTGTGGGGCGCGCGCGGCATGGGCAAATCCTCGCTGGTCAAGGCCGTCCATGCGACGATCGCGCGCGAGGCGCAGAACGCCCGTCCGTTGAAGCTCGTCGAGATCCATCGCGAGGACATAGAGAGCCTGCCCGGCCTGCTCGCCACGCTGCGCGACAAGCCTTTCGGCTTTCTGCTGTTTTGCGACGATCTCTCCTTCGACGGCGCGGAGACGAGCTATAAATCCTTAAAATCCGTGCTCGAGGGCGGCGTCGAGGGACGGCCGCGCAATGCGCTGTTCTACGCCACCTCCAACCGCCGTCATCTGCTGCCGCGCGACATGATGGAGAATGAGCGCTCCTCGGCCATCAATCCCGGCGAGGCGGTGGAGGAGAAGGTCTCGCTCTCCGATCGCTTCGGCCTGTGGCTCGGCTTTCACAATTGCGCGCAGGACGAATATCTCGCCATGGTGTTCGGCTATGCGCGCCACTATGGGCTCGATGCGGCGAAGGAGACGATCGAGCGCGAGGCGCTCGAATGGTCCATCACCCGCGGCGCCCGCTCGGGACGCGTGGCGTGGCAATATGTGCAGGATCTCGCCGGGCGGCTCGGCAGGCGGCTCGACGGCTGAAACGGCTTACGAGCGCGCGTCGCGCACCGGCAGCACGATGAAGAAGGTCGCGCCGACGCCGGGCTGCGCCTCGACGCTGAGGCGCCAGCCATGGCGATCGGCGATCGCCTTGCAGATGGCGAGGCCGACGCCCGAGCCCGGATACTCGACCTTGCTGTGCAATTGCTTCAGCGGCTCGAAGATCTTCTGCGCATATTGCGCTTCGAAGCCGATCCCTTCGTCGGCGATGGCGAGGCAGAGCGAGGTCTCGTCGCGAAAGCCCTTTATGTCGATCGCGGCCGGCCGGCCGGGTTTTCTGTATTTGATCGCATTGGCGAGAATATTCTGCACGAGCCTTTGGAACTGCGTGGCGTCGGCCTCGATCGCGACGACGGGCAGGTCGATCTCCACCTGCGCCTGCGTCTCGGCGATCGTCGGCGCCAATGCGGCGAGCGAGAGCTCGATCGCCGCACGCAGATCGAGCGAGCAGAGCTCGAGCTCATCGTTCACGATGCGCGAGAAGGACAAGATATCCTGCACCAGCGCGCGGGCGCGCAGCGCGGAAAAGCGCATGACCCTGTTGGCGTGGACGATCTCGTCATTGTCGCCGTGCAGGATCGCCTCTTCCATCAGATCGCCGAAGACGGCGATCTTGCGCAGCGGCTCCTGAAGATCCTGCGAGGCGACGAAGGCGAAGCGGGCGAGACGTTCGTTGACGCGCTCGAGCTCCTCCGCGCGCGCGATGAGCGCGGCCTCGTCGGCGCTCATTTCACGAAGGTCGAAAACCGTCGCCAGAACGCTCGCCTCGCCGCCGCGCTCGAGCGGGGAGAAGCGCGCGTCGACCGCAAAGCGCGCGCCGTCGCGCCGCACGCCATAGGAGCCGAGGCCGGAGCCGGCGCCGAGAGACGGCCACGCCTCCGGCAACAGCCGAGAAATGGGCAGGCCGACGATCTGCGCCTCGGCGCCGAAGCCGAACATGCGGCGGGCCCAGGCGTTGGCGCCGATGATAGTGCCGAGTTGATCGACGAGCAGAAGGCCCGCGACTGTCTCGTCGAACACAAGTCGACGCCAGTCGTCGGCCGTCGCGGCCTCCGGCATTCTCCCTCCTTCGTCACGTCCGGCCGCAGCGCGGTTTTTCCGCGCGCATTGTCGAGCTCTCGTCTCGCCGGACGCATTCTCCCGTCCGCGGATACTGGCCCGAGGCCCCGCCGAGGTAAAGAAGAAATTCAGCGCATTTCGCATGATTTCGGGACAAATATCGACAGATGAGATAATATCACATAGATATATTCGACGACTCGATTCAAATGCATCGAATCTCGGACTCTAACTATACTATTCATACAGACCGCGACCATCCATAAGCGATGCGCAATCCGAGATTCGTGAACTTGTGCTCCAGATAAACGTAAGCGAAGGCCTAAACTCCTATTTTGTGCATCGATCAGAGCACTATTTTTCCGTCATGGTTGTTCGATAGCCTGTGCGACATTCGTTCGTCGAATGGAGAGCACGATATGAATTTTTCAGCTTCCGCCGCCGCGATTTTCGCATCCCTCATCGCCGCGAGCGGCGCGCTGGCGCAGACGCCGGCGAGTGGAACCTTCGTCGCGCAAAAGGCCTGCGTGGCCACGCGATCCATCCATGGCGGCCCGAGCGCCGACGACGCCGCCGTCGAATTGGGCAAGTCCTATCCGCTGGTCGGCAAGAATAAGCCGGACGCGACCTATTATCAGATCGAGGTGGAAGGCGCGGATCCGCTGCGTCGATGGATCGCTACCGATTGCGGCGCGATCGACGGAGCGCCGACGACGGGCCCGGCGTCGACGACGAGCGGCGGAAGCCGGTCCACGGGGCATGGGGCGTTCAATCTCCTCGCGGTGAGCTGGCAGCCGGCCTTCTGCGAGCAACATCAGAGCAAGACCGAATGCGCGTCGCAGACGCCGAACCGCTTCGACGCCACGCATTTCACACTGCATGGACTCTGGCCGCAGCCGCGGGGCGCGGAATATTGCAATGTGGCGTCCTCCTATGTCGCGCTCGACAAGGACGGCCATTGGGATCGCTTGCCCCCGGTGGCGCTCTCCGAGGCGACGCTCGCCTCGCTCTCCCGAGTGATGCCCGGAACCATGTCCCATCTCGAACGCCACGAATGGGTCACGCATGGAACATGTTTTCAGGGCGCGCAGTCGCAGGAGGCCTATTTTGCGCGCGCGGTCGCGCTCATAACGCAATTGAACGAATCGCGCGTGCGCGAGCTCTTCGCCGAGAATATCGGCCGCACGATCACCGCAGAGCAGATCAAGCAGGCGTTCGACGAGAGCTTCGGCGTCGGCGCGGGAGAACGTGTGCAAGTGTCGTGTCCAGGCTCGCGCCGGTCGATCGTCCAAATAACGATCGGCCTTGTCGGCGAGATCGGCGACGCTCCGTCACTGGCCGAGCTGATCGCCGCCGCGCCGTCGACCAGCATCGGATGCCCTTCCGGAGCGGTCGATCGCGTCGCGGGACGCTGACTCGCGCGGCGCGCTAGGCCGCGACCGGCCAGCGCGCCAGCGCGTGAACGACAAAGGCGTAGGCGATCCAGAGAAAGCCGACGGAGGTGACGACGAAGGTCGCCGCCGTGTAGATTTTCCAGATCGCCTTGTCCCAGAAAGTCGGATCGAAAGCGGCGATGGTGAAGACGGTCGGATTGGTGAAGCCGCCGACCGCCACACACCAGCAGGCGACGACCGGGAGCTCCACGCCGGAGCCGTAGAAGGCGACGCCGAAGCCCGCCATCATCGCGTAATCGATATGGGCGCGGATCATCGTCTTATAATCGATGACGAGAGCGTCGAGGCCGGCGATCGGAAACCATTTCGCCAAGGTCATGAGCCAAGCGGTCGTGATCAGAGCCGTGATGCAGGCCGCTGAGCCGATGAGCAGGATTTCCACTTTCGAAGTCTCCTCGCTGTCGATTGGACGGTGGAGGAGTCCTTATCGCTCGAGCGTCCCGCTTTCGCTCGGGGCGTTCTCCCGGATCGGGCCGGGATGATTGCCCGAGGCGCAAAAAAAATGGCCGCGCCAGAGGCGCGGCCATTCGAAATTACGGGTCCGCAAAGATCAGCGGATCACATAGGGCAGAAGACCGAGGAAGCGGGCGCGCTTGATGGCCTGGGCCAGCTCGCGCTGCTTCTTGGCCGAGACGGCCGTGATGCGCGAGGGCACGATTTTGCCGCGCTCGGAAATGTAGCGCGAGAGCAGGCGCGTGTCCTTATAGTCGATCTTCGGGGCGTTGGCGCCGGAGAAGGGGCAGGACTTGCGGCGGCGGAAGAAGGGACGGCGGGCTGCGGCGCTCATCAGAATGTCTCTCCTTCG